>Ga0187860_1000705_pt1 | contig 31398 bp, 34 predicted proteins | sample June2016WEW_10_4_FD_132981 | JGI IMG/M metagenome (GOLD analysis project Ga0187860, IMG submission 132981) | Peatland microbial communities from SPRUCE experiment site at the Marcell Experimental Forest, Minnesota, USA - June2016WEW_10_40 | ecosystem: Environmental > Terrestrial > Soil >...
CCAATTACGGAATATTGCTACCCCGTAATCAGCGCTCGACTTGCATGTCTTATCCACGCCGCCAGCGTTCGTTCTGAGCCAGAATCAAACTCTCCGTTAAAAAACGTTAGTTTAATTCCTGTCCGATGATTAGTCGGACGAATTACAATTCTTAAAACTCTTCAGTGCCAACCACTAACTGGCTGGCCATGAAGGGGCTCTAACTTATCGCACATTTCAATTTTCAATGAGCAGCGGGTGTTTCCACCCAAAATTCCATCGAGCCGTTTCGCTCGCTTTTTGCCCATCCAGGGGACAAAAAACCTGAGAGCCGATTTAATCTTCTTAACTCGGCCTCTCAGACCTGTGTTAGCTTGCGGTGCTCATCCTACTCGCACCGCACCGACTGTCAACAGTTTGTTTCGCCGTTTCAGTCGTATCGAACGACTTCAAAAATATCTTAGTCCCAAAACCACGCAAGCCTTTTTTTCAAAATCTTTTTGGGCCTGCAAAACCCTCGTGTTCTCGGTGGATTTCGCGGTTTTCCAAAGGATTCCGCGAGTCTTTCAGCCCAACGGGCAACTGAAAATCCACCGGTCGCACGCCTCAACGCCTACAAATCGTCCCAATAAAAAACCAGCACCGGAATGTCACGCGGGCTGTTGGATCTGACGATCGCATAAAACTTCCGGGTGCCTCCCTCGATCGTCACTTCCACTTTCCACGTCGAGCTGCGCACGGTGCCGAATCGCTGAATTTGCGGCATGATTTGAGGAGGCACCGGCACTTCGTTCAGGGTGTGGTAAGGAGCCTGGTCGCGTTGTCCAACGATCGTCTGCGCCAGGTTTTCGTCGATTCCCGGAATCAGTTGCAGCACTTCAGCCCGAGCCGTGTTGAAGTTGATTCGACCTGAGGACAGCGGCGTGAACAGCTCCTCCAATCCGACGGGATAAACAGGTGCTTCCACCTGTCGCCCAAACTTATCCACCTGCTGGAAAGCCGCCGAAACATGGTTCGTCGAGGACGATCCCCAATACATGTCCTCCGTTATCCCGCGCACCAATAACAACTCCGAGAGATCGTCGATGGGCCCGTTCTTGGCGGAGTACGGCGGGTTCAAGGCCTTGTAATAATCGCTTTCCGCCCCGCCGACTCGGGGGATGTCGTCCGCGTCAATCCAATCCAAAATGCAGTTGGCGATCGAGGGGATCTCGCTTGCGTCCACTCCCACCAAAGTCAGTCCCTGTTGCAGCATGGTTTGATCCGCCGTATTGATGTTCGCCTTGCGTTCGAGGTCGGTGATCTTGATGGAAATCGTCCGGTCGCACATCTGGAAGTTGTCCACAGAGACATCCGCCAGCGGTCCGTTGGTTTCGCAGTCGTCTCCCTGTCCTCCGGCCCATTTCTGGTTCAGGGAGGAATACGGACAACTCATCCCGAGTGCAATGATCCAACGGGCCCGCTCGACTCCGGAGCGGCCCAGCCAGAGTTCCGTGGTCTGGTTGTTTGCGTTCATGGCGAGCTTCGTCTCGACTTTCATCGAAAAGGCAAACGCCCCGGCCAGGACGGACAGGACGAAGATGGCGATCATGACGACGATCAAGGCGATGCCGCGCGGAACTTGTTGGAGCCGGATTCTCATGATCCGTTCGGAACAGGAGCAGGGGCTGGCGGCGGGCCTGGAGGACCTCCAGGCGCGGCCATCACGCTTTGCACCGTCACAGCCGGCAGCGCAACGAGCCGGGCAATGACCTGTCGTGCCTGGTTGGGGTGCAGAGGCTGGCTCCCCAGCTCCAGCGTGAACAGGATCAATGGGGGCAACTCGTTGGTTCGCGTCCACTCATCGACGTAATCAGGCGGGTTCAAATGAACATCCCAGAACAGCATTTTGAAATCCTTCACGTCCTTGGCCAGCACGATCGGATGCTCCTGTTCATCGATGTCCCAGTCCATCAGAAACGGACTCTGCCTCAGGACCAGTTGCTTGCCGGAGTCCGGCCCCGGTTCCACCGAAAAGGTGACGCGGCGCACATCGAAATCACCGAACCTTCCGCTGCGCGGGAAGGATTTGGACAGATGGGCGACAAAGCTGAGGGTGGGTTCCTCTCCATTCTCGGCAACGAAGGTGTAATTCTGCATGTCCGCGGCGAAGGAACGCGCGCAGGTCAGAGCCTCTTCGATCGTTCGGACGGCGACCCGCTCGCGCTGGACAGCGGCGGCGGCCTCCAGACCCGTTCTGGATCCTCGGATGATCGCCGCCCAACTCGAATAAATGGCCGCAACAACCAAGCCCAGGAGGGCCAACGCCACCATGATCTCAATCAGCGTAAACCCCGGCCTATTTCTCGGAAAACCGGTGCTCATGGTTCAACCCGGTCCTCCCGGACGGCGCGGAGAATCTGGCCGGTAGAGAAGGATGCACATATGCGATTCCACCGCGCGGCTGCCCGAGCGCCGGTAAACGCCGAAATCAACTTCAAAAAGGCCGTTCGTGCCGACCTCGTTGGTCTCGGAAATCCATCGATATTCGGGGTAAAGGCCCCCAAAATCTCCGGAATCGGATCCTTCGCCGAGTTTCTGATTCAAGGACGCCTCCGCCGCGAGCATCCCGGTCGGATCCACCGGCAGGCGCTGCAATGCCCGCGCGTTGCTCAGTGTCGTCGAAACCAGGGCCAGTATGGCAAACAGGCACATGAAAAGGATGCCCCCGGCGATCAGGACCTCAATCAAAGTGAATGCGGCCACCGGGCGTCCCCTGCCGGGAGCGGAGCAGATTCGACGCGTCGCCCGTCCGTTCCCGGTTCCGGGCTCTCGAGTTGTTTTCATCTCCAGTGGTGGGGATCGGAGTCCAGCGAGGCGAGTCCAGTCGTGATCTCCAGCGAAATCTTCCGCCACTCGTTGGCGTCGGACCGCAGGATCAGCGTCATTTCATCGCTCATGCCGTTCGGGAAAAAATGGACGCGAGCCAGGTCGGTATCCTTGTATTCGAGCAGGTTCACGTCCAACATTTCGATTTGCACGTCTTCTCCGAAGGTGACGGCCCCCGCTGGATCGCCCCCTTCCAACTCGCATCGCCGTTCCTTGGGGTGGAAAACGATTTGCGTGGTCGATCCCTGGAGGATGGCGCGCGCGCGGGCCGCGCTGCACAGGTCCATGACATCCCCCACCGTTTTGCCGAAACCTTCGCGGTGCAACATCCGGTAAAGCGTCGGAACCCCCATCGCCGCGATCATTCCGATGATCCCCACCACCACCATGATCTCGATGAGGGTAAACGCGCGTCGTCCGCGGGGGACTCTGTCGGGCGCGGCGCTCATCCGGCGGCGCTGATGTTAGAGATCAGCCTGAACATGGGGAGCAAGACGCTCAGCAGCAGGAAGCCGACGCCCACGGCCATGACGACAATGAGCAGCGGCTCGATCAAGTTCATCATGATCCGCAGGGAAATCTGGAGTTCGCCTTCGTACGTCTCCGCGAGATTGGCCAGCGCTCCCGGCACGTCTCCCGTGTCCTCCCCGATTTTCACGAGGTCCACCATCAGTTGGGGGAACAGTTTGCTCTGGGCCAGGGGCTGCGCGATGGTCTTGCCGTCTGTGACGGCCTCGCGGGTTTTGGCGATGGCCTCCTTCAGCAAGCGGTTGGGCATGACCTCTTCGCTGATTTTCAGGGCGGTCAGGACCGGCACCCCGTTTTGCAGGAGGGTGGAAAGAGTGCGGGAAAACTGTGCGAAGAGACTGAGTCGAATCACCTTGCCGACGATCGGGAGGTTCATCTTCAGTTGGTCCAGCTTTTGCCGGCCGCCGGCGGTGTTCTGGAAGCGTCTGAAAATAATTGCGAACACCACCAGGATCAGGATCACCAGCCACCACAAATGCGTCAGAACATAACTGACGCGGATCAGCAGGCGGGTTGGCAACGGCAATTCCATGTTGAACCCGCTAAACATCTCCAGGAAATGCGGCAGCATGAAATAAATGAAGAACAGGACCAACCCCATCCCCACGCAACAGACCAGGATGGGATAGATCATGGCGCTTGCCACCTTTCCCTGCACTTCGGCGAACTGTTGAAAGTGCGAGGCCATGCGGCGCAACACATCCACCAGCGCGCCGCTGGATTCCCCGGCGCGCACCATGTTGACGTACAGATCGTTGAAAACCACCGGCTGCTTGGACATCGCATCGGATAAACTCCTGCCCTCCATGACTTCCTGGCGCAATTGCTGGCTGACCTCGGCGGAGATGCCCTTCGATTCGAGATGGGTCATGCTGTGGAGCGCCACGGTCAACGGCATGCCGGAATTCAGGAGGTTGGCCAGTTGCTGGGTAAACGTGGCCAATTCCTGCAGTTTCGGCTTCCGTTTCCGGGTCAGAGACTCGCGCACCGCCGGCGGCAGCATCGACACGAAGTTGATCTTTGCGCCCGCAGGCTGACCCGCCGCCGCCGCAGTTCCCTTCGCCCCCTCCACGGCAACGGGAAAGAGTCCGAGCCGCTCGATCTGCACCAGCGCAGTCGGACGATCGGGAACGTCCAACACGCCTTGCACGACTTCGCCTGTCCGACGCCGGGCCTTGTACGAAAATTGCGGCATATAACAACCGGTTTCTGGTTAAACCCAAGCATTAGGGAAAAGTTGCGGCTTTCCAAGTGGCATTTTCGGTGAAAGCGGATGCAACTCCAATCCGAAGCCCAATACTCCCTCGCCAAAGCACTGCTAGTCTGAATATCTTCTGGCTGCGCGCAAAAAAAGTCCGGCTTGAGGCCGGACTCAGAGAATCACGGGGCGATTTTGCTCCGCAACGAGTTTATTGTGCTGGAGCCAATGGAACACTCGCGCCTGGAATGGATGGATCTACGAGCGGAGTGCCCTCAACGACGACCGCCCCTTCCCCAATGATGAACCACCATTCGCGCGCCGACACGACACCATCCACCAAGGCAACAGAACCCGGCACGGATTCAATAGCCCGATCCACGGCAGTTTTAAGGTGAGGGGGGCTTCCCAAAGGAATGAAAAGAAACCAATAGCGGTTGTCCTCCCCTGTTACCCGGTTGGGCGTTCTCCTGAAGGTGCCCGCTTTGGACAGGTCCACGTTTTTCGTCGAAAGCAATGTGTAATCAACAAACCGGGTCGTGCATCCAGCCAGTGCCAAACAAGCTATCACGGCTGCAAGACCAGCGGTCCTGGTTGTCAATTGGGTCATTTTTTTGGTTGTCGTCATGATCACCTTTGGATAATGTTTTGTTGTGGAAATCATATTTCCGCATCAGTAGAAGTTGTTTTTGTCGGCGACGTCAAGAGGTAAACGAAATCGCAAAGTGTTGGATGGCGGGCCGGAATATGTCCTATCGCTGGAAGACCATTACATAAATGAAATCATTCCTGTTCCTGACTACCTCAGTGGCCATGATTGTTGCCGGCTGTTCGTCTTACAGAGGGCCGGTGTGGGTGATGAGAGTGGAAAGCTCTCCCGCCGGAGCCCATGTTTTTTCCGGCACGAGCGATTCATACCAATCCGGAGCGTATCTTGGCACAACGCCATGCAATGCTGCAATTCCAGCAAAAGCTGGCGGCAAAATCTGGGGCACAATGACGATATGGGCGATCCCTCCCACGAATGCTCCCGGTCTTTACACTCAGAAGACGACCCTTGGCGGTCAACTACAACGATCCGCGTTGCCGCCTGCGCTGTTCTTCGACCTTTCAAAGCCGCCATCCACCACAACAACACCGGCTTCCTTTTCCGGTGGATAACCCCCCGCACGCCGGAATTGGTGTCCTCACAATCAAGAATGCGCCGGAATGGGCCATCAAACTTCCAGCGGATGGGGCAGTGACTCTTGGGTTCACGACGCCGCGGATTTGCGAGGTTCGCTCGTGTTGGCCCTCCGATACCCCTGCAAATCCAGCGTCACGTGAGCGTAGCCGATTTGCTTGAGCGCGTCCGCCACGCGCACCGGCACGCCATCCATGAGAAATTTCCGAAGCTCGCCCGGGCCGACCTCGATGCGGGCCAGATGTTGCAAGGTTGGAGGTTGGAGGCTGGAGGCTGCAGGTTGGGTCTGCGGCGACCGCGAACCTGCAACCTGTAACTTGGAGCCTGCAACCAGTTCGTGGTGCCGGACGCGCACATCGTGAAACGCCAGACTGCGGAGCACATATTCCGCCTGCTCGATCATCCTGAGTTTTTCCGGAGTGACCGGTTCGCCGTGAGGGACGCGGGAACTCAAACACGCCATCTGGGGTTTGTCCGCCGTCGGCAACCCGAGCCGGGCGGACAGCTCGCGGATTTCCGCCTTGGTCAATCCCGCTTCCTTGAGCGGCGCGCGCACCTGAAACTCGGCCGCCGCCTGCGACCCGGGACGGTAATCTCCCGCATCGCTTGCATTCTCCCCATACGCGATGACGGCAAATCCCCCGGCGCGAGCGATCGGAGCGAGCTCGGTGAACAGTTCGTGTTTGCAAAAGTAACAGCGGTTCGCCGGGTTGGCCGTGTAGTCGGGGTTCGAGAATTCATTCGTCCGGATCACACGCGCGGGGAAACCGAACTCACGGGCGAGGGCCAACGCCTCCTCCAGCTCGCGCCGCGGCAGGCTCGGTGAATCGGCGATGACGGCCAGCGCTTTGTCCCCGAGGACCTCGCTCGCCACACGCGCCAGAAAAACCGAATCCACACCGCCCGAATACGCAATCAGGCAGGAACCATACGACCGCAACAGAGCGCGGAGTTGTTCGAGTTTGTCAAGTGCCACAATGAGAAAGTGGCATCTCGGGCGGGGGTTGTCGAGCCCAGCCGGAAGGGAGTCGTCCGCGGGCCGTTCAACGCATGGATCCGACCGCTGGGGCCGAGGCCATGAGATGGAGAAGCGCCCAACACAATTGAAGCCGAGGCACGATGCCCGCAAACCGGTTGAAATCCACCGGTTTCAGGATACAGGTCTCCGCTCCCAGCTTCAAACTCTCGGCCAGGTTCTGTTGGCGCTGGGAGCTGGCCAGCATCACCACCGGAATGCCCCGGGTCTGAGTGTTGGCTTTGATCTGCCGCAGGACTTCGAGGCCGCTGACCTTCGGCAATTTCAAGTCCAGGAGTATGATCTGCGGGCGATCCTCCATTTTGCGGCCGGCATGCCTCCCGGTACAGAAGACGAACTCGAGAGCTTCCGCACCATCCCGCACCACATGGACTCGATTGCTCAAATTGGCCTTCTCGAACGCCTTCAGTGTCTGCGCAACCTCCTCCGGATCGTCTTCGACCAGAAGAATGTCCACCACGCGATCGGCGGATTGGTTGAGTACGCCTCCGGCGTGGAAAAAGAGAATCGGAATTGATATCTCGAGGGCATACGCCAGCTTCTCGATGCTGCCCAGCGAGAGGTTGCGCGCGCCGCGCTCGACATCGGCAACGTAAGTCCGATGCAATCCAGCCCGCTCGGCCAGTTCCTCCTGCGAAATGCCCAGGTGCTTCCGCCGGGCCCTTACAGGTGCATCTTGACACTGTCCTTGATTTTGAGGGAAACCGTGAAATTCGTTAGAAAGCAGCAAATTCGAGTCTGCGGGTAAGGACAGTGTCAAGATGCACCCGGCCCTTACCGCCGTCCCAAAATGCGATTGAATTTCAGCCGGCATTATTCCTTATCTGTATAAATCTTATCGTACAAGCCGCCGCAACAGACTTTGAGTGACAAGGGACGTCTTGAACCATCGAATCCCTTCCCGGTCGTGTCAAGCGGCGTGTGGGATTTAATTCGGATTGAACAGGAGTGCGCCCCCAAGGCCAATTCATGAGGGGGTGGGGACGGCCGCGTCCCCACTGAGGTTGCAGATGCTGAGGGGATCGCGTGGGCGAGGCCGTCCCCGCCCCGATATCGCCACCTTCATGAATTGGTCCTGAATCGCGCCCTTCGTGACCTTCGTGCTTGACGGTTGGGATGGATTTGATTGGATTGGAGTGATGAAAACGAAATTTGCTGCGGTTGTTTTGGGATTGGTCGTTCTGGCTGCGGGTTGTGTCAGCACCGTGAGCGGCTCGAAGACCGCTGGCGTGCCGTTCGTCAACGATACAATTGAGGCGCGTTACGAGCGTCCCATGGATGAGGTCTTTAAGGCCGCCAAGGAAGTGATCAGCTTCAACGGCACATTGCTTAGCGAAAGCACCCTTCACGGCCAGACCAATTCTGTGAACAGCATCGCAAAAGTGGCCCAAGGCAAGGTGAACCAGTGCAAAGTCTGGGTGAGAGTCGAGCAGGCGGATCCCAGGATCACCGCGGTGGCCGTGCAAACACGGACTTCGGGCGGCGGGACGGACATTCAACTCGCTGCGCAAATCGACAGGCAGATCGCCCTAAGGCTGGTGCGGTAGTCCGCGCTTCAAGCCGATGTCCTGTTCGTAAGAGCCGAGCTTTACCGTCCGGCTTTGTTCCCTGCCCTTTAATTCCAGCTTGAGAACCTCCAGCCGGTTGCGCGCGATGTGCGCCGCGGCTGTGCCCGGATACAGGTCGATGATCCGCTGGACGGTGTGCCGGACTTGCTCGTAATCGCCGCCATGCCTGATCTGCAAGTCCGCCAGCAGATTCAGCCAGTGTGCGATGCGTTTGGCGGGCTGGATGGGATGCCCGATGAGTTGCTCCAACTGGTCGGCCGCCAGATCCAGGCGCCGATAATGTTCTGCATAGATCACGGCCAGCTTCTCACGGGCTTCGGTGTCCAAGGGGTATTCTTCGAGATGTTTTACATACGCCTCCGCGGCCGCTTCCGGACGCGTCTCCGGAGCGGCCGGTTGTTGTTCGCGGGGAATGAGGCCGATGTCCTGGATGCCCGGACCGACGTGGATGGCTTTCCGGTCGTGCGGTTCGAGAAGAAAGGCGGTGTCCGCCAGGTGCGCAATGCGCTGTGCCGCCAGCGCCGACAGTTCCGAATCCGGTAGCAGCGCGATGATCTTTTCAAGGTCCTGCCGGGCGGCGTCGCGGTCCTGCGCCAATTTCAAGTGCCAATCGGCCAGCGTATTGAGCGCCAGGGCGAGGTTGTGCGGCGTTTGCGCGGGCTGATTGCACAGGCGTTGGATGGTAATCTCGGCGCCCTGCAAATCGTTCATGTTTTCGGCCTGGAGCTGGGCGAGCAGAAGCTGGCCTTCGAGGTCCGTCGGGAACCGGGCAAGCTGCTTCCGGACTTCGGCGATCGCCTCGGAGTAATGGCCGCGGTTCCGCTTTGCCTGCGCGATGGAATACGCCGGCCGCGGTTCGATTTCCCGGTTCCCGCCGTCGAACATCGACCCCACCGGGTTGGCGATGATCGAAGCGAGGCTCCGTCGCCAGATGATGGCCAGAACCAATCCGCAGACGGCAACCAGGGGAATGCCCAAGTAAGCTCCGGCTTCTCCGGACGTCCAGATCATCGGCGCCACTTTCCACAACAGAACCAAAAGGGTCAGGCCGGTGAGGATCCATTTGAAAATCAGGAGGGGTGGATCTTCGCTCCGCTTGAGCGAATGGATGAGGGCCCATCCCAAAAGGCCGGCGGCCAGGATCAGGACGAGGGTTCCCCGAATGATATCAGCGGTGTGGCTCATCTTTCCGCTTTCCGGCCGGCCCGGTGCTTTGCGGGTTCCGGGCGTCCGCCCGCCCGCTGATCACGGGTCTGCGGCGGGACGGGCATGCATTCACGACTTCTGTTGAACGATCTGGTCCGGATGCCGCGCGCGGCTCAGGGCCGTGTCATAGGTGATCAGGCATTTGTAATAGAGATCGTAAAGGCAGTTGTCCATCAGGACCATGCCCTCTTTGCGTCCCATCTGAATCGTGTTCTCCAAATGATGGAGCTGGTTTTCGCGGATCAAATTGCGCACCGCACCGCTGGCCACCAGCATTTCGTACGCGAGCACGCGGCGCGTGCGGTCCGCGGCCGGCAGTAGGTCCTGGGACAGGATTCCCTGCAACGCGTTGGACAATTGCAGGATGACCTGCCGCTGCGCGTTGCCTTCAAACACGCCGATGATGCGTTCCAGCGCGTGCGAGACGCTCGGGGAATGCATGGTTGCCAGCACGAGATGGCCCGTCTCCGCCGCCGTCAGCGCGGTGGCAATGGCCTCGTGATCGCGCATCTCGCCCACCACGATCACATCCGGATCCTGCCGCAGCACATGGATCAATGCCCGGTTGAACGACCGCACGTCCGTCAATACTTCCTGCTGCACCACAATCGCCCGCTTGTTCTGGTGCACGAATTCGATCGGGTCCTCGATCGTGACGATTTTGCAGCGGCGTTCGCTGTTGATCAGGTCCACCAGAAAGTTGAGCGTTGTCGTCTTCCCGGCGCCGGTCGGGCCGGTGATGAGCACCAGTCCATTGGGTTTTCGCGCCAGGTCCTCCACTTTTTCCGGCAGGCCGAGCTCTTCACGCGTGGGAATGCGTTCGCCGCAGAAGCGGAAACTCATCTCCGGATGCCCGTTGCGCCGGTAAAACGTGGCCCGCACCCGCCCGGCCACGCTGTGCAGCAGCGAGATGCACAGCTCCCATTCCTGCTCGAACTTTTTCTTTTGCTGTTCGTTGAGCAGGCTTTCCGCCATGCGCGTGATCTCCTCTTGGGACAGCGCGTCCTCGTCGGCGATGATGATCTCGCCATTCACCCGGAACGCGGGCGGCACGCCGGCCACGAGGTGAAGATCGGAGCCATCAAATTCCTTCGCGGCGGACAACAGGCGATCCAGATTTTCCGAGTTCATCGTTTGAAGACGCGCCACCAGGCCCCGCGCAGGCGAGCCCAGAGCCCGGTGTTCGAAAGGCGCGCCAGCGCCACATCGGCTTCGCGGCATTGGGGATTCAGTTGCTGCGCTTGAAGATAGGAATTCCCGGCCGGCCCCACCAGCCCGAGCGCCTGCTGGCAGCGGCCCAGCTCGAGCCAGAGCAGGAAATGATCGGCTTTCAATTCCACGGCGTGCTGCAACAGCCTCAACGCCAGCGCGAATTGCCTGTAGTAAAAACGGATCCGCGCCGCCAGCCAGGCCACAAACCAGTCCCGTGGCGCGAGCATGAGGGCCTTTTCAAAACAGTAGTTGGCCCGCGACTCCTCGCGCGCCAACAGCGCGTCCCCGCGCGCCAGCCAGACATACGGCGTGTCGCCGCGTTCCTCAATGGAGGCGTCCGAAAACGCGAGCGCTCCCTGCAGGTCGCCGCTGCGCCCCAGCGCCACGGCCTTGGCGGCGAGCAGCTCGGGTTCGTTGGGAAAGCGCTCGAGCGCCTTGTCCGCCCAAAGTTTCGCTTCGCGGAATTCACCGAGTTCGATCAGCATCCGCACCTGCGCCGTCCACGCGGTGGTGTTTTGCGGATTGAATTCGAGGACCTTGGAGTAAAAGCGAAGCGCCTGCTCGAAGTTCCCGTTTTCAAATGCCGCGCGCGCCTCGCTCAGATAGTACGCCTCGTCCTTGACCAGCGACTGTTGCGACCACTGCGGCTGGTCTTCGGATTCACCGCCCAACTCGAGATTGACAAACCGGCTCATGGTATAACTTGCCGCCTCAGACACCAGTATCGGAACGGTCTGCCGATAAACTGCTCCTCGGGAACCAGCGCCAACCGCATCATCACGGCCGGCAGGTTCGCCTCGTTGAAGTTGCCATGCTCATAGATATCAAGTTCCGGCCAGATAAACCACTGCTTTTCCGGCACAATCATTTGCCCGCTTTGGGGCATGTACGCCAGCAGCGGCTGCCCGACGCCATTGATCCTGATGGCGTTGGTGGAGAACTCCACGCGATCCCCCGCCACGGCCAGCACCGGCCCCCCGGCGAAACCGGCCCGGATCCAAACGGCGCCTTCGCCCCCGTGGGCGGTGCCGCTTTCCTCTGCGCGCAGAGAATACAGGACTGGGTCCCCGCGCCGGATGTTGCCCGGCGAAGCCATGCGCCGCACGATGACCACATTTCCCCGAACGCGCAACGGCATGATCCAATACCGTTCGGCATGGCCGATCAGCGGTGCATAGGCCGCCAGCCACACGGTCAGCAGCGTGAGACCGGCCAGGACAAGACGGAATCCGAACTCGTATTTTTCCCGGAGCCAGTATCCCTCCAGAAAAATGATGCTCGAAGCGTGTGCGGAAATCATCACGGCGTAACCCAGGCCGCCCAATGAGTACCCGAGCGCGACGACAAACAGGATCGCCCCCAGACCGTACGCCGCCAGAAAGGCCCGGCCTAAATCCCGCCGGCCGTGGGCGAAAAACGCGTAACCCGGAATGACCAGGCTCAGTACAAACCGCAGGATCGAAACGCGGGTCGGCGGTCGAACCGCCTGCAGATCCAATACGCGCCGCAACTCGAACCCTGGATAACAAATGCGCCGGTACCACCTCGCCCGCGGCGGGTAGTAGGCCCAACCCGTTTCCTCTGTCTTGATCCTGGCCACAGTCGCTGGAACTCAAACTTCGGCTTCAGCCGGAGCCTGGAGTGCCGGAGTATGGGCTTCATCACTCCACCACTCCGATCTGCGTTAATGCCGCTGCTCGATGTTGAACTGCACGTGCTCGTCCGGCTCGTAAAATTCGCTCGTCTCGCGTCGCGCTTTGATCTCTCCGACCACCTGCTCGAAGATTTTCATCGCTTCCAGACAGCTTTTGCCTTTGTAACCTTTTACCTGCACCTCGACGCTGCCGTCGGGCGCAATCGCAATGTTGAATTCACGTTGGGGCATATTATGGAAATGTGGAAGGCAGAATGAAGAATGCGGAAACGGGGTCAGGTGCGCCACGCGCGTCTTTTGTTCTACATTCTGCATTCATCATTCCGCGTTCGTATTCATCCGTCCCAGTGCCGGACTTTGAGCCGGATGGTGTCGGTCTCGTCCACTTCCTCCTCCACGACGACAAACTGCCGCGTGCGAATCTCTTCCATCAGCCGTTGGTGCACATATTTTTGCACCACGCGCCGGCTCAATTCCTCGCCCATGGCGCGCAGTTCCTCGTCCGAATGGCCCGGGCCGGTCACGCAGATCGAAGCCTTGCCGCGCGCGTCCCGTGAGAACACCACCGTCACGCCGCCGCGCGTGACGCGGATTTGTTGATCGCGGCCCAGTTGATTGGTGACGATCTCGCTTTGCCCGATCTCGAGGTTCACCGTCCGTTCGCCGGCCTTGCCGAGCCGGCTGGATTGGTGCTCGCTAACGCCCTCCTCGACAAGGGTGTAACCCAGGGCCGTGGCCGCCGCCGCCACCGCCGCGCTGAACGCGGGCCACGCGGCGATCACCACCGGAGTCAAAATGCACACACAACTCATGCCGTCTCCCGACTTCGACCTTTCACCAATTTGGACCGGGCCACGCGCTTTTCGTCACTCAGAATTCCATCTCCCGGACGGGCTCGCGCGAATCCACCGCATGCGGCACACTCGCATTGCGCGCGCGGCCCACCGCCCAGTTGCGTTGCGCACTGATTTTCTCCGCCATCGTTTTGGCCAGAGGCACGGTCTGGCCCAGCGTGGCCAGTATATGGTTGGCCGCCAGTTCCTGTTTCAGGTGAAACGCGTCGTAGAGCGCGCTGATGATGGCTTCTTCGATTTCCGCTCCGCTGAAGTCCACGCTGGCGGCCACGAGCTTGTCGATGTCGAATTTCCGCGGATCGCGGCCGCGCTTGGCCAGGTGGATGCGGAAGATTTCCCCGCGTTCCTCCGTGTTGGGCAGGTCCACGTAAAAGATTTCGTCGAGCCGCCCTTTGCGCAGCAGCTCGGGCGGAAGCTGCGCAACTTCATTCGCCGTCGCCACGACAAACACCGGCGCGCTCTTCTCCGACAGCCAGGTGAGGAAGGTGCCGAAGACGCGCGCCGTGGTGCCGCCGTCGGTCGCGCCGGAGCTTTGCGATCCGACAAACGCCTTGTCGATTTCGTCCACCCACAACACAGCGGGCGCCACGGACTCCGCCACGGCGATGGCGCGCCGGACGTTTTCCTCGGACGACCCGACGAGGCTGCCGAACATCCGGCCCATGTCGAACCGCAGCAACGGCAGTCGCCACAGGCGCGAAACGGCCTTGGCGCACAAGCTTTTTCCGCAACCCTGCACACCGAGCAGCAGAATGCCTTTCGGCGGCGGCAGGCCGAAAGCCCGCGCCTCGTCCGTGAACGCCACCGCGCGCTTGTTCAGCCAGTCTTTCAGCACGGCCACGCCGCCGACGTTCGAGAAATCCTCGTTTGCGGCGTAATACTCCAGCAGGCCGCTTTTGCGGATGATCTGCTGTTTCTCGGCAAAGACCTCGTTGACGTGATCGCCGCTCAGGCGCTGCTCCTGCACGATGATTTTGGCGAACACGTTCTCCGCCTCGCCGAGCGTCAGACCGAGCGCCGCCTGCAACAGCCGCCCGCGGCCTTCCTCGTCGAGATCGATCTGGACCTGCTTCCGGTCGCGGACTTCGGCGATGATTTTGTCCAGCATCGCCCCGAGGTCTTCCTTCGTCGGCTGGGGAAAGTTGATGACGGTGATTTCCTTGTCCAGCTCCGCCGGAATCTCCATCACCGGCGAAATCAGGACGATGGTTTTGAAGCTGTTCTTCAGGTGCAACGCGATGTCCTTCAACTTGCGGATGACGGCGAAGTTGTTTTTGGTGAGAAACGGATGGAAATCTTTGAATAGAAAAATCGCCGGCTCGACCTGCTCGATCACCTGGTCGAGCGCCGCCAGCGGGTCCTTGGTGGAGGCACTGCGGCTCTTTTGCGACTGGATCGAGGCGCCGGCCGGAACGATGCCGTTGCTGAACGTCCACTCGAAAACCTTTTTCTGCCGCTTGGCGGCGATCTCCACAATCGCGTTCTGCACCCGCATCTCCTCGCTGCTGATGATGTAGAGGATCGGATAGCGCGCGCGGATGAGGATTTCGATTTCAGTCTGGGAATTCATGATGGGGTGCCGTGTGCTGCGGGATGCGCGAAGCGATCTGCCCGCAACCGGGGTTTAATCGGGCCAGAAGCCCGGCGAAAGCCGGAGTCAGATTGTGAACCAGAATCTGTCCGTCCGGCAGAATCAACACCTCGGTGGTGAGCGCCGCCGGCGAGTCGTTCGACAGTTTCCTTTGCTTTTTCATGGCAGGGTCCGAATGCCCGGAGTCTCATTCAATCAAATTCAATCCATGGTCGCGGGCGATCTGCCAGGCCCGGTCGCCCTCGATTCGCGACACCGTTCCGCGCAGTTCGCTGTGCTTGAATGAATGCCACGCAGGCCAGAAGCCGGAACGCAGGTTCACTCTGACGCCCGGCAGCTCCGCCGCCAGCCAGTCCGCCACGGGACGCCAGCAACAGTCCACGTGGCCGGGCATGACCAGATGGCGCACGATCAACTCGCTGTGGCCGTTCGCCCAGAGCAGATTCTCGCGAACGACCCGGACGTAATCCGGAACTTTCGCCAGCCGCCGGGCGCAGGCATCGTTGCCGAATTTGTAATCCGCCAGCCAGACATCGAACAGGCCGTCGAGCCACTCCCGCGCTTGGGCGGATCCATGCGCGTTGGTCTTCCAGACCAGCTTCGTGTCCTCCGGCAGCGCGGCGACGATTTCCAAGGCCGTCGGAAGATGAACCGTCGGTTCGCCGCCAAGGATCATCACCGTGCGGGCGCCGTTCTGCAGGGCGGCGACGGCCCGTTCAACCAACGGATTCAGGCGCAGTGGCGCGCCCTCGCGCGGGTTCCAACTCGGCCCTCCGGTGATGCAAAAATCGCAGCGCAGGTCGCAGCCGCTCAAGGCGATCGCAAAGGTTGGGATCAATTCCAATTCGTCTGATACCTCGGTTTGCGCGGAAAACACCCGGGCCTCGGCCCCGGCGCGGCAGAGGCCGGCCGGGCCCGCCAACCGGTCCACGCCGCACTGATGACCGCACAACCGGCACTGTGCCAGCGCCGCGCGGGCCGCCGTCGCCCGTTCGCGCGCCAAAGCGGAACGGAGCGCGGATTTCCGTCCGTAGCGCGGCGGAATCCTCGCTTCATCCAGACTGAAGTCCGCGCTCCGTTCGTTTGACTCGACCTCAATCATGGCTCCAGGCGCGCGATACGTTCGGGACGGATTTGCCGGGCGTTTCCGGTGAGGAACAGGTATTTCATGGCTGGGTTCCTCCCCACAGACGTTTCCACCAGGCCGGCTTCGGCCGGGGCAGGTCGCCGGCGGATTGTTGCAGCCGCCGCTCGACGCCGGCCGGCACCGGGGTGTGCGCGGCGTCGTAACGCAGGAGTTCCTCCGCGGTCGCAAATTCAAGGGCCGGCTGCTGACGGGTCTGCTGTTCGGCCCCGGCTTGCCGGGATTGCTGCTGCTCCGGATTAAGTTTTGATTGATGCTTCATGTTCCGGTAATGGGTCGGATTTCTTGAAAAGAACGGCAAACGCCTTGCGCGCGCGGTGCAGTTTTCCCCGGACCGCGTCGGAAGATTGGCCGGTCAGCGCGCCGACCTGCTCGTAGCTCAATTCCTCGTCGGCGACCAGCAGCAGCAGGAGACGATATTCCTCGGGCAATCCGTCCAGCGCCTTCTGGATGCGTTCGCCAAGTTCCTTGGTTTCGAGGACACGCAACTGCGAATCGGTTGTGGCCGGGGTGTTTTCCCAGACGGCCTCGTCGGCGTTTGAAAACAGGTGGCGGCTGTGCCAGGCCTGCTGAAGATTGCGGCAGTGATTGATGGCGATCCGGTAGAGCCAGGTGCGCCAGGAGGCCTCACCCCGAAACTGATCCATCTTGCGGAAGGCCTTGAGAAACACGTCGTGTGTGGCGTCCTCGGCTTTTTGTGGATCGCCCAGAAAGCGCAACGTGAGATAATAAATCGCGCGGCTGTGCGCCGTGTAAAGGTCGGCAAATTCGGACGGCGCCAGATCGTCCGGCGCTTCATCCGAACCTTCGCGTTCTGCGACGGGCTCGTTCACGGGCATCCTCACGGCTGATTAGACAGGAAACGCGGCGTAAAGTCACGCGAACAAGCGGGCCCAGCTTGACACCCGGGTGCTCGTTGGTATGCTCCCGCGTTCCGATTGCCGGGGTCTTCCCCGAACCGGCTGTCATTCGGGCAGATTCACTGGTTCAGACTGGAATGAATTTATGAAACGACAGTATCAACCGTCGAAACGACGACGCCAACGGCAGCATGGGTTTCTGGCTCGCAAAGGGAGCAAGAGCGGCCGGGCCATCCTCCGCAACCGCCGCCGCGTGGGCCGCCACCGCCTCACACCCGTCTAAACCGGCCCATGGCCGCTGCCGCGCCCCAGTCCCTCAAGTTCACCCGCGCGATGCGCATCAAGCAGGCGCGGGATTTTGCCCGGTTGCGACAGGACGGCCAGCGCCTCGTGAGAGGTTGCCTCATCGCAAACTGGAGGCGGCTGGCGGAGGGTTCCACACCGCGCCTGGGCGTCGTGACCAGCGCCAGGATCGGCAACGCGGTCGTGCGCAGCCGCGCCCGCCGCCTGTTGCGGGAAGTCTTCCGTGTGCACCAACACAACCTGTCCCAACCGGTCGATCTGGTGCTGGTGGCGCGACCCTCGATTGCCGGGAAAGGGTTCTTCGACGTCGAACAGGACTTTGTGACCACGCTGCACAAAGCCGGCTTGCTGAAACAATGAATGCGGGCCAACACATTCTGATCGCGATCGTGCACACGTACCGCTGGACGCTGTCGCCGGCAAAAACGTTCCTGTTCGGCCCGCTCGGCCAGTGCCGGTTCACCCCCAGTTGTTCGGAATTTGCGCTGGAGGCGATCAAAACGCACGGAACGGTGACCGGCGGATGGTGCGCGATCAAGCGCGTCTGTCGCTGCCATCCGTGGGGCGGCTGCGGCCACGACCCGGTGCCCGGGGAGGAACTCAAAATGCAGAATGCAGAATGCAGAATGGCATCGGCGCGCTCGCGATAAAATTTCATGGACCGCAAATCAATCATCTTCCTCATCGGTTGCTTTGGGCTGTTGCTGCTCTGGTCAACGGTCATCGTGCCCAAGCTGTATCCGCCCAAACCGTTGCCGCCCGGTGCAACGAACGCCCTGCCTTCATCCCCAGCCGCCGGCGTCACGGCCGCGCCGGCCGAATCGCCGGCGCCGTCCACCGCCGCCGCGCCTTCCGCCGGCCCGCTGTGGACGGCAAACACCAACGCGCCGGAGGAACTGCTGGTCGCAACCAACCGGGACGCGCGCTACACGTTCACGTCCTATGGCGGCGGGCTGAAGCTGATCGATCTGGTCCATTACTCGGAAACGGTCGCCTCCCGGCACGAAAAGCGGCCGGAGTCAGACCGATGGGCGGCGTTGAACCTCCATGCGTCCGTGCCCACGCTGGCAGTCCTGGGCGGACCGGAGGTTCAAGGCGACGGCCTGTTTCACCTGATGCGAACCGCCGCGGGTGTTCGAGTCGAGAAGACACTCACGAACGGTCTCACGGTGGTGAAGGATTTCACTATCGGCTCCAACTATTTGCTGACCGCGACGGTGCGCCTGGAAAATCATTCCACCGGCACTCTGTACCTGACTAACCAGGAATGGACCGTCGGCACGGCAACGCCGATGAATGCGCACGACCAGGGCCAGGCCGTGGGCATGATGTGGTATAACGGCGTCAAGCAGGCGGACATTCTTGGCTCGACGTATTTTTCGACGCGCGGGTTCGGCTGCATGCCAAGGGTGCCTCCCGCTGAGTATCGCGGCGGACAAACCAACGTGGTCTGGGCCGCCGTGCACAACCAGTTTTTCGCCCTGGCGCTCATCCCGCAGGATCCGGCCTCGGAAGTCATCGTTCGCCGGGTGAGCCTGCCGCGGCCAACGGGCGAGGACACGCAGTTCGTCGCCACCAACGCCCTGCCCCCGGTGGGATATGAAACTTCGCTGGTTTATCCGGCCCTGGCTTTGGCGCCCGGCGAGACCGAACAACGCCAGTTCTTTCTGTTCGCCGGCCCCAAGGAATATCGCACCCTCGCCAGCATCGCCGCCCAGCTCAACAACAAGATTGATTCGATCATGGGCTTCGGGACCGTCTGGGGATTCTTCTCCAAAGCCCTCCTGATCGGAATGAATACGTTGCACGAGTTCCTGCGGATCTCCTACGGCTGGACCATCGTTGCCATTACGGTTCTGATCAAGGTTGTCTTCTGGCCGCTGACGGCGGCGAGCACGCGTTCGATGAAGCGGATGCAGGCGCTCCAGCCGCAGCTCGCCGCCATCAAAGCGAAATACAAGGACGATCCGATGAAGGCGCAGCGCAAGACCATGGAGCTTTGGAAGGAAAACAAGGTGAATCCGATGGGCGGCTGTCTGCCGATGCTGATCCAGATGCCCATTTTCATCGGCTTCTTCACCATGATCCGCAACGCCATCGAACTGCGCGGCGCTTCGTTTCTCTGGATGACCGATTTGTCCCGCCCGGACACGCTCTTCATCATTCCGGGACTGGGGTTCGTTCCCTTCATCGGCATTCCCGGCGTCGGCCTGCCGTTCAACCTTCTGCCGCTCATCATGGGAGCCACCATGCTCTGGCAATCCCATCTCACCCCGGCCTCGCCCGGCGTTGATCCGGCCCAGCAGAAGCTCATGCGCTATATGCCGCTGATGTTCCTTTTCCTGCTCTACAATTATTCGGCGGGGATGGCGCTCTACTGGACGGTCAACAACCTCCTGACGATTTTGCAGACGAAACTGACCCGGATGCAGCAAGCTGGCGCGCCCGCTCCGGTCTTGACTCCTCCGCCTAAAAAGAGGAAATAAAAGAAAGGTCAAACAGGCGCCCTGCAACCGACAACTCTCAACCATTCATCCACCACCGATGCCCGCCCAACCCAAAGTCACGCTGGAAAAAATCCTGGAACTGCTCGGCTTCAACGTCACGGTCGAAGAGCATACCCTGGAAGACGGCGTATTGCTCGACGTCAAGACCGAAGACTCCGGCCGTCTCATTGGCCGCCAGGGCCAGACGCTTTCCGACCTGCAGTACATCACCAACCGGCTGCTGTTTCAACAGCATCCCGCGGCACCCAAGGTGATGGTGGACGTGGGCGGCTATCGGGCCCAGGCGCGCGAGGCGCTTGTGAAGAGGGCCCAGGAGGCCGCCGAGAAAGTCCGGCGCTGGGGCGACGTGGTGGAACTGGAGCCGCTCAGCGCCTTCGACCGGCGCATCGTTCACCAGGCGCTCAAAGACGATCCCGGCGTCGAAACCAAGAGCGTCGAAGTCGAAGGCACCGCGAAGAAAGCCATCCTGCTCCGGCCCAAGCACTGAGAATCGTTCAACGGGGTGAAGGTTTTTATCCACGAATGTCGCGAACGGACGCGAATTCACTTGGCGAAAATTCGCGAAATTCGCGGATCAATTATTCCTTTGGAACCGGCCAGACCCAGTCGCCTTGTTCCAGGTCAAGGGAGCCGCTTTTTTTAAGGGCCACGGTGCCCCCATCGTCCGTTTCATTCCAGCCGACGGAGTAGAGCACAAAACGGCCGTCTTCGGTTCGGCGATAGTGCAGAGGCTGGCCGTTGATAATGTCGTGCGGAACCTTGTCGATGAACTTCGGCGCGAGCGCGTCGAGTGTGCCGGGATAGTCACCATGCGCCAACCGGTACCGCTCCAGTGCGCAGGCCATGCGGGAGAGGTCCACGTTGGCCTGGGCATAGGCGAACTTTCTGACGGCACCGCCGAGAGCCGGAAGCAGCAACCGCTCGAGCACGTTGAAGGGATTAGGATGGTTGGTAATCGAGGCCAACGCGGCATCTGCACGCCGGGCTAAGATCGGAGAAAAGGTGCGCTGTTCCTGATCCGCCAGCGGGACATCCCATTGCACCATGAAGCGCGAGTAGCGTAGCTGGTTTTGGTAGAACCAGCCGCCGGGAATCAGGCGTGTGATTCGACCAGAATCATGTGAATTGTCCGAATCACCAGACAACGCATCTAAATTGCGGGTTCGCCGCAGGTAATCCATGACCCAGGCTGAGAAGGCCTGTTCGCCGCGCATAGCCAGACGGTAATCCGGGAGAAAATCCAGCGTGCTCAACTCCTGATCCAGTGTGCGGAGTTGTTCGTCCGACCATCGGTGATCTGCCACTCCTTCCCACACAGGCTGGAGAGTTATCTGAACCACCGCGATGCGTACAAGCTGCGAAATCAAAATCGGCTCGGTACGGACCGCCTCGGCCAACCGCAGTGACAGGTTCACGTCGTCCAAGGCCTTTTCCGTTTCACCAAGCTGCAGTTCGGCGGAGGCACGCATTTGAAGCACTCTTGCGCAATCCTTGAACTTCGCCAGGTGCGGCAGCAACATCCAAAATGGGTTGTCCGCATCATACTCCAGTGGAAATCGCGAATACGGACGCCGGGCCGCCTGGCGCAATTCCTCGATAACCGGATCGTATTTGCTCAACGCCAGGAGCACGTCGGCGGCGGGTGACCGCGGCTGGGCGGGAATCGCGAATGCATTCGTGAACGTGGCCGCCTTGCGGCAGTAGGCCTGCCAGGCCGCCAGGTCGGTCCTGACCCCCGCCTGCCAACTCCCGAAGGCTGGTGCCTTCAATCCCAGCACCTTGATGTCGATCGGCATCTCCAGACGGTTCACGACATTTGTGTCGGGGGGCCTGACTTGATGTCCGTTCCGATCCAGCCACTTGCTGTAAGTGCTGGCTACAATCGGCGCCATCGCAAAATTCTGGTCGTCGGGAACCGGCGCAGGCGCCAGGCTGACAAGATCGAAGTGCTCTCCTTTCGCCTCCCATTCTCGCCTGAATGTTTCCCACCCCCATTTGCCCCGCAAATCCTCTTCGGCGTAAAAAAGCCCGACCAACGTGGCCAGGCACGCTACACCAAAAAAAATCAGCGGCCATCTCCGACGTTTCTTCGAGATGCTTTTGGGTTGTTCGTTCATCATTTTCCTTGGCCCGGCTCCAGCCATTTTCAGGCCGTCCGGACTTCAGCGTGCCGCTCGCTCCGGGGACGCGGCAAAAACGGCTTCTGGGAACCGGCTTCCAGCGCGGAAGACTGACCGATCAGTTCCGTCAGCAAACGTTCTTGCTGCTGCAACACGGCGATGGCCTGCGGCGAAGGTGGCGCGCTTTCCTGGGAAATGGTCCTCGGCTTGTCCCGCAGAGAAAAGTTGATGCTCAAGATCACGACCCAGACCGCCGCCAGCGCGGCCCAAGCTTGAGGCGAAGGCTGCAAAAGGCTTGAGAGTTGATGGCCGAGGGTGGAGCACAACGCGCGAAAAGGCGCAGCCGCGAATGTGAATTCGCGGTCGGGTGTGGTCCGCCGATTCACATCGCCGGCTACCCGGATGGCTTTTTGGCGGATGGCGTCCAGTTTCTCATTGGCTGGCGCGTGGCGGGTCAACAGAATTTCACGGGGCGTTTTCATTTTTCTCCTCCCACAGGGCTTTCAGAGCCTTCCTGGCGTAATGCAGGCGCGACTTGACGGTGCCGATTCGCGCGCCGGTAGTGTCGGCGATTTCTTCGAGTGAGAATTCCCCGACGAAATGGAGCAGCAGCGCCGAGCGTTGCGGCAGGGGGAGCTGGTTCAGCAGTTGCACAAACCCGGTCTCCTGCTCCTCGCGAATGAGCCAGTCACTCGGATCCTCCGCAAATTCGACCGGCGTATTTGAGAGCTCTTCGAGCGAGGCATTTTCGCGGCTTTGCTGGCGCCAGAGTTGAATGCACTTCTGGTGTGCGATCCCGAAAAGCCAGCTCCCGAACCTGGCGTCGTCGCGCAGGGTTCCGATGTGCCGGACGGCGCCGATGAATGTCTCCTGCACGATATCCAGGCTCGATTGCTCGTCGTGGACCCATTCGAAAACATAAACGTAAAGCGGCAGTTGGTAGCGGCGGAAGAGAACATCCCAGGCCTCCGGTTCTCCGGCCCTGGCCTGCTGCACGGGCAGTTGTTCGCGTTCAGCCACCACCAGCATTTACAACCAGTGGAATGCGAAAGGCGAGAAAAGGTTCACGAGAATTTTTGATTTGCGATTGAAGAGACCGGTCGCGGTGCAGTTTGGTGGGGCGAGCCCCACCTATTGTCTAGCCATCCCAGCATCCAGCCCACGCTGCCCACCAATCGCAAATCAAAAATCAACAATCAAAAATTCCCAAAAAAACTTTCCTTGCCGCCCGGGTCGGATTCCGATTAGGAACAGGCAGTGATCTCGAACGCGATCTTCGGTTCCCTCGCGCTGCTCAGCCTGGCGCTATTGCTCTGGCAATGGGTTGCGGCGCGCCGGTTCCCCTTGCACCGGCGCCAGGACGACACGGCATTCGCGCCCGCCGTGACGTTGCTCAAATCCTTGAAGGGCGCCGATGCTTCGACTGAACGTTGCCTCCGAAGCTGGTTCACCCAGGAATATGACGGAGAGATGCAAATCCTGTTTGGCGTCGCCTCCACCGACGATCCGGCATGTGAGATCGTCCGCGCGCTTATCCGGGAATATCCCTCGCGGAATGCGCAACTGATCGTCTGCGCGGCGTCGTTCGATGCCAATGCGAAGGTCTCGAAACTGGCGGAGCTGGAGGCGCTCGCCCGCCATGAAGTTGTCGTCATCAGCGACGCCGATGTGAGTGCGCCGGCGGATTTTTTGGCTCATGCGGTGGCTCCGTTGCGGGAGCCCGGCGTGGGATTGGTGAGCTGCTTCTATTGTCTGGCCAATCCCTCCACGCTCGCCATGCAGTGGGAGGCGATTGCGATCAACGCCGATTTCTGGAGCCAGGTATTGCAGTCCCAAAGCCTGAAGCCGCTGGATTTCGCATTGGGCGCCGTCATGGTTACCCGGCGCAAACAATTGGCGGAGATCGGGGGATTCAAAGCCCTGGCAGATTGCCTGGCGGACGATTACCAGCTCGGCAATCGCATCGCGCGCAAGGGACATCGCATCGCGCTCTGCCCGGTGGTGGTGGAATGCTGGGACCCGCCGATGTCCTGGCGCGCGGTCTGGAAACATCAACTGCGCTGGGCCCGCACGATCCGCGTCTGTCAGCCTGCGCCCTACTTCTTCAGCATCCTGAGCAACGCGACACTCTGGCCGCTGCTCTGGCTCGTGCTCGCGCCGGCGAAAGGGTCGTTGGCGATTTTTGCCGCCGTGCTGTGTGTGCGGATTTTCGCCACACTGGATTTGCAATCGCGGCTGACGCGGTCGCTGAGGCACGCTCCCTTCCTCTGGCTCGCGCCGTTCAAAGATCTGATGCAAGCCGGGATCTGGCTCTGCGCCTTTGCCGGGAATCGCGTTGAATGGCGCGGCCGGAGGTTTCGCCTGCACCGGAATGGGACGCTCGAGAGAATCTGATGCTCTCTCCGTAACACCTTTTGGCTTTTGCTCGTTCCGTTGAACTGCTACAACCCGCAGCATGGCTTCCAAACTGACAATCGGTTTTCTGGGCGCAGGCAAAATGGCGACGGCTCTGGCAAAGGGCTTCGTCAAAGCGGGGCTCGTCACGCCCAAACAACTCATCGCCAGCGATCCGAGCGAAGCGGCCCGCGCCGCGTTCGCCAGGGAAGTCGGCGCGAAAACAACCGCTGTCAACGCGGAGGTGGTCCAGTTTGCCGAAGTGCTGATCCTCGCGGTCAAACCCGATCAGGTCAACGGCGCCCTGGCTGAAATCCGCGAACGGTTCACCGACAAAAACCTGCTCATCTCCATTGCCGCCGGTGTGACCCTGGCGAAGCTGGAAGCCGGGCTCGGTGCGGGCGCACGAGTCGTTCGCGTCATGCCCAACACACCCGCCCTGGTCGGCGCCTCGGCGAGCGCCTTTGCGCCGGGCCAGTCCGCGCTCCCCGCCGATGCCGATCTGGCGCAGAAACTTCTCGGCGCCGTGGGCGTGGCGTTCCAGGTGAAGGAATCGCTTCTTGACGCCGTGACGGGCTTGAGCGGCAGCGGGCCGGCGTATGTTTATTTGTTCATCGAGGGTTTGAGCGACGGCGGCGTGGCGGCGGGCCTGCCGCGCGACATGGCGACAAAACTCGCGGCGCAGACGGTTCTCGGCTCGGCCAAAATGGTCCTGGAAACGGGCCTGCATCCCGGGGCGCTCAAAGACATGGTCACCAGCCCCGGCGGCACAACCATCGAAGGTCTTCACGAACTGGAGAAAGGCAAGCTCCGCGGCACGGTCATCAGCGCCGTCCGGGCGGCGACGGAGAAGTCGAAGAAGCTCGGAGCCCAGTGATTTTGGATTTGCGATTTGCGATTTGCGATTGGGAACCGGCAGATTAAGTTCGCCGCCAAAACGCCTATTTGAGATTGTGACTCGGCAATTTACATTCGCCACATTGAGGGGTTCATTCCAAATTTGGAATCGAAAATCAAAAATCAAAAATCAAAAATTCCCATGCCTCCTCCCACTCCAGCCCAGGCGCGCCTGATCTGGCTCGCGCTCACGGGTCTGGCGATCGCCACGCTGGTCGCGCTGGTTGCGGCGCTGGTTTGGGGACTCGGCCAGGTGCTCCAGATCCTGGCGCCGGTGCTGTGGCCTCTTGCCTTCGCGACGGTCATCGCTTACCTGCTCGATCCTGTGGTGGATGGGATCGAGCGCAAGGGGCTTTCGCGAGCGCGCGCCATCCTCTGCGTCTTCGGAATTGCCCTGCTGCTGTTGACCGCCGTGTTCGGCAGCGTCGGGCCGCAAGTGGTCCGGGAAACGCGCCAACTCGCCGCGCGCGTGCCGGCCTATGCCGTGAACCTGCAGCAGCGAATCGAGGTTTGGGTCAATAACCCTCCGCCTCTGCTCCAGAAACTGTTGCGGCGCGAAGCAGCCCCGGCAGAAACGCCGGATTCCGCGGCGACCGGCAACGCGGCCCCGCTCCTCCTCACCGCCGGCATCACGAATGATCTTGCGGCGGGCACGAACAGTCCCGCGTTGGTGGGCAGAGCGTTCGATCAGCAAACGTTGCACTCCGCCACCGGCTGGCTGGCCCAGGCCCTGCCGCAGGCCGGGCGGTGGCTGTTCGGACAGGTCGGCCGGGTGGCCGCGTGGTTTGGGTTTCTGGCGGGACTGGCCCTGGTTCCAATCTACGCCTTCTACTTGCTGCTGGAGAAGCGCGGCATCGAGTCCAACTGGACCCACTATCTGCCGGTGTCGGACTCGCGCTTCAAAGACGAACTCGTGTTTGTCTTGCGCTCGATCAACGGTTATCTCATCGCCTTTTTCCGCGGCCAGGTGCTCGTGGCCGTCTGCGACGGCGTTCTTTATACCATCGGCTTCCTCATCGTCGGGTTGCCTTACGCCGTCCTGCTCGGCGTGGCGGCCGTCGGCCTCACCATGATCCCCTTTCTGGGCGCCATGATGCTCTGCGCCACCGCGCTGATCATCGCCCTGGTTCAATATGGCGACTGGCTGCACCCGGCGCTGGTGCTGGGAGTTTTTGCGATCGTGCAAACCCTCGAGGGACTGGTGATTTCACCGCGGATCATGCGCGGCCGCGTGGGTCTGCACCCGCTGGCGATCATCATCGCCGTCATGGCCGGCACGACGCTTCTGGGCGGATTGCTGGGCGGCATTCTGGCCATTCCCCTGACCGCGGTGCTGCGCGTGTTGCTGGCGCGGTACGTGTGGAGGAAAAGTTTGAGAGGTTAGGAATTCAGGAGTTTAAAAGTTGAAGCGCAAAACCACCGAATTCTTGGACTCCCAAACTCTCAAACTCCCAAACTCTTAAACTCTTAAACTCTTCACATCCACCGCCTCCATCCCCGCCGCCCGGATCGCTTGCAGGCCGAGTTCGGTGTCCTCGTAGGCGCGGCAGAATTTCGGTTCGAGGCCGATGCGGCGGGCGGCTTCCAGGAAAATATCCGGCGCGGGCTTCTGATTCGCCACGCATTCGCTGGTGACCACCGCCTTGAAAAGGTGGCGGATGCCCAGATGTCCGAGCACCTCTTCGATGATCTGTCGCGTCCCGCCTGAGGCGACCGCCAGGGGAATTTTTCCGTAATGCTCCTTCGCGATGCTGACAACCGCGTGGATGGGCTCGACTTGTGCCATCAGCGGCAGGTAAGCCTCTTCCTTTTCGTGTGAGGCTTTCAAATAATCGAGCGTAACACCCTGCTCTTCAGCCAGCATCTTCAGAATGTCCCGCGACGGCACCCCGCCCAGCGCGTAGAAGCGGTCTTCCGGAAAATGCAGTTTATAGCGCGCGGCGACCGCCTGCCACGCGCGCCAGTGCAACGGCATCGTGTCGGCCAGCGTGCCGTCGCAGTCGAAAATCAAACCTTTGATCATGTTGTTTTATCAAATTGTTCACTTATCAAATCGTTGAATCGTTGAATCGCCTAAAACCCTTCAACGCTCCAACGCTCCAACGCTTCAACCATTCAGCGCCTTAAGTTTCTCCTCCAAATCATGCGCCATAAGCGGCTCGATGATCGGATCGATGTCGCCTTCCATCACATTGGACAGGTTGTAAAGCGTGAGTTCGATGCGATGGTCGGTCACGCGGTTCTGCGGAAAATTATAGGTGCGGATGCGCTCATTGCGCTCGCCCGTCCCGACTTGCGCCTTGCGCTGTGCGGCGTATTTGGCGTTTTCCTCCGTGGTTTTTCGCTCGAGCAGGCGCGAGCGCAGGACCGTCATGGCCTTGGCCTTGTTCTTCTGTTGGGAACGTTCATCAGCGCAGCGAACCGTCAGGCCGCTGGGTTTGTGCTGAATTTGCACCGCCGAATCGGTGGTGTTCACGCCCTGCCCTCCCTTGCCCGACGCGCGGCAGACATTGATTTCGATGTCTTCCGGTTTGATCTCGATGTCCACTTCCTGCGCTTCCGGCAGCACGGCCACGGTGCAGGTGCTGGTGTGGATGCGCCCCTGCGCTTCCGTAGCCGGCACGCGCTGTACGCGCTGAACACCGCTTTCATATTTCAGCCGTTTGTAAACGTCCGCGCCGGTGATTTCAAAAATGATTTCCTTGAAGCCGCCGAGATCGGACGGGCTTGAATCCAGGCTCTCGAGTTTCCACCCTTGAGCCTCGGCGTAACGCGTATACATCCGGTACAAATCGGCCGCGAACAGAGCGGACTCCTGGCCGCCCGCGCCCGCGCGGATTTCAAAAATTGTGTTGCGCGAATCCGCCGGGTCGGGCGGCAAAATGCCGCGCTGGATTTCCCGGCCCAGCCGTTGTTCCTGGGCCTCGAGCCGGGTCATCTCCTCCTGCGCCATCTGCGCCAGCTCAGCCTCCGCCGGATCGGTCCGCAGCAAAGCGCGATTCTGTGCGAGGTCCGCGGTCACCTTCCGGTAAGCCTCGCCCTGCGCGACGAGTTCCTTCAACCGGGCGTATTCCCGGGACAATTCCTGGGCGCGCTGCGGATGATCGAACGCCTTGGGATCGCTCAAGGCGGCTTCCACTTCAGCAAAGCGGCGCAAGAACTTTTCGATCTGAGGAATTAAATCCATTTCAATTTGCGATTTGCGATTTGCGATTTGCGATTTACGAGTCCTTCGCCCCGGCGCGGGTAAGTCGGAAATCGTGTTCCCAGCCTCAACGCGCGTAAATCGCAAATCGTAAATCGAAGATCAAAACACACCACCCGCAACTCCCGGATCAGGGAAGTGCGGGCGATGGATTCGGAAAGGCTACTTCTTTTTCTTTCGGGTCGCCGCGGCAGCCTGGGCGGCCTGGGTCTTGACCATGCGCTGCTGGAACTTGTCCACGCGGCCGGCGGTATCCACGAACTTCTGCTGGCCGGTGTAAAAGGGATGGCAGACGTTGCAAATGCCGACGATGATGACCGGCTTGGTGGACCGGGTCTTGATCACGTTGCCGCACGCGCACCGGATCTCCGCGTCCACATACTTCGGATGAATCTCTGCTTTCATAAAAGGCCGGAAAACATACCACCCCGGGGCGGGATGACAAGACGGAAATGCGGTTACACTCCTCCAATCCACTTGCGGTCATCCCAGACAGCTTTGATCGAGGTCAGGTTGCGGCGGTCGAAGATGTTTTTGGCCGCCGACAACCATTTGCCCTTCTTGACGTTTTGGAAGGCGTCGCTGGCGCTGATGGCCACAAACTGCAGCACGCTCGGGTCGCGGTAACAATCGATCATGCAACGCGTGCAGCCGTCGCGGATGAGTTTCGACTCGTCGAACTCGTAGATGGTGCACATGGGCTTTTCCCAGAAGTGACAGCGGTAAAGGTTCAGGTGCCAGTCGAGATAAAAATACTTGTGCCCGCCCAGGCAGCCGAATTTCTCCTTCTCGCCGCGCAGATGCCGCTGCATGTCGGAAAGGGATTCGGCCGGGTTCACAACCGGGAACCCGCTCCGCTGTTTCAGCCGCTTGATTTTTTCGAACACCTCCAGCAATTCGTCCTTCGAATAATTCACCAGGCCGCTGTCGCTGAAGCTGAGATAACTGCTGGCCAGCGACGTGAGCGGGTAACTGAACGTGCAGCTGGTGAACCCGAGCGATTCCAGGAACGCCGGCAGCTTTTCGTAATCGCCTATCAGCCGGCTCGCGGTGATGCTCGCCGTGGTTTGGATGCCCGTGGAACGAAAGAACTCGTTCGCGCGCCTGATCCGTTTGCAGACGTCCGGCAACCCGCGGTTCTTCTCGTGTATGGAAATGTCGTGCGCGTCGATGGACATGATCACGCTGCTCAAGCCGTCGTCCGCCAGGCCGCGCATGTTCTCTTCAGTCCACAGCCCCCCGTTGGTGCAAATCATCGGATGAATGCCGCTCTGGGCCGCATAGAGGGTCATCGCCCGCAATTCGCGGTGTACCATCGGTTCCCCTCCGACGAAGAGCAGATAACCGATGTGGTTCTTCACACAGATGTCGATGACATCGCGCGCCTCCTGGAGCGTCACACTGCGGCGCGCTTTGGGGTCGAACTTGGAGCGGGCGAAGCCGCAAAAACCGCAATCCGCGTTGCAGATGTTGGTGATGGCAAACTGGAGGTAGCCCGGACCGCCGTGCTGCATCACTTCCTTGAAGAGCTGATACGCCCCTTTCCTGGGACGCACCACCGGCTGAGAAATATCAGTCCTGACGGCCGGGGACGACGGCGCGGAGGATGCGGGTGGCGCGAGCGTGTTCATGCGGTAAACTCGCGCATTTTGTCGAGAAAGCCACCGTGGAGGCAATCTTTCTTTCCTTGAGGCGCGGGGCGGGGACGGCCCGTCCCCACTTGTTCTCTCGAGTCTGGGGACGAGCCGTCCCCACCCCGACCCCAAGCCAATCCCCGGCTATCAAATGGCAAAATCCGGCTTCACAAATCAGATTTGCTGGTCTATTAACTTATGTAAGAAAGATTATCTTATGTCACTCGATTATGCGCTTGAAAGGTTTCCGCTGCCGGTAAAGCTTAAGAATGGCACCCCCTGCATGATCCGTCCTCTCACCAAACGGGACGAGACCCGGTTGCAGAGGTTCTTCCAGGCGGTTCCGGAGGTGGAACGGTTGTTCATCAAAAAGCGCCCCACGGAACGGCGGGTGGTGCGCGAATGGTGTCGGAGAGTGGATTTTGAAAAGAACCTTGTGTTGTTGATGCTGCACGGACCGGCGGTCGCGGGGGAAGTCACCTTGCACCAGCGGCAAGGGGGTTGGAAGCGGCATATCGGGGTCATCACCGTGCTGACACACCCGGACTATCGCGGCGTGGACGCAGCCAAGCTGCTGGTGGACCAGATCGTCCAGGTGGCGGCGCATCTGGGACTCAGGAAGCTGGAGGCGGAACTGAACGGTGAACGCAAGGTGGCCATCCGCGCCATGGAGCAACTCGGCTTCACCCAGTTGTTCCGCCTGCCCGATTACGTGCTGGACATGGAATCCAGACCCCACGATTACGTGGTGATGACGCTGAATCTGCGCACGGACGAAGAATACGCGGGGGTTGGATAGGCTGGGGATTTTTGATTTTTGATTTGCGATTTTTGATTTGCGATTGTGCGGCGGGGGCCGAGCTTTCAGGCTAGGACAGTCGTGCTGGCTCACCCGAAAGGTTGCAAATCAAAAATCGCAAATCAAAAATCAAAAATCGTCCCCCTGGCTCGGTTCCTTGCATTTTCCGGTTTTCAATGCACTTTGTGTTGCGCTGCGGCCCGGGCAGAGGCCGGCTGGCAGCGACATCGAACAATACAACCATTCCATTGCAACAAATACTATGGCCATCCAAACACCTGACTTGACCCGACAACCCCCGCGCAGTCCTCGCGTCCGCCTCGGAGGATTCGTCATCCTGCCGCGCATGCTCGACAAAGGCCGCGCCACCATCGCCGGCAAGAATGGCGAGTACCATTACGCCTGTCCGCTGGACGAGCGGTTTCTCGACTTCACAGGCATCAATCCCAATGCGCTCAAGAAGGAACTCGCCAAGGGCAAAGGCGACGGTGAGATCCTGGCGTGGATTGAAACGAACGCGAAACACAAGCGGACCGAATCAGAAATCGCAGATTGGTCAGCCTTTGCCGAGCGTCGCGCGCCGGCAGATACGGAGTCGCGGGCGTATTTCAATGAGATCCAGTCCAAAGTCGCGCCCAAACGCGAGGATATCGTCACG
>Ga0187860_1000709_pt1 | contig 31312 bp, 33 predicted proteins | sample June2016WEW_10_4_FD_132981 | JGI IMG/M metagenome (GOLD analysis project Ga0187860, IMG submission 132981) | Peatland microbial communities from SPRUCE experiment site at the Marcell Experimental Forest, Minnesota, USA - June2016WEW_10_40 | ecosystem: Environmental > Terrestrial > Soil >...
TCCTTTGTCAAAAACTTAGACGTTTCAACTGTTCAAAACTTGCGGGGTTGTGAGCTGGAAACTTGTACTAGCAACATAGAAACAAACGTAAATCATAACTGGTTCCTTGATTTTGTTTGAAAATCGCCGATACTTATTGAAAGCTGTTTGTCTCAACAGGATAGAGGTTTTTCTCGAGAAGCAGCCACGAGTTTTCTCAAATCACTAGAGACTCGGCTAACCTTGCAAACGAAATAAAAGAAAAATTAATGATTACTTCACTATTTCTCGTTTCTTCCAGCGCAGGTTCTTGCCTTTGCATTTTCTGCATTTAACCGCGGTTTCAGCGTTTCTTGCGCCGCAGTCCCTGCAAATTTTCATGTAAAGCCTGTGCTTTTGCGCGATGGCTTTTTTTACTGGATCTAATATCGGCATTTTGTTGTTGACCTTCTATTTTGGCTAACTCTTTGATGCTTAAGTATCAAATATACCTTTTTGTCTTCAACTGCGTTTTGGCGAGCGAAGAAGCTACTTGATTTCTTCAATTGTGACGTACGATCGGGTGTCTTCAATCCCGTCTATTCCGTAGAGCTTCTTTAGGACATCGTCCAGGTTGTCGCGTTCAACAATTATTAGGGCATCTACTTCTCCGGCTATGCGGAATGCTCTGGACACGGCGAGCTCTCGGATTTGGTCGTAGACGTGTATCCGTTTGATGGGTGATACTTTGAGGAGGATGAAGGCTGGAGTTGTGGATATGCCGAGTGCATTTAAGCCTTTGTCGGTGACGTCTATGAAGCCTCTGCCGGTGCGGATGTAACCGCGGCTTTTTAGTTTGCGCAGATGTACGTTTAACGCTTGTCTGCTGACGCCTAATTGTCCTGAAAGTTCGTCTTGTTTTACTCTTAGGGTGTAAGTGTTTGTGGATTTTCCTTTCTCGTAGAGGGTTTTTAAAAGCTGTATTGAACGTTTAGTTAGTGGTTCCAATTTGGTCACTTACGTGATGTTTTGTTAAGTTAAACCTTTACAAAAGTGAGAGGTTGCTTAAGAATTTGATGCTTGGTAATAAAGTAAAAAAGATAGCGCTGAAAAAAGTTTAGCAAGTAACCAATCGTCGGTCATTACGCATGAGCGGCTGGAAAAAACTCATTTGCGAACTTCAGCAATTAATCAACGCGTGCACCGCAACATATTTATTTTCAAAGAAATCTTTAGTCAAGCCACTTAAAAAGTGAACTAGGAGTGAAGCGAGGGCGTGCCCGAAGTCAACGCGGTCTTAATTGGGAAAAAGCCGATAATGAACTATGTCCTTGCATGCATCACGTTCTTCCATGGCGGCGCAAAAGAAGTAAGCATAAAAGCACGGGGGAGATCCATCAGCCGAGCGATAGATGTCGCAGAGGTTGTTAGGCACAGGTTTCTTCCCGAAGTGAAGATTAAGAGCATCGGAATCGGTACGGATCAGTTGCTGGCGCAGGAGGAAGGAAACTCGCCAACTAATGTGAGCACAATTGAAATAACGTTGATCAGGTAGCGAAGTAGCGAAACTCCTAATTGCAGGAAAACAGACACGCAATGAAAACGGAACTATGCAGTTTCTGCTTGAAAAGCGGAATGTTATGTCAGAAGTGTTCAGCTAAAGTTAAAGCAGGCGAAATCAGTGAGGTAGACCTGAAAATCGCACGTCTACTTCTGTCTCTCGAGGACAAGTATCCAAGTCTGCAAAACGTCTGCTTCTACAAGGCTGTCGACGTAGATAAGACCTTAGCCATCATCGTAGGCCACGGAGACGTCCCGAAAATTTTGGGTTACAGTGGAAAAATCGTGAAGGCAATAGGCGATGAAACAGGCAAAAATGTTAAGGTTTTGGAGAACGGGGTGGACGACCGCAAATTCCTAGAAGACCTCTTCATCCCCTTCAGCATACTGACAATTAACACTATCTGGATTCCAGACGGCACAACAGAGACCCGAGTAATTCTCAAGCGCAAGCGCGGTGCGCAGATGCCTTATGACCTTAAGGCTTTAAAGGAAATCGCCAGTAAAGTACGTAAAATGTCCTTACGCGTTGAAATCGCGGATTAAGGATTGGCGATTGCTATGAACTTGGACTCTATAAGCGACTGGAGTAGAACTCACTATACAAGCAATGTGACCCCTGAAATGGACGGGGGAGCAGTAACCCTTTTTGGTTGGGTACAAGAAATCCGCGACCTAGGCGGAATACGTTTTATTATATTACAGGACCGGGAAGGAACAATCCAGATCACCATTCCCAAGAAGAGAATTCTGCCCGAAGTCCTATCCAAATCTGACCTTCTCCAGAAGCGGTTCAGCTTGGCCGTGAAAGGGGCTGTTAAGAAAACTACCATGACTCCAAGAGGCGTCGAAGTTATCCCAAACGAAATCAAAATCTTAAGCGCTGCCACCGAACAGTTACCCATCGACATCACCGGGAAAACACCCGCGAACATAGAAGCACGACTGGACGCACGTGCGCTGGATTTGTCTTCAGAAAAAAGTTTAGCTGTCTTCAAGATTCAGCATATAGCCCTCGAAGCGATCCGAAGTTACCTGTTTGAAAAGGGTTTTTTGGAAGTTCACACTCCACGCATCATTGGCTCGGCAACCGAAGGAGGCGCGGAGCTTTTCTGTGTGGATTATTTTGGTCAAAAGGCCTATCTTGCCCAGAGCCCGCAACTGTACAAAGAAGAGTTAACGATGAGCTTCGAGAAGGTTTTCGAAGTTGGCCCGTTCTTTAGGGCGGAAGAATCGCATACCCGCCGGCACCTTAGCGAGTTCACTTCTGTTGATATTGAGGAGGCTTTTGCGAATGCACAGGATGTTATGGGGCTTCTAGAGCAAGTGATTCATTATGCTTGCGTTACGGTTAGGGCGAAGTGCAAAACAGAGCTTTCCGTGCTCAAGTACAAGTTTGAAGTGCCAGACGTTCCCTTTAAACGCTTAACTTACGACCAGGTTCTAGACGACCTGAAAGTGCAGGGTGTCAATATCTCATGGGGTGAAGACATCCCCACCGAAGCCTTCCGCGAACTTGGCAAACTTTACCCATACTTCTACTTCATAACTGACTGGCCAACGCAAGCAAAAGCTTTCTACATCAAGCCGCGCGATGATAAGCCGGAGATTTGCGAGGGTTTCGATTTGATGTGGCGCTACATAGAGCTCGTTTCAGGCGGAACGAGAATCTCCCAAAAAGAGCAACTGTTGCAAAGGCTGAGCGAGAAAGGATTGAACCCTGAATCCTTCAAGTATCATCTGCAGGCGTTCGATTACGGAATGCCTCCGCACGCTGGATGGGCCATTGGACTCGAAAGGCTGACGATGATTATGACAGGGAAGAAGAACATCCGCGAGGTTACATTATATCCCCGTGACCGAGTGAGATTAACTCCGTAATCTTTTGCAAGTTTGCTTTTTGTGTTAGTTTCTTGTCACAAATAGTGGAGTTTCCTATTGGCTGGCGATGAAGCAATTATTCAACCAAAATAAACTTTTGCAGCCAATAAACCAGATCCCTAACACTTTTGACAATTGCCGGGGGCATATTACATGCTTCTGTGATGACTAGATAGCATCTCTATTCGGTGGATTTCCTTTTAGCATTTGCTCCTTGAACCAGAATTTTGTGGCAGATTCATGCAGAGGATTTGTGACCAACGCCTGAATGCTGAAAGAAGGATTTGCAAAGTAGGGTTAAGGGTTTTCCTTTTTGTCAAAAATAACTTTTTAACCGCCGCCTACTGGTGGCAAAATCGCCAGCACATCCCCTTCTCGAAGCTCCGTTTGCAGTCCACGCAAAGCTGAGGTGCTGTTGCCGTTGACAAGAAACTGCAAGAACCCTTTGGGCTGCCCAGTTCTGCCTTCGTAAACGTAATCTGTGAAGGTGGCGCCGTACTTTTCTGAAAGAATTTTGAGAACCGAGTCAACTGTCACCGTTTCTCCCCTAAAGGTCAGGGTTTCCTCTCTTTTGTTTACGATTTCACGAAGGGATGTGAAGAAGCGAACTTTAATCTCGACCGTCTCGGTTTACCCCCACCTAACACTGGAAAACCCGAAAATAACCATTGCCCTGTATTAACCGTTAAATCCATCGTTAAGCCCAAAATTGACCCCTGTAATTTGCTGCCTTATTTGTTTGTGATGAAAAGTCTTGGCTGAGGCTCTGGAAGAAATTAAGGAAGAAAGATGGAAATGGGGAATTGCAGTAAATCCATCGTTGGTTTAACCAGGCCTCAGCCAATAATTAAACAGAAATTACAAGTTACATATATTTTTTTCCCCAAATTACTCATAAATGTTAAGAAAATGTAAGAAAAAACTTGAAACAATTTAAAAAGAGACTAAAAGCTGGCTTGAAACGGGTCATGCGAAAATTGTGATCAGAAACTGTCAGGCGCGTTAAAATGGAAGAAGTCTATGACCGGCTTGTTTATCTTTCAAGCATTCGAACTTTCCTTTGAGTGAGATGTATGAAGCTGAGTCTGTCGAATGGAATCTTCAGCAAATTAAGCTTGAATGAGAACTTTGTGGCGGTCAAGCAACTCGGGTTTGAAAACATCGAATTCAACATGAAATCCGTAAAGAAAGAGCATGATCGAGACGTCTATCGGGAGCAAAAAGCCCTTGCTGCTTCGGGGTTAAGTTGCTTAACGCTTCACTCGGCTATTCTGCACGTGAAAGACCCCATAGAGGTGCACCAGGCAGTTTACTACGGAAAAATCTCACTTGAATGTGCTCGCGCCCTTGGTGTATCACTTGTAACTGTACACTCAGATGTTTCAAAGAAGCTTCCCCGCAATGTCAGGGAAAGATGTCTATGTGAGATTTTTAACGACGAAATCAAACCTTTCGCGAAAAAGCTGGGTATTAAGTTGGCTTTGGAAAACCTTTCTTACACGTCGACTGGCTTTGGCAAGAACGTTGAGCAGCTCGAAGAAGTTCTATCCATAATAGACGACGGCAATATGGGAATTGCGTTTGACTTTTGTCATGCGCTGGAAACCAAAGAAACAGACAACCTTCTCATAGAATACGGCGGCCGCGTCTGCAACGTTCATATGGCGAATAAGTCGCATATCCCCTTCACAGAGCCCAAACCCGAGCTTCTTTCGTTCCTCACAAAGCTTCATGACTTCGGCTATGATGGGCCAATAACGTTGGAGCTTGCGCACAATACGCCCATGGAAGAAATCGCAAAATGCAAAGCCCTTTTTGACAGGCTTCTAAGCGGGTTTTGATGTCTTAAAAAGAGGCGAGAGGCGTATTTCTGTGCGTTTATAAGTGTGGGCTCCGTTATGTACATGAAGAGTTTCTTTTGTTCTCTGGGTTAACCAGTTGGAGTCACTGATTCTTTTCTAAAAAGGAGAACAAAGAAGGGGCAAAAAACGTGAATTTTATAGGTGGAGCATGGGCTCTGAAAGAAAACTCGCGAGAAAGTTCTCGCCAAACAAAAACAGCGAAGAGGGACTCGATCTATGGTTAATATCGGTGACCAGAGGAAGTGTCCCGAGTGCGAAACAATCGGGTCAGTCGTTTGGGTGTCGCTTGATAAAAAAACGATGGGTGTGCGATGCCGCATGAGTCATCGAGAAACAAACAGGTCAGCATCCAAATACGGCGGGCGGGTTGCCGCATCAACGAAGACAAGAAAAAACGTCGTTTTCATAACCTCAGCAAGCTAAATTGCGGTGGTTTGAGCAATTTTTTTATATAGTCTTTGGTAAGAGAGAATCCTGTATGCACCCAAGAGGATTGCTACATAACGTAAACATCTTGAATGGTTACTAATCCATTGTCCCCTACTATCCGTTTCAAATCAGGAAGAAGCGGCTCAAGCTTTGACTCCTCATCAATCACTTCAATAATTATGGGCATGTTAACCGTGACGCCTTCCCGCTTCAAGGTTGACTTGCCTCGCTTTCCGAACCCGTCGACTCCTGTCCAAACGGTGGCGCCGCTGACTCCTGCCTTTGTCAACAAATCTATAACGAGGGGTTCAAGCCGTTTGCCGCCGATTTCATCGTTCTTCTTGAACCTGATTGTTAAGCTCCACATTTTAAGTCTCATTCAACGATCCTCGACATCAAAGTGTTACCCGCTACTTTCCCAGTTACCACTGCGCCCAAAGATAACCCGACGTTAGCTAATATGTTCAACGCCACCAAAATAAAGCGGTTGCTATCCATGAGGTTGCTGGTCTCCAACGCAAAGGACGACATGGTTGTGAAAGCCCCGCAGAACCCCGTGGCAACAAACAAAGAATAATTCGAATCCAAGTTTAAAGCAATTGACAACACTGAGAAAACTCCAAGTATGAAGCTGCCGACAACGTTAACCACTAAAACGTTCACTGGCAACCCGGCGAGGGTTTTGGGTGAAGCAACCATTGCGTAACGGAGAAAAGCGCCGACTATTGCGCCCACCGCTAAGAGTACGAATTCAATCATTTTCATGTGTGCCTACCTTGTTTTGGTTTTGGGTAGGCATTATCAGCATCCAAGGAGCGGTTCTGACCAGAGGTCAAGGCTAATGCCATAGCACAGGTTTCAGTCAAAAGATTAGCCGGAAATTATTATATTTATTGGATGGAGAAACTGGGGTTTCCCCATATTTTGGTTGAAAAACCAAGCTTTTCTGTCTCAACGCTATACTGCTTCCATTAGACTTGAAAATTAGCCTTTTCCGAAACCTAAAATAAGCTGGCAACAAAACTGTACCCATTTGAGGTTTAAAGGCGTGTCATCCATCATCGAAGACCTCATTGCAAGAAAAGTTTTCAACAACCGCGGAGAAGAAACCATCGAGGTTGATGTAATAACCACAGGCGGCTTCGGAAGAGCTGCCGCTCCCGCTGGAAAAAGCCGCGGTAAAGCCGAGGTAGCTTATTACCCGCAGGGCGGAGTCGAAGCAGCCATTAAGAAAGTTGACGACTTAATTGCGCCTGAACTTGCAGGTTTGAACGCTGATTTTCAAGAGGAAATCGACAGCACCCTCCACGAAGTTGACGGCTCAACAGATTTTAAGAACATCGGCGGAAACACAGCTTTCGCCATCTCATTGGCCAACGCTGAAGCTGCAGCGAACAGCCACGGACTTTTGCTTTTCCAGTTCTTAGGCGGAAACGCCGCAAATACATTGCCATACCCGCTTGGCAACTGCATAAGCGGGGGCCAACATGCAAGAGGCAAAGCACCAGACATCCAAGAATACCTTGCACTTCCGCATGGCGCTGAAACTTTCCTTGAGGCACAAACCGCAAACACTCTGATTCACAAAAAAATCGGGGATTCGTTGAAGAAGAAAAGCACAACTTTTAACGGCGGCAAAAGCGACGAAGGCGCTTGGATAGCTAATATTGACACAACAGACGCGTTTGAAGTCATTGCCAAAGCCTGCGAAGAAGTCGGCAATGAACTCGATTTTGAATGCGGCTTCGGCATAGACGTCGCCGCATCTTCGCTTTGGAAGCCTAAAGAAGAAAAATATGTTTATCCAAGCGAAGGCAAAAAGCTTGAAACCGCTGAGCAACTTGAGTTCATGCTTGAGCTAATCGAGAAGTACCATCTCGCCTACGTTGAGGATCCGTTTAACGAAGAGGATTACGAAAGCTTCGCTGAATTGACCCGCAAAACCAAGAACTGCTTGATCTGCGGCGATGATTTGTTCACAACTAATACTGAAAGGTTAAATAATGGAATTAAGATAAACGCTGGAAACGCCATCATAATCAAAGTCAACCAGATTGGCACGCTAAGTGATGCAACTCAAACAATTGAAACCGCGCAGAGACACGGATACGACCCTATTGTATCCCACCGTTCAGGCGACACATGCGATTGGCACATTGCCCACTTGGCGGTAGCATACAAGTGTCCCCTCATCAAAACAGGGGTCGTGGAAGGCGCACGCATAGCCAAACTCAACGAGCTGATAAGAATCGAGCATTTCCTTGCGCACCGAGCCAAAATGGCTGATTTAAAAATACGTTAACAGAGAAAGTGAAAGTATGTCTGAAGACGAAGTAAAAGATAATCTACCCGAAGAAAACCAAGTGGAAAACTTAGAAGAACCAGTTGAAGAGGAAGCTGCCCCACAAGAACAGCAAGCAGAGGAACCTGTAGCTGAAGAAGCTGCGCCTGTTGAAGGCGAAGCGGCTCAAGAAGCCCCAACACCAGAAGTTCCACCTGGCGAGGAATTACTTTTGCCACGCGACACATTGCTGTCGGCAGGCATCCACATCGGCACAAGGATGAAAACCCTGGACATGGAACCATTCATCTACCGAGTTCGCCCAGACGGACTATTCGTGCTTGACGTCAAAAAAACTGATGACCGAATAAGAGTCACCGCAAAGTTCCTATCACGCTATGAACACGCCAAAGTTGCAGTTGCAGCAACCAGGCTATATGCGCAGGAACCTATCAAAATGTTCTGCAAACTCACAGGCGCAACCCCGTTAATAGGCAGATTTATCCCTGGGCAACTGTCTAACCCACAGTATCCAGGTAGAATCGACCCTGAAGTTATTGTTGTCTCTGACCCGCGGGCAGACGCGCAGGCAGTCAAGGAAGCAGGCAGAGTCGGCATTCCAATCGTCGCATTATGCAGCACCGACAATGAGTTTGCAGGCGTCGACCTTGTAATCCCAACAAATAACAAAGGAAGAAGAGCATTAGCTGTCATATTCTGGCTGCTTGCAAGGCAATTACTCCGTGAAAGAGGCGAAATCGGCCCAGACAAAGACCCGCCGGTAACCATCGATGACTTCGAAGCAAAGGTGACACGCGAAGAGGAGGAGGAACCCTAAAAGGTTGCCGACTATTCGGCGTCCAACCGTCGCAGGCCAATTTTATGAAGCCGACGCCGAAGAGCTGAGAGCACAAATTAAAAGTTGTTTCCTCCACAAGATAGGTCCACAAGAACTTCCAAAAGTAAACCAGAATACTCACCCGCGAAGCATCGTCGGGTTAATTTGCCCCCACGCCGGCTACATGTACTCAGGCCCAGTGGCCGCATCTGCTTTTTACGAGTTAGCGAAAGATGGCAAACCAGACACCGTTGTCCTTCTAGGTCCAAACCACACCGGATACGGCAGCGCATTAAGCATGATGAGGGAGGGCGTTTGGCAAACACCGCTTGGCAAAGTGGAAATAGACACAGCGTTAGCTGATCAGATAAGACAGGAAACCAGCGTCATAGAAGTCGACGACGTCGCCCACCGCTATGAACACTCGATCGAAGTGCAACTGCCGTTTCTACAATTTCTTTACGGTGATACATTCAAGATTGTCCCCATCTGTTTTCTGATGCAGGATTACGAATCAGCCGTTGAAGTCGGTGGCGCGCTTGAAGAAGCTTTGGACACCGCTAACACAGTTGTTATCGCTTCTTCAGACATGACACATTATGAAACCGCAAAAAAGGCTTTTGAAAAGGATCAGGCAGCGCTCAAAGCGGTTACAGATTTGGATGCGAAACGCTTCTACGATATAGTTGAGGCGCAAAACATCACCGCATGTGGCTATGCACCTATAACGGCTTTAATCACATATGCAAGCGGCGTGTGTGCTAAGGCTAAACTTTTGAACTATCATAATAGCGGCGACATAACAGGCGACCACTCCAGCGTCGTAGGCTACGCAGCTGCGAGCTTCAGGAAATAAGCGTACGAGTGGTTTTTTGGATGATGTTCACCGATGGCAAGGTGGGCAAGCGAGATAGGGGTCTCAGTTACCAAGCGGTTGTGGCTTCAAGATGTAACAACATCATCTTATATTCTATTTCTGTGTAAAATGATTTGAGCGAGAAAGGAAAAAGCAAGGGATTGCCAACAAACAGTTGGGCGGTCCGGCTGGAAACAAGGTGATGAGGCGTCTTTGCCCAATCAATTTTTGCTTCTCCCCTGTTAACGCTTGGCTTGACCTCCTAACGCTACTTTTACCCCACCAAACTAAACTTGTTTGAATAAGTGTTTTGCGAGCAATTTTTAATTTCGGTTTTGTCTTCTGAGCAACCACTTGGTAAAAAAGAATGTTTTTATTAGAATTGATACAATAGCTCCTTTCATCGGTGACATTAATGGGTAAAGGTTCGGGTTACGGCAAAGTGATTTTGTTGGGTGAACACTTCGTTGTTCATGGTGTTCCTGGAATCGTCTCCGCGATTGACTCCACAACCGACGCTGAAGTCAAAAAAGCTGTCAAAGGTATCAACATCCGGGACGAACGGAAAACCGCTAAGGGCTACAGTGAAGAAAAACGTCTCCAACAAATCGAATCAATCGAGAGAATGCTAAAAACCATGGGCATCGACTCCAAAATCGGACTTGACATATGGATTGGCGGGACTCTTCCAGGCTTTAGTGGGCTAGGCGCTTCAGCGGCAAGCAGCGTCGCCATCGCAAGAGCCATAGCACAGGAACTCGGAATGCTAGTTTCCGACGAAAAAATTAACCAGGTCGCCTACGAAGCAGAGAAAGCTTACGCTGGTAACCCTTCAGGCATCGACAACACTGCTGCAACCTACGGTGGTTTGATGTGGTTCAAAAAAGACGTGGCGGGTGGACCAGACAAGATTGAAAAACTGCATGTACGTAGACCAATTGAAATAGTCATCGGCAGCACAGGCAAGGTTGCGAATACCAAAGCTATGGTGGAAGGCGTTGCTGAACGCAAAAAGAAAAACCCAGCGAAATATGACCCAATTTTTAAGCAAGCTGAAAACCTGGGGGTTGCAGGACGGAAAGCGCTCGAAGCTTATGACCTTAAAAAAGTCGGTGACCTCATGAATGAAAACCATCGTTTGCTCCAAGAAATCGGCGTATCCAGCAAAGAGCTCGACATGCTTGTTGATTTGGCACGGAAACAGAGTGCCTTCGGCGCGAAACTCACTGGCGGAGGCGGCGGCGGATGCATGGTTGCGTTAACTCCTGGAAAAGAGTTGCAGGGCAAAGTTCTAAGCTCCATTAAAAGCTTAGGTTTTGAAGTGCTCAGCACTAAGATCGGCGCTGAAAGGTATTAGGGTGGATGGCCAAGTTGGGTTTAAGAAGTTTCATCGAAGTGCTCGACAAAAACGGCGAATTAACACGAATAACCAAGCCGGTTTCCACCGAGTACGAGTTAGCAGGCATAATTGAGGCTTTGCGTGAGAGGCCTGTGTATTTTGAGAAAGTTAAAGAGTCAATTTACCCTGTTGTTGCAGGGCTTGTTTCATCTAAAGAGTTTATCGCGAGGTCGCTTGGTGTACAGAAAGACAAGTTACTGCCCAAATTATCAGGCGCGATCGAACATCCAGAGCCGCCACAAGTCATCAAAAGGGGAGCATGCCAAGAGGTCGTGGAAACAGACGTCGACTTATGCGAGCTCCCCATAATGCGTTACACCGAAAAAGACGGCGGAAAATACATCGCGTCAGCTGTAACAATCATCAAAGACCCTCAATTAGGCAGAAACACATGTTTCCATCGCCTCATGCTTAAAGACAAGGACCATTTTGTCGCCCGCATCGTTGAAGAACGCGGAACCGACACTGCGCTCAAAAAATCTGGCGGCGAACTCGACGTAGCCATCTGCATCGGCAGCTCGACCGCTGTTCTACTTTCAGCTGCAACCTCACTGCCTAAAGGAGTCGATGAATTGGGAATGTCGAACGCACTGGAGAAAACCGAACTTGTAAAGTGCAGAACGGTCGATTTGGAAGTGCCAGCCGACTGCGAGTTTGTTCTTGAAGGACGAATCACAAAAGAGAGGGCTACTGAAGGACCCTTCTTGGATTTGACGGGCGTAGTTGACCGGATACGCCAGCAGCCAGTTGTCGAAATCAAATGCGTTACGCACCGCAAGAACCCTATTTATCAGACAATTCTCGCGGGCAAAAACGAGCACAAATTTCTCATGGGCATGCCAAAGGAACCGACCATCTACCATGAAGTCAATAAGGTTTGTCAATGCAAAGACGTCTACATCACGCCTGGCGGATGCAGTTGGCTCCACGCAGTCGTGCAGATTAAGAAGCAGAACGCTGATGACGGCAAAAAAGCAATAGCAGCCGCTTTCGAAGGCCACAAATCGCTAAAACACGTGGTTGTAGTCGACGAGGACATTAACATTTACGACTCCAACGAGGTGGAGTGGGCGATTGCAACAAGGTTCCAAGCTGACAAAAACACAGTTATCTTGTCAAACCAACCTGGCTCATCACTTGACCCGTCAGGCGACTTGAGTGAAGGCAAGAAAGCAACCACAGCCAAAGCAGGGTTAGACGCGACCATACCGTTCGTGACAACTGGAAAAGGCTTCAAGAAAGAAGAATACGTTAAAGTGGACTTAAAAATGTACATGTGATATACATGCGGTTGACTCAACAGGAACAGAAAATGCTTGAAGGCGCCGAAGGTCATGCTGTGCAAAAAAGCATGGAAATCCTCGTTGCTTTAGGAGAAATTTACGGCGCAGATAGTCTCATAGAGGTCGGCAGCGTCCAAGTATCAGGAGTATCATACAACAACCTTGGCGACGCTGGGCTAGAATTTCTCGATGAACTGGCAAGAGACGGCAAAGTGCGAGTTCTAACAACTCTTAACCCAGCAGGCATGGATCTGGAAAACTGGCGCAATCTTGGCATCAGCGCAGAATTCGCTGAAAAACAAAACCTCGTCATAAAAGCGTTTGAGAAAATGGGAATACTTGTCAGTTGCACGTGCACGCCCTATCTGATAGGCAACCTGCCACTTTTTGGCGAACACATAGCGTGGTCAGAAAGCTCAGCAGTCACGTTTGCCAACTCGGTGATTGGCGCAAAGACAAACAAGGAAGGCGGACCTTCTGCTCTGGCAGCGGCGTTCGTGGGAAAGACGCCTTGTTACGGGCTTCATCTGAATGAGAATCGGGTTCCCGATGTACATGTGCATGTCAGGGCGAATTTGTCGAAGCTTTCTGATTGGGGCGCACTGGGCTTCGCGATAGGCATGAAGGCGGAAAACAAAATCCCTTACATAACAGGCATCAGGGCAACGGATTTGGATGAGCTTAAATCGTTCTGTGCGTCGGTCGTGACCTACGGTGCCAAACCCCTCTTCTACATTAAGGGGATAACACCAGCGTCGGAGCAGCAAACGATCCCGAAAACAACTGTAATTATCGAGCAGGCAGATATCAAGAACGCATACGACAAAATCAACGACCAAGTAACTGACATAGAACTCGTCTGCGTCGGCTGCCCACACTGTTCAATCAACGAAATCTCCAAAGTCGCTGAGTTGGTCAAAGGCAAAAAGGTTGCGAAAGACACAGAGTTTTGGGTTGCAACTTCCAGAAGCGTCAAGCAGCTCGCGGACAAAAGCGGGTACACCAGGGTTATTGAGGCAGCAGGGGGCAAATTCGCATGCGACACGTGCATGGCTGTGGCTCCCCTTAAAGGCAGGTTTAGGTCGTTGGCGACAACTTCAGCGAAAGGCTGTTTCTACTCGAGACAGAATCTTATGAAAACCAAGATGGGAAGCATCGAAGAATGCGTGCAAGCAGCGGTGACTGGGAAATGGAACAGCTGAAAGGCAGAGTAATCTATAAGGGCAAAGTGCAGGGAGAAGCACTGGTGACCAGCCAACCTATCTCCTTCTATGGCGGAGTCGACCCAACAACAGGCACAATCATCGAGAAAGGGCATGAGCTGCAAGGGCAAAGTGTCAAAGGCAAAATCCTCGTGTTTCCAACTGGCAAAGGCTCAACTGTTGGCTCATACACCCTATACCGAATGAAAAAGAACGGCACTGCACCTTCAGGCATGATCAACAAAGAATGCGAAACAGTGGTTGCGGTCGGGGTCATCATCAGCGAAATCCCTTGTGTCGACAAAATTGACGTATCTAAAATCAAAACAGGCGACAAAATCCTAATAGAAAACGATATCATAAACGTGTCATAGACTCTGCCCAATCTTGAGGCATTAACCCATTTTTGCGCAAGAATCATTTTCTTAAAAAAAGAGAAAAGACAAACGCGGTTTACTTTTTGTTCACTTTCCTGTTTTTGTTTGACGCAAATGCAAGACAAAGTATGCAGATACGATCCCCAGCCAAAGAAGAACCGATCCAAGGAAGAGCCGTTCAGTAAGCCCACCTACTCGAGAATTTAGGTGAGGAAACAGGAAAGGCAATCCAAACTCAATAACCCAAAGAACTATAACGATTATTGATAGTGGCATCGCGAGACGGTTCACGTCTTGAAACTCCCGATTTCGCCCTAGTTTCTGCGAGATTGCAACTGTTCCGAATGCTCCACCGATGAAGGCGATGATGGCAACTACAAGGTGAATCCCACCATGCCACGATACAGGCGTTGCTGGAACGTCAGTTGGGAACGCTGCTAACAAAACCGCTCCGACCGCCCACATACTAAGCAGGTACGTCCCAGTTCGAAATTGAGACCGCGCTGCCCCGACCAAATCCAAGGTTTGATGGAAAGCATAAATGAACAGGAGCGAAAGCACGGCGCGGTTGAGGAAATTTAGCGTCATGATGAACCCGAACTTGCCTACTGCGAGAGCGCTTTCATCCTGACTTATTGGACTATAATGCGGCGGCAAAACCTGAGCAACCTCATCGAGAACTACATAAAGGACAAGCCCAAAGATGACAGCCCAAAAGAACTTTGCGGAACTTGATTTCTCACCTTGGTTCATAATCAAACCGTTAATTAAAGAGCAATTAAACCTACCGCTCACCCTTTTAGAGACGGTCCTGCATTCCGTTATTCGTGGGTCTGTTGCCCTTTCTAAGAAACAGGTGTCTCCACGGTCTTAATCTATGGGTTTTGTCCATCCGCCATTGCTGAACCTTGCTAGGCAGCCGAAGGGGAACGACAGCAACAGGTCGATTATAGCTATCGCTGGCATAAACTGCAGGTCGAAAGTTACCTGCAAGACAAGGTTGAGGGTTGAGAACGCAAGTAAAAGGAAGATGCCGTTAAGCCAGAAGCCTACCTGCCAGCCTCGGGTTTTATGGAGGCTGTTGATCAAGGCTATGTTTACGGCTCCGAGTATGAGAGGCTGCGCAAAATAGGTTATAGCTAGCAGGAACGCGAAGCCCAGGGGAGGCATATAACTCATGAAAGAGTCTTGCGCACTGTAGAACCATGTTTGAATAACGATTAAAATAATGACGGATATTAGACCTTGAAGGAGCAGTTTTTCAGCTAGCCTCAGGTTTCTGAGGTGGTTAAGCACTTTGTTTTCACTTTGCGTTTTTTGCAATCCAGTCACCTACCGCTGTTTCTGTTGGGGTTCCGCGGATCCCATAGTTGTCGTATGCGCTGTTCCAATAGACGATCCAGCATCCTTTGAGCCCCATGCTTTTGAAAAGATTTAGTCCGCTGATGATGTAGTTGGTTTGGGCTGCGCTGTCGGTTGTTGACATGCCGAACTCGGTTATTACCACATTTTTATGGGTAATTTCATGCAGGTTTTGGATGAAAAGGGGCGATAAAACAAGGAATGAATTCATGTAGACGTCTAACCCTACGAAGTTGAGTTTTTGGCTGAACTCGACTGGAATGTTGGTTCTCAGAACGTAGCCGATTCCGAAATTTGTATACAGCTCTGCAGAAAGGTGATGGGATTCAACGGTTGCTAAAATGTTGTTGAACGTGGAGAGTATTTCGTCATCCGTGAACAGCGCGCCGATGTCCCAGCTGGAGGAGGTTTCAGGTTCATTCATAATTTGAATGTAAGTTAAGTTTCCTCCCCAGTGGTCAATGTAGAAGTTAATGTCGTCGGTTGATTCATCGTTTGGTATGACCAGCGCAACGGCTAAACCGTAGTGGCTTGTTGCTTCGAAAAACATGTCTGTCTTCTGGTTTAGCGGATCAGTAGGGTACTGGGGGTCGCACTCAAAATTTATTCGTATGACTTTGAAGCCTAAATCATAAATCTGTGTAACTTGCCCGTATATATCGGTCAGGTTATCCTGCTCGTAAACGTAGTGTATGCCGACTTGGAAGGAGGAATTCGGGTTACTGTGAGCCGACATATAATAGTCGTATGGGTAGAAAAGCTGGATGAAGAAGAACATAACGCATAGCGTAATAACAATGAGGTTTTTAATCAAGCTCTTGTTAGTAAACCTGGTTAAACCCTGAACGAGGTTCGAAAGGGGCTTCCCCATGGCTTATGTTGTCTCTGTATCGCCTTTTAAGTTTTAATTAAACAAAAGCAAAAACCAGTCAAGGAAAAGCTGATCAGCCGGGGTCTCTCGAAAAGAATTAATTTATTAAATGTTTTTTCCAACTTTTTGAGTAACCATCAAGTTGGATGTCAAACGTAAACATTTCAAACATAGCTTCTACTGTTCATGCGAGAAACTTGAACCTGAGCTAACTTAGTTTTGGCAGCATCAAACCTTTTCCAAGCTTGTGCGTTGTAGAAATATGATTTTTTAATGTGAATTGCAGTTTCATAATATTTTAGTTGTTTTTCGTATGTAATACCTTTCTGATGTCAAATGAAAAGAAAAAAGAAGATGTCTGAAACTAAATTGTCTGATGAAGAAGACTTAGTTTCATGGGTTGTCGAGGAAGCATTGATAAAGCACTCGACTAAACTCGACTAAGGCTAAAACTGCCATAAGAGAAAGATAACCCCTTATTGAAAAAACGGCTAAAGTCGTAATAAATGTCAAAAAGGTCAATAAGCTAAAGTGCTTTAAATCTAATTTCACTATACAACACGTTAAAATATCATTCTTTCTTAGCGGTGTGTGGCTTTGCATTGAAGTATTTTGGTTTATCTAGTATTTCTGCAAAAGTTTTCGTTAGGTGTTCCATTTCTCATATTTCCCCCTATTGGATGTATATCGAAGAAACTAAACCAAAAACACGTCCAATTATCCATTAAAGGTTTAAATAAAACTTTTCGACCAGAAAGAAACAAGGATTAAGAATGAAGGACAAAAAATTGAAAAAGATTCACTTTGCACTTGATGCACAGTTACCAATAGTCTTGTTTTCTAAAGTTGTTGAAACACTAGCCAAACTACCTAAAGAAGTTCAGAAATTCGTTGTTGAAAATGTTCAATTTATCGAAGGTCGTGCAAGCACAATTCGCAAAGAACAAATTAGTGAAAAACCCTTCCTTATTATTTTGCGAAATAATAATTCTGAATTCACTATCGCACATGAAGTTGCTCATGCATGGCTAAACCATGACGATAAAGAAGCAGATATTGACAACTCCATATCTGACAAAAATCAGAAAGAAGCAAATCAATTAGCTAAAAAGTGGTTAAAATCCTCATGAATCAACAAATCGGTTTCTAGACTGCATGTTGATGGGTTAAGATCTTAAAGTCGTAACGATTAAGGGCTGTTTTTGGAATAACCGGAAACTTGGCAGAATTAAAGACTATATCCCGAAAGAACTTTATGTTAAAAAGCACGGTATCGGTAAAATGTCAAAGTTTCGTTTCATAATCAGGTTCATCAAAAATTAGATTGTTGTTCGCTTTTAGGTAAAGTTTAAGTTCTGTTTGAAATAAAGTGAGATCGTCTCTAATATGTACTCGATAGCCTTTTTTGAGAGAGTGCGGGAAAAACTTTGCATTTACCAATTAATCAAACTAAACGGTAAATTCTCTCTAAAGAAGCCACTGACTTATACTTTAAGACACTATGGCCCAAGAAGTGTTAGCATGAAGCGTCTCGTTTGCATCCTCCTAATTGTGACGATTCTGTTAAACGGGATATTTCTTGGACAGAAAACTCATGCGCAAATCCCTTCAAACGTGACAATAACTAGTAACATGGAATGGACAATAGCTGAAAGTCCAATAATTTTTAACGGAACCGTAATGGTGAACAGCAATGTTACCTTAACAATTGATCCCGGTGTAACTGTAAATTTGGAAACGTATGGTTTGACGATTTACGGTACATTAACTGCTCAAGGTAACGTAAACAATCAAATCACATTTACATCTGCCGCCATCAACGAGACTGAACAAACTGGTTCCCAGATCATACAAGTCCTTCCAAGCGACCCTATCTATTTTGGACAAGAAAGCACGTCTTGGAACGCCGCAACAAACTCAGGGTCGATTATTCAAAACGCAGTCTTAAACGGAGTGAGCGTTAACTTAGATGGCTCATCGCCGGAAATAGACAGTTGCGTTTTTAATTATGCAACACCCTTTGAGCCGACTCTCAGCATCGGCGCGGGTTCACCCCAAATATCCAACAACATCATAAACTACAACATCCAAAACTACGGCTACAGCGCCAACATCCTGAGTGTTTACGACGGAACTCCGCTCATAACCAACAACCAATTTGAAGGATCCTTCTCTGGCACAACAAATACAGGCATAGAGGTGAATTTGGGAGCCCCAACAATAACTGGCAACACTTTCGCAGCACAATACTGCAACAACAGCGACGCCATAAGAGTAACTTCAGGTACCCCACAGATAAGTAACAACCAGTTTGAAGGAAACGGATACCTCACAGGTATCTATGACTCCTCCAACTCCGCATTCACCATTTTCAATAACATGTTTACAAACTGCTTCACTGGAATCAGCGCTCAAGCTCCAAGCAACTTAATCGTTCAAGGCAACACTTTCTCGAAAGGAACTGATGGAATAGACATTTTCACTGGAGCATCACTGGCCATAACCGATAACTTGATTGATAGCAATTCGCGGTACGGAATCAACGGGGGCGGAACCATCGGTTCCAACACAATCACCAACAACCAAATAGGAATACACAATCCGTCAACAGGCATCATCAGCAACAACAACATAGTCGGCAACACCGAAAACAGCATAACCGCCACTACCGCAAACATTGACGCGCAAAACAACTGGTGGGGAATAGCTGATACAGCCACAATTAACCGCACCATCTACGACACGAAAATCGATCCCCACCTCGGAACAGTCCTGTTTGTTCCATTTTTGACTCAACCGAATTTATCGGCGCCAGCCATCCCAAGCGGAACACCAACAATTACACCCGTTCCGAAAACGCAGGCTCAAACACCACAGCCAACTGCAGAACCCATTTTTACACCGACGTCTACGCCGGATCAATACTCCCAGACGTTCGCTTACCAGGTAGGCGATATCATAAACCTTAATCTAATAACCACCGCCACAGCAGTCGTGTTAGTCGTCGCATGGGTGATTGTTATTTTAGGGTACGCAACAAAAAGTGTCATTTCGAAAAATAAGGCTAGGAAATAAAGAACCCATTTTTCGCCTTTATATTTGCGCAGAAAATCAAAGTTGGCCCTTTTTTGCTACGGCGAAAAAGGTGTCCTTTTTTGTTCTCGGTAATGCTTTTCAATAAGTGATTTAATACTTCATGTAAAGGTGTATGATAATTGAACGTGGCGAAACCAGTAATCCTGAAAATCGGCGGCTCAGCCATCACCGACAAAACGGTTGAGGCTTCTCCGAAAACAGAAATCATAAACCGTTTGGCGGAGGAAATCAAGCGGGCAGATCTTGACAACCTAATAATCGTGCACGGCGGCGGAAGCTTCGGTCACCCAGCCGCAGCGAAGTACGGCTTAAAAGATGGGTACAAAGAGGACCCAACGCAGAAACTCGGTTTCGCGGAAACCCACCACATGATGACCGTTTTGAACGGGCTGGTTATGGACGCGCTTATTTGGCATGAAGTCCCCGCTATAAGCATTGCACCCTCATGCAGCTTCATCACTGAAAACGGGAAAATCAAGTTTTTCGACGATTCAGTGCTCCAGGCAATGATTAAAATGAACTTTACTCCTGTCCTATACGGCGACGCAGTTTTAGACGAAAAACTGGGTTTCACAGTTGTTTCAGGCGACCAGCTGGTTGCTTACTTAGCAATCAGGTACAAGGCACAAAAAATCGTCATAGGCGCCGACACAGACGGCTTATTCGACGCTGACCCCAAAACTAACCCGAACGCTAAGCCATATAAGCATTTAACGTTAGCCGAGCTGAAGCAGATTCAACCTAAACTTGGAAAAGCAGCGGGCACAGACGTGACAGGCGGCATGGCAGGAAAAATCGCCGAGCTCATCCCCGCAATCGAGCAGGGAGTTCACGTTACCGTGACGGGAGCCACCAAGGGATTATCTATCTTCCGAGCTTTAACAGACCAAAGTGTTTTAGGTACGGAAATCGAGAAGTAGCAGTATGGCTGAAGAAACGCAGAGCCGCAAGGCAGATCACATAAGGATTTGTCTTGAACAAAAAGCCCAAGCAAAAAAAGCCACCGCGGGCTTTGAGGACATCCAGTTCATCCACCGCGCCCTCCCGGAACTTGACCGAGAAAAAATCAGCCTAGCCACATCTTTCTTTGGCAAAAAACTCTCAGCGCCAATAATCGTCGGAGCAATGACAGGCGGAACACGAGAAGCCACAAAAATCAATGCTTCAATAGCGCAAGCTGTCGAAGAACTGCATTTGGGCATGGGCGTAGGAAGCCAAAGAGCAGCCATCGAAAACGAAAAACTCGAACTCACCTATGCAGTTGCACGCAAAAAAGCGCCAACCGCCTTCCTAATCGCGAACATCGGCGGAGTCCAACTTGCACACGGGTACGGGTTGAAAGAGGCGAGGAAAGCCGTGGAAATGATCGAGGCGGACGCGTTGGCTATCCACATGAACCCTCTGCAGGAAGCAATCCAACCCGAGGGACAAACCAACTTCCAAGACGTCCTAACAAAAATCGGAGAAATCGTCGCTGACTTAGAGGTGCCTGTAATCGTTAAGGAAACGGGCTGCGGCATTTCTGCGGAGGACGCGAAAGCTTTGGAGGCGGTAGGTGTAAAAGCCATTGACGTCGGCGGAGTTGGCGGGACAAGTTTCGCGGCGGTTGAATTTTATCGTGCAGCCGACGGGAAAAAGACGGACGAATTGTTTTGGGATTGGGGAATCCCCACAACTGTAAGCCTGATTGAAACAACCCAAACAGTAAAAATCCCTGTTGTTGCTTCAGGCGGAGTACGAAACGGCATAGACGTTGCAAAGTCGATAGCGTTAAACGCAAGTCTAGCCAGCCTATCCCAGCCCGCGCTTGAAGCTGCCGTTAAAGGAGCACAAGAAACCCAAAAGCTGCTTTCCTGCTTAATCAATGATCTGCGTAACGTCATGTTTCTTGTCGGCGCCAAAAACATTGAATCCCTTGCGAAGGTGCCAGCGGTAGTGACGGGAAAAACCGCGGAGTGGCTTAATATCAGAGGATTCGATACTGCAATTTACGCTCAGAGGAGACCCGTAACGTTTGAATATTGAAAAGTTTCTTGAAGAAAAGGCACCGTTAATTGATAAAGCCATCGAAAAATACGTTCCGAGAAAATTTACTGAAGACTCGCTTCTTTTCAAAGTTGACCCGCCTGCATACAGCTACAACCTGCAACCTCTCAACAAGGCGATTGCGGATCCGATTTGGGACATGCTGGACCGAGGCGGAAAAAGATGGCGTCCAGCTCTTTTCTTGCTAATATGCGAGGCGCTTGGCAACAGCTCTGATTATTGCTTAGACTTCTCCATTATTCCGGAAGTCATCCACAACGGCACCTTGGTAGTTGATGACATTGAAGACGCCTCAGAGCTTCGCCGAGGCAAACCATGCACCTACAAAATCTTCCAAATGGATATAGCCGTCAACGCGGGAAATGCCATGTACTACCTTCCCCTTTTGCCGTTGATGCTGCAGAGATCAGACATTACAGCTGAAATGCAGCGGGACGTTTACGAAGTCTATGTTCAAGAAATGATTAATCTCAGCTTGGGACAAGCCATGGACATAGCGTGGCACAGAGGGTTAGCCAACGCTGACCAGCTTCGCGAAGAGGATTACCTGCAGATGTGCGCTTACAAAACAGGTACTCTTGCACGAATGGCAGCGAAAATGGCTGGGGTCCTAGCTGGCGCAAAAAAGCCACTCGTAGAAAAACTTGGGCGTCTAGCCGAAAGCATCGGGGTAGCGTTCCAGATGCAAGATGACATTTTAGATTTGACCGGAGTCGATTTTGCAAAGAAGAAAGGCGGAGTCGGACAAGACATCACCGAGGGCAAACGAACCCTGATGGTCATTTACACAATAGGAAAAGCCAACGCAACCGACAAGAAACGGCTTATCCAGATCCTTAACATGCATACCTCCGAACAGGCGCTAAGGGACGAAGCCATTGCCCTAATGCAGAAGTACGACGCCATACAACACGTCAAACGCACAGCGGAAAAAATGGTTGAGGAAAGCTGGACCGAAACTGAAAAATTGCTTCCGACACCTCTGGCTAAGGAAAAATTAAAAGCGTTCGCTGAATTCTTGATTAAAAGAAACAAGTAGTGAGCGAGCGTAACCGGTTTGGCATTAGAAAACAATAACGACTTAAAAGAGCTTGTTCGAAAAGCCGCTTTGTTAAACGCAGTCTCTCACGACGGCAAAGCCCAAGCAGGCGCTTTAATCGGCAAGATTCTCGGCGAAAGAGCTGACCTGCGATCAAAGGTGAAGGAGCTTTCAGGCGTTATCAACACAGTTGTAGGCGAAGTCAATGGTCTCACGTTAGCAGAGCAGAAAGCAATTGTTGAGAAGAATTGGCCTGAAACCCAAAAGAAAGAGAAAGCAGAAGAGAAGCATCTTTCACCTTTGTCCAACGCCGACAAGTATCCTTTGATCGTGACTCGTTTCTCCCCAAACCCTGACTGCGTCCTGCATTTGGGTTCTGCAAGAGCTATACTTCTAAGTCACGAATACGCACGCATCTACAAGGGCAAATTCATCCTGCGCTTCGAAGATACAGACCCCAAAGTGAAGAAGCCGTCGCTGGTTTTTTACGACAGCATCAGACAAGATTTGACGTGGCTCGGTTGCAAAGTCGACGAAGAATACATCCAAAGCGATCGACTCCCAATCTATTATGAATATACTAAGCAACTTATCGGGGATGGAAACGCCTACATCTGTGAATGCCCCTCTGAGGAGTTCCGCAAAAAAACCTTGGAAAAACATGCTTGCCCATGCCGAAATGTATCTGCAAAAGACCAGTTGGAACGTTGGAAACGCATGTTAAATGGCAGCTATGCCGAGGGGCAAGCAGTTGTGCGAGTAAAAACGGACATTGAACATCCCAACCCAGCCGTCAGAGACTGGCCAGCCCTAAGAGTTGTTGACACAAAAAAGTATCCCCATCCAAGAGTAGGAAGCAAATACATCGTTTGGCCTCTCTACAATTTGGCAGCAGGCTTGGACGACCACCTGATGGGGATGACCCACATCATCCGAGGCAAGGAACACTACACTAACATGGTGCGCCAAAAATACATGTACCAACACTTGGGCTGGGAATACCCTGAAGCGATACATTACGGTAGGCTAAAAATCACAGGCGCATTCCTGAGCAAATCAAAAATTGTTCAAGGAGTAAAAGACGGTACGTACACTGGCTACGATGATCCACGGCTCGGAACCTTCGCCGCCTTGAGGAAAAGAGGCATCACACCCGAAGCCATCAAAAAAATGATAATAGACGTCGGCACGAAACCAAACGACGTCACCCTAAGCTGGGAAAACCTGTTTTCGTACAACCGCAAAATTCTTGACGCTGCAAGCAACCGGTACTTCTTCGTCGCTGAACCTATTGAACTTAATGTTCTAAACTTGCCGAAAACCTTCCAAGCAAAGCTTCCTTTGCACCCTGAAAAGCCTGAACGCGGCTTTAGAGAATACACAGTAGCTTCCGAAGGCGAGGGTCAACCGGCTAGATTCTGGGTTTCAAAAAAGGACACCGGGGCGCTAGAAACTGGCAAAGTTGTGAGGCTGATGGAACTCTTCAACGTCAAAGTCGAAGCTAAAACAGTCGACACATTGACTGCGTCGTTCGCTAGCGAGTCATATGAGGATGTGAAAAAAATTAAGGTTCAGCTTATCCAGTGGATTCTCAAAGACGCAGAGTACCCTTGCCAAGTTGTTATGCCTGACGCTTCAGTTGCCGAGGGATATGCCGAAAGCGCCTGCAAAAAGTTAAAGCCTGACGCCATAATACAGTTTGAACGTTTCGGTTTCACCAGAATCGACCAGGTAAACGAAAAAATGGTCGCTTATTACGCTCATAAATAAGGGGATGAATAAGATGAAAAAACTCGACAAAGCAATAATTTGGCCGATTTACTTTGACGCCAACAAAACCAGAAGAAACGGGCGCCGGGTCGCTAAGAACTTAGCTGTGCAGTCGCCGAAAATCGATGAAGTTAAAATAGCGGTTGATAAGCTGGGATTAAAGAACGAGGTCAGGCTTGAAGCTCACTTCCCAAGGATACCTTGGGTGAAGACCGGAATGTTGCTCGTTGAAAAGAAAGAGGCAAAAGAAAAAATAATTCAGAAGATCGCAAAACAGCTGGTAAAGATGAAAAATGCTGCTGCGAAAACGCAGTAGATTATGCTTTTTCTTTTCTCGGTATCAGAACCGCGTTGATTATGCCGTCGTTTCCCGGGCGGCTGCTAACCTTTGCTAAGCCTATAGTAGTTTCGATTTCTGCGCCTTTAGTTATAACGCCTCTGCGGTTGTAATCAACATTTGCCGCGTTGCGGACGACGCGGGTTATTTCGGTTTTCTGTGTTTTTCCCGTTTTAGGGTCGGTTACTGAAGCGAATTTGTCGCTTAGAACTTTGACTTTGGTGTTGCCGCCCATGCCTCGGGTGGTTTTCCTTTTAGGTTCGCCGAGGATTGTTTCCGCTGGGAACCCGCCTTCCTCGTATTTTTTCTTTACTCGGTAGGCTCGTTTTTTGCCGCCTGAACGTTTTCTTTTGCGTAAGGTGCCATGCCAGACTGACATTTTCTACATTTCCTATGAATATTTTATCGCGTAGTCACTAAAACAGTAAATTTCCATATAAACGTATCCGTCTGACTCCTCGCTCTGCTGATTGTTTTCCTTCAAAGGCTCTTTGGGCTATTATTGATTTGCAAGGAATCTTAAGCCGAAGCCTTCGAGCACCTCAGCTGTGGCGTTTCGTCGTTTCTTGAGGTTACGTTCCAAGGTCGTCTTTCAGTGCCTCGCCGAATATTCGCTTGAGATCTTTCTTCATCAGGGTAATGTCATGCGTTAGTCCGAAGTAGTCGGCGAAGTAGTCTGTTGTCCTCAAAGCCATAGAGCGGCCGCTTCTCTCCGAAATGATTAGTCCCATCTCCTTAAGCAGCTTCACATGCCCATACGCGTGTTGTCCACGCACGTCAATTACCCTTTTCTGTGAAATAGGCTGACGTAAAGCGATGTACGAGAGCGTTTTTAGCGGTCCTGAGGACAGCAACGGCTTATTCACTAGCTTCTTGATCAAAGGGGTAAACTCCGCCTTAACCTGCAGTACATAGCGTTCGTCTTTCAGCGCCAGTATTTCAAGCGACGTATTCCGTGCCGTGTACTCTTTCCTAAGAAACTCAGCGTACTTTTGCGCTTTCTTTTTGCTGCGGCTGCCTATCACCTGGCACAACTCGTTAAGGTCCAGTGGGCGACCAGCAATGTAAAGCGCCGCCTCCAATAAGGCAACGCAGTGAGATTGCCGCTCGGCCTCATGGGCTTGCTCTCCTTCAGGGTTCAGTTCAGTTTCTTGTTCCTTCGGCTTTTCCAACGTTCAGTTTCCCCACAGCAATGTATAATTCTTCAGTTTCCTCATTCTGCCACAAACTAACCAACCCATCCTGCGCCAGAAACAGCAGGTAAATGAAAGTTCGCAACGCCTCAATTCTGGTCATCGATTTGGTGAGGGTTGAGAAATCAATTATTCCTGAACCTCCAAGTTTGTCTGTTAAGAGAGCGTATAAATTGTTGATTTGCAGCTCGATTTCGGCCATGAACTGATCGAACTGCGGAAGCAAATCAGTTACAGAAGGCAAAATAGGGTGCTGCTCAACCACATGGTTCAAGTTAAGCAATCGCTCGCCTTTGAGCACATCGTCTAAAACTTCAAGCAGGTGCTGGATGGTTGTTGACGTCAATTCGTGCCTGAGCGGGAGAAACAGTGGCGGCGGAACATAATCCGTGGGAACCCGAGGCGGCGGCGCGGGCGCTTCTTGCAAAGTAAGCAATAGCTTAGACTTCATCAAGTAAATTAGGGCGGAAGAATCTAAAGCGACTCCTGACGCTCGGAAATCGGTTTTGTCCGTTCGCTCCATTTCAGTAAGGAACGACCGCAAAAGGTAAGCGATATTAACGTTCCAAGGTGTAAGTTTTTCAAGTTTGCTGATTTCAAATAGGATGTTCCAGGGCGGACGCAGATAGAACGGCTTCCTAATGGGGGCTGGTGTTTCTGCAGCCATTTATCTCGTTGCCTCCGATGGAGGGAACTTCGCAGTTACTACGTTTGAGACTCCGTTGCGTTCGTAGACTCCGTAGACTTTCTGTGCCTTATTCACCATTTCTGGCCTAAGGGTGATTACTATGAACTGCATTTTTGCCGCCTCATCAAGCAACAAATCTGCAAGCAAACCTGTGTGGTAAGCATCCAAGTGTGCGTCAACCTCGTCCAAAATATAGAATGAGGCTGGCGTGAAATCTTTAAGTGAAAAAATGAAGGCAACTGCTGCGATTGAGCGTTCGCCTCCGCTTGCACCACTGACGACGATCGAAGGCTTATTCGGAAACTGAACAAGCATGTCTATGCCCCCTGAAAAGGGTTCTTCGGGGTTTTCAAGCTTAATCGTAGCTTCTCCGCCGCCAGTAAGCTTGGCAAAGTAGCCTTTGAGGCTGTTATTGATTTTATCGAAGGCATCCATGAAAACCTTGCGTTTTTTAGCTTCAATCTCATCCATAAACTGCACGATTGCTTGTTTTTCTCTTTCCAACTCGTTAAGTCGAACAGAAAGCTCCCGATAACGGGAAAGCTGGTCGGCATAATGGGAAAGCGCGAGCTGGTTGATGGCACCGATTCTTTCTATTTCAAACTGCATCATTCGAATAGTAATTTCCGCTTCCTCAACCTGCTTTTGATTAGTGTCTAGCGGCTGCTCATATCCGTAAAGGCGTAGTTGACTTTGAAGCTGTTGCAGACGAAGTTGACTAGTTTCAATGCTGAGCTGCAGCTGATTCAGCAGTCGGTCAGCAACCTCATACTCGGTATCGAGCAGCCGAAGTTCAGCGTCGATAGCGTCTATTTGCGCCGTGAACTTTTTGGATTCTTCCCTTGCAGAAAACACTGCTTTTGAGAGTTCAACGCGGCTTTTTTCTTGCTCGTCAAGTGTCTTCTTTACAGTGTCACGTTCCTGCAGGGCTTCTAAAACTTCTTTTTCTAGTTTTCTCTGTTGCTGCTCAACCCTGACTATCTGAATCTTGATGTTCTTGTAGCCGTTGCGCAGAACCCTGTCGAACTGTGACTGAAAAGTTGAAATCTCTGTTTGCGTTGACCCAGAGTTCTGTTTGAGTTTGTTGATTTCTTCCCCAAGTTTTTCACGTTCAACCTCAAGCGCTTGAATATTCTTAACGTCGGTTTTCAGTCTTAAGTTGGCGATATCCGCTCGTAACTTTTGGTCTTCGCGTAGGATGGTGTTGCGCTCGTTTCTGTAAACTTCCATCCGTCCTTTGTAGGATGCAGCTTCACGTTCAAGCTTGCTGCCGTACTTTTCCGTGTACCGAATATTAAACTGGGTTCGCTTAACGCCCCGTTTGATCCTTACTATTTCTCGATCCAGAGTCGCTATGCCTTCGGCTAGTCGGGTCATCTCGATTTTTGACCGTTCAACTTCTTCCTCTAAACCCGTAATGTCCGTCCCCCTTTGGGTCAGGTGTGTCTGTAGGGCGTTGACGGCTTCATCGAGGCTTTTGAGGGCGTTTTCGCTCGGGATAATCGTCGAGAAATCGATGGGTGCACGGTAGTACCCGCTTTCGAAGGCGCCGGACTCGTATAGGTCGCCGTTTACGGTTACGGCTCGATAGCCTTGGTTTGATAGCGCAAAAGCTATTTTATCGTTTGACACCACCATTGTGTCTCCGAAAACGTAGTTCACCGCCAACTCAAAGTTGCTATCGTACTTCATGAAGCTGGAAAGCGCTCCAACCACGCCTTCACGATTAGGAACGGGTTTGTTTTTGGCGATTATGGAGCCTTGCAAGGGGATAATTTTGATTCTGCCCAGTTTCATGCGTCGTAACGTTTCGGCGCAGGTGAATGCTGAGTCAAGGTTTGCCACAACCAGAGCGTCAAGCCAGCCAGTCGCTGCTGCCTCAATGGCTTTCTTGTAATTCCGATCAATCTTGATTAAGTTGCGCAGCCTGCCGTGGATTCCGTTGATTGCCCCAACATTTCCCATCTCCTCGATGCTTCTGAGCGCTTTTTCTTCAGCAGCAATGGTGGCTGCAAGGTTCCTTTGCGTAGCAAACTCGATTACGGCTGCTTTAGCTGAAGTTGCAATTTTTTCGGCTTCTACGATTTCTTTTTCAACAGTTTCTTTCTGCGTTTTTTTACGTTCGATTGTTGTTTCAAGGTTTTTAAGCTGGTTTTTCTGATCTTTTTGCACTTGCTCAAGCTCAACGAGTGACTTTTCGATTTCCGCTAGGTTCGTTTGGAATCTTTCTTTGCGCACAGTTAAGTTTTTGATCCTTCCAGTACACAAACGCAGCGCCGCTTTTTCCTGGTTGTAAACCGAATGTAAATACGCGATGCGTTTAACGTGATTGTCGATTAAAGCCTGTTTCGCAACTATTTCTTCATTGTTACTGTCCAGTCCACCCCAAAGTTCAGTAGTTTGCTTCGCCAAAGTGTCATGATCGATCTGTCTTTGAGCAAGGGTTTCTTGGATTTTGCCGAGTTCACTTCGGAATCCTCTGATTTTGAGGCGGTTTTCCCGAATCTCATTTCGAATGTTCTCTTGTTGAGTTATATTATTTTCTCGTACCCGCTTAAGGCTCTCCAGAGTACTTTGCCCAGAATTGATTTTTGTGTTCAACTCTGTCATTTTGGATTTTAGTTCGCCGATGGTGATTTGAACCTTAAGGACCTGAGAGCCGCCTTCTTCAAGGTTTTCGCCACTTAGCTTACGCCATTCTCCTTCAACATCGTGGCGTTTGCCCCTGCGAAGATCCCGTTGATCTTTGAGTTTATCAACTCTGCTCTGGACCTTTTCGGTTTGGTTTTTTGTCTCATTTAGTTTGGCGTTTATTTGGGCGACGTCACTTGAGATTTTGATCGCTTGAAACTTTTTGGTTTCCGTTTGAATGAAATTGTATCGCAGGAGTTGGTTGCGTTCCCGCTCCAAATCATCAAGACGCTTCTGTACTTCGTCTATTCTTCCCATAGCGGTGCGGATTGAAATATCGGCAGCACGGAGCTTTTCTTCCGCTTCAACCTTCTCCGAATCGTATTGACCTATGCCGACCAGATCTTCGATGATTTTTCGCCGCTCTAAAGAGTTGATTTCTGTAAGCCTTGTAAGAGTACCTTGCGGGATGATGTTTTGGCTCATACTGCTAATCGAGCTCATGGACAGGGTTTCAGTTATGTAAGCCCTTGACATTCTCCTGCCGTTTAAGCGGTAAACGCTTTGTCCGTTCCTGAAAACCTCACGGGAAATAGTCACCGTTGTAGTGTCAACTGGCATTGTGCCATCCGTATTGTCAAATTGGATGACGACCTTAGCCATCTTAGCTTTCTCCTGTCCAGCCTTATCTGAACCGTGAAAAATCAGGCTGGCGGCGTTTTCGGCACGCAGTCTTCTCGTGCTTAGCTCACCAAGCGAAAAAAGCACGGAGTCAATGATGTTTGATTTTCCGCTTCCGTTAGGACCTGTGAATGCCGTGAAGCCTTTGTCTAAGGATATTTTGATTGTCTGCGGCCCAAAAGATTTGAAACCTTTCAACTCGATTTTTTTTATGTAGGGCATTCAGCCTATATCCTCACGGCAAACATTCTAGCTATTTTAACATCTCATCAACATACGTATAAAAGCTTATACATATGTCACTCGCGGTTATACGTATACTTTCGGAACGCGTAAGAAATCAAGCATTGGAAAACCTTTTAGGTTTTTTATAGAAATGCACTTGCATTCCAGTAACAGTGATTTCATCGTATTTTGTCCAGCCTGCCATGCCCAACTTCTTAATTTCTTCAATGGTTGTTGCGCTTGTTACTTCAAATTCGTCATCTTCTAGGTTGAGCATCTGAATGTATTTCATTGTGCTGTCGACTCGTTTATGTCGCAATATTTTCTGGACTTTTAGAACATTGCCGTTAAGATAGTGTGCTAGCATGCTTCCCCCCCAGTGTCTGAAACTTCTCAATTCGATGGAGAGCAGACGTGGATTTTGATGTACTGAAGCGCATCTTTTTCGCATTCGTATATAATTGTTTGATATGACTCCGTATGTTGTCGGAAAGAACCGTTCGTCATTTGTTGGTAGTGAGTTTAGCATTGCGATGAGTTTGTTGGAGACTTGAATTGGTCCTGGGTAATGTCCTTTTACGGGGAAATTTATTGTGATGATGTTACCGCTGACGTCAATTCGTCTTATTCTTAATGCTTCGCTTGGGTCGGCGAAAGTTTCCTTCAATGTCTGCAGGTAGGTCGCCATTCTTTTGCTGCGGCAAAAAGCTATTAGAGTCTCGAGTTCTTTTTCCAGCGGGATAAATGGAATAATTTCTTCCTGAGTGTAAGTTGGGCGATCCCATGAAATTTTTAGCATTTTAGCGAAGTTATCGTAAGCGTATACGTACTGGATTTTGCTGCCGTTCTTCAGTTTCAATTGACCGATTATTTGCTTAACGCTTTCGGGATCTAACAGGTTTGCTCCGAGCTTTGCCAATCGCCTGATCAAGTAGGGGAATCCTGATTCTTTAACGAAACCTTCGCGCTCCAGATAAGCAAGATATTGAGCATGTAGGCCTTCAACGTTCGCTTGTAGTTGGCTTTTTTCTCCCGCAACAGTCTTTATTTCTGTTGCTGAGTCCAAATTTTTCGCTTCCTTTTGGATTGCGCATATTCGGCGTCTAGAAGTTAAGCCGGATTGGCTATTAATAGACCATTCTTGATTTTCTTGTGGTGGTTTTTCAGAGAATCGGTATCCGCAGTTTCTGCATAACCATCGTTGAACCGAGTTCTCGCTTGAAAGATACCGTATCCCATCCCGGTAAAGACTTTCCGATGCACATTGAGGACATTTGAGTTTAGGCTGTACAGGGGATTGGCGCAAGCGGTTTGCTCTATTCTCAGCCGACTTCCCACTATTAACTTGCTTTTCGCCGAGCGTGCGCAAAACATGGTCGTGGAAGCCAACCTCTCCCTCAGCCGTCATTTTCACCCCATGCTCTTCTGTTCGTAACTGTTCTCCTCA
>Ga0187860_1000713_pt1 | contig 31188 bp, 23 predicted proteins | sample June2016WEW_10_4_FD_132981 | JGI IMG/M metagenome (GOLD analysis project Ga0187860, IMG submission 132981) | Peatland microbial communities from SPRUCE experiment site at the Marcell Experimental Forest, Minnesota, USA - June2016WEW_10_40 | ecosystem: Environmental > Terrestrial > Soil >...
GTTTCTTACTGCCTATAAAAGCGGACGGCTTGAGACAAGGAGACGGGGCTGCCTGGGCTTCGCCTTCCGTCTGCTCCTTCTGCTGCTTGGTCCTGCCTGGGGCAACGGGGCAGGCTTGTTGGTTTTCGCGGCCTTCGGATTTCCACGCTTTTCGACCCTCGACGCTGGTCCGGCGGCTGTGTATTCTTCCGCCATGCGAGCCGCCTTCAGGGATTTGCCTCCGCTGATTCTGGCTTCGGCTTCGCCGCGGCGGGTGGAACTGTTGCGCCAGCTTGGCCTTGAGTTCAAGGTCGTCCCGGGGGAGGTGCCGGAGATTCATCACGACCAGTTGACGGGGGGAGAACTATGCCAGGTCAACGCGTATCGCAAAGCCCGCTCGGTGGCGAAGCGGTTCCCCGATGCGCTGGTGCTGGGAGCCGACACTTTGGTTTATCTGGGGTTCGCGCTGTTCGGCAAGCCGGCGACGCTGGAAGAGGCGTATCAGATGCTCGAACGCCTGCAAGGCCGCACGCACCAGGTGGTCACCGGCATTTGCCTGCTGCACCTGCGCAATCATCGCCAGGCGGTGTTCGCCGAGAGCACGGCGGTCACGTTCCATCCCCTGGACGAGGTGCGAATCCGGCGCTACCTGAACCGGGTGAATCCGCTCGATAAAGCGGGGGCCTACGCGATTCAGGAGGAAGGCGATTTGATTGTGGAAAAGATTGCAGGTTCCTATACCAACGTGGTCGGCCTGCCGATGGAACGGCTCACGGCGGAGTTGGAGGCGTGGGCGGGTGAGCTGACGCGCAGCAGCCATTTCCGTGAAACGTGAAGCGTGAAACGTGAAACGTGAAACGTGAAACGTGATGGGGCTAGTGCGTCACGTTTCACGCTTCACGTTTCACGCCTCAGCCCGTATTTCCCGAAGAGTTGAAAAGAGCTTGCAAAACTGTGCAGGGGAAAGAAAATGCGGAGAAACGGGCCGCGTGCGCTCGGACGCCTGCAGGTGGCGACATCAAGCACGCTAGATTGATTCAGCTATGCATGACTTTCGTTACGTAAACGGTAAACTCTATTGCGAGGGAATAGCAGTCGAATCGCTGGCCCGGAAATTCGGGACGCCGCTGTATGTGTATTCGCAACGCACGTTGACCCGGCATTTCGAAGAACTGGATCGGGCAATGGGCGCGGTGGACCACTTGGTCTGCTTTGCGGCCAAATCGAATTCCAACCTTTCTGTGCTGCGGGTATTGGCCTTGCTTGGCAGCGGCTTCGACATCGTGAGCGGCGGCGAGCTGCAACGCGTGATTGCGGCCGGTGGCGACCCGCGGAGATGCGTGTTTGCCGGCGTAGGCAAGACCGAAGGCGAAATCGAGTTCGCCCTCCGGCAAGGCATTTATTCGTTCAATGCCGAAAGCGAGCCGGAACTGGAGCGGATCAACCGGGTGGCGGCACGCCTCAAGCAGACGGCACCGGTGGCGGTGCGCGTGAACCCGAACGTAGCTGCCGGGACGCATAAGAAAATCACGACCGGCACTTACGAGAACAAATTTGGCGTTGCCTTCGAGAGCATTGAGACCCTTTATGCGCGGACGGCCAGGCTGAAACACCTTCGTTTGCGGGGCCTGCAGATGCACATCGGGTCGCAAATCACGCAGGTGGGTCCGTTCGAGCAAGCCGTGCGCAAGGTCCTGCCCCTCCTCCAGCGTCTGAAGCAGAGACACGGGTTGGAATTCTTTAGCGTCGGTGGTGGTCTCGGCATTGTTTACGACCCCGGGCTGGCCAGCGGCGCTGCCGCCTGGTGGCGATCTGCCGCAGCGCGGAATATTCTCACTCCGCAGAAGTATGCCGGGCGGCTATTGCCGCTGCTTAAGCCGTTGGGGCTGCGAATCCTGCTGGAACCGGGGCGGTTCATAGCCGGGAGCGCCGGCATTCTCGTGACCCGTATTGAGTATGTGAAGCGCACGGGCAGGAAGACTTTTGTGATTGTTGACGCCGCTATGAACGATCTTATTCGGCCCGCCTTTTACGACGCATACCACGAAATTGTTCCGCTTCGCCGCCGTAACGGCCCTGGCATCAAGTCGGACGTGGTGGGGCCGATCTGCGAGTCGGGTGATTACTTCTGCCACGACCGGCCACTGCCGAAAGCGGCTGCGGGCGAATGGCTAGCGGTGATGGACGCGGGCGCTTACGGATTTGTGATGGCCTCTAACTACAATACCCGACCGCTTGCCGCAGAAGCTATGGTTCACGGCGCGAGGGCGGCGATTGTGCGCGAGCGCCAGGATGTGGCGGAGCTCTGGAGAGGCGAGACGATTCCGCCGTGGATGAAGTAATACCAACTCTTGACCTCGGGTCCCGCCGTTGGCTAACCTGCACCCGTCACCGCGTCCCGGCACTGCTGGGCGCGACACTTGGTCACAACTATCTCTTGCTATGAAATTGAGCGCTTTGCTATCTGTGCTGCCGGAGAAAAAGGTCTTCGGGAACCGGGACCCGGAAATCACGGGGCTGGTCTATGATCCCCTGCGTGCCACGCCAGGCTGTCTTTACGTCGCCATCAATATCTACACGCAGTTGGACAAGATCGAAATCCCGGACGGGCATCAGGTCCTGCCTGAGGCCATCCGGGCGGGGGCGGTGGCCGTCGTCCTGCAACACGATCTGCCTGTCCCTGAAGGGGTGGTCAAAATCCTGGTGCCCGACTCCCGCTATGCCCTGGCCCTGCTGTCCGTGGAGTTCTACAGGCATCCGGCCAAGTCCCTCCAACTGATCGGCGTCACCGGCACCAACGGCAAGACCACCACCACGCATGTCATCGAGAGCCTCTTGATGACCCGGTATCGCACCGGCCTTATCGGCACGCTTTACTACAAGATCAACGGCCGCCCCTGCCCCTCGAAGGATACCACCCCCGAACCGCCCGACCTGGCGGCCATCTTCGCGGAGATGGTCAAGGAGAAGTGCGAGTTCTGCACCATGGAAGTTTCCTCCCACGCCGTTGACTTCCATCGGGTCGTCGGCGTTGAGTACCAGGCCGCCGTGTGGACCAACCTCTCGCAAGACCACCTCGACTGGCACAAGACGATGGAGAATTACCGCAACGCCAAGCTGCGCTGGCTGGCCGGTCTCGGCCCGCAGCGGCATGTCGCCCTCAACATAGACGATCCCAGCGCGCATTACTTCATCGAGGGAGTCCGCGCGCACAAGGTCCTTTATGGCATCAAAAACAAGGCCGACGTCACGGCCCGGGATTGCCGCTTATCCGGCGACGGAACCCAGTTCACCCTGGTTACACCCAAGGGCGAGATTGGGGTGAACGCGAAGCTGCGCGGCGAGTTCAATCTCTACAATATGCTGGCGGGCGTCGCGGCGGTCCTCCACACCCCCCTCACGCTGGACGACCTCAAGTTGGGCCTGGAAAAGAACATCGCGGTGGCCGGGCGCTTCCAACCGGTCGCCCTCGGGCAACCGTTCTCCGTCATCATTGATTATGCCCACACCCCGGGAGGAATGGAAACGGTGCTGCGCGCCGCCCGCGCCATGAAGCCCAAGCGCCTCATTTCGGTCTTTGGCTGCGGCGGCGACCGCGACCGCGCCAAGCGGCCCCCCATGGCCGCCGCCGTCGAGGCCAACAGCGACCTGTTCATCATCACCGATGACAACCCCCGCACCGAAGACCCCGAACAGATCATGGGCGACATTGTGGCCGGCCTGAAGAAAAAGCAGAGCAGCGCCTGCCAGATCATTCACAACCGTCGTGAGGCCATCCAGCGCGCCCTGGACACGGCCCAACCCGGCGACCTCGTCCTGGTGGTGGGCAAAGGCCACGAGAGCAGCCAAATCCTCAAGGATCGCACCATTCACTTCAACGATTACGAAGTGGCCGAGGAGCTGCTGCGCAAGAAGGGCTATGGCGGTTGAGGCAGGGCATTCCGGCTGGCCTCGGCCCGGCATTCAAACGCCGCTCAATCTGTCGTCTGAGAGTTGTTGCTTGAGGAAGTCCGGGTGCCTGCGTTCGTGGACGAGGCTCAGAAAATAAATCGTGTCTCCTTCGATCTTGTAATAGAGGTAAAAAGGAAACGGCTTGGCGCGCCGACAGGGAAAACCATGCGGACCAACATGGTCGCCCCCCTTCCACTTAATCACTTCTCACACCAAGCCGGCAACGCGTTCGTGAAGATCGCCCGACAGCCGCTCGGATATTTCAGCGTATCTTGCCTCCTCCCGGACCAGGTCTGTCTTAAAGCTGCTGCTGAAAACTGCATTCACACGGCATTCCCGAAGACCTGGTTGAAATTCAGACCCGCATCCTTCCCGGACACCAGGTCCTCCAGCCGCCGAGTGAGATCCGCCTTGATTGCCTCGTCGGTTCGGGAGTCCCCCTCCAGGCTTTGCACCAACAACTTCGCCAGATCCGCACGCTCCGCGGGTGCCAGCGAGAGCGCTTCCTCAGCCACAGCCAGATTCGTAATCGCCATAGGAATAAAATACCTTCCACCGGCAGCGGCGCAAGTTAAACTTGCCGGATTGGAAACCGTCAGGGCCACCAGCGGCGTGAGGGCGATCAGGCGCCCGCGGATGTCGTCGAAGTTGTTCTGGCTGGCCTGGAACTGGCCGCGCAGTTCGCCCGAGACCAACGGTGAGTTATCGGCCAGCAAGCTGGGATCGAGGATCGGGGTGGACATAAGCAATCTTTGGTTTGTTTTCCGTCGCCCCTGTTCTACGCCCGCCCGCCGACACAAGCCGCGAAACAGCCCGTGCCCGCGCCACCGCAAGGGCCGGTTGAAGCGGTGGCGGAATCTCCGCGCTCCGGCCCCCTAAGCGCGCTTCAACGCGCCGAGCGATTGGTCGAATCCGTCCACGATTTGGAAGCCTGAACTGATAGGAATTTGCTTTGACGTTGCGCGGTTCAGTCGTGGACGGCTTCAGGGTGTATGGCAGAGGATTCGATAGAACCGGCTTGTTTGTGTGCCGCCGACTATGTTCGTGTACGTGAGCGTGGTCTGGTTGGAACCCGCCGTCAATTGGGAACCCGGCAAGTCATCTGACCACGGCCCCGTTGGTGAAGTACTGTAGAGAACGTTGTAAGTCCCGGTAGGCGCGCAACTCCAAGAGAGAACGAAATTCTTTGTTACCACATCCATAACGCCTTTAAGCCACGGAAGGCTCTTGGAAGCAAAGGGTGTGTTCCCATCCGGTCCCATATTGATCCGCCCGCCATTTGGTTGTGGCTCATTAACCCAATCCGACGCGGGGTTTCCGGCATCTATGCAGGGACTGTTGACATTGTCTCGAACCCAAGAGCTGGTTGTCGGGTCATATCTTCCGGCTTGAGAACGCAAATGGAAATCGCCCCCCGCAGGATTCATGCACAGCGGATCGACCGAAAGATTCCCAGGGGTGTTCTCGTACTGCACAGCGTCTCCCGTCCAGTTCGTTCCATTGCCCCACACATCATTGAAATTGAAGCTTGGAAACCCAGTCAAGCCGCTTGCAGTAATGCCTACCGTGTTACTGGCGATAATGTTGTTGAGGATTGGGACATCAATATAGCCAATTACGTTAATTCCGTTAGCTCCATTTCCCCACATTAGGTTATTCGCGAGCACTGGTAACGCGTCATAGGTAGCGTAAGTCTGAATGCCGTCCCCAGCATTGTTGACAATCAAGTTGTTGTTTATAGTGCCTCTGTAGTAGCCAATCGAATCAGGCGCCCCTTCTGAGGCTGTACACGAAATGCCCGCGCCGCCGTTCGAGCAGATGGTGCATCCAGCGAACGAGGAGAGATAGATCGCGGCATTAACAAAGGTATAACTATCAGAGCCGGTTGCAGAGAGATATATCCCACGACCTGAGCACGAACGAACCGTTGTATTGGCGAGGGTAATCAATAGCGAAGCGCCCGAATAGACCGTCTCGCAAACCGCCGAAAAGCCGTCGGCCGCGTATTCCAATTGGCAGTTGTCCAACACAATGGATGCAGTCACCCCATCCCCGCTGTGAGCGTGGATGCCTCCCCAGTCTCCAGGCATCTTGACGGTGTTGTCGGAGCTGAAGAGGATCTGGTTTGTAGTCGTTCCTTCCGCGACCAACGATCCCTCGATATAAATCCAGGTGCCTGGTTGAAAGAGAACGATAACGCCCGGGTCGATTGTGAGTACGGTGCCAGTGGCGACTGTGATATTGCTTTGAACGATGTATGGTGAGTTGGTAGTATTCCACTCTCCAGCCACTGTTCCACCCACAAGGGTATCGCCGCTGGCGCTCGCTGCGGCGACAAAGCAAGTTGTCACTACGAGCCAGACACTGGTGTTGATTGAGCTAAGTTTCATAAGTTTCTGCTTTCTTTTTATTGGTTCATTGTTTCATTTGTGGCGATTCTACGCCTCCGCGGGGGGGGGCGCAAGCTTTGGCTGCGCTTTTTTTCGCCGGGTTTGGGAAGCCCGCCTGCGGCTGAGGTCCCTGAGTTGGCGGCGGTCTGTCGAGATGCCGCCACAAGATATGCCGGGCGGGAGCGGATTTCGGCGGGGATGTGGCTCGGAAGGCGGCAAAGCCCGTTTGGTGGCGGGGTCGCTCCAGGCGCTGGGGCGGGCGGCGTGATGGCGCAGACCTGGAACCAGTATTGGGTGCCGCTGGTCAGGCCGGTGACCGTGCAGCTCGAGGCTTTGCCGACGTAGTATTGCAGTCCGATACCTGAAAATCGCGCACTTTGAGCAAGATTTCTTGCGCTGCCACGCGAAGCGTTTGGAATGCGCGCAGCTTGCTGCCGCTGTCGAACGCCCGGCCCCAACCAAAGCGCCAGCCCGTCCTCCGTAGCAGCACTGCGGAGGGTGGACAAGCTGCGCGCTCTCGCGACACCCGTAATGTACAAGCCACAGCAGACGAATCCGCAAAAGCCACCAGGCCACTCAACCGTCCGCTTTCAGGACGCTTCCACCTCCCGTCCCTCCTGAGCCAGCCTTGGGATGGTAGTACGATGGTAGTATGATCGTGGTACGATGGTGGTACGATGGTGGTATGATGGTGGTATGATGGTGGTGCGATGGTGGGGCGACGGTGTTGGCCCCACCCCCCTCCCCCCTGGCTGCCGGTCCAAAACAGCCACAGTGTCCGCTTTCGAGACAATAATTCCAGCCGCAACCGCCCGGCGTCCCATCGAATCCGCACCGCTTGCACCGGGTTGGGCCGAAACGGCAGCGGCGGCGGCGGATCAGCCAGACCCTTCCTGGATCACATCACACCCGGCTTAGTTCCTGCCAGAGATACGCGCTCATGAGCTGACCCTTGGCGAAGCAACCCAGGTCGAATTTCTCATTAGGCGAGTGGGCGTTGTCGTCGGGCAGGGCCAGTCCCAGCAGGAGCGAGTCGGCGCGGAGTATCTTCTTGAAGGCGTTAACGATGGGGATTGAGCCGCCCTCGCGGACGAGCACCGGTTCGCAACCGAAGGCCAACTTGAGGGCGCGCAAGGCGGCTTGCGCCTGCGGGCCGGCGGGGGAAACCAAGTAGGGTTCCGCGCTCCGGTGCCCTTTGAGTTCCAACCGCACCGTGGGCGGGCAGAGCTTCTCCAGATAGCGCCGGACGCACCGGACGACCTGGGCCGGGTCCTGGTTTGGCACCAGCCGGACGGTGATCTTGGCGCGTGCCCAGGCGGGCACGATGGTCTTGCTGCCTTCGCCCTGGTAGCCGCTGGTGAGGCCGTTGATCTCGAAGGTGGGCCGGGCGGAGCACTGTTCGAGAGGGGTGAAGCCCTGCTCGCCAAAGAGCTTCGGCACGCCCAGGAGCCGTTGGTAATCGCGGGCGTTGAAGGGCAGCCGCGCAAATTGCTTGCGCTCGTAGGGGGATAAGGGCCGGACGCCGTCATAGAAGCCGGGGATGGCGACGCGGCCTTTTGAGTCGCGCAGCTTGCCCAGGAGTTGGCACAGCGCCATCGCCGGGTTGTCCACCGTCCCGCCGAAAATGCCCGAGTGCAGGTCGCGGGCCGGGCCGTGCAGGGTGATTTCGAACCCGGTGATGCCCCGCAAGGCGTAGGTCAGCGCGGGATGTTTGGGCGACGGCATGCCGGTGTCGGAGATAACTACCGCATCGCAGGCCAACTCCGCGCGCTGCTCTTTCAAAAAGGCTGCGAGGCTGCTGCTGCCTACTTCCTCTTCGCCTTCGATGACGAAGGTAATATCGCAAGGCAGCTCGGTCCCGGTCTTGAGATAGGCCTCGACCGCTTTGAGGTGGGCCAGGTTCTGGCCTTTGTTGTCGCTGGCGCCGCGCCCGAAGAGCGCGCCGTGGGCGACGCGCGGCTCGAAGGGCGGCGATTTCCACAGGTCCAATGGCTCGGGGGGCTGCACGTCGTAATGCCCATAGACCACGAAATGGGGACGGCGCGCGCCGGGTGATTTAATGCGCGGCGTCTTCGCGACGACAATCGGGTTGCCTCGGGTGGGGCAGAGCCGCGCCTCCAGGCCGATGCCGCGGCAATGCTTCAGGACCCACTCCGCGCAGGCCCGCAAATCCTGGCGGTGTTGCAGTTGAGCGGAGACGCTGGGGAAGCGCACGTACTCGCAGAGTTCGGCGATGGCGCGGGACTCGTGCTGTTTCAGGTAATCAATAACGGCTTGCATTACGGGCTTTGTAGCAGGGAAAGTCACACTATGCAATCATTGCCAACCGTTTTGCTCAAGCCGGGCGAAGCCGACCGGATTCTGGCCGGCCATCCGTGGGTTTATCATGGTTCGGTGCTCCGGCTCACGCAGCCGGCAGCGGATGGCGAACTGGTGCAGGTCAAGGACCATCGCCAGCGGTTTCTGGGCACGGGCTTCTATAATTCGAGGTCGAGAATCAACGTGCGTGTGCTCTCGCCGGAGCGGGTCGAGGCAAACCAGGCCTTCTTCGAGGAACGCATTCGCACAGCGTTGGCGGTCCGGCAAAGACACTTGCCGGCCGCCACCTCCTTCCGCGTGGTGAATGCGGAGAGCGATTTTCTCAGCGGCCTCATCGTGGATAAGTACGAGGATGTGCTGGCCGTGCAGATTTCTTCACTCGGCATGGACCAGCGCAAGCCGGTGATTCTGGCCGCGTTGCAGGCGATCTTCTCGCCGCGGGCGATAGTCGAGCGCAGCGAAGTTTCCTCGCGCAAGTTCGAAGGACTGGCCGAAGCGAACGGGGTCCTGGCGGGAACACTCGAAGGCCCGGTGCCGATCCAACTGAACGGCCTGCGATTCGAGGTGGATGTGCTGGGCGGCCACAAGACGGGGTTGTATCTCGACCAGCAGGTAAATTACCAGCGCGTGGCCGAACTGGCGAAGGGGGCGCAGGTGCTGGACTGTTTCAGCTTTCTGGGCGGGTTCGGACTGCACGCGGCCCGCGCCGGGGCCGCCCACGCGCACCTGCTCGACCAGAGCGCCGAGGTTATTGCCGCCGCCCTGCGCAATGCGGCCGCCAATGGCCTGGCGGAGAAGTGTTCAGGCGAAGCGGTCAACGTCTTCGACTGGCTCAAGGCGCAAACGGTGACGCCGCCGCACGAGAAAGTCGTGCCCCGCTGGGATATGATCGTGCTTGATCCGCCGTCCTTCACCCGAAACCGCGCCTCGGTGCCGGATGCGTTGCGCGGTTACAAGGAGATTCATCTCCGCGCCCTCAAGCTGCTCAAAACCGGCGGGACGCTGGCGACCTTCTGCTGCTCGCACCACGTGGATGCCGGATTATTCCAGGACACAGTGCTGTCCGCCGCCTTCGACGCCCGGCGAATTCTAAGGCGCGTCGCCACCTACTCGCAGTCCCCCGACCACCCGATTATCCCGATGATCCCCGAGACGGAGTATCTGAAGGGATTTGCGTTTGAGGTGGTGAGATAGCCGCGGCCGTTTGGGGAGGGCGAGCGTCCCCGCGAGCCCAAACTTCTCAGAAAATCTGCGGTAATCAGGGCTCGCGGGGACGCTCGCCCTCCCTACGGCTTGAGCAGGTCGCGTTGCCAGGCCATCAACTCATGGGCATGCTTGTCCCAGTCATGGGCCAAGTCGGAGAGCATGGCGCGGCTGGCAATCAGGGTGGGATCGATGCCCAGCGCGGCGGCGTGTGCATCGCGACGCTTTTGCAGATCAGCGAACCGGCGCCTTTCTCCTTCGCTGGGCCGGCGGGTGATGTGGCGGAGGATTTTGGGGTGGCGTTCGGGAGAAAGACGCCGGCCATGCGCGATAGTCTTCATCAAGCCGCCCCGACGCCGCTCGGAGATGTGCCTCGGCAAGAACGACTCGATGGGCTGGGCGAGGGCGGCCGCGGCGGCGATTTTGACCAGCGCCTCATGGCTCATGACGAAAAAAGGGGGCTTGTTGGCGGCAACGGCCTCCTTTTCCCGCCACTGCCATAGCTCGCGCAAGATGGCCAGGGCCGGCGGCCCGAGCAGATGGCTGCCTTTGATGCGCCAGATGGCATCCAGGTCGGGCGGGTGGCGCGTGGTCGAGTCCAGAATGAGTTGCGCGCAGGATTCCTGCTGCCAGGCCAGCCGCCCGCTGGCCTGGAGCTCGGATTGGAGGCGGTCGGCCAGCGGCTTAAGGTAACGGGTATCGTTCCGGGCGTAACGTTCCATCCGCTCGGTCAGCGGGCGCAATGCCCAATTGGCTTTCTGCGGCCCCTTCTCCAACTTGACGCCAAGATATTTCTCAACCAGGTGGCTGAGACCGAACTGGCGCACGCCAAGCAGGCGCGCGGCGAGCATGGTGTCGAAGATGGTGCTGGGCACGAATTCGTGGTGCTTGCGCAACAGGCGCAGGTCATAATCGGCGCCGTGCATGATCAGTTCGTGCCGGACAAGGCATCGAGCAGCGGGTCGAGATTGAGGCAGGCAAGCGGGTCAACGAGTTCGTCGCCGGAAACCGTGCTGATTTGAATCAGGCAGACCTTCTCCGGGTACGCGTGCAAGCTGTCCGCCTCGGTGTCCACGGCCACCCAAGTGGCCGCCCGGAGCACGGGCAGGAGGGCCTCGAGCTTTCGTTCCGTGTCAATCACGCGGGAAATATATTGGCGAGGCGGGAAAGGGCCATAGTTAAATCCCCATAATTCCCATTGTGAACAGTCCGGCGCAACACTATATTGTCAGCCGTGCACCGCCTGACCAGACAGGAACAGTTGGTTTTGTGTCTCATTCTAGGCTTGCTTCTGACTGGTTGGGCCGTCAAAACGTATCGCGCGGCGCATCCGCCGGCGCAGGCGACCGAAGCAGCACAACCGTAACATGCAAGAAGTCAGTTTTGAAGAGGCACTGGCAAAGATTCGGGCCAAAGACCCGCGCTACCATCGCGAGGCCTACCTGTTCGTCCGCGAGGCGCTGGACCATACCCAAAAGACCATCGGCAAAGACCCTCGTGGCCGCATCCGCCACGTCACGGGGCAGGAATTGCTCGCCGGCATCCGCGAGTTTGCGCTGCAACAATTCGGGCCGATGACCAAGGCGGTGCTCGAAGAATGGGGGATTCGCTGCAGCCTGGACTTCGGCGAAATCGTCTTCAACATGGTCGAGGTGGGCTGGCTGGCGAAAACGGACAAGGACAGCCGCGCTGACTTCGAGAATGGCTACGACTTTGACGAGGTCTTCCGCAAACCGTTCCTGCCTGAAACCAAACACCCCGTCCAGGCGCCTGAGGCCCACCCTGCGCCGTCGCCGGAGGCTAAACCTTAGCAGCGCGACGGGATGACTCGCAATCCATCCAGCGAGGACCCCATCCCCGCCATCCCGCCGGGGGTCAAACTAACCACGCTCGACAACGGCCTGACCCTCATCGTGCGCGAAGATCACAGCGCGCCGGTGGTCTCGGCCCAGGTCTGGTGCATGGCGGGCAGCATTCATGAAGGGAAATGGCTGGGCGCGGGCCTGTCGCATGTGCTCGAACACATGCTCTTCAAAGGCACCACCACCCGCCCTGGCAGCCGCATTGATCAGGAGGTTCAGGAAGCGGGCGGCTACATGAACGCTTTCACGTCGTTCGACCGCACCGTCTTTCATATTGATGTGCCCAACACCGGAACCAAGGTCGCCCTCGACATCCTGTGCGACATCGCGCAGAACGCAACCTTGCCGCCCGACGAGCTGGCCAAGGAGAAGCAGGTCATCCTCCGCGAAATGGACATGAATGTTGATGACCCGGGCCGCCGCGCCAGCCGGCGCTTGTTTGAAACCGCTTACACCAGAAGCCCCTATCGCTTCACCGTCATCGGCTACCCGGACATCTTCAACGAGTTGAACCCCGAAGACATCCTGGCGTACTACCGTGAGAAGTATGCCCCCAACAACCTCTTCTACGTCGTCGCCGGCGATGTGAAACACGAAGAGGTCGTCGCCCAAATCCGCGAGGCCTGCGCCAAAGCCAAAGCCCGGGCGCTGCCACCCGTCGTGCTGCCCGAAGAACCGCAGCAGACGGCCCCGCGCGAGGTGCTCGAAGAGGCGCCGATCGAGCTGGGCTATTTTTACTTCGCCTGGCACATCCCCGAGTTGCGCCACCCGGATGTGCCGATCCTCGACGTGCTGGCCGTGTTGCTCGGCAGTGGCCGCAGCTCGCGGCTTTACCAGGCCGTCCGCGAACGCAAGGGCCTTGTCAACTCGGTTGATGCCTGGACCTACAGCCCGGGCAATCCCGGGTTGTTCGGCCTGAGCGCCACGGTTGATGCCGACAAGTTCGCCGCCGCGCGCGACGCCATGCTGGCCGAAGTCGAGCGGATGAAGGCGGTCCCGGTCGCGGCGGAGGAATTGAGCAAAGCCGTCAAGCAATTCGTCTCCGCCACCCTCTCCGCCCGCAAGACCATGCAAGGCCAGGCGCAGGACCTGGGCGGAAGCTGGCTGGCGGCCAACGACCTGAATTTCTCCGAGCGCTGCCTCGCCGCCGTCAAACGCGTCACGCCCGCCGACCTCCAGCGCGTCGCCCGCCAATACCTGACGCCGGAAAACCGCACGCTCTACGCGCTCCTGCCCGCCGGCACGACCCCCAAGCCGGCGGTCGAGAGTGAAACCTCGCGGGAACAGCCGGTGCAGAAGTTCGCACTCGCCAACGGCCTGCGCCTGCTGGTGAAGGAGGACCACCGGCTTCCGTTCGTCGAATTCCGGGCGGTCTTCCAAGGCGGCGTGCTGGCCGAAACCGCGGACAACAATGGTGTCACTCAGTTGACCGGCAAACTCCTGCTGAAAGGAACTGCGCGGCGTTGCGCCGAAGACATTGCCAGGGAAATTGAGTCCGTGGGCGGCAGCATTGACAGCTATGGCGGCAACAACAGCTTTGGCGTCAACGCCGAAGTTCTCAGCAGCGATTTCGCCACGGGCCTGGACTTGATGGCCGACGTTTTGTTGAACCCCGCCTTCCCGGCCCCGGCGCTGGAGCGTGAGCGCCAGGTTCAGTTGGCCGGCATCCGCGCGCAAAAGGACCACCTGCTCCAGAGCGCTTCCCTGGCGATGCGCCGGGCGTTATTCGGCGAGCGCGGCTACGGCCTCGACGCCCTCGGCACCGAGGCCAGTGTGCAGAGCATCCAGGCAGCGGATTTGAAGGGCTTTCACCAAAGGCTGGCCGTTCCCAACAACTGCGTCCTGGCGATCTATGGCGATGTCAACACCGGCGAAGTCAGAACCGCCGTCGAGAAGGCTTTCGGCCCCTGGAAACTCGCCGCCGCCCCGACTTTGGACTTTGGACTTTTGACCTTGGACTCAATCAAGCGCGTCACCGAGACCCGCGACAAGAAGCAGGCGGTTCTGGTCATCGGTTTTCGCGGCACGACCGTCCGCGATGCCGACCGGTATCCGCTCGAGTTGCTGCAAGAAGCCTGCAGCGACCTCGGCTCGCGCCTCTTCCTGCGCATCCGCGAGAAGCTCGGCTTGGCCTATTACGTCGGCGCGCAGAACGTCCTCGGCCTGGCGCCCGGATACTTCGCCTTTTTCGCCGGCACGACGCCGGAGAAGGCCGGCCTGGTGGAAACGGAATTGCTGGGCGAGGCCGAATTACTGCGCGGCGAAGGGCTCACGGCTGAAGAACTCAACCGCGCCCAGGCCAAGGTCATTGGCCAGCGCAAAATCGCCCGTCAGGACCTTGGCAGTTTCGCCATGACCACCGCTCTCGATGAACTCTACGGCCTCGGCTACGCCCACACCGACACCGAAGACGCCCTTTACGAGGCCGTCACGCTGGACCAGGTCAAAACTGTGGCTCGGAAATATCTCAAGCCGGACGCCCTGGTGATCGCGGTAGTCAAACCCGAGGGGTGAAGATTTCTCTGGACAGTCAACCGGGAATTGGATTAGACCTGCCGCAGTTCAGAGCGGATGATTGACCTTTAACTATGGCGCGACTCGTTGTCCAACCCAGCTCTCCCGCAGCTTGGGAAATCAAGCTCAAGGAGGGCGCTAACTCGCTCGGGCGAAACCCAGCCAACGATTTCAAGCTGGATGATCCGTCTGTCTCCGGTTCCCACTGCCAAATCGCGGTCGAGAACGGGATCGCCGTTATCAGGGACCTGGGTTCCACCAACGGCACGTATGTCAATCGTGCTCCCGTGAAGGAAGCGGTGCTCCAACCTGGGCAGACCATTCATTTGGGTGGTGTTGAACTGATGTTTTACTCCGATGCGCCCGCTTACGCGGGAGCCGCGCCGCCCGCCGCGGCGCCCCGCCCCGCCCCTGGCGCGCCGCCGTTGCCGCCTCCGCGAGCCGTAGGCCCAGCTAGGGTCGCCCGTGTCTCGACCACACCCCCCACCGCCCTTGGCCCCGATCACCAGCCCGCTCCCATCGCGGCCCCGCCGGTCGCAACTGCCCCGTCCAGCGCCGTTGGCTCCGGCCCGTGCAAGCACCACCCCAAGACCCCTGGCCGGTACTTCTGCGGTCATTGCCAGCAGTTCTTTTGCGAAATCTGTGTCACCACCCGCGGGTTGCAGAAGTTCTGTCGCTATTGCGGCGCCGAATGCGTGCCGGTGCAGGTGCAGCTTCAACGCCCGACGGCACCCAAGGGGTTCTTTGCCCGCTTCCCCAGCGCGTTCATCTACCCGTTCCGCGGCAGTGGTTTGCTGGTTTTGCTCGTCAGCACCTTCGTGCTCGCGCTTGTGGAGTATCTCGGCAGGAGTTGGTTCTTTATCTTCTTGAAGATTATCGCTTACGGTTACCTGTTTTCCTTCATGCAGAACATCATCCACTCCACTGCCAACGAGGAGGAGCAGATGCCCGATTTGCCGGGATTTGACGACGTATTTGGCGGCGCTTTCCGTTTAGCGGTCACGGTGTTGATCTGCTTTGGCGTGCCAATTGCCTTGGTCGTTCTGAATTTCTTCGGAGTATTTGAGGCGTCTGGCAGCGCCTTGATCGTCACCATGGTCCTGGGTTGTCTCTACTTCCCGATGGCGTTTCTGGCGGTCGCTATGAAGGACACCGCGTTGGCCGCCAACCCCCTGGTCGTCATCCCCGCCATTTTCAAAGTCCCTCTGGGATACCTCGTCGCCACCATCGTGGTGATCGGCATCTTCGCACTGCGCCGATACGGGGACTTCGCCACGTTTTTTGCCCAGGCCCAGACTTATCACACCCGGCACATGTCGGTGCTTTTCAAGAGCTTTGGCTTGCGGGCCCTCTGGAGCCTGGCCAGCGTCTATCTGCTGACCGTCAGCATGCGCATCCTCGGGCTGCTCTATGTCACCAATAAGGACAAGCTCGGCTGGTACAAACACTGATTGGCTATGAGACAATCCGCGCTAAGGCAGCGGTTGCATCCGGTCCGCCAAAGCGGCCCGTTCGCGTTCACCCTGATCGAATTGCTCGTGGTAATTGCGATTATCGCGATCCTCGCGGCCCTGCTCTTGCCGGCCCTCGCCCGGGCCAAAGCCAGCGCGGTCCAAACCCAGTGCCTGAGCAATCTCAAGCAGCTCAACCTGGCAATGGTGCTCTACTGCGGCGACTACCAGGACAAAACCCCGGCGTCAAATAGCGTGCCGGGCGAGGACATTTGGTGGTGGTACAAGGAATTGGACAAGGCCTACGCCGGGGTGAAGGGCCCCTCGGGGAGCAACGACATGGTGTTTCGCTGTCCGAAGGATCGGGGCTGGGCGCCCAATCCTCTCTACCTCATCCCGCATTGGCAGAACCCGATTCTCGACTACGGCAGTTACGTCTTCAATGGCTGTGACGACTACGACAACGTCAACAACCTGCTGGATATTCGTTTGTCGAGCGTCAAACATCCTGCGCGGACGTGGCTGATGTCCGAATGGCCGATTCATTGGGGGTATTCCTGGCACAAGAGCCTCACCGGCAACGTCAATATTCCCTACAACAACGCGCTCGATAACGTCAGCTTCGTGGATGGCCATGTCCGCTACATCAGGCTGTACTACGACGCGGCCACGGGCCTGCCTCCGTTTTGTTACTGGACCTATGCCGCTTCGGGCCAGCCGTATATCCCGGGCGGATACGATTGGCAGAATGCGCCGGATTAGTTTCAACTGCGCGTATGACCCTGCCTTTAGCACCGAAAACCGCCTGGGGGTTTGCAGTATTGCTGCTCGCGTTCGCTGGCTGCACTTCCAAGGAGACCCGGGCTTTGCTGCAACCGCCTCAAGCGCTGGGCATTGTACTGGCGGACGAAGCCGCTCGCGCCGCCGGCGCCAGAAAACAGGTTGCCGTAATAACGCCCGACGCCAGTTGGGGGCCGTCTTCCATAGCCGAAGAGGCTTTCCGGGCGGCCATGAAAAAACAGGGCTTCTCGGTCCTTACGGCCAAATCGGCGAACCTCGGAGATCCCATGCGCTCCCGACCGGGTTTGAAGGCGGCGGACTTCGTTGAGGCACTGGAGAAATCCGCTGACGCCGGAGCAGTGGTTTCGTTTGCGGGCGCGCCGCTTCTAAGGCAGGGCGACGCCGCCCGCCTCGGCCCGGGACAGCATCCCCCCGTGCTCGTGGTGGCCACTATGACGCTGGGAACCGGGCCGGGCGTTGCGAGTGATCGGTTGCTGTTGGCAAACCTGCTGGAGGCAGGAATCATCCATCTGGCAATCATTGATGGCGCGGACCACGGAGCCCTTGAGGCGGCCAAAGGCGACGCCACCCAAGAACTCTTCGCCCGGAACTACCGCATTCTCCGCCCGCCAAACTGAAGTCAAAACTCTTTGACACGGGCGGCGGGCTGGAGGATGCTCCTGGCCAATTACTGAAACTCTATGATTAGAAACTCCTTGATGGTGTGTCTCGGGACGACGTTGGCCCTGTGTCTGTTCAGCGTGCAGGGGGCTGACAAGAAAGCTGTCGATCTCTCCAAACTCCCGCCGGTTTCAGACAAAACGGGCGTGACCTACGCCACGGACATCAAGCCCATCTTCGACCAGTCGTGCCTCAAATGTCACGGCGCCGAGAAGCCGAAGGCCAAGCTGCGTCTGGACAGTCTCGACGGCGCGCTCAAAGGCGGCGAAGACGGCAAAGTGATTCTGCCCGGCAACAGCGCTGGCAGCATGCTGGTTCACAATGTCGCCCATGCCGGCAATCCCGATGACTACATGCCGCCGCCAAAGAACAAGGCCAAGATCCCGCCCTTGACCGGAGAGCAAATAGGGCTGATCCGCGCCTGGATTGATCAAGGCGCGAAATAGCCGGGGCGCGAAACGTGGTGCGTGGCGCGTGCTGCGTGAGACGTTAGGGGCCGCGCCGGCGTTTTGGAGCCCAAGGGTGCGTCAAACGTGAAATTCTACACGCCGCTCTGGATCGGCTGGCGCTTGAGGCGCCGCAACTCCTGCTGTTGGCGCAGCAGGTCCAGCCGCTCGGCCTCGGCGCACTCCGGCTGGTTCGCGCGCTGCATCAGGGCGCCCAATTGGCGATCAATGAACTGGTTCCGCAAACGCAGCGCGACATCCGCGAGTTGCTGCGACGGATTGGGTATCGGGCGCGGCTCAGCCGTGGCTTCCGTAACCAGGCTCTGCATTTCAGGCGCGTCACACTTTTCGAGAAAAGCGGCCAGGCTGGTCCAGGTTTGATTCGCATGCTCCGCCAAACGCTGGGCTACGATCTGCCTCGCCAGCGAATGCTGCACCCAGCCCGGATCCAGGTGCGCGGCAGCCCAAGCCACGAGGTCATCGTGCGCCAGCAACAGTTTCAACAGCCAGTATTCGTGAGTCGAAGGTCGCTGCGGGCCATCGCTTTCCTCCACCGGCGGCTCCACGAATTCGGGCGTCGGAGCTTTTGCCCGTGACCGCTTTCTGAATTCGGCGCGCACGGCGTCCGGCGTCACCCCCAGGCGCAGGGCGGTCTTTTGCGCGTATTTATCAATCAGAACGACGTTGCCCGTCTTGTGCACGGCTTCGGCCATGCCGTGCAACACCGCCATTCGTCCCCTGTCTGTCGTCACTTCGTTGGTGGCGCACAGGCGCTTGAGGTAATAATCGAAAAAGCCCTCGGCGCGCTCGATAAGCTGCTTGAAAGCGGCGCCACCTGAGGCCTTGATGAAACTGTCCGGGTCATGCGGCGCGGGCACCACGGCGACCCGCACGGCCAGCCCGGACGCCAGCAAACTATCGAGCGACCGCACAGCCGCATTCTGACCTGCCTCGTCCGAATCGAAGCAGAGCACGACCTCTTCGACGTAACGCTTGAGGATGCGCGCGTGGTCCGCGGTGAACGCCGTGCCCTGGGGCGCGACGACGTTCTGCACGCCGGCCATGAAACAGGCGATCAGGTCGAGCTGCCCTTCGCAAACGATGGCATACCCGGCCTCGAGCACCGAGCGTTTGGATTTGTCCAGCCCAAAGAACACCTTGCTCTTGGTGAAGATCGGCGTCTCCGGCGAGTTGACATACTTGGCCGTCTTCTCATCCCCCGACAGCACCCGCCCGCTGAAACCAATCACCCGCCCCTGCTCATCGCAAATAGGGAACATCAGCCGCCCGCGGAAGCGGTCATAGAAACTGTCGCCCTCCTGCTTGCGCAAGATGAGGCCCGCCTTCTCCACCAGCGACAGTTCGTGGCCTTTGCTTTTCGCCCAGTTCACCGTGTCGTCCCACAGGTCCGGCGCGTAGCCCAGGCGGAAGAGCTCCACCGCTTCGTCGGACACGCCCCGGCGGGCGAGATAATCGCGCGCAATCTGCCCGGCGGCCTCATTGGCCAGGGCGCTTTGCCAGCGCTGCGCGATCTGTTCATGAATTTGCAGCAGCCGCTCCTTGAGATGCCGCGATTGCTGCTCGCCGGTGTTCTTCTCGTGCTCCAGCGGAATCTTGGCCCGCTCCGCCAGCCGCCGCACCGCCTCCGGGAAATCAACGTTCTCGTATTCCTTGACGAACGCGAACACGTCGCCCCCCTTGTGGCAGCCGAAACAATGGAATATCTGGCGGTGGGGGTTGACGTTGAAGCTGGGGGTCTTTTCCTTGTGAAACGGACAGAGCGCGACGAAGTTCGCCCCGGCGCGCTTGAGCGGCAAATACGACCCGATCACATCCACGATGTCGCTGGCAGCGCGGATTTGTTCGAGGGTCGCCGAGGAAAACAGGCCGGCCATACAGAGCGAAAGAATACGCCCGGCGCCCCCCGGATGCCGAGCCTAAAAATAATTGAAAAAAGACTGTTGACAGGAACGCCGTACTGTCATACTGTCCTATGACAGAATATAACAACAGGCTAAAATATGTTGATTCAGCTCAATTTTAAGTCGGGCAAGCCGGTTTACCTGCAAGTGGTGGACCAGGTCAAAGCGGCGGCGGCCTCGGGGGCGTTGCGGACGGGCGAGCCGCTGCCTTCCATCCGGCCCCTCGCCGAGCAGTTGCGCATTAACCGGAACACCGTCGCCAAGGCCTACGCCGAACTCGAAGGCCAGGGGGTCATCGAGACCATCGCCGGCCGGGGCTGCTTTCTCAAGGAGAACCATTCCCCGTTCCGGAAGGATGTCCGACTCAAGATGGTCGCCGAGGAGATTGATGCCGCCATCGTGCAGGCCCACCACTTGCGCGTGGAGGAAAGGGATTTCTTAGACCTGGTCAAGGGACGGCTGGAACTATTTGAACACACAAACCAGGCCCATGAGGCCAAAGCGAAGGAATCATTATGAACACTGAACCGTCCGTCATTGAAATCAACCACCTGGTCCGCAACTATGGCCGCACCGAGGCCGTCAACGATCTGAGTCTGCGGGTGCGGCGCGGCCAGTGCTACGGGTTCTTCGGCCGCAACGGCGCCGGAAAGACCACCACCATCAAATGCCTGCTGAACCTGCTGCGCCCCACCGCCGGCACGGTCCGCGTCTTTGGCCTGGACCCGGCCAAAGAGGAGGTCGCGGTCAAGTCGCGGCTGGCATACGTGCCGGACTACGTCGCGTTTTACCCGTGGATGACCGTCCGCAACGTGCTGGACTACCTCGCGTCGTTTCGGCCCCGGTGGAACCACAAAACGGAGCGTGAGTTGCTTGGGCAATTCCGCCTCGACGACGCCAAGAAGGCCAGCGCGCTCTCCCGCGGCCAGAAGACCCAATTGGCGCTCATGGGAGCGATCTGCGCCGAACCGGACCTGTTGGTGCTGGACGAGCCGACCTCGGGCCTGGATCCCATCGTTCGCCGTGAGTTCATCCAGACGGTGATTGGGGCCTATCAGGAAACCGATCCGGGCAACCGCACTGTATTTGTCTCGACGCACCTCATCAGCGAGTTCGAGGGGCTGATTGATGAGTTCACCATCATTGACAACGGGCGGGAGACCTTGACGCTGGAGGCCGACGAGGCGCGCTCCCGCTACAAGAAAATCCGCGCGCGCTTTGCCGCTGCGGCGCCGGCAGTCGCCTTCCCGGAGGCCAGCCACATCCGGCGCGAGGGCCGTGAACTGGAGCTGACCGTGAACGGCCATTCAGAGCAAATCCTGAAACAACTCCAGTCCCTGTCTCCGGAAGAGCTGACGACGGAAACCCTGACACTGGAAGAAATCTTCGTGGCGGCATTGAAGTAATGGGAGGCGCTATGAATGCAAGGCTGATTAAGGAAACCAGAGACCTGCTGCCGATCTTTGCCGGCGCGCTGTTGCTCATTGTCGTGCCCGAGCTCCTTTGGCCGCACGCCGGGTTCGGCTATCTCCTTCTGGGAGTGGCCTGCGTGGTGATGGCCGGAAGCTCCTTTGGCAACGAGTTCCAGCAGCGGACCCTCTCGCTGCTGCTCTCACAACCCATCCCCCGCTCGCTAATCTGGCGCGACAAGATGCTGGTCCTCGGAGCAGGCATAGTGACAAGTCTGGCCGCGTTTCTGGTTTGCCTGGCGGTGCGCCGTCCCGCCTTCGACGGTCCGGGTTGGCTGGCGATGGTGTTGACCGCCCTGTGCGCCTTTTGCGGAGCACCCTTCTGGACGCTGTTGCTGCGGCATGGCATCGGCGGGATGGTGGCCGCGGTGGCCGCTCCGGGCGGGATAGTGGCGGCGTATGCGCTCGTGGTGGATCAGTTGGGCGGAAACAAGCCAGCCGCCCCGGTCGCAGCCATCCAATCCCTGCTCTTCCTCTACTGCGCGCTTGTTTACTGGCTGGGCTATGCCAAATTCAAACGACTGGAGGCGGTGGACGGGCCTTCGCGCGAGTTGGGCCTGCCGGCAGGTGTAGAGGCCTTTTTCGTGCGACCGCTGACCAAGGCTCTTACGCGCTTCCACAGCCCGTTTGCGACCCTGCTCAAGAAGGAGTTTCGCCTCCAGCAGAGCTGCTTCATGCTGGCCGGGCTGTTTGTCCTGCTCGCCGTGGCCAGCGCTTGCCTGTACCAGCGCCATCGTGATTGGGCCGAAGGCATTTGGGTCGTAGATTGCGCGGTCTATGTGATGATCCTTCCCTTGATTGCCGGGGCGATCTCGCTGGCGGAAGAGAAAGGCTGGGGCATAGCCGAATGGCATCTGACCTTGCCGCCCTCCGCGCTCAAGCAGTGGTCGGCCAAAATGCTGGCCACTCTTTCAACCAGCCTGGCCCTGGGTTTGTTGCTGCCGATAGCCCTGATTCTCGCCGGGCAAGCACTGTTCAGCCTGCCCGGTCCTGAAGCTTCCCTTCCGCCTACTCCCGAGATTCTGTGCTGGATGCTTGGCTCTTTGCTGCTGACCAGCCTCGCTGTCTATGCGGCCTCCTTTTCCAACAGTACCCTGCGAGCCATCCTTGCCGCCTGCGCCATTAATATCGCCGGCTGCGGGGTCTGTGCCCTGGTGGGACACTGGGTCGCGGACCTCACATCCCGACGCTTGTGGATGTATATGCACGTTTCCCAAGACGTTTCCCAAGCTTCAAAGGCGCTGATACCACCGCTTCTAGCCGGTGGCCTGTTTTTTATGCTCTGCGTGGTCCAATGGTTTGCCTGGTCCAACTTCCGGCGCTGCGCCCTGTCTGCGCGCAGGATTGTCGTCCAACTCCTCGTCATCTATTCCGCCCTCGGGCTAATCACGCTAGTCTTTGTCTGGACTCTCTTTCTCCCGAGCCTCAGGTATTATATCAATGGTCCTCTTCCGACCCACTGATATACCAGCGGCATCTGTGCCAGCGCATGTGCCAGACCCAGACTTCCCGCGTGAGCCACAACCCTGTGAACGGTCTAACCCGGTATGAGAAGAAACTGCGACGCTAAAAAGGCATTCACGTTGATGGAGTTGCTGGTGGTCATCTGCATCATCGGGATACTGGCCGCGCTGCTCCTGCCGGCGCTCTCCCGGGCCAAAGCCCAAGCCCAAAGCGCCGCGTGTAAAAACCACCTCCGGCAAATCGGGCTTGCACTCACGATGTACGCCTCCGAAACGCACCACTTTCCAGCGATCGTTGTGGAAGGGGATAAGCCCTTTTGGAACATCCGAGCCGAACATAACACGTGGGCTGACGCATTGTACCCGTATTATCCGCTCAGTTGGACGAACCAGTCCTGGCACTGCCCGCGCTACATCGCACAGAAGGGGATCATCATCCCCCAACCCCCGATGCTGGATATTTTTAACAGTTATGCCTATAACTGTAGCGGTATTGTGGGTGAGGGCTGGCCGGGGGCCGCCCAATTGCCACGCTTAAATCTCGGATTAGGCAGGCAGCCAAAGACCGCAGCCCCGGATCCCGAGGTGCGGATGCCGAGCGAAATGTACGCCGTTGCCGATGCACGGTGGTGGACATATAGGCACTATGTGGAGAGTGGCATCGCGGGGAAGTGGAATATGTCTCCGTGGAAATATGAGTACCACCTGAGCAACCCTCCGCGTGTCGTTACCCATGTGGAAACGGCTCCTCCGCACGGGCAGGGATATAATATGCTCTTTTGTGACGGGCATGTGACCTTAGTGAAGCGGAGCGACTACCTGTTCCCGCCACGAACCGCGCACCACTGGAACCGCGACAACCAGCCGCACCCGGAGGCCTGGGCGCCCACGAGCGACTGGGTGGTGCAGCAATGAGCATGAACACCACTTCAACCACTTCAGACCGGCGCCCGGCTGGCAATTCCAGCGGCTTCACCCTCCTCGAACTTCTGGTGGTCATCGGCATCATCGGGATACTGGCCGCCCTGCTGCTCCCGGCGCTCGCACGAAGCAGAGCACACGCCCAAAGCGCCGGGTGCAAGCACCAACTGCGGCAAATCGGCTTCGCTTTGAACATGTACGTCTCGGACTCACGCCGCTACCCTCCGGTGTACGACGAAAGCACCGACCAGGTGTGGGGTGAAAGATTGTACCCGGAGGCGCCGTTGAGTTGGACGAATGCTTCCTGGCACTGCCCGGCGTATATAGCCAACAAGGGAATCGTAAAGTACTTGAGGCGCCCAGAGCGACTGATGTTGACCAGTTACTCGTATAACGCCTTTGGCATTGCGATTGGCAATGACATGCATTGGCCGCCCGGATATTCCCAAAACCCACGACTCGGTTTGGGGTGGCGTCCGAAGTCCGCCGCCCGAGAACCGGAAGTCCTGGCACCCAGCGAAATGTTCACGGTTGCCGATGCGCGGACATTTCACGTCGCACCGTGGGCCTCGAGGCTAGTGGGACTCCTGACCATGTCGCCCTACCTCGAGTTTCCTTCGTACGAAACGGCCCCGCTGCACGGGAAAGGCTATAATATCCTGTTCGCGGACGGGCATGTGGCCTTGGTGAAGCGCACCGACTACCTGTTCCCGCCACGAACCGCGCGCAACTGGAACCGCGACAACCAACCGCACGAGGAGGCTTGGGCTCCGAGAAGCGAATGGGTGGTGCAGCAATGAGCATGAACACCACTTCAGACCGGCGCTCGGCTGGCAATTCTAGCGCCTTCACCCTCATCGAACTCCTGCCCTGATATACCTGCGGCATCTGTGCAAGCGCATGTGCCAGACCCAAACTGCCCGCGTGAGCCACAACCCTGTGAACGGTCTAACCGGTATGAAAAGAAACTGCGGCACTCAAAAGGGATTCACGTTGATGGAGTTGCTTGTGGTCATCGGCATCATCGGGATACTGGCCGCCTTGCTGCTCCCGGCGCTCTCGCGGGCCAGAGCGCAGGCCTGCTCTGTCGTCTGCAAGAATCACCTGCACCAAATGGGATTGGCCCTGCAAATGTATGTGCAGGAGAACGGGAACCAATATCCGTACGTTGGCAGCCTTCCCGACCCGCTGCATGACAATCCAACGACTGCGAATTGGTTCAATAGACTCGAGCCTTATTACCCGCTCAATTGGACGAATCGGGCCTATCACTGCCCCGGGTACAAAGGAGCAATTGACGCGGGAACGGGTGGCCTGTCTGATGGCCATGATCCTTTAGGCAGCTACGCCTATAATTGGAGAGGCGTGCGGGGCTATGACCGGCAGACCAGGCCCGAGGTGAACCTCGGGTTGGGGGTGGCGCTATACGACACCGTGCGCCACCCGCGCCGACAGCAGCCGGCCACCCCTGAGCCTCAAGTAAAGGTGCCGTGCGAGATGTTTGCCATCGGCGAATCCAGGTTTAGAAAAGAACCCGACCTATCCAACCATGCCGACTGCGTTGACGGCATGTTCTGCGGGTATCTGGGGTATGTAGTGCGGCCTGATGCTGTAAGCCCCATCACTTTCCCGGCGCGGCACGGGGAGAACTACAATCAGCTCTTCTGCGATGGACACATAGCGGCGATGGATCCTTACGTCTTGTTCGACCCCAACGAGACCGCTGCGATGTGGAACAACGACCACCAACGGCACGTTGAACTCTGGCCGCCCTATTGATTCTGCCTGGCGGCTGTTGGCGTAACACCACCACTCCATCACTCCATCACTCCATCACTCCACTGCCCCATCACTCCACCGCTCCCCCCACAGCTCATCCGCTGACGGTTAAAACCCCTCCAGCACCAGGTCCGCCAGGAAATCCACCCACTCGATGGAGACGGGTTCCGTGAGTTCGTATGAGCGGGAGAAGTCCTCCTCGAACAGCTCCTTCTTCAGGCGGGCCGCAAAGGCCGGGTCGGAGCTGGCGACATTGCGTTCCTGGCAAACCCGCAGGCTCAGGTGGTTCAAGTTGCCCGAGCCCACGCAGGCCCAATCATCCACCAGCAGCGCCTTCACATGCGTCATGCCCGGATAAAAATAAACCCGCACGCCATGTCCGATGAGGTAATTGGCCAGCACGAGGTTGCTGCGCCCGCCGGCCTTCATATCATTCACGCGCGGCAGGACGACCCGCACGTCCACTGCCCGGTTGCGCGCCCGCACCAGGGCGATAATCACCCGCTTGTCGAACAGGTAAGGGTTTTCGAGATACACGTAGCTCTGCGACTTGCCGATGGCGCCCTGCACCGCGGCGCTGAAGGGCTTCCAGGCGGTCTTGGTGGGCAGCAGCCGCAGATTGATCCAGCGATCCGAAGGCCGCGGCGCTTCCTTCCCCCTCGGCCCGCGAGCCAGCTCGGCGACGTAGCCCAGGTCACCCAGCAGGCCCTCGTGGGCCCATTCGCGCCTGAATTCATCTTCGAGAGAGGCGACCACCGGCCCCCTTAATTCGACCATCAGGTCGTGCCATTCGTAGCGGTATTCGCGCCCCAGGTTCATGCCGCCCAGCCACGCCTGCGTGCCGTCCACCAGAAACACCTTCGAGTGGTCGGACGAAAACCACGGGTTGAGGAAGGGCCGCACCCGTACATTGGAGTCGCGCTTCAGGTAGGAATAGATTGACGCCGGCATGACAAAATCCTCCGGCATCGGTGTGCCGGGGGGGACCGTGCCCGCGCCGATGCTGCTCAACCGGTCAAAAATCACTTTGACGTCCACTTCGCAGGCCCGCTCTTTGAGTTGATCGGCGACGCTGACGGCCACATCATCCCGGTCGAAGATATATACGTCCAAGTGGATGTGGTTGGTGGCGGCGGCCATCGCTTGCCGCAGCCGCGGGAAGAACTGTTCCCCATCCATCAGCAGGTCCAGCGAACCCTCCTCTTGCCGCGTGCCGGTGTAACGATCCAGCCAGGCCTCCCACTCCCCAAGGTCCATCCCCGGGCCGTGGGCCAGGGGCGGATAGTCGCTGCCCGGTCTGGGGAATGGCAGCCGGACGAATCTGACCACCGTCTCGACCCCTAAATCGCCGAGGCGGGCCAGGCTGGAAATGGGGTTCTTGAGCAGGGCCAGGCCGTGGCCCTCCACCAGCAGCGCGCTCAGGCCCTGGGCGGTCGTGGAAAGCCCGATTCCGCTCTCCGTGTTGTCATACAGCGCGGCAGGGGCCAGCCAGATACACTGGCGCTGTTGGCGGTCCAGCAACAGCGGCTGCGGGAAACGTTTGGCGTTCGGCGCCAGCAACAGAAAGAGGGCCTCGCCCGGGTGATTCCGCGCCAAATCCTGCTCCACCCGCCGCGCCAGTGTTGCCAGCGTCTCCTCGATCGAAAAGCGCCGGTCAATCACCACCTCCTTGGGCTGCTCGCCAATGGACACAAAACGGGCCGCCCCCTGCGCGTCGCGATACAACAGGCGGTCGGCCAGAAACCCCTGGTAATAAACCCCGTGCCCCGCCGACGCCGGCGTGAACGCCTCAACCAGGTTCGTCATCAGCCGGCCCCATTCGGTCCCGGCGATCACCGTCGCCTCGCGCCAGCTCCGTTCGCCTTCCGGCATCCGCGCCAGCCGTTGGTTCCAATGGAGCAGGGTCGAGGTGACGCGATACCGGTCACTCGGAATCCGGTGCCGGCCCCAGTGCGCGCTGAACTCCACCACATTGGTCGAAGTCTGGAAATAGAACCGGATATGGTCGCCCTTGACGAAGACCCGCGGCGCTGGAGCGGTCGGGGCGGTGAGGCCCCGCCATTCATCCAGCGATTGCTGCCGGGGCGCGGCGGCCCCCGCGCGCGCGCTGGCCGCATCGCCTAAAAGTATCAGCAGGGCAAGCGTCGCCGCCGTTAGAAGCTTTGCGGTGTGTCCTGCGATCATTGCCCAACCAGTGAACAAACTGGACCGGCAGAAGTCAACGCCGCCGCATCCGAGATGAATCTGGAAATCAGGAACTCAGGAATACTTTCCTTTCCTGCTTTCCTGATTTCCAAATTCAGGAACCCGCGGGCGCCTTACAGTTTTGGGGGAGCGTTGGTTAGTTCCGGGAGTTGCCCGTATTTGAAGAACTTCACATCGCTCCCGGAAATCGCCTTCTTGAGGCGGCGGACCCAGGTGTGCCATTCCACTTGCACCTTATCCACCGGGCCAATGGTCTGCTCGAAAGCCTCCAATCCGCCACCCTTCTGCGTCAGCGCCAACGCGCGCTCGCGATACTGCGGGCTCTCGAAGAGGAAATGCGTAAGCGTCCACCAATGCAGATAATACAGGTTGAAGCGGCTGTTCATGCTCGGGCCGCCGCGATTCGTGATGATCGAGCACAGCGGGATCACACTCCCGTTCCGAATGTTCTCTGGCAAATCCGGGCTGGTGGCAATCTCCTCAATCCACCAGACCGGATAGGTGTTGACATCAATTCTCCCCACCGCGAGCCGATTCGAGACAAAGCGGCTCGTCGAGAAATACTCCGCCAACCCTTCCTCCAGCCACTTTTCCAATGCCAGGCGCGCGACCTCGTGGTTAAGCTGGTGAACAGACTCATGCAGCATCCAGTGGTAAGGGTTCATCTCGTCAGCCGAAAAATAAGCGCGACAGTATGGCGCGCGATAGAATGCCTCCGCCCAGCCCCGCCCCGGATTGACCCGCCGAAACTCGGCCCGGTCCTTGAACAGCTTGACCTTGAGCTTTGGATGTTCGCGCTGAAATTGCGCCAGGCCGCCGAAACGGTTCGAGTAGGCGTTGTAAAGCAGCTCCAGCGCATGGGCGGTATCCGCTGTCTGCGGGCGCGTGGCCGAGGAGAGGATCAGGTAATGCGGAGCTTCGAGTGTCATGGCCGGGCGCCAGGGGCGCGGCAGAAACTTCCACGCCACAACGCCCAGCAACACGAGCAAATAACTCAGCATCCGTATTTCACGCGGTTTCAATTTCCAGCGGGATGGGCGTGCTTGTAGGGCCATCGGTTTGCCGGAGAATTGCCTGCCCGGCGGCGTTAGGCAACCGCTTTCCTGACTGGCCAAATCAGAGGCGCAGAGGAAACAGCTTCTCGCTCCGGCTGCACATCAGAGTGCTTGTCCATAGGGGTCGTCTCACTTCGGGGGCAGCCGCACCACGAACTCGCCCTGGAGGCGGTCGTTGGGCTTGAGCGGGGCCTGGCCCAGGGGACAGCGCCAAAGCAGGTGCGCGGCCACGCCGCCGGGCGTCAGCGCGGCGTGAAAATGGGCGTCGCTGTTGGCGTGCGCGCTAATCGGTCCGCGCGGGCCGGCCCGGCGACCAGACGCATCACCCCGTGCCCCACGACCACCATGAGGGCGTAGGTCGCGGCGACCACCAGGACAGGTACGACCCCTGGCCCGTAGGCGCCCCACTCCGGGAACCTCGCCATATACCAGTAATCCCGCGGCGGGCCGATGAGCGCCGCGACGATCACTGCCACCGCCAGCCCGCGCCAGCCAAACCGACGGGCGATCCGCCAAGTGATGAGGTAGATGAACGCACTCAGGGTGAAGTCGATCAGCAGCAGCATCAGAAAGTAGGGCTCCCAGGTGATCACCATGTGCCACCATCCCACCTTCTCACCAAGGGCGATGATGCCAAGGGCCACGACACCGAAGGTTGCCCCGCCAGCCAAGGCCCCCGCGATGCGCCGCGCCATCGCGCGCGTGAACAAGCCGACCGCGACTAAAACGGCCAGGCCAAGGCAGGCAAACAGGTAGAGTTGCAGCGTCGTCATAATGGACATAGTTTACCCCGTCATCCGGCGAGAATCAAACCTGCCAACGTGATTGTCCATAGGGACGGTCTCACTTCGGGGTCAACCGCACGACGAACTCGCCCTGGAGGCGGTCGTTGGGTTTGAGCGGGACCTGGCCCAAGGGACAGCGCCAAAGCAGGTGCGCGGCCACGCCGCCGGGCGCCAGCGCGGCGCGGAAATGGGCGTCGCCGTTGGCGTATGCGCTGAGGCCCGAACCGTCCGGTGACACCAGTGCCGCTTCATAGATGTTGTATTTGATGGAGCGGAAGTCGGCGGTGCCCAGCTCGGTTTCATCCAGCGCCCACGGCCAGGCCGGACGCGCGTTCCAATGGGCCTCGCCCCATTTCTTGTCGCGGTGCGCGCGGGCGGCGCCTTCCGTGCGGCTGATGCTTTCCGGCGGGAACACGCCCCACTCGGACCAGCGCCGCCATTTGACTTCGTCGCAGGCGCCCTTGAGCAGAAACCGGATGCCCGCCTCGCGCGTGTCCATCGGCTGGCCGGTATAGGTGTAATCGCAGGCGATGACACCCCGGCCATCCCGGTCAATGAGCCACGAAGTAAACCCCGCGAAACTTTCATAGCGGTCGTGGACGATAAGCCTCAGGCCGGATGCCTCCTCCCTGACTTCGAGGCTCTCAAAGCGGCGGGTCTTGGCGTCCGGGAACACGGCGTAGGGCGGCTTTTTGGGGTCTAAGTCGCCGAAGTCGTGCCGGGTTATATGCAGGGAGGGGAACGTCACAATCGGCGCCTTATGCCTGGGGTTTGCCGCATCGAAATCGCCCGTGGTCCGATCAAGGACCAGCGAGAATCCCCGGCCCCGGATGGTGATGAGCTTGCCATTATCATTCCACTCGGGCGCGCCCGTCTGAGGCTGGGGCAAAGGAGCCGGCTGCCGGTGGCCGAGCGAGAGCGTGGCATTGACAATTTCGCCGCGGCCGTTCATGGCTCGCACGACTAGCGTGGCGCCTTCGGGCGTTCCCTTTCGGATCGGAATCTCAATCTCTCCTTTCGAGGCCGGGGGAAGGCTAATGCGAGTCTTGCCCTTTGCGCCGTTCATCTCCCAGATAAAGTCGAACTGACTTAGATCGGTGAATGAGTATCGGTTTTCCACAGGAACCCGCACCGAAGCCTGACCCGGGCTGAAAGCAAGCTCACGGACCGGGAACCAGACCGGGGAGAACACGAACTTGCTCAGGTAAAGCTCGGGTTTGGGACGGCGCCAACCGTCAATCAACCCCCAATAGGCATTGCCGTTTTCGGAGCTTCCCACTTTGCCGCCCGGCAGGAAGGTAACGTCATCAACCCCCGCCCAAATCTCACTGCCGATGACGCGGTCGGATTTACAGATGTAGCCCCATGCGCCGGGGTAGATGCCCGGAAGCAGTTCTTCGTGCCCGTTCAGGTTTTTGATGCAGGACTTGCTCCAGTCCGAAGCCGGGTCGGCGCTGCCGAAGGCCCACAGCTCGCGCAGGCCGGGATTGATGGCCACATCCGTGCGCTCATGATAGACAAGGAAAAAACACTCCCCATGCATCAAAGGGCGCGGATCGTCCCTCAAAATCTCATCGTAGGGCAACTTCTGGTAGTGGCGGTTCATAATGTCGCACGTCACTTTGCCTTCGTTGGAGAAGATATGGTTGATCGTGGTTGGCCGGGTGGGGTCAAGTTGCTTGCACACCCTGGCCGAGTTCTCGAACAGCCCGCTCCAATGTGATTCATTGGCGAGCGACCACACAAGGACGCTGGGATGGGCATGGTTGTAGTCAATCATCGCGGAGGTCGGGGTGAGAATCGCTTTGAGGTCGGTCAGATCGTTGGCCGGCGCGACCCAGCAGAACGGGGCCTCGGACTCGATATACAATCCGTAGCGATCCGCCGCATCCAGAAACTCCTGCGTGGGCGGGTAGTGCGACGTGCGGACATCGTTCAGATTTGCGCTCTTGATGAGTTTAACGTCTTCCTCCGCGTGGCGCATCGTATCCGCGCGCCCCGTCAGCGGGTCGA
>Ga0187860_1000715_pt1 | contig 31146 bp, 35 predicted proteins | sample June2016WEW_10_4_FD_132981 | JGI IMG/M metagenome (GOLD analysis project Ga0187860, IMG submission 132981) | Peatland microbial communities from SPRUCE experiment site at the Marcell Experimental Forest, Minnesota, USA - June2016WEW_10_40 | ecosystem: Environmental > Terrestrial > Soil >...
GCCAGCGTGAAGCGCCGCAGCGTGCCCGCCTCGATGCCGACCAACAGCGATATCAGCAGGCCGACAAGGCTGAGAATGAAACTGCTGACACCGGCATAACGCAGGGCCGTTTCGAGGCCGACCGTCACCGCTACGTAGAGCGCCAGAACGAGCCACATCCGGTGCCACAGCATCCACAGCGCCGCCAGCAGGAACGCCCATATCGAGAAGCCGTCGCGCACGAACACGAACCGCTGCGGATCGGGTGCGGCTTTCGTGGCGCGCAGCGGCGGCTCGTGGACGGTGTAAACAGCCATGGCGTTATTCCAATGCTGTCACCAAGCCTCGCGGCGACAGTGGGTCAATTGCCGAGCGTGCCCTTGGTCGAGGGCACCTCGTTGCCAGCGCGCGGATCGACGGCGACCGCCGCCCGCAGCGCCCGTGCCAGACTTTTGAAGCAGGATTCGGCAATATGATGGTCGTTGCTGCCATAGAGCGTGGCGACGTGCAGCGTCACCGCGGCGTTCATGGCGAAGGCCTGGAACCATTCCTGCACCAGCTCGGTGTCGAAAGCTCCCACTTTGTCGCGCACGAATTCGACGTTGAACACCAGGAACGGCCGGCCGGAAATGTCGATGGCGACGCGGGTCAGCGCCTCGTCCATCGGCACGTGCACGTCGGCGTAACGGGTGATACCCTTCATGTCGCCGAGCGCCTTCCGCACCGCCTGGCCGAGCGCGATACCGACATCCTCGGTGGTGTGGTGGTGGTCGATGTGCAAGTCGCCCTTGGCCTTGACCGCGATGTCGAGGCGCGAATGCCGGGCCAGGAGGTCAAGCATGTGATCGAGGAAACCGATACCGGTCGCGACCGACGCACGGCCGCTGCCGTCGAGATCGACGGCGACCTCGATGTCGGTTTCCTTGGTGGTACGTTTGACGGACGCCTTGCGCATCATGTTCTCCGCGCCGCGCTTTTATCAGGGCTTGGCGCGCCGCGCCAATGTCCCGCGGCCGACAATTGCATTGCCGGCCGCTAACTCCTAAATCATGGCTTGAACCAAGGCTTTCCAGCGCATGTCTTCCCCTGAACCCGGCCAATCCGGCCTTTGGCACGGCACCACCATCCTGACCGTCCGCAAGGGCGGTGTCGTCGCCGTCGGCGGCGACGGCCAGGTCTCGATCGGCCAGACCATCGTCAAAGCCAATGCGCGCAAGGTGCGACGCCTGGGCAGCGGCGAGGTCATCGGCGGCTTTGCCGGCGCCACCGCCGACGCCTTTACCCTGTTCGAGCGGCTGGAAGCAAAGCTCGAGCAATATCGCGGCCAGCTCATGCGCGCCGCCGTGGAGCTCGCCAAGGACTGGCGCACCGACCGGTACCTGCGCCGGCTCGAAGCCATGATGATCGTCGCCGATAAGGACGTCTCGCTGGTGCTCACCGGCACCGGCGACGTGCTCGAGCCCGAGGCCGGCATTGTCGGTATCGGCTCCGGCGGCAACTATGCGCTCGCCGCCGCGCGCGCGCTGATCGACGGACCGCTCGACGCCGAGACCATCGTGCGTCGCGCCCTCGACATCGCCGCTGACATCTGTGTGTACACCAACAGGAACGTGACCGTCGAAACGTTGAAAACGTGAATCGTTTTCCCAAGACGGCGCGAAAGGCTTCATGAGCGACTTTTCTCCCCGCGAAATCGTCTCCGAGCTCGACCGCTTCATCGTCGGCCAGGCCGATGCCAAGCGCGCGGTCGCCATCGCGCTGCGCAACCGCTGGCGCCGGCTGCAGCTCGACGAGCGGCTGCGTGAGGAGGTGCTGCCGAAGAATATTTTGATGATCGGGCCGACCGGCGTCGGCAAGACGGAGATTTCCCGCCGCCTCGCCAAGCTCGCCGCCGCGCCGTTCCTCAAGGTCGAAGCGACGAAATTCACCGAGGTCGGCTATGTCGGCCGCGACGTCGAGCAGATCGTGCGCGACCTGGTCGAGGTCGCGCTGACCTTGACGCGGGACAAAAAACGCAAGGACGTCCAGGCGCGCGCGCAGCAGGCCGCCGAAGACCGGGTGCTCGACGCGCTGGTCGGCGCCAATGCCAGCGCCTCGACCAAGGAGGCGTTCCGCCGCAAGCTGCGTGCCGGCGAGCTCAACGACAAGGAGATCGAGATCGAGGTGCAGTCCTCCGGCGGCATGCCGCTGTTCGAGATTCCCGGCATGCCGGGCGCCCAGGTCGGCGCCATCTCGATTGGCGACATTTTCGGCAAGCTTGGCGGCGGCCGCACCAAGACGCGCCGCACCAGCGTCCGCGATTCCTACGAAATCCTGATCAACGAGGAGTCCGACAAGCTGCTCGACACCGAGCAACTCACCCAGGAGGCCATCAAGACGGTGGAGAACAACGGCATCGTCTTTCTCGACGAGATCGACAAGATCTGCGCGCGCGATGGCCGCATCGGCGCCGACGTTTCGCGCGAGGGTGTGCAGCGCGACTTGTTGCCGCTGATCGAAGGCACCACGGTCGCGACCAAGCACGGCTCGGTGAAGACCGACCATATTTTGTTCATCGCCTCGGGTGCGTTTCACATCTCCAAGCCCTCGGACCTGTTACCCGAGCTGCAGGGCCGGCTGCCGATCCGCGTCGAATTAAAGCCCCTGACGCGCGACGATATGCGGCGCATCCTGACCGAGCCCGAGGCCTCGCTGATCAAGCAATACATCGCCTTGATGGCGACCGAAGGCGTGACGCTGGAATTCTCCGAGGATGCCATCGACGCCGTCGCCGACATGGCCGTGGCGGTGAATTCGAGCGTGGAAAATATCGGCGCGCGGCGGCTGCAGACGGTGATGGAGCGCGTGCTCGACGAAGTCTCCTTCGCGGCGCCCGACCGCTCGGGCGAGACGGTCAAGATCGATGCCGCCTACGTGGAAAAGCACGTCGGCGATCTCGCCAAGAACGCCGATCTGAGCCGGTTCATTCTGTGACGAAAAACTAAGCGCGCTTGGTCAGCCGGAAAGCTTTGTCTCGGCTTGCGGCTCGCGGCTGATCTCGCGGATCATCGCCATCCACTTCTCAACCTGGGCGAGGACCTCCTTGTCGGAGGAGTTGCCTCGCATGGCGACGGGCTTCAACTGCGTATCGGCGGCTTCGGACATGTCGGACATGACTGACGGTACTCCGGTCGAGGAGTCCATTTTGCCAGACAAAATTGACCATTTCTTGCGCTTGGTCCGACATTCCAATGGTTAAGGTTAAATAAGATTAACGGCGTGATTAGCGCGGACGCCGCAAGCGGACGTAAAGCGCTCCTTCCCCGCCGTGACCGACGTGCGCGTCTTCGAATCCGACGACAAGGAGGCGAAACTCCGGCAGCGACAGCCACATCGGCACCTGGCGCCGCAGCACGCCGCGTTCGGCACCGGCATGGTGCTCGCCTGTTCTGTTTCCCTTGCCGGTGACCACGAGCGCGATGCGGGCGCCGTCGGCTTGGGCTCCGCGCAGGAAACGTAACAGGGCCGTGTGCGCCTCTCTCTGGGTCATGCCATGCAGATCGAGGCGGGCATCGATCGACTCGCGACCGCGCGCGACGCGCTGCTTGAGACGCCGGCCGAGCGGTGCAAGTGGTGGCGCTTTCTTGCCCGGCAACGCCTCCTGCCGCGCGCCGCGCCGCGAAGGTGTGCTCGCATCGCCGGGGCTGTCGCCGGCGGACGATGGTGGAGGCTCCTGCGCATCGCGCAGCGGCGTGATCGAGCGCACGAAGCCGCGCCAGAGCGCGCGTTCTTCCTCGCTCAAGGGCCGGCGCCGGCTCATCGTTTCCGCCGCGATTTCGGTTTCGGCTTCGGCGCCGGCGCGATGACGGGCTTGGCCTCCGGCAGCGGAACCTCTTCCGCAGTGGGATCGATCATGCTGCCGACGCTGAACTGGCCGAAAAAGCTCGACCGCTCCGGCGGCAGCGGCACATTACGCGCCGCCTCGACCGGATCGAGCTCGCGCGGCAACAGCATCACGAACTGTCCGGGATGGCGGATGCGGCCGGCCATGCGCGCGGCCTCATCCCCGGCGCCGAAATAGATATCGGCGCGCGCCGGGCCGACGATGGCCGAACCGGTATCCTGCGCGAAAACCAGCCGGCGAAATTTCGTCCCCGCCTTGTCGTTGGCGATCGGCAGCTCGGCGGCGATGAAGAACGGCGTGCCGTAGGCATGCAACGAACGATCGACCGCGATCGAGCGGCCGGGCACCAGCGGCACGCCTTCGCCGCCGACCGCTTCGTCCTCGGTGGCGAGATCGGTGATGCGAAAAAACACATACGCCTTGTTCTGCCGCCGCACGTCCTTGGCCGCGTCCGGATTTAATTCCATCCAGTCGCGGATGCGCTGCATCGAGACCTCGTCCTTTAAAAAGATCTTGCGGTCGACCAGCACGCGCCCGACCGGCGTGTAGGGCAAGCCATTATGCGAATCGTAATTGACGCGTAGGATGGAACCGTCCTCCAGCCTGATCCGGGCTGAACCCTGGATCTGTGCGAACAAGACGTCGAGCTGGCTGCGCAGCCAGCAGATTTCCAGATGCCAGCCGTCGAGCGCGCCATCCTCGATCTCGCCCCGATCGTAATACGGCACGATCTTACGCCGGCCGACCCGTCGGCCCACCTTGACGCCCTTGTTGGGAAACATATCGCCGAGCTTGCGCCGGCCGGAGACGACCAGATTGGGCGGCCGGCGATAGAGCGGCGCCGTGAACTCGCGGGTGGGCACGCGCGAGCCGTCGATGATCGGCTCGTAATATCCGGTGAGAAAGCCGTCGCTATCGCCGAGCTTGCTGATGCGCAGCGGCCGGAAATTATCCTCGAAGAACTTGCGGGCGCCGTCTTCTTCGAGCGGCACCGCGGCGACAGCGCGCGCGCAGACGGCCTTGAGCGCATCGGCGATCGACGCCGCCCCGGCCGTCGGCTGCCGATTGCCGTTCAGCGCGCGACAGCTGGCGAGGAACGCGGCAAAGGCGGTGGCGTGATCGTCGCCGGCCCAGCCGTCGACGTCGGCCCAGTCGACCGGTTCATATTGCGTATCCAGGAATTTGATCGGCTCCCGCTCGCCGCTGCGGGCCGCCGTCGGCAGGCCGGCGAGGCCGGCGAGGCCGGCGAACACGATGATGAGCAGCAAGGCCCGCCACTGTGCCGCCATCAGCCTCACTTGGCCCTCACATGGCCCGCACTTGGGCCTCACTGCCCGGCTTCGGTGGCGACAACTTTCCAGTTGGGATCGCGCGAGGAAATGTCGCGTGCGAACGTCCACACGTCGGTGACGTCGGTCACCTTCTCGGCGTTGCCGTCGATCACGTTGCCCGATCGGTCGCGGGTCGCGGAAACAAGCTTGGACACGAAGCGGATGGTGATCTGGACGGTGCGGCCGTGCAATTCGGCGCCAGTGATGGTCGCGCCGTCGATCGAAACAAAGCGCGTCTCGGCGGTCTCGCCGCGACGTTCACGTTCGCTGATCGCGGCGTCGAAGCCGTCATAGACTTCGCGCGACAGCAAGCTGCGCAATTGGCGGCGATCGCCCTCGGCGAAGGCGGTCACGATCATCTCGTAGGCGGTGCGGGCGCCGGTGATGAAATGCTTGACGTCGAAGTTCGAATCCGCCGCCGCGACGGCGTCGAGCCCCGCCGCTACGGTCGATCCAGTCTCGGCGACCCCCTTCCAGCGGTCGGCGGGCGGGGGCACGGCCTCGACCGGCCGCGTCGCCGCCGCCTCAGTCGGACGCGGCGGTAGGGCCACAACCTTGTCGCTTGCCGGGCTGCGCACCGCATCGCGTGTCGCATAAGGGTCGTAGGGCGGTCGCTCGCGGCCGGTGCGTTGCCCTAAGACGTTGCGCAGCCGCAGGAAAATGAACACTGCGAGCGCGAGGAAGATGATGGTGTAAATGTCGAACACGTCGCATTATCTCTCGGCGTCGCGAATGGCGGGACGCTATATCCCTGGGCGGTTCGAAGTGACGATCCGCAGGAGGCGCCACAGGTCCCCGCTCTATGTAGGGACGCGCGGGGAACCATCCAGTGGCCGCTGCCCAATACGCGCGCCGGCGTTAGTTTAAACGATCACCGCCGCCGCGCCAACATCGTACCGCCGGACCGATTCGTGAGCCGAATCCACGCTTGAGGGGCGGCCGATGCTGCAAATCAGCCACGCGCTGAGGCGGCAGGCCTACTCCGCGGCAGCCCTCCGGCGCTCGCCGAGCGCCATTGTTCGCCCACATTGGCTGTGTTAGCCACACTTTAACGCCCCCGCGAGCCGGAGACGAGCATGTCACCCACGAACGGCGGTCCTCAGCCGCAGCCGGCGATGCCTCAGATCGGGGTCCTCGCCCAATACGTGAAGGACCTGTCGTTCGAAAATCCGAACGCTCCCCGATCGATGGCGCCAACGGGACAGCAGCCGTCCATCAACATCCAGGTCAACGTCGATGCCGCCCCCATGAGCGGCAGCGCGACGGATTTCGAGGTGACGCTGCGCCTGGAAGGCAAGGCGGAAACCCAGGGCACGCTGCTGTTCGGCTTCGAACTCATCTTCGCCGGCGTCTTCCGCATCCAGAACGTGCCGGCGGAGAGCCTGCAGCCCGTGGTCCTCATCGAGTGCCCGCGCCTGCTCTTTCCCTTCGCACGCGAGATTGTCGCGACGGCGGTGCGCAACGGCGGCTTTCCGCCGTTGTTGCTCGACCCGATCGATTTTGTCGGCCTCTACCGCCAACGACTTGCGGCCACGCAGGCCGCGCCGCCGCCGCAAGCGGTCAATCCGAACTGACGTAGTCGCGCCAAATGGCGTTGTCGCCGAGGGTGGCGATGAACGCCCGATGCGCCGCGCGTTCCTCGGCCGTCACCGCCGCGACCAGCGGCACCAGCCGCTCGCGGACGATGATGCGCTCGCCCGCCGGCCGACCCGGCATGGTCGCCTGGGACAGCACGAGTTGCGCTTGCCGGGCGCCAATCAGCTCAACATAGACTTCGGCGAGAAGTTCGGCGTCAAGCAGCGCGCCGTGCTTGGTGCGGCGCGAATTGTCGATGGCATAGCGCGTGCAAAGATCATCGAGACGGTTTGAGGCGCCGGGATGCTTACGGCGCGCGATCAAGAGCGTGTCGACCGTCCGCTCGCGCGGGATCAGCGGCCGGCCAGCACGCTCGAGCTCGGCATTGATAAAGCCGATGTCGAACGCGGCGTTGTGGATGACCAGCGGCGCATCGCCCAGAAAGGCGATCAGGTCGTCCGCCACCTCGGCGAAAAAGAGCTTGTCCTTGAGGAAGTCGTCGCTGAGGCCGTGCACCGCGAACGCCTCCGCCGGCATGCCGCGTTGCGGATTGAAATAAGCGTGGAACGTCTGGCCGGAGGGGATGCGGTTGACCAGCTCGATGCAGCCGATCTCGACCAGCCGATGGCCGTCCAGAGGATCGAGACCCGTGGTCTCGGTATCGAGCACAATCTCGCGCATGAAAGCTCTTAGTGGAGCATGATCTTTTCGGAAAACCGGCTTCCACTTTTCCGGATCGTGTTCTAGGCCGCCGCTGGCTCGGGCCGCCAATCACGAATCAGCGGCCCGCCCGCGTATTTTAGCCACAACCCGCAGGATGTCTCGCACCTGGGCGCGGGCGTGATCGAACGATTGCGAGCTATCCACGACAAAGTCGGCGCGCCGGCGTTTTTCCGCATCCGGCATTTGCTTGGCCAGCAGCCCGACGAATTTTTCGTCGGTCATGCCGGGCCGCTCGAAGGCACGGCGGCGCTGCACTTCCGGCGGCGCCGAAACCACGACCACCGCGTCGCAGCCGCGCTCTGCGCCCGTCTCAAACAGGAGCGGAATATCGAGCACCACCACCGGTGCGCCGCGAGCTTGCGCTTCGGCCAAAAACTTGTCCCGCGCGGCGCCGACCAGCGGATGCACCAGGGCTTCGAGCCGGGCGAGCGCCGCATCGTCGCCAAGCACCATGGCCGCGAGCTTGGCGCGGTCGACTTTGCCGCCGCTGGTGGCGCCGGGAAAGGCCTGCTCGATCAGCGGCACCACCTCCCCTTCATAGAGCGCATGCACAACGGCATCGGAATCGTGAACCGGCACGCCTTCTTCGGCGAAGAAGCTCGCGGTTCGCGATTTGCCCATGCCGAGCGAACCGGTCAGACAGAGAATGAAAGGCCGTTCGCCGCTCATCGGATGAGGCACCCGTCGCGCCGCAGGAAATCGAGACTAGCCATCAGCGGCAAGCCCAGGACGGTGAAATAGCCGCCCTCCACGCGCTCGAAGAGCTGGATACCTAAGCCTTCGATCTGATAGGCGCCGACGCTTACCGTCGCCGCGCTGCCGGCGGCGTCGAGATAGGCATCGAGGAACCGATCGGAGAACGAGCGCATGGTCAGCCGCGCCGTGCCGACGTGCTCGAATACCACCTTTGCGTCCCGGACAAACGCAATGGCCGAATGAAGCTCATGGGTGCGGCCCGACAGCGCGCGCAGCTGCGCGCGAGCGGCGGCGCGATCGGCGGGCTTGGTGAACAGTTTGGCGTCAAGCGCCAGGGTCTGGTCGGCGCCGAGCACCAGCCGCGCCGGGTGCAATCGGGCAACTGCCAATGCCTTTTCCCGCGCCAACAGCGCCGCGATGCCGGCCGGCGCTTGCGGCGGCACGCCCGTTTCCACGCTTCGCTCGTCGATGTCGGCAGGCTGCACCTCGACCGGCACACCGGCTGCCTCCAGCAGCGTCCGGCGCACGGCGCTGCGCGATGCCAGCACGAGCGGATCGGCGGAAAGCCACAGCGACATCGGTCACGAAGCCATGTGTCGGCGGCGCTCGGCGAGCAGTGCAAGCACCGCCGCCGCGGTTTCCTCGATCGACCGCCGCGATACGTCGATCAGCGGCCAGTTATGTTTCGCGCAGAGCCGGCGCGAGGCGGCAACTTCCTCCGTCACGGATTGCGGGTCGATATACTTGTCGTCGTCGCGGTACGCCTTCAGACCCAGCAGCCGGTTCTGCCGAATCTGTACGATACGCTCGGGCGTTGCGTACAAGCCGACTACCAGCGGACGCTTGAGCCGCTCGATGCCGGGCGGCAACGGCACCCCCGATACCAGCGGCACGTTCGCCGTCTTCACGCCGCGGTTGGCGAGATAAATCGAGGTCGGCGTCTTCGACGTCCGCGACACGCCGATCAGCACCACGTCCGCCTCTTCGAGGTCGTCGGTCTGCTGACCGTCGTCATGCATCATGGTGTAATTGAGCGCATCGATGCGGCGGAAGTATTCGGCGTTCAACGTATGCTGGGCGCCCACCTTGTGCGTCGATTCGGCGCCAAGATAGGACTGGAACAGGTGGAGCACCGGTCCGAGAATCGATAGGCAAGGCAGGCCGAAATCACGGCATTTTTGCTCCAGCGTATCGACCAAGTTTCCTTGCAACAGCGTGTAAAGCACGATGCCGGGGGTCTCTTCGATATCAGCTAGGACCCGGTCGAGCTGCTTTGGCGTGCGCACTAGCGGATGTACATGCTCGACCGGTATCACCTTCGTGTATTGCGCCGCAGCGGCGCGCGCGACCGTAATCAGGGTCTCTCCGGTCGAATCGGAGACCAGATGCAAGTGGAAATATCCGGCACTAAGTATCATACGTGGATTGAATAACCTGTCGGTCAGCGGGGACAAAGCCATGGCTGTGGCCATCACGCAAGAACAATAGGCGGAAAACTCAGGAAATGATCCACACGAGTGCGTTCCGCTGGTGAAAATCACCCCTGATGGCTAGCTCTGGTGAAATGTGGATAGCGTCGGCATAAACCGCCGAAGTAGCCACGGAAAGGCAATATAAGCGCCAAACTTCGCCGAGCTTAGACAAGTAGCCTGCACCGGGAATATGTGGACAGCCGGTGGATGACGTATGCGTACAAATGTATGAGTCCAATCAACCGTCCAAGTACTACAACAGAGTCTATTAGATTGATTTAGTTTAGGATGAGACTGTGCCGAGGAGTCTTGCGATCAAACCTTTTCTTCGTGTCCTAGCGGGCGAGCGTCAGTCGGTACCGCCGATCTGGCTGATGCGGCAGGCTGGCCGCTACCTTCCGGAGTACCGGGCAATCCGCGAGAAGGCGTCCGGGTTCCTCGATCTGTGCTTTGATCCGCAACGCGCGGCAGAGATTACGTTGCAGCCAATCAGGCGCTTCGGATTCGATGCAGCGATCCTGTTTTCCGATATTCTGGTCGTACCGCATGCGCTGGGCCAGCGCGTTACATTCGAGGAGGGTGAAGGCCCCCGGCTTGATGCGCTCAAGGAGCCGGGTGCACTGAAGAGCCTTGCTCGAGAACTCGATCACAGCCGGCTGGAGTCGGTTTACGAGACCATTATCCGGGTCAAGCAAAACCTGCCGCCGGCGGTTGCGTTCTTGGGTTTCTGTGGCGCGCCGTGGACTTTGGCGACGTATATGATCGCTGGAGTGGGAACGACCGATCAGCTTCCGGCGCGGTTGTTTGCGTATCGGTTCCCCGATGCTTTTGCCGAGTTGATCGACATTCTGGTCGAGGCCTCGGCAAGCTATTTGACCCGGCAGTTTGCTGCAGGAGTCGACGCCGTGCAGATTTTCGATACCTGGGCGGGAGTGCTGCCGGCCGATGAATTCCGCAAATGGTGCATCGAGCCTTGCGCGCGGATCGTCGCGAAGGTGCGTGAGCGCGTTCGCGAGGCACCGATCATCGGGTTTCCGCGCGGCGCCGGAACGGAACTCGGATGCTATCTGCAGGGCGTTGCGGTCAATGCCGTCGGCATCGATTGGACGGCAGAGCTTGCTTTCGTGCGGGACCGCATTCAGACGCTCCGGCCGGTCCAAGGCAATCTCGATCCACTGGCGCTGTTGGTCGGCGGCGCGGCGCTTGATCGCTCGATCGACGGCATTCTGCAGGCATTTTCGCGCGGACCGCTCATTTTCAATTTGGGCCACGGGGTGCTGCCGGACACGCCGATCGCGCACGTCGAGCAACTCGTCGCGCGGGTCCGCGGACAACCGGCACACGCCTGAGAGGGTCGAGGATCCGGCGGAGGGAGAACGACGGTGAATACCTATGCATGGATCAAGGCATTCCACATCATTGCGGTGATCGCCTGGATGGCGGGAATGCTCTATCTGCCGCGGCTGTTCGTGTATCACTGCGTTGCGGAGAAAGGCTCGGTCCAGTCGGAAACCTTCAAGGTGATGGAACGCCGGTTGTTACGCGCCATCATCAATCCGGCGATGATCGCGACCTGGCTGCTCGGCCTTTGGCTCGCCTGGTATGGACCTGATTCGCACTACGGGTGGTTCGCTTCGGGATGGCTCCAGGCGAAGCTGGCGCTGGTTGTTATCCTTTCGGGCGTGCACGGGCTGTTCGCCCGCTGGGTGAAGGATTTCGGTGCCGACAGGAACCGCCATTCGGAGAAATTCTATAGGATTATCAACGAAATACCGACAGTGCTGATGATCGGCATCGTCATCCTGGTGGTGCTGAAACCGTTCTGAGGTTGACGCGTTGCCAGTGCACAATCGGTCACGGCACTTGCCTCAACGGCACTCTTTTCTTATCTTTAGGACATCCCACCGAACGTAGGCGGATGCAATTGATTTCTGGCTCCAGTGGATTGGAGCCGGCTGGTGCATCGGGACCGGGGCCCCCAAAGCCCCTCGCAACCCAAGACCTACGACTCTCTTTCCTCGCCAGCGACGCTGCGACCCTACCCGGCGCTGGCCCATTTCCATAGGACATCGGTATGCGGGAAATGAAACTCCAAGAACTAAAAACCAAGACTCCGGCGGAGCTCGTCTCCTTCGCGGAAGAGCTTGAGGTTGAGAACGCCTCCACGATGCGCAAGCAGGAGTTGATGTTCGGCATCCTCAAACAGCTCTCCGTCCGGGAAACCGATATCGTCGGTGAAGGCGTCGTCGAGGTGCTGCCGGATGGCTTCGGCTTTCTGCGCTCGCCGGAAGCCAATTACCTGCCCGGGCCGGACGATATCTACGTCTCGCCTTCGCAAATCCGCCGGTTTGGGCTGCGCACCGGCGACACCATCGACGGCCACATCCGCAGCCCCAAGGAAGGCGAACGCTACTTCGCTTTGCTCAAGGTCAACTCGCTTAACTTCGAAGACCCCGAAAAAGCGCGCCACAAGGTCAACTTCGATAATTTGACGCCGCTCTATCCCGACGAGTGGCTGAAGATGGAATACGAGGATCCGACCAAGAAGGACCTCTCCGCCCGCGTCATCGACATCGTCGCCCCGGTCGGCAAGGGCCAGCGCGCGCTGATCGTGTCGCCGCCGCGCACCGGCAAGACCGTGCTCCTGCAGAACATCGCCCACTCGATCACCCACAACCATCCGGAATGCTATCTGATCGTGCTGTTGATCGACGAGCGGCCGGAAGAAGTCACCGACATGCAGCGCTCGGTGAAGGGCGAGGTGATCTCTTCGACCTTCGACGAGCCGGCGGTGCGCCACGTCCAGGTTGCCGAGATGGTGATCGAGAAAGCCAAGCGCCTGGTCGAGCACGGCCGCGACGTCGTCATCCTGCTCGATTCCATCACCCGGCTCGGCCGCGCCTACAACACCGTGGTGCCGTCATCGGGCAAGGTGCTCACCGGCGGCGTCGATGCCAACGCGCTGCAGCGCCCGAAGCGCTTCTTCGGCGCCGCGCGCAACATCGAGGAAGGCGGCTCGCTGACCATCATCGCCACCGCGCTGATCGACACCGGCAGCCGCATGGACGAGGTCATCTTCGAAGAATTCAAGGGCACCGGCAATTCGGAGCTTATTCTCGACCGCAAGGTGGCCGACAAGCGCACCTTCCCGGCGATGGACATCACGCGATCGGGCACGCGCAAGGAAGAGCTCCTGGTGCCGCCGGATCAGCTCAAGAAAATGTACGTGCTGCGCCGCATCCTCAATCCGATGGGCACCATGGATGCCATCGACTTCCTGCTCGACAAGCTGCGCAACACCAAGAACAACGCCGAGTTCTTCGACTCGATGAATACGTAGTCGTCTTGGTGTGAAGCGCGCGAGCCTCGATCGCGCCTATACGGGCCAGAAGCGTCCTTGCCGGCGGCACGACTTACGCGCGGGCAACAAGATCATGAAGGGCGCGGCCGGAGGATCACGGCTGACCTTAACCGGCTTGTTGGCGCGAAGCAGACGCAGCTTCTTCAACTCGTGGGGCGTGTAACCTGCGGCAGTCGCGATCGCCGTTGTTCTTGGCCGTGCTCCCGAAGATGTTCCAACAACAGTCGCGCAGGAGGTAGCAGGTCGCCTGAACGGCGAACGCATACATGCAACCGGCGCAGAGCCCAAGGATCCGTCAAGTGGGAAATGCGGAATGCGGCGGTCCTCCTGCACCTCCGCGCAGCCGTCTCCGGAATGATGGCTAGCCCGATGCCGTTGCCGACCATGCGGCACACGGCATCGAAACTGCCAAGACGGATGCGCAGTTTGAGGGGTTTTCCTGCCTGAATTGCGCACTGACCGATATGTTGCTGAAGCGCGTTTGTGGCGGCCAGGCCGACAAATTCTTGGTCAAGGAGGGATCGGAAGGACAGCCGACGCTGATCTGCCAGAGGGTGATCTTGCGGCATGACGAGAACGAGACGGTCGGTTGCGAAGGGGCGCGCCTCCAGGTCTCCGAAGTCAACGATATCGGCCACGATTCCGAGCTCAATGAACCCTTCGGCCAAAGACCTGACGATTTGATAGCTTGAGTTCTCCTCGAGATCGATATTGATGCCAGGGTGGCTCGCAAGGAACTCTTTGAGGGCTTCAGGGAGGAATTCGCTCAACGCCGATGCGTTTGCCTGCATGCGGATACGGCCTTTCAAAGCGCCGACATACTCGGACAATTCACCTTTCATGTGCTCGATCTGCTGGAGCACGAGGCGGGAATGATGGGCGAACGCCCGGCCGGCGGGCGTAAGAATGACGCCGCGCTGCTGGCGTTCAAGCAACGCCAATCCCGCAAGTTCTTCCATCTTTCGTATGCGCCCGCTGGCGGAGGCGAGCGCCAGATTCGATCTCTCTGCGCCACCGGTGATGCTCGCGGCTTCGGCGACATGGAGGAAAAGCCGCAGGTCGACCAGATCAAGACGCATTGGTGACGCCCTTCCTTGCCTTCGCCCTTGCCGAAGGCCGACCGGGGAAATGCCAAATTGTCATGCACCTGCGGCTTGATCAAGCTTTCCGAATGCAGGGAACTTATTCTCAAATTCTCGCCGTCGTGCTCGTCTTTATGCTCGGTGGCCTGGTCAAGGGCGTCACGGGGATGGGGCTGCCGACCGTTGCGATGGGGCTACTCGGGTTGCTGATGGCGCCCGCAGAGGCTGCTGCCTTGCTTGTGATCCCATCTCTGACGACGAACGTTTGGCAGTATCTCTCGGGTCAGCATCGGCTGGTCCTCCTGCGTCGGACGTGGCCGATGCTGCTGGCGATTTGCCTGGCCACATGGGCGGGCACCGGTCTGATAACCGGGGTCGGCGCGGGACATGCCGCCGCCTGGCTGGGGGCTGCCCTCGTTGCCTACTCTGCTATCGGACTTGCCAATGTCCATCTGTGTGTCCCCAGGCGGTACGAGACCTGGCTTTCTCCGGTCGTCGGGGCAGCGACGGGAATCGTAACGGGTGCGACTGGGGTCTTTGTCATCCCGGCGGTTCCCTATCTTCAAGCTCTTGGGTTCGACAAGGACGATCTGGTCCAAGTCCTCGGGCTGTCTTTTACCGCGTCCACGATTGCGTTGGCGGCCGGACTCGCAAGCCGCGATGCCTTTCAAATCACGGCTGCGGGGGCGTCGACGCTCCTTATCGTGCCGGCACTGGCCGGAATGGGGATCGGGCAAATCATCCGCTCAAGAGTGAATGCGACGACGTTTCGCCTGCTGTTCTTCATCGGCCTGCTGCTATTGGGCGCTGACCTGATATTGCGTTCAATTGTCTAATTGGTCGTTCGGGGAAGCTGTCTCGGAATTGGCCTTCGGTATGGCCGAAGGCTGGCATCGGAGATGGCGCATTGTGATTACACCGCGGCGGGCGCTTGCTAGAGACGTCGTTTCTATGAGGGTGGGTCCGATGCCTGATGTTCTGGTCGAGGTGCGAGGGGATTGGCTGAAAGGGCGCAGGGCCGATTTCATCGAGGCGATTGAGGATGGCATTGTCGCTGCACTTCGAACGCCGAAGGACGACAAAATCTTGAGGTTGATCGAGCACGCGCCGGAAAACTTTTCCATCCCGCGCTGGGCGGGCGAGCATTTCACCCACATCGAAATCACGATGTTCAAGGGGAGAAGCATCGATGTGAAGCGGGCTCTGTATAGAGCGATCGTCAAAAACCTTGAGCCTCTGGGGGTCCCGTCGAACGACGTCAAGATCATTCTGATCGAAGTGCTGCCCTCGGAAGTGGGGATGCGGGGAGGCAGGGCGGCGTGCGATCTGGAGATCGGATACCAGATAAGCATCTAGCCATAAGCCCAGCCCGGAGCGTGAGCCCGCACGGGTTCTGGTGCCGCGACGGCGTTCGACCGCAACCTCGCGTGGCGTCGCAACGTTTTTGGCGGCGAGTCCAGGATTCCAGGCGCACCCGACCGCAACGCGGTCGGGTGGAGGCAAAGGCGCCGGTATCAGCCTTGGGTGGGCATCTTCGAATGATGCGCCCGCCGGATCCACGCGGGGTTCATGGCGAGATCAGGATCGATGAAGCACATACCGCCCTTGCCGATGACGCTCTCGCATTCCGCGGCGGTCGAATAGCCGCATTCGATGATGGACTTTGCGCGCGCGGCATAGCCGCACCAGTCTTCGGCGCGTGCGCTGCTTCCTGCCATCGCCGAAAGAACGACTGCAACCACTAAAACCATTCTGCATCGCATATTCGTATCTCCAGCGCGCGCCCCACCAAGAAGGACTAGAACACGAATCGTGACCGAATTGATCCAAGCGTCAATTATGTCGCACTGCTTCAAGGGTGCTGATGAGGCCGGCCGGATCGGTCACCGGTAGCGAGCACGTTTCCCCAATGCAGACGAAGGCCTGCGGTTCGGCTGCGAGCCGGACTTTTTCCTGCGCCGGATGCGACGGCGGCAAAACCTCGGCCGCGCGGGCGTGAAGGACGATGCGGTCGAGCGACGGTATTTTCCGCGCAGCGTCGAGGAGCGCTTGTGCGCGTGGCCCCTCCCCGGTCACCACGATTTCAGCGGCGCGCAGCCGCAGGTCGATGGCGTTGAGCAGCGCCAGATGCATGTAGACATTCTCGACCGCGAGCGGCGCGATCGCCGCGATCAGCCGGTCGGCCTTGCCGCGCCAGCCGTCGTCGCCGGCAAGCAGCGCCAGCCGGACGAGATTCTGCGCGGCGACAGCATTGTGGTTCGGCGTCGCCTCGTCGGCGGTTGAAGCGGGGCGAATTACCAGGCCCTCTGCGTCGGCGGCGGTGAGATAATACGTTCCGGTCTCGGCGTTGGCGTAGTCGCGATCGAGCGCGTGCTGCCAGGCGAGCGCCTGATCGAGGTAGTTTTGCTCCCCGGTCGCCTCGTAGAGCGCAAGCGCGGCGCGGATCATCGCCGCAAAATCGGAAGCCAGGCCGGGAAATTTGAGCTGGCCGTCGCGCCACGAATGGCCGAGCCGATCGCCGCGGGTCATGGTGCGGGCGACGAAAGCGAAGGCGCCCTCGGCGATGTCGAGCCATGACGGTTCGCCGAGCATCAGGCTCGCATTCGTCAGCGCCGCGATCATCAGTCCGTTCCAATCGGCGAGCACTTTGTCGTCGAGGCCGGGGCGCACGCGGGCCCCCCGCGCGGCCAGAAGTTTTACCCGCAACGCGGCGAGCCGCGCCTCGTCCGCATCGTCGCGCGGCTGCGGCTTGAGCCGGTTGATGATGTTGTGGCCTTCGAAATTGCCTTCCGGCGTCACGTCGTAGTGGCGCGCAAAAAATTCGCCGTCTTCGTTGCCGAGCTCACGCATCACTTCATCGTAGGACCAGACGTAGAATTTGCCCTCTTCGCCCTCGGAATCCGCGTCGAGCGAAGCCGAGAACGCGCCCTCGCCCGTCGTCATTTCACGCGCCAGCCAAACGGCGGTCTCGCGCGCGCGCTGCCGGTACAGCGGCTTGCCGGAGCGCAGGTTTGCAATCGCCAGCAGCTCGAGCAGCTGGGCGTTGTCGTACAGCATTTTCTCGAAATGCGGCGTGAGCCAGCGTTCGTCGACCGAGTAGCGGGAAAAGCCGCCGCCGAGATGGTCAAAAATGCCGCCTTCGCTGATGTGGTCGAGCGTGATCTCGACGGCAGCAAAATAACGCTGTTCGCCGGTGCGCAATCCGGCGCGCCACAGGAGCTCGAACAAAGCCGCCTGCGGAAATTTCGGTGCGCCGCGGGTGCCGCCGTTGACCGGATCGATGATGCCGCCAAGCTGGTGCGCCGCATTGTTGAGTTCGGCGACGCCGATCGCCACAGTGCCCGGTTTTCGCGCGGCGCCGGCGAGCCGCTCCATCAGCGCGGCGCGGTTGCGCTCGATCTTCTGCGGCTCCTCGCGGAACAGCCGGGCGATCTCGCGCAGCACGTCGACGAAAGCCGGCCTGCCGTAACGCGACGAATTGGGAAAATAGGTGCCGCCCCAGATCGGCTCGCCGTCGGGCGTGAGAAACATGGTCAGCGGCCAGCCGCCCTGCTCGCCGAGATGATGCAGCGCCGCCATGTAGATCTGGTCGATGTCGGGCCGCTCCTCGCGGTCGACCTTGATGTTGACGAATAGCTCGTTCATCACCCGCGCGGTGGCGTCGTCCTCGAAACTTTCGTGCGCCATCACGTGGCACCAGTGACAGGCGGCATAGCCGACCGAAAGCAGGATCGGTTTGCCGGTGCGCTTGGCCTCGGCCAACGCCTCCGGACCCCAGGCCCACCAGTCGACCGGGTTGTGCTTGTGCTGCAGCAGATAAGGGCTGGTCTCGCGCGCGAGACGGTTTTGCTGGGTAGATGGAATAGACGATGGCTCGGTCATGAGAACGGTTTCGTTCGAGGGGCTTGCTGTAGATAACAATATGACCGGCAATTGGATGCGCGATTGCGGTTCAATCGGGCGTTACGCAGGGAATGGCACGCCGTCCATGCCGTCGATAGATAGCGAAGTCCGCATCTAGCGTGAGAAGAACAGGGTTGGCCAGCATCTCAGTCATACGCACGAGACAGGCATCGGCAAAGCTCATCGGCACATCCGCATACTTCTCCAACAGGATGAGCACCTCGTCGATGTTCTCAGCAAAATCCAACGCGGAGACGACGGCTCCTCGCCGGAGTAATGCGGTGAGCGCAGGACTACCTAATGCGCCGAGCACATGAAAGGATTCCGATAGGACTGCATCGCAGGTCTTCCAAGGCGGCGGAAAGCGTTTCGACTGGGCAATAGCCCACTGGTGATGAGCGTCGCGTCGGCTAAGGAGGCCGACCAGAAATCCCGCGTCAACGAGGACGTTTGCGGCCATAGCCGGTGGCCCGCAGATATTTTTTCTTGTTTGCACCGAGATCAGAAGGGAGTCCGTCTACCGACCCGATGAGGTCGGCGATGGCATCGAGCGCTGCCGCGCCTGGTCGAGGCGATGCGGCAGCGCCGGTCAAGCGCTCGCGGACGACATCTGATTTCGAAAGCTTTCGGCGGCGCGATTCGCCCTCGATTTGCGCGATCAATCCATCGGGCAGCCGGACGGTCAGCGTTTTCATGAGGCAATTGTATTACGTGGTTGACAGAGGTGCAAGACAAGCGGATCGGGCGCAATCCCAATCTGATCGGCTCCGGATACTCTTTACGCAGGCGGCGATATTGGCTTGAACGTCCGGCATGCGCTCGGACGACACCATCTTCGCCCTTTCCTCCGGCCGGCCGCCGGCGGCGATTGCGGTGGTGCGCGTCTCCGGGCCGCGCGCGGGCGCCGCGCTCGAAAAACTCATTGGCCGTGTGCCGGAGCCGCGGCAGGCGACGCTTGCCCGCGTGCGCGATGCGGCGGCCGGCGAGGCCATCGATGAGGCGCTCGTGCTCTGGTTTCCGGCGCCACGCAGCGAGACCGGGGAGGACACCGCCGAGTTGCAGCTTCACGGCGGCCACGCGGTCATCGCCGCCGTGCTCGACGCGCTCGGCAGGATCGAAGGCTGCCGGCCGGCCGAAGCCGGCGAGTTCACCCGCCGGGCCTTCGAGAATGGCCGGCTCGATCTCACGGCGGTCGAGGGCCTGGCCGACCTGATCGCCGCAGAGACGCCGGCGCAACGGCGGCAGGCGTTCCGCCAGCTCAAGGGCTTGATCGGCGACCGCGCCGAGGCGTGGCGCCGGGCCTTGATCGAGGCGCAGGCGCTGGTCGAGGCGAGCATCGACTTCTCCGATGAGGCCGACGTGCCGGCGAATCTGGCCGATGCTGCACTTCATGCTGCGCAGCAATTGCGCAGCGAAATCGCCGCGGCGCTAGCCGATGGCGGGCGGGGCGAACGCCTGCGGGATGGCCTTGTTGTCGCCATCGCGGGCCCGCCCAACGCAGGAAAATCCACGCTCCTTAATCGGCTGGCGCGGCGCGAGGCGGCGATCGTGTCGCCCTATCCCGGCACCACGCGCGATGTCATCGAGGTGCACTTCGACCTCGGCGGCTATCCGGTGACGCTGTTGGACACGGCGGGCATTCGCGACAGCAGTGATCCAGTGGAGCAGGAGGGCGTGCGGCGCGCGCGGGCAGGTGCGGCAGCGGCCGATCTTGTCCTGTGGGTCACTGACGCATCGGCCGCTGGCGGAGCTGTGAACGACAGCGATAAAAATCTTTTTAAATCAGATGTTTGGTCCATCGAAAACAAGATTGATCTGGCTGTGGAAAAGCTGTGCATAAAGTGTGAATCAGGATCCGCTATTTTGTCGCCAATCACGTTCTCGATTTCGGCCGCCACAGGGGCTGGCACGGACGCCCTGGTGACGGCGCTGGCGGCCTTCGCCCAGAATTATTTCTCAGCAACGGAGCCCGCCCTTGTGACCCGCGCGCGTCACCGCCGGGCGCTGGAGGACACCGTGGCGGCGCTCGATCGTGCGCTGGCCGAGCGTAGCTCCGGGCGCGAAGAGCTGATCGCCGAGGAATTGCGGGCGGCTGCAACGACCCTCGGCCGGCTGACCGGCCGGGTGGATGTCGAGGACATCCTCGACGTTATTTTCCGCGATTTCTGTATTGGTAAATGATTGGTTAGCGGCGCGCGGCGTTTGTTTCACGTGAAACACGGCGCCGATTTCGCGTGATTTTGCCCCTGGCCTTGGCTAAAAGGCGCCTGCTCCCGGAGAATCGCGAATGGACGCCGGCTTCGATGTGATCGTCGTTGGGGGCGGCCATGCCGGCTGTGAGGCCGCAGCCGCAGCCGCGCGCATGGGCGCGCGCACGGCGCTGGTCACCCAGCGGTTTTCGACCGTAGGCGCCATGTCCTGCAATCCCTCGATCGGCGGGCTCGGCAAAGGGCACCTGGTGCGCGAGATCGACGCGCTCGACGGCCTCATGGGCCGCGTCGCCGACGCCGCCGGCATTCAGTTCCGCCTGCTCAATCGCCGCAAGGGCCCCGCCGTGCGGGGCCCCCGCGCCCAGGCTGATCGCAAGCTTTACGCGGCGGCCATGCAGGCGGCGATCCGGCGGCAGGCGAACCTGACGGTGATCGAGGGCGAGGTCGACGACCTTTTGACCGGCGACCGCGTGACCGGCGTGCGGCTTGCTGATGGCCGCGCCTTCGGCACTGGCGCCGTGGTGTTAACGACGGGCACATTCCTCCGCGGCCTCATCCATATCGGCGAGCGGCAGATTCCGGCCGGACGCGTCGGTGAAGCGCCGGCGACCGGCCTCTCGCGCACGCTGGAGCGGCTCGGTTTCGCGCTCGGGCGGCTGAAGACCGGTACGCCGCCACGGCTCGACGGTACCACGATCGACTGGCCGGCGCTGGAGATGCAGCCCGGCGACCAGCCGCCGGAGCCGTTCTCGACGCTCACCGACCGCATCGCGAACCGGCAAATCCAGTGCGCGATCACGCGCACCACGGCGGCGACGCATGCCATCATCCGCCAAAACGTCCACCGCTCGCCGATGTATTCCGGCCAGATCAAGAGCCGGGGCCCGCGGTATTGCCCGTCGATCGAAGACAAGATCGTGCGCTTCGGTGAGCGCGACGGGCACCAGATTTTTCTCGAGCCGGAAGGCCTCGACGATACGACGGTGTATCCGAATGGCATCTCGACCTCGTTGCCCGAAGACGTCCAACGTGCGCTGGTCGCCTCCGTCCCGGGGCTCAAGCATGCGCGCGTTGTGCGGCCGGGCTACGCGATCGAATACGACCATGTCGATCCGCGCGAGCTGCATCCGTCGCTGGAAACAAAACGCTTGCCGGGCCTGTTCCTGGCCGGCCAGATCAACGGCACGACTGGCTATGAAGAGGCGGCGGCGCAGGGCCTGATTGCCGGGCTGAATGCGGCCGCCCGGGCAGGGGCCGGGACACCGATCGTGTTCGACCGCGCCGAAGGCTACCTCGGCGTCATGGTCGACGATCTGGTGACGCGCGGCGTCACCGAGCCCTATCGCATGTTCACCTCGCGCGCGGAGTACCGGCTGACGCTGCGGGCGGACAATGCCGATCAGCGGCTGACCGATCGGGGTATTGCCATCGGTTGCGTTGGATCGGAGCGTTCGCGGGCCCATCGGGCCAAAATGGCCGCGATCAACGCGGCCCGCTCGATGGTACGGAGCCTGACGGTGACGCCGAACGAGGCCGCGCGGCATGGCCTCGCCTTGCGCAAGGACGGGCACCGCCGCTCGGCCTTCGAGCTTTTGTCGTATCCGGGTATCGGCATCGGCGACCTTGCGCGGATCTGGTCCGGCTTGGGCGAACTCGACCCTAAAATCGCCGAGCAAGTCGAGATCGACGCCAAATACGAGGTCTATCTCAGCCGGCAAGCGGCAGACGTCGAGTCCTATCGCCGCGACGAAAGCCTCGTTTTAGCGGACGATATCGACTATGCCGCGCTGCCCGGGCTGTCCAACGAGGTCCGCCACAAGCTGCAAGCGCATCGGCCGCGCACCATCGGCCACGCCAGCCGGATCGACGGCATCACGCCCGCGGCGCTGACCTTGCTGGTCGCCCATATGCGCCGGCAGGACCGCAAAACCAGCCGCGGCGCGGCATGAGCGGGGGCGGGGGCCGCAAGCCGCCCGGACACCCGGGCCGCCCGCCTTCGCGCTCGCCCGCTGGACCCCCACCGGACCTGTCGGCCGACCGCGACCGCGCGCTGGCGCTGACCCCTGTTTCACGTGAAACACTCCGCCGGCTCGACCGCTTTGTTGCCACCCTCCTGGATTGGCAGAGGCGCATGAATTTGGTCGCGTCCTCGACCGAATCGGTGCTGTGGACGCGCCACGTGGCCGATTCGCTCCAGCTCATCACGCTGGCGCCGAAGGCCAGAATATGGGCCGATCTCGGCTCCGGCGGCGGATTTCCGGGCTTGGTGATTGCCTGCGCGCTGGCCGATACCCCCGGCGCGCACATCCACTTGGTCGAGAGCAGCGCCAAGAAGGCCGCCTTCCTGCGCGAGGCCGTGCGGGCAACTGGCGTCCCGGCTACGGTTCACGCGGCGCGCATTGAAAATTTCGTCAAAAAGGCCCCGGACCCGCTCGATGTGGTGACCGCGAGGGCGCTGGCGCCGCTCCCGAAACTCCTCGCTTTGGCCTATCCGCTGTTGAAAAGGGGGACGCTCGGCCTCTTTCCCAAGGGACAAGATGTGGCAGGCGAATTGACCGAAGCCGCTAAATGTTGGAAGATTCAGGCCAGTCTGTCGCCGAGTCGGACTGATCCGAAGGCTCAAATTGTCATCGTGCGTGGCCTCGAACCAAAGCTTCGATCCGCGACAGAGACCGATTCCGATCATGGTAAATGAACCGTAAAAAGTGGACGAGACCGCGATGAGTGACGCGTCATCTTTGGAGTCCTCCGCCGGCGTGGATGCCCTTTCGGCACTGCGCCGCGAAATGCCGGCAGGAGCCGGGAGACCGCCTCGGGTGCTCGCTGTCGCCAACCAGAAGGGCGGCGTCGGCAAGACCACGACGGCGATCAACCTCGGCACCGCGCTCGCCGCCATCGGCGAGGACGTTCTGATCATCGATCTCGACCCGCAGGGCAACGCCTCGACGGGCCTCGGCATCGATCGGCGCAACCGGCTTCACTCCACTTACGACGTGCTGTGTGGCGAGACGGCGTTGCGCGATGCAATCGTCGCCACTGCCGTGCCGCGGCTTCATCTGGCGCCTTCGACCATCGACCTCGCCGGACTGGAGCTTGAAGTTGGTCAGGAGCGCGACCGCGCGTTCCGCCTGCGCAACGCGCTTGCGGCGCTGAAAACGCCAGCGCCCGGCCAGACGCATTTCACCTACGTGCTGGTCGACTGTCCGCCGTCGCTCAATCTCCTGACCGTCAACGCCATGGCTGCGGCGCATGCCATTTTGGTGCCGTTGCAGTGCGAATTCTTCGCCCTTGAAGGTCTGTCGCAACTCCTCAAGACCGTCGAGTCGGTGCGCGAGCAGCTCAATCCGGATCTCACCATCCATGGCATCGTGCTGACGATGTACGATTCGCGCAACAACCTGTCGGGCCAGGTCGTCGCCGATGTGCGCGAGTTCATGGGGCGCAAGGTCTACGACACGATCATCCCGCGCAACGTGCGGGTGTCCGAAGCTCCGTCCTACGGCAAGCCGGTGCTGGTCTACGATCTCAAATGCAGCGGCAGCGAAGCGTATCTGCGCCTCGCCACGGAGGTCATTCAGCGAGAGAAAGAACTGTGCGTCGCGTGAACAATGTGACGACCAACAAGACGGAGCGCGCATGACCGAAAGCTCGGGAGAAACCGCGATGGCGGAGGAGGGGACGCGGTCGCGGCTGGGGCGCGGACTTGCCGCCCTGATCGGCGATGTCGGCGACGAGAGTCCGCTCGATCGCCCGCGCGGCCAGCGGCGGCTGCCGACCAGTTCGTTGCGGCCGAATGTACGCAATCCGCGGCGCGAATTTCCCAATAGCGAGCTCGACGAGCTCGCCGCCTCATTGCGCGAGCGCGGCATTATTCAGCCGATCGTCGTGCGCGCGGTGCGCGGCGTGGCCGACGGCTACGAGATCGTCGCCGGCGAGCGCCGTTGGCGCGCGGCTCAGCGCGCCGGGCTGCACGAGGTTCCCGTCGTCGTCATCGAAGCGACCGACGCCGAGGCATTGCAGCTCGCCATCATCGAGAACGTGCAGCGCGCCGACCTCAATCCGTTGGAAGAGGCGGAAGGCTATCGCGCGCTGATGGATGAGTTCGCCAACAGCCAGGAAGAGATCGCCAGGATCGTCGGCAAGAGCCGCAGCTACGTCGCCAACACATTGCGGCTGTTGAAGCTCTCCGATGCGGTGAAGGCTTATATTCACAGCGGCAAGCTCACCGCCGGACACGCGCGCATGTTGGTCGGCGAACCAAATGCCGACGCGCTTGCGGAAGAAATCGTCGCCCGCGAACTCAACGTGCGCCAGGTCGAAGCGATGGCGCGCGAGCGGGCGCAGAAGAGCGGAAAAATCGCAAGCGGCCGCAAGGCGCGTGGTTCAACGGCGAAGACCGCCGACGTATTGGCCTTCGAAAAGCGGGTGTCTGACGCGACCGGCCTGGTCGTCAGCATCGATCATCATGATAATCACGGCACGCTGACCATCCGCTACCGCAATCTCGAGCAGCTGGACGATCTGGTGCAGAGGTTGGCGCGAAGTCATTGAGCTAAGGTGTGACCTACCTGCTTCGTCATGGCCGGACTTGTTCCGGCCATCCACGTCTTTGATCTGATTTGTGCTTTAAGACGTGGATGCCCGCGACATAGGCGAGCGGAGCGACGCCGTTCTTTGAACGGCTATGCGCGGGCATGACGGGTCTGAATATGCGACGGTTGGTTCTATTCGGCCGCAGTTCTTCCGGCTCCCGAACCGAACCGCCGCTCGATGTAATCGACGACGATCTTTTCAAAATCAGCGACCACGGTCGGGCCGCGCAGCGTCATCGCCTTCTTGCCGTCGATGAAGACCGGCGCCGCCGGTTGCTCGCCGGTGCCGGGAAGCGAGATGCCGATGTCGGCGTGCTTACTCTCGCCCGGTCCGTTGACGATGCAGCCCATGACCGCAACGTTGAGGCCCTCGACGCCGGGATAGCGCGTCTTCCATTCCGGCATCGATTCGTGGATGAATTTCTGGATGTTCTGCGCCAGCTCCTGGAACGTGGTGGAGGTGGTGCGGCCGCAGCCCGGGCAGGCGGCGACCAGCGGCACGAAGGTGCGCATTCCGAGCGTCTGCAACAGCTCTTGCGCGACTTTCACTTCCAAAGTGCGGTCGCCGTTCGGCTCCGGCGTGAGCGAGATGCGGATGGTGTCGCCGATGCCTTGTTGCAGCAGCACGCCCATCGCCGCGGATGAGGCGACGATGCCCTTCGAGCCCATGCCGGCCTCGGTCAATCCGAGATGCAGCGCGTAATCGGAACGCCGCGCCATCTCGCCGTAGACGCCGATCAGATCCTGCACCGCCGACACCTTGGCCGAGATGATGATCTTTGACCGCGGCAGGCCGATCTCTTCGGCGCGCTCGGCGGACAGCAACGCCGACTGCACCATGGCTTCCCGCGTCACGTCGCGCGCGTCGATCGGATGGTTGGATAGCGCATTCTCATCCATGAGATGGGTGAGCAATTCCTGGTCGAGCGAGCCCCAGTTGGCGCCGATGCGCACCGGCTTGTCGTGGCGAATCGCGGTTTCGACGATGGCCGAGAACTGCCGGTCCTTCTTTTCCTTGAAGCCGACATTGCCGGGATTGATGCGGTACTTGTCGAGCGCCTCGGCGCAGGCCGGATGGTCCGCCAGGAGCTTGTGGCCGATATAATGGAAGTCGCCGACGATCGGCACGTCGACGTTCATGCGCAGGAGCCGCTCCTTGATGTGCGGCACGGCGGCCGCCGCCTCGTCGCGGTCGACGGTGATGCGCACCAGCTCCGAGCCGGCGCGGGCCAGCGCCGCCACCTGCTTGGCGGTCGCTTCGGCATCGGCGGTGTCGGTGTTGGTCATCGATTGCACCACCACGGGCGCGCCGCCGCCGACGGTGACTTTGCCCACCTTGACGGCGAAGGTTCGATGCCTGTCGGCGGGGCCGGAGAATTCCATCATAGAGCGCGGTCCTTTCGGCGATCGGTTCCCTGGCCCGGGGCCTGGGAATGGCAGAGATATAGCCTCACCGCGGCCGGTTTACGAGGACCAAGCCCAGGGCGACAAGGGCGACCGCGAGCGCAAAAGGCGGGGTCAGGGGCTCGTTAAGGACCAAGTGGCCCGCCGCCACGCCGAAAAGCGGGGTCAGGAAGGTAAACGCCGACAGCCGGGTGGCCGAATAGCGCACGACCAGCGCAAACCAGACCACGTAAGTGACGCTGACGACCCAAATGATCTGGTAGGCCAAGGCGCCGAGCGCCAGCGCCGACGGCATGGCGTCGATGTGTTCGCCGAAGACGACGGCACCGATCGCAAGTAGCGGTGCCGAAACCACGAGCTGATAGAGCATCGTCTTCTCGGCACTGACGCGATTGAGCCTGCTCGCCTTGATGACGAGCGTTGTCGCCGCCCAGCCGGCCGCGGCGCCGACCATCATGATATCGCCGAGCATCTGATGCGGATCGGCGGCCGGCGTCGGCAGGCCGAAAGCGATGACGATGCCGGCGAAGGACAGCAACAGGCCGAACCACTGCGAGGAATGAAAATGATCCCCCGGGATCAGCCAACGCGACCCGATCACCACAAAGAACGGCGCCAGATAGATAAACAGCACGGCGCGCGTCGCCGTGGTCCAAATGAGGCCGCGATAGATCAGCAAAAACTCAAGGGCAAACAGTGCGCCGGCTGCTATCCCCGCCAGCAACGTGCCATCGCGTTTGAAGAGGGGAATCCCGCGCAGCTGCGCCCAGGCACCGACGAGAACAGCGGCAATGACCGAGCGCGCCGCCGACTGGATCAGCGGCGGGATATCGTGAATGGCGAGCTTGACCGCAACCTGATTGAAGCCCCAGGTCAGGCATAGCGCAACGGTCAGCGTGACTGCGAGCGCGTCAAGCGGCCGGGATTGTGGGGAATGCGGCAAAGAGGCTCGTTCAATTTCAAGAAGACGGGGCACGGCAGGTCAGGCGGAAAAAGCCCTGATAACGACAGAAAAGCAACTATCATCATTCGCGGCAATGCGCGCAAATGCCGGCGATTTCGATCACCGGGCTTTTCGGCGCAAAACCCACCGCGCGGGACGACGCCTTGAGGGTTTCCGCGAGTGCGCCGCCCGGCGCTTCGCCGACCGCGCCACAGCGCTCGCAGAGAAAGAACACGACGATGTCGTTATCGGCGTGATTGTGCACGCAGGCGACAAAGGCGTTGCGGCTCTCGATGCGGTGGACGAGACCGTTGTCGCGCAGGAAATCGAGCGCGCGATAAAACGTAATCGGCGCCGGGCGGCCGGGATCGGCCAGCCGCTCGAGGATTTCGTAGGCGCCGAGCGGCCTGTGACTGGCCAGCAAAGCCTGCAGCACGTGGCGGCGCATCGGCGTCAGCCGTTGCGCACGCGCCGCGCACAGCTCTTCGGCGTGGGCGATGGCCGCGGTGGCGCAGCGCCCATGATCGTGGTCAGGCGCCGGAAAAATCATTTGCGGCATCGTTGTCATCCTTCAGCCGGCGACTGCCGCGCTTTGTTCAAGCGCAACGGCCTCCTGCGGGCATTGTAACGGCTCGCCGCGAAATCGCGAAAACGTGACACGGCCCCGGATTTTGATGTTGCGCCGCAGCAAGAAGCGTCCCAAATTGCCGCGACTTCGCGCAAAGTCCGGCAGAAATGGGCGCTTTTTCGCTAAGGCGCGCCTCTTGAATTGGGGATTATCATGCTGAAAGGAAAGACCGGCCTGGTCACCGGCTCGACGTCGGGTATCGGGCTAGCCATCGCGCGCGCGCTGTCCGCCCAGGGCGCCAACATCACCATCAACGGCTTCGGCGAGGCCGCCGCGATCGAAAAGGAGCGGCTTGGCATCGAGAAGGAGTTCGGCGTCCGGGCCTTCTATTCGCCCGCCGACATGACCAAGCCCGCCGAGATCGCCGACATGGTGCATGCCACCGAGCGGACCTTCGGCTCGCTCGACGTGCTCGTCAACAATGCCGGCATTCAGTACGTCGCGCCGGTCGAGGAATTCCCGATCGAGAAGTGGGACCAGATCATCGCGATCAATCTCGCCTCGTCGTTCCACACCATCCGTGCCGCGATACCGGGCATGAAGTCGCGCAAATGGGGCCGCATCATCAATACCGCGTCCGCCCACTCGCTGGTGGCTTCGCCGTTCAAGGTCGCCTATGTCTCCGCCAAGCACGGGCTTGCCGGCCTCACCAAGACCGTTGCGCTCGAAGTCGCGACCATGGGCATCACGGTCAACTGCATCAGTCCCGGCTATGTGTGGACGCCGCTCGTCGAGAAACAAATTCCCGACACGATGAAGGCGCGCGGACTGACCGAGGAAGAGGTCAAGCGCGACGTGCTGCTCGCCGCGCAGCCGACCAAGGAATTCGTCACTGTCGACGAGATCGCCGCGCTGGCCGTCTACCTTTGTTCCGATGCGGCGAAATCCATCACCGGCGCCAACCTTTCGATCGACGGCGGCTGGACCGCGGCATGAACCGTCGCCGCCGGATGATTAACCCGACCGCGCAATCCTGAAACGCGCATTGTCATGAAAAATTTTTTCGCCTCCCTGCTGCCCGGTCGAGCCGCAGATGCGCCAGCCGCGCAGACGACCAAGCGCATCAATCTCGCGCTCCAAGGCGGCGGTGCGCACGGCGCCTTCACCTGGGGCGTGCTGGATCACCTGTTGAGCGACGAGCGCCTGGTCGTCGAGGGGATTTCCGGCACCTCCGCCGGCGCCATGAACGCCGTGATGCTGGCCGACGGGCTGGCGCGCGGCGGCCGCGCCGAAGCGCAAAAGCGGCTCGCCGATTTCTGGCGCGCGGTCAGCAGCACCGGCAATCTGCCGTCAGTGCAGCGCGCGGTGATGGAGCGGCTATTGTCGTTCACGCCGCTGGAGGGCGCCCCAATGCAGGCCTGGCTGGGCGGCTTGTCGCGCTATTTTTCGCCGTACGACGTCAACCCGCTCAACATCAATCCGCTCCAGGACTTGATCGAGCGCTTCGTCGATTTCGAGGCGCTACGCGCGTTTTCCGACCTGCAGATCTTTATCTCGGCGACCAATGTGCAGACCGGCCGGGTGCGGATTTTTCCGCGGGAGAAGATCACGGCCGCTGCGGTGATGGCTTCGGCCTGTCTGCCGATGCTGTTCCGTGCGGTCGAGATCGACGGCGTGCCCTACTGGGACGGCGGCTATCTCGGCAACCCGGTGATCTTTCCGTTTTTCCGTACCACCACGACTGAAGATGTGCTGGTCGTTCAGATCAATCCGCTGATGCGGCAAGCGACGCCGACCTCGGCCGGCGAAATCATGAACCGCATCAACGAAATCACGTTCAATTCCTCGCTGCTGGCCGAATACCGCGCTATCGAATTTGTCGCCCGCTTGATCGATCAGGGGCGGTTGCCGCGCGGCACCGGCCCCGGCGAATACCGCCGCGTCAACGTCCATCGTATCGTACTCGACCGCTTCGGCACCAACTTCGATGCTTCCAGCAAAGTCTCGACCGACTACGATTTCTTCCAAACGCTGCAGGTCAGCGGCAAGCGGGCGGCGCGGCGCTTCCTCGATGAGCATTTCGACGATATCGGCGTGCGCAGCACCGTGGACTTGCGGGCCGAAGCACAGGCCGAATGGGCGTGATAAGCTCGGAGCATGATCCCGAAAAGTGGGAACCGGTTTTCGGACAAGATCATGCTCAAACGAAAAATCTAGCTATGGCGAAGGTGGCGCCGCTGCTTGCCGCTGAAGTCGGCTCCGCCCGGCTCGAGATTTGTGTTGCCGATATCACGACGCTTGCGCTTGACGCGATCGTCAATGCGGCAAACCGCACGTTGCTTGGGGGCGGCGGCGTCGACGGCGCCATCCATCGCGCCGCGGGACCGGAATTGCTGGCCGAGTGCCGAACCCTCGGCGGCTGCGAAACCGGCGGAGCAAAGATCACCCGCGGCTATCGGCTGCCGGCGAAGCATGTGATCCACGCCGTGGGGCCGGCGTGGAGCGGCGGCGGCAAGGGCGAAGAGGATCTGTTGGCATCCTGCTATCGCACCGCGCTCGATCTTGCCGCCGCGCGTCGGCTGGCGTCGGTGGCATTTCCAGCGATCTCGACCGGGATTTATCGATTTCCACCCGATCGTGCCGCGCGAGTCGCGGTAGGTACCGTCGCCTCGGAATTGGCTGCTGCGCCCGATGGCGTCAAGCTGGTGGTGTTCTGCTGCTTCGCCCAGGAAGCCGCCGATCACCATATGGCTGCCTTCGCCGAGCTAGGGCTCGCTTGACGCCAGCGCCGCAGTGGGCGGCGGAATGATCTCCTTGCAATGCTGCCTTGCGCCAGGGGCGGTACAAAATCATAAGCCACCTTATATTATGCTAGCTGCTTAAAGAATCACCAGCTCAGGGCGCCGCTATGCCACCGCTCTCGCTTAACCGCGAATTTGCTTTTATTCTCAATGACGTAGCTCGCCTTTTGCGTACCTACGCCGATCATCGAGCGGCGCAGTTCGGAATCACGCGCGCCCAGTGGGTGGTTCTGGTGCGGGTCCAGCGTTCCGAAGGCCTCAACCAATCGGAACTCGCCGAGCTTCTTGATTTGCAGCCGATCACGCTCACGCGGCTACTCGACAAGCTCTGCGATAGCGGCCTCATCGAACGTCGGCCGGATCCCGCGGACCGCCGTGCCAAGCGGCTGTTCCTGACTGCGGCGGCGCGACCTCTACTCGAACGGCTCGCCGTCCTCGGCGAGGAAACGATGGCGAACACGCTCGCCGGCGTGGAGCCCGAAGGCGTCGAGCAAATGGTGTCCAAGCTTGCCATCGTGAAGGACAATTTGCGCCGGCTGATTCAGCACCGCGGTAGCGACGGCACGGCCGGGGAACGGCGCTATGGCTGAAGCCCTTCGCAAATCCGTGCCGCCGCGTGACGA
>Ga0187860_1000717_pt1 | contig 31122 bp, 23 predicted proteins | sample June2016WEW_10_4_FD_132981 | JGI IMG/M metagenome (GOLD analysis project Ga0187860, IMG submission 132981) | Peatland microbial communities from SPRUCE experiment site at the Marcell Experimental Forest, Minnesota, USA - June2016WEW_10_40 | ecosystem: Environmental > Terrestrial > Soil >...
ATCGGCTGCAGGATCGTCCGCCGCGACCGGCTCGTCCTCGGCATCGACCTCCATCGTCACCCCACCCGCATCCCGAGGAGCGAGAACGCCGGAGATGTACTCGTCGAGCGGATCCTCGTCCTCCGCCAGGTGCTCCCACGCACCCCGACGGGGACCGAGAACCTCCGCAATCAGCGCGTTGACAAGGATGTCGCGCTCAGGCACGGGGAGCTCCGTCGTCACCGGCGAGAACCAGTTCGAAGCTGGCACCAACCGCCCATGCCGGACGCCTGGAAGCCCCGTCGTCTAGCAGCGCCAAGCTGGCCCCCGCGGACCGCGCAAGCTCGGCGGAGATATAGAGACCCAGTCCGGTTCCGTCGGTCTTCATGCTGAAGAAAGGCTCGAAAGCGAGGGCGCGAACGTCCCGAGACAGGCCGGGTCCCGTGTCGGCAACGACGATGGATCGATGATCGGACCTGAGTATAACCTCAAGACGCCGCTCCCTCTCGGCGGGAAGGGTGCCGAGCCAGTACGAGGCATTGTGGATGAGGTTGTCCAGGATCTGCAAGATCTCGGTGCCCCTGGTGGTGACGTCGAAGTCCTCGCCGGACACCGCACGCACAACCGCGCTCTCGTCCAGATTGCGTTCGTTGAGTCGGAGCGCGATCTGCGCCAGCTCCCGAGCACCGATGGTGCTGAGTCGCGGTCGTCGGCGAACCGACTCGTACGGGGCGAGGATCCTGAACTCGCTCTCCAGCGTCGTGATCACGGCCTGGAGCGTTGCCGCTGCCTCGGCCCTGCGTTGCTCGCTCGGACCACGGAGATGGCGCAGGGAATCGGCCGCTGCGACCAGTTGGCGACCGAACTCGTGCACCACTCGCTCCGCCGCGAGCCCAGTGGCGGCTAGGTGGAGCACGCGTTCGAACCGCTGCCGACGGACGTCGATGCCCTGTTGAACGTCGTCGAGCTCGTCGATAAGGAGGTCAACCGCCTGTCGTTGGGAGACGGACGTCTCGGCGCCTTGAGTGGGTGTTTCGCTGGGCTGGGTCGGTTGCGTCGTCGCGAGTGCGGGTGCGGTAACCTGGACTTGGACGTCGTCGCGGGCCGAGGTTCGAATCGCCTCAGCAAGGTGGCGAGCGCCCTCAACTGACTCTGCCGGATGTTTTCGATGCTCGCTCGGTCTCGCCGGGGGTCGGTCCCTGCGCCATTGGACTGTGAAGACCCTCATGGCGGCGCGTGCCAGGGCGCGGAGGTCCAGGAACGCATCGTTCTCGATCAGTCCCTCCCGGTTGGTCTTGTCCCTCAACCTGAGATTGGTCGACTGGTCGACCTCGACGAGCCCTATCAGTTGGTTGTTCCCGACGCGCTCCGCGGGCGCTTGAATGCGCTCCTGATCGAGGAAGAGCCAGTCATTCCCGGGTTCACCATAGGGGAGAACTCGGAGGCCGTCGCGGTAGATGGAGACCCCGCAGAGCGCGTCGAGCTCCGCACGGGGCACGCCACTGGCCTGGAGGGCATCTCTCGATCGATCCCAGACGTAGAGATTGAACCAGAAGGGGCCACACTGCGGCGTTGCTCCGCGGAGCTCGTCGGCGGCAAGGCTCACCAGGTTCTCGCTGCCGGCGGTCTGCCTCGGTGGGATTCCGGGAAGTCGGCACACGTACTCGTAATCGCAGCCGCCGCCGCTCTCGACCAGGGTGCGGAACTCATAGTGAGCTCGCTCGAGGATGTCGGTCGGCTCGATATTCTCCAGCTCGGGATGTCCGGGACATTCGAGACGGACCTTAAAGTCCTCCTGCAGCTCGCGGAGGGGACTCTGCAGTCGGCGCAGTGTTCGATGGACCTTCCTGAGGAGCTTCTCACTCCAAGCGGAGCGGGGGCGATCGATGGTGAGCCGGGTTCCCGTCGAGTGACCGCCGAACACCTCGGGGGAGCGCTCGACGACCCTGACCTCGACATCGGCAAGGTAGGTGTCGCTGCGGTCGTAATCGTCCCAGTCGATGGCGACGACCAGCTCCGGACAGTCCGCCGCCCGGGTCACCATTTCCAGTGAACGCCCGAGCTGGTGGAGCGCGAATCTCCCGACGCCCTTCTCTCCGATCGGCAGCCGCCCGAGTGCCGTGCGTCGGCCGCTCTCTTTGGCCTGCTCCTTCTCGTCGAGCGCGGGGCTCATCCATCGGGTCGTCACGTCCTCCAGCGTCATGCCGGTGCCGTCATCTGTGATGGTCACTCGGGCCGATTCCGGATCGTCGGTACCGAGAATCCCGATGCGTACGCTGCGCGCGTCGGCGTCGTAGGCGTTCTTCACGAGCTCGACGAGAGCGACGGCCTGATCGCTGATGAGATGCTCACCTAGGATGGACACCAAGCGCGCGCGGGGGCGAAACGCCAGTCGGTGGGTCGTGCTGCCGCTGATCATCTGATGGCCGAGGGAGCAGGGCCAGCGAGCTGGAGAAACCCGCCGGGTCGTCCCAAAACGTCAACGCTCAGCGCCCTCTCGACGTCCCGATCCGCGGGGAGACGCTCGATGCGAGAGAGCAAGCGCCGAAGCACGTCCGGCTCGGCGCGGAACTCGTCCCTCGCCAGCCCAACGACGGTGTGGAGGAGATCGCGCTCGGAGAAGCTCAGGGTCGAGACCATGGACGGCGGGGCGGCGGCACCGTTCGCACCGTCCTCCGCACCCTTGGAGCGGTGTCGCTTGTCGCTCCTGTACCGCGCACCCGCCTCGGTCGCCACGCCGCTCGCGATGGCAGTCAGCGGCTCCCTCAGTGGTCCGGGTATCGTGACGCGCATCTTGGCGACGTTAATACGGAAGATCTCATCCGACCGCGGTGGCAGGTCGATCGCCACGCGGGCCAGCTTCGTGTGCTCGTCCAGCGTGCGGAGGCGATTCCATCCTCCTGCCTGGATCAGTCGGTCATTTCGGTAGATGTAGAATCCCTGCTGCCTATTCCATCGCAGCGGCCCCGCTGCCTGAGCGTGCGCTGCCGCGGACGAGAACCGCTCCTGCGGCGGCAGAACGTACGGGCGCACCCGGACGTGCAACGGGCCATCCTCACCCTGAACGGCGATGTTCTGTGGCACCAGCGTTCGCGTGTGGGGCTCAGTGCGGGCGAACGGATCCCAGGGGCGGATCGCCGATCCGTTGCACGAGATTGTGAGCCGGCGCTGGCCCCGCGCCTCGCCGGCTAGGAATCGGTGGAAGACCATCGCCAAGTGACCAGCGACAGCGGATGCCAGGCTGGCGAAGCCGTTCCGCGCGGCAGCGCCTGCCGGCAGATGGTAGTCGAGAACCCGGTCGAGCCCCTCCCACATGACCACCGTGCCGGGATGGTCGAGCAGCGGATGGACCACCTCGGGCGGGGCGTCTGCGGAATCAATCCGAAGGACCTCCCACCGGTTGCTTCGGGCCACGTGATCTAGGTCCCAGCGACGCACCTCGATGCGGCGCCGCTCGCGACCCCGCCGGCTCGAGACGGTGAGACGGCGGCACTGGCTGAGGGACGCTGTCTTGAGTCCCAGGCCGAAGCGGCCAAGCTCCTCGGCGTCGTACGAGCGCTCCGTCCCGTAACGCATCGCCTCCTCCAGCACCGAGCCCGTCATGCCAGTTCCGTCGTCGACCACCCTGATCCAGGAGTCCGCGCCGTCAAATGCGAAGGTCAGCTCGATGCGCCTCGAGTTCGCCGCGATGCTGTTGTCCACAATGTCGGCGATCGCCGACGGCACGTCATAGCCGATCTCCCTCAGGGAGTCCATCAGTCGTCGCGCCGACGGCAGCAGGGTGACACGAGAGGTCATGCCGACTGGGAGCTGAGCGCAGGTCGGAGCGCACCGATGGCCGTGGCCGGTCTGCCGGACCCGGTGGCGCAGACCACTCGCAGTGGGCACTGGTCGCAGCGAGGACGGGCGGGTCGACACGCGAGCGCGCCGAGGTCGAGCAGTGCGTAGTTGAATTGGCCATCAGGGCCCTCGCGCCCGGCTAGGTCGTAGAGATCCAGGCGCATCTGGGTCCTGCGAACCTGGCCCTGACCTCGTATCCGCCCAACGATCCTCTCGGTGTTCACGTCGAGGAGTGCCGCGCGCCGCCCGAAGGCGAAGCAGAGCACCGCACCGGCCACGTAGTCACCGACGCCTGGGAGGCCGCGGAGCTCCAGAGAGGACTTCGGGACTGTGCCATCGAATCTTTCGACGAGGTCCCGGGCGACGGCAAGGATGTTGTCTGCGCGCCAGCGGAGTCCAAGCGGCCTCATTGCCTCCCTCGCCTCGTCCGATCGGGCCACCAGCGCCGCGGGGGTCGGGGCCAGACCGACGAGGCGCCGGTACACGGGGAGCACTTGGTCGGCCCGGGTTCGGTGGAGGCACATCTCCGCCATGAGCACGTGCCATGGGTCCGCCCCGGCTCGCCAGGGATAGTCGCGGCCGCGCTCAGCGTGCCACTCCAGCAGGTGTCGGCGGACATCCAAATGCCGGCGGCGGGTTCCAGGCCGACCCCGCACGCTGAGCGCCTGCCTCAGGCTCGCCCCGAGCGCCTCGGCGAGAAGGGGTGGGACGGCGTTCCCGATCTGCCTGTACCGCAGGCTGGGCTGACCGGCGAAGCGGTACCAGTCGGGAAAGGTCTGCAGCCTGGCCGCCTCGCGGATCGAGAGCGTGCGGTCCTGCGATGGGTGGATGTACCAGTACCCGTCCTTGGCAATATGCGCCGTGATGGTGCGGCCGAGGTCGTCCCAGACGAGCCGCTTGTACTTGTCAGCGAAGATGTCACTCCGGTAGCGCCTGAGGTGCTCGGGCAGGTGCTGGTAGGTCTGCCCGGGATGGAGAAGCGCGAAGGCCTCGGCGTCGTCCGGTCGCACCGGCCGCGTGATGTGGTCGTGGATGACCCCTCGCAGGTCCGTCGCCACGCCGCGCCGCAGACGACACTGCAGCTCCGTGGCCGGTGGCCCCGTGTACGACAGGACCTCCTCCCGCTGCCCGCCCGGCACCTCCGGCAGGTCTCCGATCGCGTCTCGCACCGTGAAGCGAGCGGTGGGCTGCGGCCATGGGAATCTCTCTCGGTTCAGCAGGCCGACGACGAAGAGGCGGGCTCGATGCTGCGGAACCCCGTGCGCGTGGGCGTTGAGAAGGCGGGCGTCGCTCCAGTAGCCGAGTTCGCGCAGACCCTCCCTGAGCCCGATCAGCACCCCACCGTCATCCCAGGTGGCCAGGTCTGGCACGTTCTCGAGCAGGACGGCACGTGGACGGAGAGCCCCGACAACGGCCAGAAAGGCTGACCACAAATGGGTGCGGGGGTCGTCCTCCGAGCGAGCGCCCGTGGTGATCAGGCTCCGCAGCTTCGACTGGCCAGCTCGGGAGAAGGGTTGGCAGGGTACGCCCCCCGCCACCAGGTCGACGGAATCGATCCCCCACGCGGAGAGGTGGGCGAGCAGATCGCTGGGATCGGACAGATCCCCGACGTACCCTAGCCCGCGCAGGTTGGCCACGTGCGTCTGGACGGACGTCCGGTCCGAGTCAGCCCCGACCAGGACTGAGAAGCCAGCGTCTTGGAGCCCCAGGCTGAGTCCTCCGGCCCCTGAGAAGAGGTCGAGCGCCGTGGGCCGAGGGGATGATCGCACCCAACGCCGCACCCCGTCGAGGTCGGTGGGGTCCGGCGCGTCGAAGGGTCGGTCCAGCACCAGGTTCCGCCCCCTCTCCTGCTGGACGGCGTAGCGGGGCTGGCTCAGTCCCACCTTCTGATGCTCCGACGCTTGTGACGACGACTGCGACCTGCTGACGGATCATAGTACAGGCGTTTGGAGTGTATCGGCGCCACAGGACGAGCGGGCGACGCGTTCGACCCAGTCACCGGCGCTCGACCGCGACGGTGCTCGAACGGGTGAGCACCCCGACGCCGAGGCGCGTCGGAATGGGGGGCTTGTAGGGCTCTTGGGCTGTGGGCTGCTCCTGCCCCATCGTTACTGCACCACGACGCGCGGCGCGGAGTCGAGGGACTCCATGAGGGCCTCAGTCTCTGCGGATGGTACGCGGTCGCAGCGCTCGGAGAGCTCCCGGCGGAGACGCCGGTAGAGGTCGCGGCGGGCCTCCCTGTTGCCCATGCGGTGGTGCCAGAGCATCTGCTGGCAGAAGAGATCCTCGATGGGCTCGGGAGCGCGAGGGTGAGGGCCTGATCGAGGGTCTCGATGGCCGCGGAGAGGTTGCCGAGGGTCTCGTGAAGGCGGGCGAGCTCGCTCAGGGTGTCGACGGCGAGGTTGCGGGCGTGCTCCTGGTGGTCGAGGAGCCAGTTGTAGTCGGCGCCGGCGAAGGGCTCGCCGCGTACTCCGTCGGTTGCCCGGCTGAGCAGGACAAGCCTGGCGGGAGCGTCGGCGGTCTGGGCCGCCGCCGCGCGGCCGGCGACCAGGCGGTCGTAGTCGGAGCTGACGACGTCGGTGTTGAGACGGAAACGGCCGCCGACCGATGGCAGGGGGTCGATGTTCTCGTCACCGAGTGCGTGGCGGAAGGCGGGGCGGGTTCCCCGGGTTCCCTTCACGAAGCGGCTGCGCCAGATCTGATCGGTGCTGAACGCGCCAAGGTGGCTACCTCGGTTCGAGCATTGGCTGCACTAGGGTGGCTACCGGTGCATGGCAGCTGTCTCGAGCTACCCCTGGAAGCGGAGCCGGTCTGAGTAGGGGCAGCTTCCCGAGGGCCGTCTGTTGTCCGAAAGCCGGGCAAGACCGATGGCTGACAGCAGGCTCGGGCGGGTGCGAGGATGTGAGCGCAATTCAGGTTCGAGCAAAGAACGTTAGTCATGGGCTGACAGAGCGGCTGCGGAGTCGCCTACACCTTGAGCTGGTCGAGGCTGGAGCAACACGACTTCCACGCTAATTGAGTATACCGAGCATGAAGGATTCACGCTGGGGGCGGGGCGCCTTGGCAACCGACGGACCGCTCAATAGTCCAAGAGTCTGTTTCGGAGGTGCTCATCATGGGCTGCGGCCAAGGCCAGTTCGAAGGGTGGGACGGGTGACCCGGTCGCCGCAACATACCGTTTGGCGGCAGCGACGAGTTCGGCTGGCGCGGATCTACCGTCGGTGTCAGTGACCATGGTTAGCTCACCCGTGCTGCCCAAGGGCACGAACTGCGCCTTCTCATGGCCGCCGTAGATGTTCGTGGTTCGCGTCGCGGGGTCCCGGATGACCAATGGGCCGCGCTCGGCCAGCGGCACCTCGTCCAGAATGCGCTGGGCCAATGAGAGAAGGATGGGCTCGGCGGGCAGGATAACCAGGCCATAGTCGGAGTCGGTGTTCTTCGGGTCGGTTCGAACAAGCCGGCCGGTGATCTGGCGGAAGCCAAGCTCGGTCGCCATGTTGGTGGCGTAGACGAGGACCCTGAGGCGGCGAATGTCGACGCCTTCGCTGACCATCCTCACGGAGACGATCCAAGGCGAAGTGCCTCTATCGAAGACCTCGATACCCGGCCGCGGAGAGGGATCGTCAGGATCGTTGAGGCGGCTGCAGGCCACGGTGGGGCGGGTGCCGGTTATCTCCTGGAGGATGCGGGCGACGGCGTCGGCGTGGTCGCAGTCGATGCAGACCACCAGCCCGCCGGCATCGGGGTCCGTCGAAGTTCGCAGGCGGATCAGTTCGTCGTTAGCCGTGCGGAGCGTTTCCCGGAGGTGGTTGCCCTTGGTCGAGAGGACGGTTCGCAGCCGGTAGGACTCCCCCTGTTCGTTCAGTTCGTCCTCGAAGGTGACGGTTTCCACCTGGCCAGCTGGGGTCTTGAAGGTGGCTGTTCCGCCGATGGCCACGAACTGGAGCGGTCGGCAAACCTTGTCCCGCAGGGCGTCGCCGTAGTTGTAGGTAAAGTCAGCAACCGACCTGCCGTCCCGGGTCTGGATGAAGACGATCGGATCCTTCGTGCGAAAGGCGGTCCCCGAGAGGCTGACGATTCGGGTTGCCGCGGACATGAAGGCCTGCTGGGCGGCAATGCCCCAAGCGTGTTCAGATCCGGCGTGGTGGACCTCGTCGAAGATCACCAGGGTTCTATAGCCAGGCTCAGCGGCCAGGGCCTCGATCATGGTGGTCTGGGCGAAGAGCGCGTGGTAGGTGAAGGCAGCGCCGGCCCATCTACGGAAGAGGGGCTGGGTGGGTCGCCAGCCAGCTGGGGCCAGCGGAACGACCGCAGAGCCGCCCATTCCCGAACCGGCCTCCACCCATTGGTCTGCCAGCCTCGAGGTGGGAACGACGATCAGAACGCGGTTGACGACGTGCTGGTCGAATAACCGAGCTACGCACTCCAGGGCGAAGCGGGTCTTTCCAGCTCCCGGGCAGGCTTCGATGAGGACGGGACGGGTGGCGGCCATGACCACGGGTAGGGCGCGTTCCTGCCACCCCCAGAGGGGTGCGGTGGCCACGGCCACCGAGGCGACCACGCCCTCGGCGATAACACCCTCTTGAATACCCTTCCGCCGGTTGCAGGCGATGCACAGAGCCTGAAGGTTCTCCATCGTGGTGGGGCCGCCCGCCGACCAGGGAATGATGTGATCCCCTTCGACTAGGTCTCTTGGCACTTCGCGCTGGCACTCGGCGCACTTGCAGTCTTGCCGAAGCCAGGCCGCGGTCACCTCAGCGGCGGTGAACCACCGCCGCGGGTCTAGGACGGGAGGAACCGGCTGGTCGATCACGATGGCTTCAAGTTCGACAAGAGGGTCGGGCGGTAGGGCTGGAAGAGAACCGCTGGGTCGTCGTACTCGGGAAGCTCCGCATACCACCGCAGCATGTCATCGCGCTCAGACGGCTTAAGGGAGAAGACCTTGACCGGCAAGGGTACGCTGGCGGCGGTTGCTCTAAGGAGCTCATCTTGAAGGAGGTCCCATGCAGAGAGTTTGAGCGTGTGATGGGCATCGAGATAGGCGAGGGCGCCTTCGATGAGGGCGCCGTCTTCTTCCCGCCCGTCGGGGTGAACAATGAGCGTCGGCGCGAAGGTAGATGCGAGCACCAAGCCACGTTTGTTCGGCAGCATTACCGGAGAATGATAGAGATAGTCCTCTAGCATTCCTCGAACGACCTTGGTCATGGACTCTTGGCGGACATACCGCCTCGCGAAGTCGCGGAGGTCGGGGACGTCGGGAAGCACGAGGGTGAGGGGCTCCTTCCGATCGTAGGCAAAGGTATCCAGATAGGCTTGTAGACAGAGGTCACTTCGATCTGGCCACGCCCATACACAGACCGCCGGCGGGGCCTCCACTATCATGTAGCGAAAGTCAGCAACCGCATTGAAGATGAACTGGCCGCTGTCGCGTTGATAGGCCCAGCGACTCCTCCCCGGATCCTCTATGCGCCAATCATCTTCACCGATCTTCTTTGGCGGGGCCCCGGTGATTGATTTGACCAACTCCCTGAAGGAGCCGGTGGCGTACGTAACCAAATGGGAGTAAGGCCGAGCTTCAGGAGCCAAGCGTGCGTGGGAGGCCCGGATCGAGTTGGCGAGCCGCACAGCTGCTTCCAACCATGGGGAGCTCTCGACCATGGCGTTCATTCGGCTAATGCTCTCGGAGAACTGGTGCGAAGCCCCCCCTGCCGGGACGTCGCCTGAGACGCAGTGATGCTTGCCGCGACGATCGACGTAGTCCATCTCACCGCCCACAAAGACGAACCGTACCTTGGCCCGAGGGAGCGTCTTCAGGGGTACATAGAAAGCAGGGCCGGTCGTTAGCGTCCGGAGATCTCGGGGGGCTAGAAGATGATTGACGCTGCGGGGCTGTTCATTCGGCAAAAGCTGTCCATTCAACTTGTCGATCGCAGCGCGAGCTTCGTCAAAGCGGGCCGTCTCACCGTACACACGGGCGAGCGGCTCGAGGAACGGGTGATCGCGTTCGCCGAGTTGCAGCAGCGCAGCCTCGGCTAACGCGAGGTAACCGGTGCCGATGATGGCCCCGATCTCTTGGTGATAGGTGAAGGGCTCCCTTGTGGGGTCGATCCGAACCTCTGGCAGTGGCCAGACAAACGGGAGGTAGGTGGCTGGATCGTTGCTTGCAACACCTCTTGGGCGTGAGGGCGGGCGCGGGGTCGAGGGATCGTACGGAGGAAGGGGCGTTGCGGGAGCCGCAGCAGCTGCCTCAATCGCAGCCGGAAGGGATCCGAAGAGCTCTTTGACCCGGGCGGCGCTCGGCCTCACTCGTAGGGCTTGAATGACTGCAATCCGAGAATCCCGCGGGATGGCTTCAAAGCTGATCCTGCCTTCGAGATCGCCAGCCCGGAGCGGGTGTCCCAGAGCCTCGGCAAGAACCTGCAAGACGGATATGACATCCTCTCGCGTCGACTGTGATGAGCCGTTCTGGAACAGAGCTTGGATCAAGCATCTCTGACAGAAGTCGAGACCGCCGATGCCAAGGCGCGTTAGGAAGCTCGGTGAGAGGTCTGACTCCGTAAAGGTGCGCGAGCAGATCAAGCAGGTCTTCCGCTGCGGAGGGTCCGGAGTTAGACCCAGCTTCTTGGCGCGGGCTTGTGCGAAGTTCCAGAGGACGTTGTACCAGGCGTATTCCTTGGACACTGGGTCTGATTCGCGCCAAGCCTCGAGGACGTCCTCAGGAATCTCGCTTATCAGCTGATCATGAATCTGGTACTTGTAGGCCCACTGCCATTTGTCAACCAACTCGCGAAGGATGTCGTCGTACTCAGGAAGCCACCACACTAGGATGTGGTCGTTGTCGGCGAAAGAGACGGGAGGCCAGTCTTCCCGAGAGATGCCTTCATGAGGCGAAACCGAAGACGTTTGGCTGGAGGATACCGAGAGCTTGATGGCAACCTTTTGTCCGCTGACTGAGAGATGAATGGTCCCAATCGGCAACGGATCGTTCGAGCCTTTGGTGTTAGCCATTCTTACGGTCCACGCCGTCAAGTCGCCGCATAAGGAGGCTGGCCAACCCGAGCTGTTCCAGCGCTTCTTCATCGCTCAGGGGGACGAATAGCTCATGAGCATCAGGGTTACGGATACCTCGGACCGCTCCCATGAAGATGAGTTGATATCCGATTTGGATGTTCTGACCCGTCGCGGTGCTGAGGTCGGCCAGGAGTAGCCGCGGGTTCTGTCCGCCGAAGGCCTGCGCCATGAGGTCAGAGCCATCGATGCTGAGGCCGGTCAGCTCCTTCACGCGATTGTTGACAGTCTTGAAGGCTTCGAAAATGGCGACCTCGAGACGGTCTGGAATGTATCGCTGGATCACCTCCTTGACGGAGGGATGGAGTCTCGTGAGGCGCTCCAGCCGAGCTTCTAACGGTGGCGGCTCCGGCATCCCGGGAAGGGGAGCTCCAATGACCATACGACCATCCTGCAGATGCCAGCCCTGTCGACCAAGCTGTCGCAGGAGCCGAGGACGAGTGACCTCGTCGGGTCCGCTGTGCAGGGTGTCGCTGAGCCACGCCCCAAGGAACTGGCGGAGAGTCCTCCGGGCAGCTGATCCTCCCTGCTCGAGCGCCGCGAGGATGTCAAAGACGTATTGCCACTTGGTCTCCCCTTGGTGGTGAGGAACGAGCTCACGTGGAATCCCGGAGTCCGTGAGGAAGCGCGCCAACTGGATGCCCGTATAGGTGTCGCCGATAGCTCGGGATACGTCTTCCAGGATCATTCCCGCGATCGGGCGACCGTCGTCCTCATAGGGATCAGGGGGCGGCTGTAGGATCACCCGCCCCTGCGCTCGATCGCGTCCAGCGATGGTCAGGTGGATCTCACTGATGTGCTGAAGCCAGATGAAGGGCTCCATCTGCGGAGGGGTGCCTGGCGAGTAGCGCTCCTGCCACTCGAGAAGCCCGGCGGCGCGAGCCAGGCTCAGCTCGCGGACGAAGTTGGTACAGAACTGCGGATCGTAGACCGTGGTGCCCGCGAAGGCTTGGGCCAGCCTGAGCCCATCCAGAAGTGCGCCCGAAGGCGTCTGCTCGTTCGTCTGGATGAATCGAAGGAGTCCGAGATCGTCGACGTGGGTTGAGGGCGGCTGATCGGGCGAGGTCACGTTCGCACCTTCTTCGATTGAGGCTCCGGGTCACCGGCCTCGCCAGCGCACCCGCAGCGGCCTGATGTCGACGTCGATCAGCCGCGCCTCGGCGAGAACCGCGACGACCCAGTTGGCGGTGGCCCGCCGGACGTGCTTCTTGAGGATGCCGTCGACCGTTCCCTCTTCGGCAGATGTCCGGTAGGTCTGTCCGACAGTCTCCCACCCGCGCCCCGGGAGCCAGGCGCCCAACTCTTCGAGGGCGGCCCAGGGGATCGGGGTTCGCGCCTGCTTGGGGCCGAGGAGAAGCACTAGGTACTGCTCGCTGATCTCAGCGACGATGAACTGAGCATGGTCGCTGGGGGTGGTGAGGCGGGCGCCGGAGGTCACACTGCGTCGGATCGCCTGCTCGACGGGTCCTGGGGTCATCGGAGCAGCTCCACGGCGTCGTTGCAGGTAGTTCCTAGCGCAGGGTTTGGTTGATGGCCTGAAAGAGGGCCTCGAACCGGCTCAGGGTTTCTGGGCGAAGGCCAGGGACCACTGCCGCTCGATTGGCCAGGAGCCAGTTCGAGGGGTCGTTGTGGTTGAACCGTTCTCCGACAGCTTCGAGGCGGGCCAGGATGCGATCTCCCGCCCCGGGGAGCGCCGCGCTCGTGAGCGTCCTCGAGGTGGCGCCGTTGTAGAGGGAGAGATAGTCGTCCGGATGGAAGAGGTCTTCGATGTCGGCTGCGTTCATTTCGGCGAGCGGGCCCATGGTGATAACTCGGGTCCGCTCGAGCAGCCCGGCGTCGATCAGCTTGGTGATCCGTTGGGGCGGATGGCTGCCGCCGTCTACGACGACGGTGACATCCAGCTCTCGCCCTAGCAGTGATACGACCGCTGGGATGCTGCCAGCCCCTCCAGCTGGGAGCACGCGCCACCGCGGATCGAGGGCTGTCCTGCCGGCCGCCCGGAGCGCCTCAGACATCACCACCAAATATGTGTAGTCGGCAAGACCTTCAACCACGAGATTGTCCGGGCCGACGAAGATATTCTGGGCGATGTCGTAGCCCAGGGCGCCCTGAAGAGGAGAGAGGGTATCGGGGTCGTGGGACATAAGCTGCTCTCGGACAACCGCTCCCGTCTCGGGCCCCAAGTCCTCGACGACCCGAACCCGCTCGAGGTGGGCCGGGTCGATCATGAAGGGGGAGTGGGTCGTGTAGATGACTTGGTGGCGTGTTGCCAGGGTGTCCTCGATGAAGGCCAGAAAATCCGCCTGGGCCCGGGCGTGCAGCGCCAATGCCGGTTCGTCGAGGAGGACGATGACCCTGTCGTCGGTCTCGAACTCTTTGAAGGCTGCCAAGAATGAGACGAACCATCTGAACCCGCTCGAGCGGACATCGAGGTTGTTCGTGAAGAAGTGGCGGTCGTCCATCACCCGGAGCTGCAGCATGCGGCGGATGATGTGCTGGTTCGGCGCCACGCCCTCTTCGATGGGCTCAATGTCGATCTCCAAGCGCAGATGCTCGTTCTGGTGCCAGTACCGGCGCACCTGTCTGGTGAGGTCCGCCGCGACGGCCTCCATCTCCGCGCTGCGCTTCTCGTAGTTGGGATCGATCAGCTGATCGCCGGCGTACCCGAGTCGAAGCAAGGCGAGGGTGGTTTGCTGAGCCGGGGAGAGCGAGCTGAGGTTGTCGTCACGTAGAGCTTGAAGGATGGGGGCGATGTCCATCCGACCCTCAAGACGGCTGTAGTCGTCGAAGTAGAAGAGGGGCGGCATGAGGGCGGCAACGGTCTTTCCGACGTCGAGTTGCACCTGGCCGTCTGGGTACAGCTGCTGGGCAATAGTCCTGGCCGATGCCGCCTTGTTCGCCCCTTCCGTTGGGACCTGGGCGCCGGAGGCATCGGGTTCGGTCTCTGCAGCGGCGGTCTCAAGCTGTGCGAGAAGGGCCGCCAACTTGATTGCCCCGGTGCTGGTTCCCGCGCGCGCTTCGACTTCGCGGCATGCAGCCTCCTCATCAACTTCAACCTGCAGGATCCGGCTTCCGTCGTACCGCTTGCTGATCGTCCAGATCGGTGATGTGAGAACGCCCGCGCCGTACCGGGTGTGGACCTCGGCTACCTCCGAGGGGTCGAGCTCGAAGGTGACTGAGATGGGTATCGCCCGCGCGTACTGGCCGGTGCGTTGGTGCTCCTTCTGGAGCCAGCGGGGATACTGCTGCTCATCGAAGGTGCGATCCTTGAGAGCCGGGTTGATAGCGTGGAGGGCGTGGAGGAGGTTGGTCTTACCGGACTCGTTCTTGCCAACGAGGCAGGTGATGGTCTCTGGGGTTGGGATCTGCCCGCTGTCCAAGATGTTCCGGAAGTGCCCGACCTGAAAGCTGGTGAGCTTCATCCATCGTGCTCCGTTGAGTGCCGGGGGTGGGCTGGATTCCGGGGAGCCACCCCCGTGAGGCCGATCCCCGCATAAGCGTCCTCAATTCCTTCATCCACGAGGTTCGCCTGATCCTGCATCTCCCCACCGAGGGTGGGGCTATCGGGGCTCAGCATGGCTTCGAGCACCGGCAAGCCCGGGATCGCCGCTCCGAGATCTTCTAGCGCTGCTCCGTGGTCACGAAGGAGGCGCGCGCGGTCGCCCAGAGTCTTGAGAGCGGCGCGGCCCGTCTGACGCCGGTAGGCCGCGAACTGATCGAACAGTGCAGATACCTCAGAATTGGCAGAACTGAACAGCCATTCTGCGTCGGACGAGGTCACGGTTCTCCCCTCCTTCCTGAGGCGGATGAGGCGCGGGGACCAGTTGGGAAGAAGTAGTTTAGCGAACATGCGTACCCTGCTGCTCGCTGGTGGCGTTTGCCGAGGGCTCCGGGTTCGACCTTGGTCAGCGATCGCTGTCCCCAAGACCGGGCCGACGTCCATGCCGAGGCGGTGAGTGAGCTTGAGAAGGACCTCCAGGCTAGGAGGGCTGAACTGCCTGCTCGATCCGCCGGAGGTAGGTGCGCCCTCCGAGGCCGAGGGAGGCGGCGTCCGGGGTCAGGCCGAGCTGCCGGCGACGACGACGCGGAGGCCCCGCGGTTGTCCGCGCCAGCGAGAAGCCCAAGTTCAGATGCAGGTCGTTGCAATACCGCTGGAGCGTCGAGAGGTGGGGTCACGAGTGATCGTCGCGCCACTTCTTGCCGGTCTTCCGGGGGCGCTGGGCGAGGTCGCTGGCCGCAGCGCGGTTCTCGACGACGGTCGACTTCTTGTCGCGGAGAACATTCGAAGCTGCCTTGCCTGCTTTCTTACTCGTCGGCATCAGGGACTCCGATGAGCCGGCCCGTGAGGCACGGCTCGGGTCGACGCGGGACACGCCCGCAGGCCACACGCCTGTTCGGACAGGTCTACGTGGGGCCGGGCTCTCCCAACAAGCGGCGATCGGGAACGGTCCAGCCGGCCGGGTAGACGCGGCCGGCGCTGAGCGGTAGCGCGGCATTGCTTTCGCTCTCGCAACTGTCCGAGCTGTGGGCCGCTGGTCAGACCGGACGGGCACGGCAGGGAGGGAGGAGCCTAGCCCGAGGAGTCCACTTCGCGTCCACTTCGACTGGCCGGACCGGGCCACCTCAGGCCGCTCCTGGCAATTCATTAGGCGGTTTCAAACGTTCGATTCCCTTTCCCGGCGCCAGTTCCCGAATACGAATCCCAGGCTGAGGTGTGGCGGCCGAGCCCGCTGGCCCCCTCGATACCCCACCGGGCCACCGGGCCGAGGCTCAGTACCCAGGCCTTGGTCATCGGTGGGCGGGGGGAGCACCGCCCTCGGATGGATGGCCCTGGCGGCCCGCCGGTGAGAGGGGTCGTGGTTGCTCCGACCCAATTCTCTAGTCACCTGCTCGGCAGACGAGAGGGTTGGGAAGGGAACGAACCTGCCATGGGTGGGGCGTGCGGGGCCGTCAGTCTTCCTCAAACGACTGGCAATGGGAGACAAGCCGGTGGACCCGGTGGCAGCCCTCGGCGGGGGCGTGGTGCTCGCTGGAACAGACCGTTCCGTCCTCATGCGCAAAGGCCATTCCGCCTTGCTCGTTGGAGCCATAGAACTCACACTCCGAACCGAGGACAATCCCGTTCTTCCAGTACGTATCGTGATGGTCGTGGGCGGCGTGACCGCAGATGCAACGTCGGTCCCACCAGTCGATTGGGGCATCGCTGCGATCAGATAGGTGATCACTCATAGCGCCTAGTCCTCCGTCAATTGGCTCCAGAGTAGGTTGGTCTCCGCCATCACACCAGCCCGCGCGGCAACGGCGCACTGCGACGCAGGACGCCAGGAGGATAGTGTCTCGGGTTCGAGCCCGCCTTTCGCTTCGAGAACAAAGGTAACCGACCAACCTCACCGAGGAGTGAGCGATGCCCATTACTGAAGCGGATCTGTACGAGTACCGGAACATGTGTGTAGGGAGATATGGTCCTCAATGGACGGCCATCCGCAAACTTCTCGATGAGGTACGTAGGCTCACACGCGACCTGCTCGCGACGAAGCCAGCGGGCGTGGTGCGCAACGAAGAGATAGACTCAGTTGTGAGATCCTCTTTGGAGCTTCATCGCAGCCTGACCTCGTTGATGAGCAAGCTTCGCCCCATCTCCATTGACAGTGCCGAGCCGATTGTCGATCCATCAGTTCCAGTTGCGCGGCCTCAGGTGGCCTCGCACCCTGCGTTGCGGCCCGATGCACAGCGTCTCACCCTGAGCGTTGGTGAGGCTGCCGGCCGTCTTGGGGTAAGCAAGGCGACGCTTTGGTCCCTGGTTCATCGAGGGGAAATCAGATCCATCCTACTGGGCCGCCGCCGGCTGATTCCCGTTGGTGCGCTCGACCAATGGATTGGGGAGGCGGAGCATCTTCGCTGAGGAGTGGGCGCCCTCGGCGAGCAAAAGCCGCGGGCGTCAGGGCGGAGCACAGGGATCCTGTCGCCCGTCGGCAACGGCGCCCAGTGGGCCGCTTCCGACTGACACTGAGGGTTAGGTGGAAGCGGGTGGTCGTTGCGGGCTTTCCGGGCCAGGGGTGCTCATTGGCGCCGAGCGGACCCTGATCCGACGGCCGCGGACGGGAGTACTTTGTGGGATGGTTAATGGGATGGACAAGTCAAACGAAGTGAAGGCGGCAAATACGGCAGACGGATGATCCAGGAATATCCCTTGTGCTCTCAGCGATTTTGGCGGAGGGAGAGGGATTCGAACCCCCGAGGGCTTGGCGGCCCTTGCGGTTTTCAAGCTCCAATCGGATGCCCTTGCCGTGGTGGATCTGGTCTTGACCTCTGACGCAGGGATCCGCCGTCCGGAACGGCGATCGAGTTCCCGGTGCTTCAAGAACCACCCAGCCTTGCGCTCAGGTATCCCGGGCCCGACTTCCCGGCCTCCTGGGGCTTCCTAGGGCGCGCTCTTGGCAGGAATGGTACCTGTGGCGCGATTCTACGAGCGCTGGCGCCCAGAACCGCGCCCTCGAGCCCTCCGAGGCCGCCGCAGCCTGCCGGGAAGTGCGCCACGCCGATACGTGGGGACCTTCCCGAAGCTCCTATGTGTCAAGCGGCCACGGCAGAGGCGTCTTGGCGAGCCCTGAGGTCGCGGATCATCCGGCGATACACGACGGCAGCGAGGTGACGTCGGACAACCCGGACCGCCTCACGCTTGGTGTGGCCCCGGCGCCGGGCCTCATCCGAGATACGCTGGGCGCGCTCGTCGCAGCGTAGTTGGGTGACCGCCATGCGGTGGAGCACGGCGTTGACCCGCCGGTTGCCACCGCGGTTGAGTCGGTGACGGATCGGCTCCCCAGCGCCCTCGCCCGAGGATGCCGGTATTGGCGCGGTGCCGCTGAAGCGCCCGAAGCCTCCCTCGGTGAAGCGCCGAGGATCTCCCACCTCGACGAGGAGCTCGGCGACGCTGCGGGTGTCGAGGCCGCGCAGCTGATCCAGGGTCGAGCCGGTGGCAGCGATCAGGGTGGCCAGCTCACGGGTGATCTCACGGTCCCGGCGGTCAAGCTCGAGGATGGTGTGACCATGCTCGGCCAGCATGCGAAGGCGCAGGGCAGTGGCAGCTGGCCAGGGGCGGCGATCACGCCGGCGCAGTGCGACCAGGCGCGGCCGGACTGCCTTGGTCTGGGGGAGGGCGCTGCGCAGCTCGTCAGGCAGCTCGCTGAGGAGCGCGTCCGCCTCGTTGAGGAGGTGCTGCCGCGTCTTGAGCAGCGAGCGTCTCTCTTGTGCCACAAGCCAATCAGCTCGATCGTCTCATCGGGTCCGCTGTCGTCGCCAGCGCGCTTGAAGGCCACCGGCAGCTCTGGGTGAGCCAGCGTCTCGCGGGCGATCCGCTCGCTGTCCAGCACGTCCGACTTGCCTTGGAAGCGCCCGCGCGCCCGCTCCGCCGTCCGCGTTGGGTTGACATCGCGGACGTCGTGACCCTGGCGGCACAGGTACATCGAGGCGTGGCGACCCAGTCCGCTCGCCCCCTCGATCCCCCACCGGGCGACGGGCCCGAAGCTGAGCGCCCAGGCCTCGAGAGCCCGGTGGCCGTCGCCCGACACCTTGTAATGGCCGGTGGCAACGATGCCTCCCCGCTCGTCGACCATAGTGGCCGACAGCGTGTGCCGGTGGGGATCCACCCCGACCACGTTGCCCCGCGCGTCCGCTCGCTTCATCCGCTCAGCCCTCCGCGTGTTAGGTTGTCGAGAGGATCGGCCGACAATTCCCGGTTGGGGGCGCGAGCAAGCGACGCTCCTATCCAGTCAGACCGGTCCCAGAGCCGAAGGCCGGGGTCGACACTTCAGAACAAGGACACCCGATCCGATGAGGTCGAGAATACGAAGGGGTCAGGCCCCGGCTCACGGCTCCTACCGTACAGGCGTTCCCGCCTGCCCGGTGGGCCCATTGAACACCGGGAATACGAAGCGGGCGGTGGGGCGGCCTCCAGCCCTCCCCGCTTGACGGCGAAGGATCCCGGTGGGGAGGAGGTGCCGCAGGGTCAAGCGAGGAACCCTCGCCCCATCCCAGGATGCCAATTACACCCCCAGGGCTCATGCGTCTCGGCTCTAGCCGCGTTCCCGAGGGGACGGCGACCTGGTCAGCGAGGGCGGCCGGCAGGGCACCCACGACTAGGTCGGTACGCATCTCGACGGGGAGGAAGGCGCCGTGGACGAGGATACGGCGAGCCAGCTCGAGCTCTGTCGGTTGGTCTGGTGTGATGGCCATCTGTACCCCCCTGAACCGCGAACCAGAACGACAACCACCCTGGTATAGGGTCGGCAGGCGTCGAGTGGAATCCTAGACCGAGGCTCTGACGCCGGTGCCCTCGCCCGCGGCCCTCCGGCCTCGCCACGGCCGGGGTGGGAGAGCGAGCCACCGGTGCCCCGTCCACCAGTAGCTGCCGTCCGGAGAGCGCAGCGCACCGTCCGGGGCCGCGGTCGACACCCTCACCCACTGGGCGCCGTCCCACCAGCAGAGACGGTCGGGCGATATCCAGCATGCGGGGGCCTTGCCAGCGAGGATAGTGCGCTTCACGTCGCGATTGGAGTAGCCGCGAGCGACGAGGAGGCCTCCCAGGGTCGGCAACAGCGAACCCACCAGGGCGGCGGGGATCAGGACATTCAGTAGCGCGAGATCCGGATTGGTGCTCGGGTGAGCCTGCAGCATGCCGTAGGCAAGCCCAAAGCCCGCCGCGACGCCGGCGAGCAGCGCTGCGCCATACCAGGCCGCACTGGCGGAGCTCGCCCCCACCAGGAGCCGGACGCTAGCGAGGTCCGATGGCGGGTGATCCGGCGGTTTGAACGGTTTGGTGACGGCCAAGTAACAGAACTGTGCGCTGGGCCAAGGTAACCTCACGATGCCGGGTGATCCCTGCGCCCTCCCTCCCGGCGGACAGAATACTCAGGCGCTTTCGCGGCCGTCTCGGGGTTGAGCGAGCACGTCCGAGTAAGTAGCCGGAGTGGAGATCATGCCCAGCGGTCGCGTCTCGGATCTCCGCCGAGTGCTAGACACTCACGGCAAAGGCGTCCACTGCCTCTCAAGCGGCGCCGGCCGTGCCTCCCACAGAGGGTCCGCGGCCGGAGGAGACGTCCCACCCCCCGATAGTGGATGAGGCCATCGTCGGGGTTCGCGAGCATCTCCCGGCCCCCGAAGCCGATGAATGCGACCCATGGTTGAACTGGAACGGGCACTTCTGGTTGGTCGGGGTTCAGCCCGGATTCAGGCACCGCTACAGCCTACCGCCGGCGCCCCCCGTCTGACCCAAGCGCCTCGCAAGGATGGCGTCGAGCTCCTCTAGGTAGCTTCAGCCATGCTCGCGTGCTTGGGTCGCGTTTACCCAGATTTGTCCGTCCTCGGCAGTCGCCCTTTAGCGCATCCGACTTGCCCTATCAGCGCGGGCGCGCAGCGTCCTCCTCGTTCCATAGAGAGACGACGGTGCCTACGCCGTACTGCGCCTCCAGCCTCTCTCTCGCTTCCTTGGGATTCTCGCCGTCACACTGACCTGCTTGCCGTGTTTTTCGCCGATGGAGATCAGGGCCAGATGCCGTCTGTTCCTAGCGGTCTCCACCTGCCGATCCTAGGCCAGAGCCCGAGGCAGACGTCCCCCTCTGGCGACATTGCGGCATCCTCGCATGGACGAGGGCGGCCTCACTTGAGCCCGCGCCCCTACCCTCCCCCATGACCTCAAGCGGCGAGGGTTAGGGCTCCCCGCCGAGGGCCTCTTGTATTCGAGAGCTAGTCGCGGGTCAAGACTACCGACGTTGCCGTGTAGGTGACACGGTAGGGATTGCCGTCCTCGCCGGTGAGCACAGCACCATCGGGCAGTCCCGCGAACGTGCCCATCAGCCCGCCGGGCGCGGTGAGGACCGTGTAGCTGTCGCCGGGCTGGGTGGCGATGTCCGAGCCGTCACAGGCGCCTGGCGCCGCGACCGCGAGCGAGGCGCCGCTGATGGTCATCAGGCCCGAGGTTACTGTCAGCGAGTCATTGCCAGCCGCGGAGCCCACGCCGAGCTGGGCCACGAAGGTGGTCCCGGCCGGCAGGCGCAGGCTGTGGGCCACCGTGGTCACGGTGGGAGTGTCGGGGCCGGTGGGCGGTACGGTCGTGGGCACATCGCAGGGCCAGAGCTGCGCCGAGGCCGACACCGAGAGGCGGGAGATCGAACTCGCGGTGTAGAGCACCCCAGTCCCGCCGACCGTGACCGTCGTCACCGGGACGGCGAGCCCCAGCATTCCCGAGTCCGCCACCGCGGAGCGGACGGAGCCGGCCCCCTCGACCAGGGTGATGTTCGCGGCGTCCTGGAGGATCGTTCCGGAACCGCTGATCGACCCGGCAAAGGTGTTGGTGAATCCAGCCGAGGTCAGGGTGTGGCCGCGGATGGCCACGGCCCCCAGCCAATACGAACTCGATGCGCCCGTGGCCAGGCCTCCGATCGTCGCATTCGACCCGAGGGTGAGGGCGCCGAAGTTGACATGCTGGACGACGTCGATGGCTCCCTCACCCTGATAGCCCGTCCCGTTGACCACCAGCGGGCGCCCGCAGCCGATGAGGTTGTCAGGGGAGTCCGGACTGCCGGCAACGTAGGAGGCTCCAGCCTCTACCGTGATCGGGCTGGTCGATGAACTGCCGTTTCCGCATCCGGTAAGGATCCCGGCCCGAACCGTGATCGGCGAGGTGCCGGCGTTCAGTCCCTGGGCGGCGAGGGTGCCGTCTCCCGTCTTGATGAGAGCTCCCAGGGGCGTCGCCGCCAGATCCAGCACGACCCCGCTGGCGGCCACCGAGACCCGCCCTCCCGCCGCGAAGGTGACCTGGGGATCGATCTCGTCCTGGCCGGAGGTCACCGCGGCGGTGACCGCGAGCGGACCGCTCAGCGCGAAGGAGTCGCCGCCGATGTCATAGCCAGCGGCGGTGAAAGTCATGCCGCTGAACGTGTAGCCCGACAGATCATCGTCGGAGATCAGGTTTGTGGAGGCCGGGAAGACCAGCTTGTCCCCGGTGCCGGGCACGGTATTCGACGCCCAGTTGGCGGCATTCGACCAGTCGGTGTTGCCTCCCCCGCCGCGCCATGTGTCGGTGGCCGGCACTTGCGTGACGATCGCGGACGCGACGAGCGGGCCAACCATGGTCGCGATGCCCAGAAGTGATCGGCGGGACGGCACGCGTCAATACCCCCTACGAAGATCGTCCGGTCCAGCCGGACGTCCCAACCGTGCCACGGCGCAGGGCCTTGGACAACCCCCAATCTGGGTTAACCGACCAGTCGCGCCCATGAGCGGCTGCCGGTGGCCGTCTGCGAGCGTGAGAAGACCTCGGCCGGCCCAGTGACGGGGAACGAAACTTGACCTGGCAGGTGACGGCCACACGCCTCCGATCAGGCCGGCTTGGCGAAGCAGTGGCCCTGGTCAGGTCCTCGATGAGCCTCGGCTGGACCGGCCGGCCGCCACCCGAACAGCTCGTGGTTCAGGGGCCTCGATGCGAGTTGGTCCCCCGCGATCACCAAGCCGAGGAAACCGAATTCCTCGGCCGAGGCGGAACCGTCGGCAGGTTCAGGTGCCGGATGCATGTAGCGGCTTCGCGGTCGGTACGCCCTGGTCGCCGACGGCTCGAACGCTCGACGCCCCTCTCTAGGTGTTCCTTCTCGCGCGGTAGTCGCAGTGGTCCGCGAACTCAGCATGGTGCTGACGAGTGCGAGACGCTCGGAAGCGGCCACGCAATCACTCCTAGTGAAGGCCCGGCAGCGGTGCCCCCCCTCAGGACGCGATAGGAACGACTCTAGTCGCACATATACTTGGCTCACTGTGAATGTGAGCGGCGTCCACACTGAGCCGGAGAACCCAGGCGTCTGCCCCGCGTGCCATCGGCGCACCCTCATCAGGAGCAAGGGTACGCGTATGGAGGTCCGCCTGACCTGCACTAACGGCAAGTGCCAGTGGGGGCGGACCGGGCGCGCGGCTGTCGAATGGCTCCGCGCCCATCGCATCGACACATGATGAACGACTATGCGGTCAAGGTGACGCGCACCCACGTGTCACGGGGAGTTGACCAGATTGTCGCGCGCCGGTTCGGCGCGATAGTCCGCCCGGGGGTCATGGGCGGCGAGCTCGCAGATACCCCTCGAGCGTCGCGAAGTCTGTCCGCCTCAGTGTCCGCGGATCAGGCGACGTCCAAGTCTGGACCGACCCGACCATGCCGCGCCGACCGCAGCCCCCGGTACCTCCTCAGCCTCGTGGGGTGTATTCAGCTGACAGCTCGCCGCCAGCTCGACTGAGCGCCCGGTGAGCCGCTTGCATCGCCTCACCCGGAAAGCCGCACATCCTAGGAGAGCGTGTACTCCAGGATCCTGTCGTTGTAGGTGTCGGCGATGTAGAGGGCCCCGCTCGGGCCGAAGGCCACGTTCTCCGGGTCGTACAGGGTGGTGGGACCTCCGCCGGTGACGTCGCTGCCGGTGATGGTGGCTCCCACGCTGCCACTCGACTCATTCAGAACGACCACCGAGCCGGGGTCCGCGCGCTGGGCCACAGCGATGTAGGTTCCGTTGGCCGCCACCCCATAGGGGTCGGTGAGCCCTGTGAACGTATTCACCACGCCGGTAACACTGCCCGCGTGCACGCTCAGCTCGACCACCCGTCCGTTGGCGCTGTCGGCGACGAAGACGTTGCCGGTGGTCGGGTCGACCGCGATGCCGGCAGGGGTGGAGAACTGGCCGGTGCCGCCACCCTTGGTGCCGTAAGAGCTGGTCACGCTGCAGGTGCCGGCGTCAGCCGTGCAGGTGGCCACGTTCCAGGACTCGATGCGGTCGTTCTTGGTGTCGGCGACCCAGGCGTAGCCGCCCCCGATGGCGATGGAGTACGGGTAGTCGAGGTCACCCACGGCGGTGCCCTCCGTACCGAACTCGGCCACACCGGTGCAGCTGTCGCTGAGGGGCTGGAGGATCTGAAGGTCGCTCTGCTTGGTGTCGGCGATCCAGTAGTCGCCGGTCACCGGGTCGACGGCCACACCCCGAGGCCAGTTGAAGTCCCCGGTGCTCGTGAAGCCGCGCTGGCCGCACACGCCGAGGAGGCTGCCCGTGGAGCTCATCACCACCACCCGCTGGTTGACCGTGTCCATAGAGATGACGTCACCAGCGCTGTCGAAGGAGATGCCCCGCACCTGGTTGTAGATCGAGGTGCTGGTATCCCCTGGCGGCACGACCGGGTTCGGGATCGTTTCGGAGTAGGTGTACGCGGAGGGAGAGCGGGTGAACTCCTCCACCCGGTTGCCCCAGAGGTCGGCGCCCCAGACATTGCCGTCGGCGTCCACGGCCACCCGGCGCAGCTGGAAGAAGGTGCCGGGCACGGTGTTGGCTCCCGGGGAGCCCACCTGGGCAACCCAGGTGCCGGTTGGGGTGAACTCCTGGATGCAGTCGTCGTTGGAATCGGCCACGTAGACGGCCTCACCGGGGGTGCCCCCGTCGATGTAGGGGTCGGTTCCCACCGCGACGCCGTACGGGTTGGCGAAGGTGCCGTTCCCGTTGCCGTTGCAGACTCCACCGGTGTCCTTCTTGCCGTGGGTTCCCCAGGTCCTGATGCAGGTCCCGGTGGAGCTGAACTCGAGGATGTCGTCGCCCTTGTAGTTGGCGACGTAGATGTCACCCGAGGCGTCCGCGGCCGCGTCGCGGGCATTCTGGATCTTGCAAGTACCCTGGGAGGCGATCGTCCGCACCGCGCTTCCCGAGGTAGTGAACACCTGCACCTGGCTGTTGGTCCCATTGGCGACGTAGACGAACTGTCCGGCAGTGGTGGTGCTGACCGTCACCCCGATCGGCGCCCCGTTGCCCACCATCTTGAATGGCTTGACCAGACACTTGCCCGTGGCGGCGTTCAGCACGACGATACGGCCGTTGCCGTTGTCGGCAACGTAGACGTTGCCCGACGAATCGACGCCCACGTCGCGCGGCTGCTCGAACTGGGGGAAGCCCGGCTTGGTGCCGCACGGGGCGGAGCTGCCCTCGTTGGCGGTGCCCGAAGGGTTGGTCTGCCAGACGAGGCTGCCGCTGGTGGTGTACTCGGCCACCCGGTCGTTGCCGGTGTCGGCGACCACCACGTTGCCGGCGATGCCGGCGGTCGCGGTGGTCGAGTCGGTGGGCACGATCTCCATGCCCGAGGGGTACATGGCCGCGTGGCCTGGACCGCCGAGTGTGGCGGTATAGGAGGCGGTCACCGCACCACCGGCGAGGGCGGCCGAGGATCCGACCAGTAGGAGGAGGCCAGCCAGCACGGCGCTGAATGTCAATCGGGACGGGCGCGCACTCGGGCGCAGCCGGCGCCTCCGGGCTTGCTCGGTGACGGATCCTCCCCTCCGAGCACCACCTCGGACGGCTCCCACGTGACCCCTCACATTCCCCAACCCCTCGCGCCGGGCACCCGTGAGATGCGGCTCGCCGCCCGTCTTATGGGACGTTAGCCGAGCCGCGACGAATTGCACCATCCCCAAAACAGGTGGGGTACCTCCCTCAAAGACGCGGCTTCTTGAGCGCGCCGATCCTGTATAAGATCGGTGAGACAGAGGTAGCGGCCGACGAAGCCTGCCTAGGAGCACGTCTGTGGAGGGGGCAATGCGCCGCAAGCGAGCCAGCCTGGCCACCGTACTGACCGCCGTTCTCGGGGCCGGAGTGATCGCCGCCGGGGGGGCGAGCGCAGCACCCCCCACGCTCCCGTCGCCGGTCTACTCGAGCACCCTGATCTCACCGGGGCAGGCGGACATGTACCCGGTGGACGTCACCTCCAACTCCACCAGCTCGCAGACGTGCACGTCGTCCAGCTCCGGTTGCTACTACTTCGTCCTCGACGCCGGCAACTACCGTCTGCTGGCGGTGAACCGGGTTACCGATAACATCGACTGGCAGATCGGCGGCCAGCAGGGCAATGACCCCCTGGCGGGCAACCCGCCGGGCAGCCTGCCCGTCCAGTTCAGTGACGCCCGGGCAGTGGGGTACGACTCCGCCACCGGCGACGTATACGTCGCCGACACCGCCAACAACCGGGTCCTGGTCTTCTCCTTCTCTCCCACCGCCGGCTTCAGCTACCTCACCCAGTTCGGCAGCAAGGGCGCCGGGAACGCAGAGTTCACCGAGGCGTACGGGGTCGCCGTGGACGCTGCCGACCGCTGGGTGTATGTCGTCGACGGGGCCGGCCGGGTCGAGAAGTTCTCGATCGGCGCTGACAGTCCGCCCAGCTACACCTACCTGGGATCGTTCGGCACGGGGACGCTGCACGAGCCCCGCCAGGTGGCGGTGGCTCCCAACGGTGACGTCCTCGTCATGAACCGGCCCCAGAACAAGACCGAGAGCGAGTGCTACGTCTACCGGGCCACCAGCACCTCGGCAACGCTGGAGTTCGGCTTCGGGAGCTCGGGCACGAGCAACGGGGACTTTACCGACGACCCGCGCGGGGTGGCGGTGAGCGACGACGGGACCCTGGCGTTCGCCACCGACTCCGGCGGCAAGCGAGTCGAGGTGTTCGACCTCACGCAGAGCGGCGGACACTACACCAGCGCGGCCTGGGCCGACACCATCCCGCAGGGGGCGGGAAACGGCGCCTTCGTCGGCCCTCGCGGCCTGACCGTCACCGCCAACAACGACCTGCTCCTCACCGACGAGTGGGGCTACAACCTCCACGAGTTCAGCTTCACTGAGACCCCGACGTTCAGTGCCACGTCGATCCTCGACACCACCTCGACGCCACTCCCATTGCCGGGGGTCAACGCGCCGCGGGGCCTGGGCGTGGCCGCCAATGGCGACATCTACGTCATGGACTACTGGAACCAGCGGGTCGAGTACGGGACGCTGGGTTCGGGGGGGACGATCCAGGGAGCGCTGGCCTTCGGCCAGCGGGGTGACCCGGACCAGGACGGGGCCATCAACTTCGCCTGGAGCATCGCCCTGCAGCCGGGGACCGGGGACGTCTTCATCGCGAACCGGGAGAGCAACCAGATCGAGGCCTGCGGTCCCACCGGCGTCAACTGCGTGACCGGCGGCGCCAAGGGGACCGCCCTGGGCGACTTCAGCTTCCCCCAGGGCATCGCCTTCGCCCCCGACGGTGAGCTGTACATCAGCGACACCGGCAACGACCGCATCCAGGGGTGCACCGCGACCGTGACCAGCAGCACCCTCGACCTCCTCGGCTGCGTGGCCTACGGCAAGAAGGGCACCGGCTCGAGTGCTCCGGCGGGCGAGCTGAACCAGCCCACCGGGATCACGGTGTCGCCGGACGGCAGCACCCTCTGGGTCGCCGACACCTTGAACAACCGCGTTCAGAGCCTCTCGCTCTCCTCTCACACGTGGGGCACACCTATCTACAAGCTCACTGGAAAGGGCGCCGGGCACCTCGACGTTCCCTGGGGGGTTACCGTCGCGCCCGACGGCAGCATCTGGGTCTCGGACACAGGCAACAACCGCATCGTCTCGATGACCGCCACGGGTGCCTTGAACTTCAGCGCCACCGGCGCTCAGATGGGCGTTCCCGACAGCTACGAGGGCAATCAGACCATCTACCCGTTCGCGATCGCCTTCAGCGGAGACAGCGTCTTCCTGAGTGACACCTGGAATAATCGGGTGTTGGTCCTGACCACTCCCTAAGCTGTTGTATCCCCGAGTTCTGCCGACACTTGGAGGACTGACCCCCAGGTAGCAGAAAGCGGCGCATCCTTCGGAGATCTCAACCAACCCAAGGAGCGCCGCCGTGACTCCCGATGATGCGCTGTTCCGCTTCCGCCTGCGCGCCTTCGCCTTGGCCGGCGAACTCGGCAACGTCCGGGCGGCCTGCCGGGCGATGGGGATCCACCCGTCGACGTACTACGCCTGGCGGCGCCAGCTGCTCCGCTTCGGTCCGGAGATCCTCCGTCCCCGCGAACGCCGGCCGCCGCGGATGCCGAACTCGACCTCGCCGCTGGTCGAGCAGCGGGCGCTGGCCTTCGCTCTGGGCCACCCCGGCTTCGGCCCGGCCCGGATCGCCGCCGAGCTGGCCCGGCCGCTGTGGGGTGGGATCCGGCTCTCCCCCAACGGGGTCTGGCGGGTCCTGCGCCGCCATGGGCTGAACACCCGCAGCCGGCGCCTGGGCCTGGTGGCCGGCTATGCCGCCCCTCCGGAGCCCCGTGGCGCCGGGCCGGAGCCGGAGCGCCACATCGAGGTCGACCACCCCGGCGAGATCGTCCAGATGGACTGCTTCTGCATCGGCCGGCTCTCCGGCACCCGGGGCACGGTCTGGCAGTACACGGCCATCGACGTGGCCTCGGCCTACACCTGGGCCGAGCTCCACGTCACCCCGCGCAAGCCCCTGGCCCACTGGACCTCGGCCCTGGCCCAGCGGGTGGCCCACGACCTGGCCGCCCGGGGCTGGCAGCTGGAGGCGGTGATGAGCGACAACGGCTCGGAGTTCCGCTCCCAGGAGTTCGAGCGGGCGGTGGAGCGGCTGCGGGCTCGGCATCTCTTCATCCACGCCGGCCGGCCCCAGACCAACGGCTGCGTGGAGCGGGTCCAGGAGACCATCCTCGAGGAGTGCTGGAAGCCGGCCTTCGCTCGCTACCTGATCCCCAAGTACACCGGGTTGCGCCTCGACCTGGACCGCTACCTGCGCTACTCCAACACCGACCGGGCCACACCGGCCGCTACACCCGCGGCCGCACCCCGGAGCAGGTCATCGGCAAGGAGAAGATGTGGTCGCGCTGACCCCGATCCGTCGGCAGATCTTGGGGACAGGACAGCCTAGGAGCCCGGGAGGGGCGAGCGACGCTCGCGGCTCTCATAGAGCTGCGCGAAGTGGCGTTGGGGGATGGGCCACCACTCCCTGGGCGAGATGAGCTGGATACACATGGCAGTCTTCCGCGCCCAGCAGGTGGCGACGGCTTGCAGATCAACCGAGAGCGCCGTGTCGACGGGGCCCCCGATCAGCGGCCCGAGGATCGGCCTCGTATCGTCCTCCAAGCGGGCCATCCATCCGAATGGTGGGGGAGGGGCCCGCTAGAGTGGCCGCGTTTCATCCCCTCCCAGCTTTTCGCCTTCTCCTCGGTGCCCCAGACCATGAACTCCGACCTCCAGTTCAGCCTGGACGGCGAGACCGCGAACTGCTGGCTGCGGCCCGAGATCGCCTTCCCCTGGAGTTGAGCGACGGGGCGGTGGCGACGCGAGGACCACCTGGGTTGGGGAGGCCGCCATGGGCGGCGTCCCCTCCAGGCGCCTCGTCTCGTTCTTGGCGAATCACCTCCGCGTGTCGTCAATCGCTCGGCGGCGTTGGGTGGTCACCGTCACGGGGCACACAGCGCGTAGACCGTGATGTCCCACAGCCCTCCTACGGGATTGGTGAGTGGGTCGTACTGAACGACCCAACTGCTACTGCCCAAGGGAGCGGAACTCTCCAATGCAAGCGGGCCGTCAGGGGCACCGGGGTAGGGGCCGTACGTGGCGCCGCCGGCGATGATGTGCCAGTAGCTCGGGCAGCCTTCACTGAAGGTGTCTCCCTCAGAGATGTCGGCAAAATTCAGGTCGGTGAAGGTGAATGTCCAGGTCACCTCGGCGTTCAAGGGGTCATCGGTGTAGCCGGTATTCGACCAGTTGTTGGTGGCCCAGCAGTTGAAGAGCTCCCCGTAGGGGTAGCCGTCTCCCGCGGTGGTGTTGACCCCGATCTCTCCGGTGGAACAGGCGACGTCGGGCATCTCGCCGGCCACGACGCCTGAGGTGAGGATGGCGGTGCCGAGGCTCACCCAGTCGTTGGTGGCGACGCAATTGTCGAGTTCGACTTGGGGGTAACCGATTCCCCCGTCGTCCTCCACGCTCGTGCTGACCCCGATATCTCCGGTTGAGCAGGGTGCGTCGGGAGCATTGGCTACGAACGCCGACGACGAACCCGTAGCACCTGGGGAACCGGTCGCTCCCGGAGGACCTGGTGGCCCTTGGTTACCGGTGCTACCTGTAGCCCCGGTGCAGGCGTAGGCGGTGTCGCCGTTGCCGTCGGTGATCTGAACCCCACCGTTGGGGCAGTTGGGATTGCCAGAGGCGAGCACCGTCACGGTCGCGCCCGTACCCGGCGCCCCCGCGGAGCCGGTATCACCGGTCGCCCCGGTGCACACGTAGGCGGTGTCGCCGTTGCCGTCGGTGATCTGGGCCCCACCGGTCGGGCAGTTGGGATTACCGGAGGCGAGCACCGTGACGAACGCGCCCGTGCCCGGTTCCCCGGTTGCGCCTGCTTTTCCGCTCGGCCCTGGAGGACCAGCGATGCCGGTGGCCCCAGGCGATCCGTTGGTGCCGGGTGCCCCCGTGGCGCCGGCGGCTCCGGTCGGGCCCGTCGCCCCTATCGAGCCCGTTGGGCCCGCCGGTCCCGTGGCGCCCGGGGCCCCGGTTGGACCCTGGGCGTCGATGGTCACGACCACGTAGCCGCTCGGGCACTTGCCCTTGCTTTCGACGGCCAGGACGCCCTTTGGTCCGGAGCACGCGGTGTAAGGTCCAGGTGGGGCAGTCGCGGCGCTAGAGGCGAGTACCGCGGCTGGGATGATCGCCATCAGCCCGACGAGGATGGACAAGCGCCGCCGCCTGGTTGCAAGTGCCCTGCGCAGTCTGGTCACGTGGGCTCCTCCTTCGTTCTACTTAAAACGTCGAATCAGGCAAACGGATCGGTCAGTCCAAAGGCGCAGCCCTGTCGGGCCGGATCAGTCCGGCCCCCCTCCCCGGTGGCCTCGCGTTCTGGGTGACGGTGTCCGTGACGTGCCCCCCCGGTCCCGGGACCCATGCGGACGGTGCTGTTCGCTTCGCTCAGGCTAGACAGCCCGGCCCTTGTCGCCAGGGTCCGGTGTCCCTTCATCGCCGTTTCTATCAGCCCTCATATGGGGGGCCGAACGGCCCTAAGAGGGGATGTGACGGCTGTGGCCCCACTTGGTGATGCAGAGTATCGTGTGCGCCGTCAAGCCATGCAGTAGGAGGGTTGAGAGAGGGAAGTAAAGGCTACAGAAAGTGCGCCATGCCGGAGTCGAGGGCCTTCTTGAATACGCGCCCCGCCCGCGCGGTGGCTTCTTTCCTTCCAAGCTGGATGTCGCGAGTTCGAGTCTCGTCTCCCGCTCCATCGCCTTTGAAGGGCGGATTCGAATACCAATCATCAGCGCGTTTGAAACCGCTCAGGGCAGCCGTCCGAGCCCAATCCACGAGAAGCGGCAACCGGTGCTTCAATGGTGGGGGGATCTCGGAAGCCTTTGGCCGCCACCAACGG
>Ga0187860_1000722_pt1 | contig 31014 bp, 30 predicted proteins | sample June2016WEW_10_4_FD_132981 | JGI IMG/M metagenome (GOLD analysis project Ga0187860, IMG submission 132981) | Peatland microbial communities from SPRUCE experiment site at the Marcell Experimental Forest, Minnesota, USA - June2016WEW_10_40 | ecosystem: Environmental > Terrestrial > Soil >...
GCCGTCCTACGAATTGACCATCCTTTTCGGCGCATTCGGGTCGCTGTTCGGCATGCTGTTCCTCAACCGCCTGCCGCGGCTTCATCATCCGCTGCTGAAAAACCGCCGTTTCGGGTCGGTCACCCACGACCGGTTTTTCATCGTGATCGAATGCAGCGACCCCAAGTATTCGGAGCCGGGCACGCGCCGGCTGCTCGAGGAGGCCGGCAGCAAGCAAATCGAGGTGGTGGAGGAATAATGCGATACTTCCTGCTCATCTTTGCGGTCTGCGCCATCACGGTGGTCGGCATCGCCGGCAGGCGCGGCGGCTTGACGCGCAGAACGCCGCTGTATGTCTTTCCCGACATGCGCCGCCAGCTCAAGCTGCGGCCGCAGGAGCCCAACGGCTTTTTCGCCAACGGCGTCAGTTCGCAGTTGCCGGTGCCGGGAACCCTCGCGCGGGGCAACCCGATCCAAACGGCCGGCGGCCTCGTGTATCCGTACGAGGATTCGGCGGTGTTCACCGGTCGCGTGCCGGGCACGACGAATTATGTGGAGACCAATCCGCTCGCGATCAATGCCCAGTTGCTCCAGCGCGGCCAGCAACGCTTCACGATTTACTGCTCCCCCTGCCACGGGCAGGAGGCGGATGGGACCGGCATCACCCGGAAAATCGGCGCGATGGCCGTGGTGGCAAACCTGCATGACAAACGGATCGTCGAAATGGCGGACGGGGAACTGTTGTACGTGATCACGAACGGACGCAATCTGATGGGCGCCTATGGCCCGAACGTGCCGGTGGAGGATCGCTGGGCCATCATCGCCTATCTGCGGGCCGTGCAACTGAGCTGGCTGGGAACCACCAATGACGTGCCCCCGGAACTGCGCGCAGGTCTGAACAAGTAACTATGAACTCGCACAAACAGGGTACCCCGCCGCCGCCGTTGGATTTGTCCCGATGGCGGAACGTGCCGGCGACGTTGATGGGGGTGGGCGGGGCGCTGGCGTTGATCGGCGCGCTGGTCTATCCGCGTCAATTCGCGTTCTCGTGGCTGCTGGCGTTCATGTTTGCCCTCAGCCTGTGCCTCGGCGCCCTGTTCCTGGTCCTGGTGCATCACCTGTTTGACGCCGGCTGGTCGGTGCCGATCCGCCGGTTCAACGAACACATCGCCAGCCTGCTGTTTCCATGGATGGCGCTGTTGTTCGTTCCCATCGCGCTGCTCGCCAGATCGATTTACGGGTGGATGGGGCCGTCGGAACAGGCGCACCCGGATCACGCGTTGCACGCGAAGCTTCCCCTGTTCACCATCCCCATGTTTTACCTCGTGGCGGCGGGCTGCTTTGGCGTGTGGTGGCTTTTGACAAACCGGTTGCGTTACTGGTCGCTGAAACAGGACGAAACCGGGGAGGCGAAATGCACCTTCCGGATGCGGTTTTATTCTTACTGGGGCATCTTTGCGTTTGCGGTGACGCTGACGCTCGCGGCGATCCTATGGATGAAGGCGCTGCAGCACGAGTGGTTCTCCACCATGTACGGAGTCATCTACTTCGCCGGCAGCGCGTGGGTGGCGCTGGCGACGTCGTATGTGATCACGATGGTTCTCGACCGGCAAAAGGTGCTGACCGAGGTGTTGCACGAGCATCAGTATTACTTCATCGGCTCCCTCCTGTTCGCGTTCACGGTTTTCTATGCATACGTTCACTTCGCGCAATATTTCATCATCTGGAACGGCAACATGCCCGAAGAGACGTTCTGGTATGTGATCCGCGAGCACGGGACCTGGTGGTGGATCGGCCTGGTCATCATTTTCGGCCACTTTTTCATCCCGTTTCTGGGCCTGCTGCGCATCGATGTGAAGAGCCTTTTCCCTTACATGACCGCCATTTGCGCCTGGGCCTGGTTGATGCAATACGTGGATTTGTCGTTCAACATCATGCCGGTGGCGCATCCGGAAGGATTCCCGCTGAAATGGATCTGGCTCGATTTCGGGTGCCTCGCATTCGTGCTCGGGCTGCTGGCGAGGGTGTTCCTGGCGAAATTCGCCGGCGCTCCGCCCTACCCGCTGAAAGATCCGCGGCTGATCGAGGCCATGGGTTATTACCACCCGGTGCCCACCCAGATTTCCGGCGGTGAACTGGACGAGATCGAGGATGCGTCCGGAGCGCCGCGTCCAGGCCCGCCCAACTGATGGAAAGCCGATGAATTCTCAAAGCACAGACTGCAACGGCTGCAAGACCGGGCTGGTGTACGGAGTCGCAACGCTCGGCGCGTTTCTGATCGTGGCGCTGCTGGTCTGGGCGATGCGGTATTATACGCAACCCGCGCCGATCAACGCCAACCGCGCCGCCGAACGCGCCAAAGCCTTCGCCGAGCTGCGCGCCGCCGAGTCCGAGTCCCTTCATACCACCGCATGGCTGGATCAGGGCAAAGGCATCGTCCGGCTTCGAATCGATGACGCGATGAAGCTCGTCGAGGACGAATGGGGCCGTGATCCGGCTGCGGCGCGATCCAATCTCATCGCCCGCGTCGAAAAGGCCACGGCGGTTCCCCCGCCGGCCCCGGCCAAACCCAGCCCGTTCGAGTGAACCCCGTTTGACAATGGTGGTGACGCGCAAAGGCGGAATGAAGCAATCGGCACGCGCTGCGAATGATTGAGGACCCATCCAGTTCGGGATCGCCCGCCGCCCGCCTCGACACGGCGCAGGTGGACGCGTCGTGCCGTGTGCCGCTGTTCGTGCTGTTCGGAAGCGCGGTGTCGTGGGCGGTGATGGCCTCGGTCCTGGCGCTGATCGCCTCGATCAAATTTCATTCCCCGGATTTCCTCGCCGACTGCGAGTGGCTGACGTATGGCCGCGTGCATGCCGCCGCGGTGGACGCTCAACTCTACGGTTTTGCCCTGCAGTCGGGCTTCGGCGCCGCCCTCTGGATCATCGCCCGGCTCGGCGGCACTCGCGTCTCGCAACCCTGGCTCATCGGCTTCGGCGGAAAACTCTGGAACCTGGGCGTGCTGGTCGGTGTCATCGGAATTCTGGCCGGTGACAGCACCGGGTTTGAGAATTTTGAAATGCCGCGTTACGCCGGGTGGATCCTGTTTCTGGGGTATTTGATGATTGGGTTGTGGACGGCGCTCACGCTGTACCGCCGGAACGAAGGCCGGCTTTCTCCGCCGCAATGGTTTTTCCTGGCGGCGTTGTTCTGGTTCCCCTGGATTGACTCGGCCGCCCACCTGCTGCTCCTGGTCTTTCGCGTGCGCGGCGTCGAGCAATCGCTCATCGACTGGTGGTGGTCCGACAACCTGCTCCTGGTCTGGTTGAGCCTCACCGGGCTGGGCGCCGTTTTTTACCTCGTGCCAAAACTCGCCGGGCGCCCCCTGCACAGCGATCCCCTCGCGCTGTTCGCCTTCTGGACGCTGATTTTGTTCGGCAGTTGGGCGGGAATTCCCGCCGGCGCGCCCGTCCCCGCCTGGATCCCGGCGCTCAGCGCCGTGGCCACGGTAATGACGTCGATCCCGCTGCTGGCGGTGGCGGTGAATGTGCGTCGAACCTTGGCCGGTCACTGCAGGGCGTTGGCCGCGAATCCCGCATTCCGGTTCGTCGGGTTCGGCATCGCTGCGTGGCTGGCCGCCGGCGCCATGAGAATCGCCGGCGCCCTGCCGGGCATTAGCCCCGTCACGAGTTTCACATGGTTTGGCGTGGCGCAGTCGGAACTGCATTCGTACGGGTTTTTCGCGATGATCCTGTTTGGCGCGATCTATTGCAGCGTGCCGCAGGTGGCCGGACTGGAATGGCCCTGCGCCAGGTCGGTTCGCGCGCATTTCTGGCTCGGCTCCATCGGTATTCTGCTGTCGGCCGTGCCCCTGGCCGTGGGCGGCATCTTCCAGGGCCTCAAGTTGAACGATGCGGGTACCGGGTTCGTCGAGTTGACGAAGGCGACTCTGCCGTTTCTGCGTGCGAGCACGTTGGGTGACCTGCTGATGATGTTAGGGAACGTGCTGCTGCTGGTGAATTTTGTCCGCCTGTCGGTTCGTTTTGGCCGGGCTCGATGGGCTCCCTTCTGCGCATCGTTCGCGGCGGACCTGAAGCCGGCGGAGGTGAAGCCATGAGCTGCGGGCCGCTGGTCTTCCTCGCCGCGTTCTTCGCGCTCGCCGTCTCCTGGTTCGGCCTGGTGCTGGCGCCGCAATTCCAGGTCGGCCGTCTTCAACAGGAAACCAATGTCGTCAATAAGGCGGAATTGTACCCGTCCGCCAGGCCGGGGCTGGCACGGCAGGGACTGGAAGTCTATCGCGCCGCCGGCTGCGCGGCCTGCCACACCGAACAGGTCGGCCAGACAGGAACGGTATGCGATGTGGTGCTCATCGACGCGGGGACCAATCACGCCGCCTTGATCGAGACGTTGATCCGGTCCGGCCTCGGCAGATCCAATCCCGGCCAATATCTGTCCGAACTCCCGAAACCGGTCCGGCAAGGTCTGAACAAGGATGAAGCCGATCGCCTCGCGACAGCGCTCAAATCCGCCGGCGCGAAGGCGGAGGTGCGCATCGTGCCGGTCGGGCCTGACATCGCGCGCGGGTGGGGGAAGCGGCGAACGGTGGCGGAGGATTATCTTTATGATGACCCGGTGATGCTGGGGTCGCTGCGCGTTGGACCCGACCTCGCCAACGTGGGAGTTCGCCTGCCGGATCCGAACTGGCATTTGAGACACCTTTACGCGCCGCGACTGGAAGTGAGGGATTCACCGATGCCGCCGTACCGCTATTTGTTCACGATGCGCCGAATCGGCTGGCAACCCTCGCTCGACGCGTTGCAGCTTCCCGGGGAATTTGCGCCGCCGCCGGGATTTGAAATTGTGCCGAAACCCGAAGCCAGGGCGCTCGTGGCCTATCTGTCGAGTCTGCGCACGGACGCCGTGCTGTTTGAAGCGCCCATGACCGCGCCCTCCGCGCCGGCCGCGGCGACGGCGACCAACACCCCGGCAAAATGAGTTTGGAATCGAACCAGCCTGCCTCGAACACTTCCGCGATCCAGGAACCGCAAGCCCGGGCCGGCCTGGCGCCGGTCTGGCTGATCGTTTTGATGTTCGTGCTTCTTTACTGCGGCGCGGTTTACTTCGACCAGAACGGCGGCTGGTTCGATTCCCGCGTCTATGCTCCGTACCAGACTTACACTGAACTGGAATCGTTCCAGCCCAAAGGAGAGGGGCCGGATCTGGCGCGCGGCAAGGCGGTGTTTGACACCATCTGTGCCCTCTGCCATGGCGCAAACGGCGAAGGCAAACCCGGGCAGGCGCCTCCGTTAGCCGGTTCGGAATGGGCTCAGGGAAGCCCCGACCGCATGATCCGGATTCCGTTGTACGGACTCTCCGGAGCGGTCAGTGTCAAAGGCCAGCAGTTCAACCTGGCAATGCCCGCCATGGGCGCGGCGCTGTCGCCGGATGACCTCGCCGCCGTGCTGGTTTATATCCGCACCTCCTGGGGCAACAAAGGCTCGGTTGTCACACCCGAACAGGTTAGCGCCATCAAGGCCAAGGTGGGCAACCACCCGCAACCGTTCACGGCGGATGAGTTGAACGCGATCCAATAGGGCCGAAGGCCCGCAATATGATAGCCCGGGCTGGAGCGAAGCGAAGGCCCGGGAAGCGTGTCCAACCCATTCCCGCCCGCCCTGTAGGGGCGGCACAAATTCAACACCCAAATCAACCCGGCACGATTCAAACCCACGCGTATCGTTCATCCAAGGGTTTGCCGTTCTTCTCACAAAACCGACGGTATTCAGTTTGGAAATCCTCCCGCGCATGATGCTCCGGTTGACGGCGAATGTATTCCCGGACACTTTCGACGTGCATGGGGCTGGCGCTGAATTCGCCATACCCGGTTTGCCATGCGAAGTCCCCATAAGCGGGGTTCTGTGTTTTGATCCAGCCCGATGAGGCGGATTTGATCTGCTCGACGATTTTCGCGGGGGCGTGGTTTTTGGATTGCGCGAACAAGATATGAATGTGGTCGCGGACGGAATTGATTTCAATGAGCGGCGAGTCGTTGTTTTTCAGAATGCCCGTGATGTAGGCATGAAGCCGGCCGCGTTCCTCGTCGCGGAGCAACGGGCGTCGCTCCTTCGTGCTGAACACGAGGTGAAGGACGATATTGGCAAGAGATTGCGACATGGTTGTGACGCTCCTTCAGGGCTTGGATGGTTTATGGGATGGTTGACCCGGGCCTCCGCTCGCGGTGCTCGCTACAGCCCGGGCTATCATATTGCGGGCCTTCGGCCCTGGTCGATTGGCGGGCTGTTGGCCGTGACGGATTGGCGGGTCTTCGGCCCTGAGGGATTGGCAGGCCTTCGGCCCTGACGGATTTGCGGGCTGAAAGCCCGACCTGTGATAGCCTGGGGTGGAGCGCGAAGCGCGGAGCCCCAGGTCGTAACCCCAGGGGTTGACCGGCCACTAAATCATCACCGCCCTGAAAGGGCGGGACCAATGAAGAATGGCGCACCTTGATACCCTTATAAGCCAATGTTCCCAAGGCATGGATAGCGAATTGGAAGCCGCGCAACAATCGAATTTGCGAATGCCCGAATCCCTGCCTGGCGGAGCCCCGGCGTCACCCCACGTCGGCCATCTTGCTAAGGGTTCTCAATAACTTGCAACATTGAACACCGCGCGGTCTGAAATTCGCGTCCCTCGCGTCAAGCCACAATTCTCATGCACGCGCGCGAACTTCAATCCGGCCGATCGCCCAGCGGGCGTGCTCGGCGATCAACGGTTCGGGATCGGCGGCGGCCTTCTGCAGAGCGGGCAGGGCGGAGGGGTCTCCCTTGTTGCCCAAAGCGACGCACACGTTCCGCAGCAGTCCGCGGCGTTTGACGCGGAGGATGGGTGTTCCGGCAAACCGGCTCTTGAACGCGGCTTCATCCAGAGCGAGAAGCTCCACCAGATCCGGCGCATCGAGATCCGCGCGACCCTGCTCCTTCATCAGGCTGCCTTCGCGGGCAAACCTGTTCCATGGGCAAACCGCCAGGCAATCGTCGCAACCGTAAATGCGATTCCCGATCGCCGGGCGCAATTCCACAGGAATCGCCCCCTTCAACTCGATCGTCAGATAGGAGATGCAGCGGCGGGCATCGAGTTGGAAGGGTGCCAGGATGGCCGCGGTGGGACAGGCCGCGATGCAGCGCGTGCAGGAGCCGCAATGATTCTTCTCCGGCGCATCCGGCTCCAGTTCGAGCGTTGTGAGGATCTCGGCGAGGAAAATCCAGTTTCCAAGGCGACGGCTGATCAGGTTCGTGTGTTTGCCCGCGAAACCCAGGCCGGCGCGCTGCGCGAAGTCGCGCTCGAGCACGGGGCCGGTGTCCACATACCACAGCGAATGCGCGCCTTCCCCACCCAGCCCGGCCAGAAACTCCGTGAGCCGCTTCAGGCGCTCGCCCATGACGGTGTGATAATCCCAGTCGCGGGCGTATCGGGCGATGACACCGCTGATGCGGGGGCTGGCGGACGACGGATTCCGCGGAAGGCAGCCAGTCGCTTCGACATCCGGCGCCGTGCAATCGTCGCGTGAAGCATAACTGACCGCCAGGGTGATGACGGTTCGGGCGCCGGCCAGCACCCGCTGCGGGTCCGTTCGCTTGTCGGCGGTCCGCTCCAGATACGCCATGTCGCCATGCCGGTGTTCGGCCAGCCACTCCTTGAATTCGGAAGCGTGATCGGGGGTCCTCGCCGTGGCGAAGCGGCAATCGTCGAATCCCAACTCGCGGGCGCGCTGTCGGATGGCCGCCTTCATCCGCAACTTCGTGAGTTCATTGGCCCTCCGCCCGCGCCGCCAGGAAGTGGTGTATCACTTGTTGGGCGACGTCGCGGACGGAACGCATCTCCGTGTTCACCAGGACGTCGGCCTGGCGATAATAGGGCTCCCGAACCTCGAGAAGACGGCGGATTTTGGCGAGCGGGTCGGGATCGTTGAGCAGGGGACGGTGCGATTGTCCCCGCACGCGTTCCCAGATTTTCTCCGGCGACGCCCACAAGCAAACCACCAGCGCGTGGGTTTTGAGGCTGGCCAGATTGGCGCCATCAGCCGGCAACCCGCCGCCGGTGGCGATGACCGTCTTCGTTCGTGCCGCCAATTCCTCGACGATCCGGCGTTCCCAATCGCGAAACGCCGGTTCGCCGTCACCGGCAAAAATCTCGCCGACCGACTTTCCAACGCGCTGTTCGATGACCTGGTCCGTATCGAGGAATGAGAAATGCAAATGGCCGGCGACGGCCTGACCGACGGACGACTTCCCCGTGCCCATGAAGCCGATCAGGACGAGATTGTGCAGTGGGCGCGCGGTGCTCACGTCTGTCTGACTTAGCCGATTCCGGGCCCGATGGCACGCAGTTTTGTTGAAGGGAATGCAAGGGCGGAAGAATCAAATGCTGAAGTCGAAGGGATTCATCGGTTCCTGCTGCAACCTGCGGGAGCGCTCGCAGAGTTCGGCGACGGTGACCCGCTCCATGATTTTCACCACGGCTTCGCGCACTTCCTTCATGACGTTGCGGATGGCGCAACGCGCTTCGTCCGGGCACGAACACTTTTCGTAGAATCGTTCGCTGACACAACCCACCGGCGCCAGGGCGCCCTCCAGGTGCCGCACTGCGGTCGCAAGCGTGATCTCCTCCGGCGGGTGGGCGAGCCGGTAGCCGCCGGCAACCCCGCGTTTGCTGGCGACGACGCCCGCCGATTTGAGGTCGTTGAGGATCTGCTCGAGAAAGCGCTTGGGAATATTTTGCTGGTCGGAGATCGTCTGGATGCGGACCACGGGCTGGTCGTAATTCAGACCCAGGACAAGCAACGCGCGCAAGGCATATTCACCGCGGAGAGAAAGTTTCACATCAGTAACATAGAATGTACACTGCAATTATCAAGATATAACACTATAAGACTACAAGTCATTAAAACACAACGAAATAAATAATCAAATCTCTATTGACATAATGTAGATTAGATTTATTATGGCCGGCGAATCGGAAACAAACCAACCGTTTATATGACAACAAAACGAATAATGGTTCTATTGGCGATTGCCGGCGCACTTGCTTTGGGTGAGCGTGTGCGGGCTGATGACACGAATGCCGCCGACGAAATCGGCGTGCTGAGACAACAAATCGACTCGCTCGATCAGAAGGTGCGGATTCTTGAGCGCCAACGCGAAGTGGACCGGGACGCTGCGACGGACAGCGCGAGGGAGGCGGTCCGGACGACGCCGGTGATCACGGCGGGCGCGAACGGATTCAGTTTTCGTTCAGCGGACACGAATTTCATGCTGGCGCTGCACGGGTTGGTGGACGTGGACAGCCGTTCCTTCTTTGAGGATCATGGGCTGAAGGGGAACGATGGATTCATTCTGCGCCGGGCGCGGCCGATTTTGCAGGGGACGGTGTTCCGCGACTTCGATTTTCTATTCGTGCCGGATTTTGGGGGCAGCACAGTGCAGATCCAGGATGCGTATCTGAATTATCGGTTCAGTCCGGAGTTGCAATTGCAGGGGGGCAAATTCAAATCCCCGGTGGGTTTGGAACAATTGCAGTCAGATACGGCGATCCTCTTCAACGAGCGGTCACTGGCGACGGATTTGGTGCCGAACCGGGACCTTGGAGTGGAGCTGCACGGGGACCTGTTCGGGGGTGTGATCAGCTACGCGGCGGGGATATTTGACGGGGCGCCCGACTATTCCGGGACAACGACCAACGCGGATTACGACGACGACAAGGCATTGGCGGGGAGGCTGTTTGTGCAGCCGTTCAAGACGACCAGCCTGTCGGCGCTCCAGGGTCTTGGATTCGGCATCGGAGGCAGCTACGAGGTGGATCGTGCATCAACGAACACAGTGAACACCGGATTGACGCCGGGGTATCTGACGGACGGGCAGCAGAAGTGGTTCAGTTACACCAACGGCGTGGCGGGCAACGGGGCGCATTGGCGGATATCGCCACAGGGGTATTACTATTACGGCCCGGTGAGTTTGCTGGGCGAGTATGTGATTTCCGAGCAGCGCGTTCAGAACTTTACGAAGGGCAAATCGGCGGAGCTGCAGAACTCGGCGTGGGAGATCTCGGGAGGATGGGTGCTCACCGGTGAGGACGCGTCGTACGCGGGCGTGACGCCGCGGCATTCGTTTGATCCCTGGAACGGAGGCTGGGGTGCGGTCCAGTTGGTGGGCCGCTACGCCGAGTTGAACATGGACAAGGCGGCATTCCCAATCTATGCCGATCCCGGCACGTCGGCGTCGTCGGCGCAAGCCTGGGCGGTGGGGCTGAACTGGTACTTGAACCGGGATGTCCGGGTGAACACGAGCTTTTCAAGGACGCTGTTCGACGGCGGCACGGGGTCCAAGGCGACGGTGACACGGCAGCCGGAAAACGTCTTCTTCACCCGCATGCAACTCGCGTTCTGAGCCGGCGACACCTCACTCAACCATGAAAATCACATCCAAAGTCCTGTCCCTGCTGGCGTTCTCTCTGCTCGCCGCCGGCCACGCCCGCGAAATCGAGCTGCTGAACGTTTCCTACGATCCGACACGCGAGTTGTACCAGGATTACAACGCGGCCTTCGCCAAATACTGGAAGGCCAGGACCGGCGATACCGTGACAATCCTGCAATCGCACGGCGGTTCCGGCAAACAGGCGCGTGCGGTCATCGATGGCCTTGGCGCCGACGTGGTCACGCTCGCGCTCGCCTATGATATCGATGCGATCGCGGAAAAGGGGAAGCTGATTCCCGGCGACTGGCAGAAGCGACTGCCGGACAACAGCACGCCGTACACCTCCACGATTGTGTTTCTGGTGCGCAAAGGGAATCCAAAAGGAATCCGGGATTGGGACGACCTGGTGAAGCCGGGCGTGTCCGTCATCACGCCGAACCCGAAAACCTCGGGGGGCGCGCGGTGGAATTATCTGGCGGCCTGGGGATATGCGCTGAAGACGCAGGGGAATGACGAAAGCAAGGCGCGCGCTTTCGTCGCCCGCTTGTTCAAGAATGTTCCCGTTCTCGACACCGGAGCGCGCGGGGCAACGACGACGTTCGTACAGCGGGGCATCGGCGACGTATTGATTGCCTGGGAAAACGAAGCGCTCCTGTCGCTCAAGGAATCGGGCAAGGACGAATTCGAGATCATCGCACCCTCGTTGAGCATTCTGGCGGAGCCGCCGGTTGCCTGGGTGGACCGCGTCGTGAAAAAGCACGGCACCCAGGAGGTCGCGAAGGCTTACCTGGAGTATCTTTACTCCCCCGAAGGCCAGGAAATTGCCGCGAAAAACTTCTACCGCCCGCGGCTCGAAGCCGTGGCGCAAAAGTATGCGGCCATCTTTCCGAAAGTGAACCTCTTCACCATCGATCAGGTCTTCGGCGGCTGGCAGAAGGCTCAGACAACCCACTTCAACGAGGGCGGTGTCTTCGACCAGATCCAGCAATCCAACCGATGAGGGCCACCCCGGACCGGGCCGCTTTCACCCAATCCCGGCACTGACGCCGGGGGCGGTATGGAGATGCGCCCCGAGCACAGGCTGCGGGTATTTCGAGCTTTTGTCGCGACGACCGTCTCTTTACCCTGCCCACGCCACTTCAGCATGACGAAAAAGCGATTCAACGCGCTGCCCGGTTTTGGCCTGACCATGGGCGTGACCCTGTTTTTCCTGAGTGGAATCGTCTTGATTCCATTCGCAGGACTGCTTCTTCGCACACTGGAACTTTCGTGGGCGGATTTCTGGAGGCTGGCGACCACCGACCGGGCGCTGGCCGCTTACAAATTAACCTTCGGCGCATCCCTGATTGCCGCGGTTGCGAATGCCGTGTTCGGAACGCTGCTGGCGTGGGTGCTGGTGCGATATGAATTTCCAGGACGCCGGTTCATCGACGCGATGGTGGATTTTCCCTTTGCGCTGCCGACGGCGGTGGCCGGGCTGACCCTGGCGAACCTGTTTGCGGCGAACGGCTGGCTCGGGAGATATCTGGTGCCATGCGGAATCAAAGGGGCTTACACGCCGCTGGGCGTGGTGATTGCGCTGACGTTCGTCGGGATGCCTTTCGTGGTGCGGACTCTACAGCCGGTGCTCGAGAGCCTGGAGCGCGAACTCGAGGAGGCCGCCGCCACGCTGGGGGCCGGGCGCCTGCGCACGTTCGTGAGCGTGATCGCCCCTTCGCTCCTGCCGGCGATCCTGACCGGCTTCGCGCTGGCGTTCGCGCGCGCGATCGGCGAATACGGCTCCGTCGTTTTCATCTCAGGCAACCTGCCCTACAAAACCGAGATCGCGCCCTATCTCATCGTCATGCGGCTCGAGGAGTATGATTACACGGGGGCGATCGCCCTCGCCGTGGTGCTGCTGGTCTTTTCATTCCTGCTCCTCGCCGCGATCAATCTCCTGGAACAGTGGGCCGGCCGCTTCCAACGTTGATATGAATGGAACCGCAACGAGATCGACCGGCGCCGCCAACGGACTTGCCCACCGCGGCCTGGAGGAGTCGCCGGTTGTGAAATGGATCCTGGTCTCCGTCGCGCTGTTGTTCAGCCTGGTATTCCTGCTGCTGCCTTTGGTCAATGTCTTCGCCCAGGCCTTTTCCAGGGGCTGGACCTACTACCTGGACGCGTTGAGGCAGCCGGACTCCTGGGCGGCGATCCGCCTGACGCTCCTGGTGGCGGCGATCAGCGTTCCCCTGAATGTCATCTTCGGCCTGGCGGCCGCCTGGTGCATCGCCAAATTCGAGTTTCGCGGCAAGTCGCTCCTCATCACGTTGATCGATCTTCCCTTCTCCGTGTCGCCGGTGGTCGCGGGATTGATGTTCGTGGTGTTGTTCGGCTTGCAGGGTTTCTTCGGCCACTGGCTCGATGCGCACAATATCAAGATCATCTTCGCCGTTCCCGGAATCGTGCTGGCAACGGTCTTCGTCACCTTTCCGTTCGTGGCCCGCGAATTGATTCCCGTGACGCAGGCGACGGGCACGGAGCAGGAGCAGGCGGCGCTGACGCTTGGCGCAAACGGCTGGCAAACCTTCTGGCACGTGACGCTGCCGTCGGTGAAATGGGGGTTGATCTACGGCATCATCCTCTGCAACGCGCGCGCGATGGGCGAGTTCGGCGCCGTCTCCGTCGTGTCCGGGCACATCGCAGGCCGGACGAACACGATGCCGCTGCACGTGGAAAAGCTTTACAACGAATACAACGCGCCGGCGGCCTTCGCCGTGGCGAGCTTGCTGGCGCTGCTGGCGTTGGTTACGCTCGGCGTCAAAACGCTCCTCGAGTGGAAACAGGCCCGCGAATTCAAGCGGGCCCAGCGCGCCGAGTTGCTGGCAGACAGCCCCTAGGTGATCGACGGAGAGAGTGGATGGGAAACGAAACGTTCATGAAACCTGCCGCCAGATGAGCATCGAACTGAAAGACGTCACCAAGACATTCGGCGACGTGGCTGCGGTCAAGGACGTTTCCTTCTCGGTCCACGAGGGCGAGCTGATGGCATTGTTGGGGCCGAGCGGCGGGGGGAAGACCACGGTGCTTCGCATGATCGCGGGCCTGGAGGTGCCGACCGCCGGCGATGTGTTCATCCGCGGCCAGCGCGTGAACGATCTGTCGGTGCAGGACCGCAACATCGGCTTCGTGTTCCAGAATTACGCCCTGTTCAAGAACATGAACGTGTTCAAGAACATCGCGTTCGGCTTGAAGATCAAGAAATGGAAACGGGCCGATGTCAAAGCGCGCGTGACCGAGTTGCTGGAGCTGTTCGGCCTGGGGGGGTTGGACAAGCGCTATCCGCACCAACTGTCCGGCGGACAGCGCCAGCGGGTCGCCATCGCGCGCGCGCTCGCTCCCAAGCCGAGCGTGCTGCTGCTCGATGAACCCTTCGGCGCCGTGGATGCAAAGATCCGGCAGGAACTTCGCGAGTGGCTGGTCAAATTGCATCATGACCTCAACGTCACCACCATTTTCGTCACCCACGATCAGGAGGAAGCCCTCGAAGTCTCCAACCGGATCGTGATCTTTTCGCGCGGCCACCTCGAACAGGTGGGCACCCCGCGGGAGGTGTACGAGCAGCCGGCGAACGAATTCGTCGCCCGCTTCATCGGCGTGATGAATGTCCTCGATGCCGAAGTCAGGGACGGCGTCGCCCGCGTGGGGGAGTTGCAATTCCCCGGGGAAGGGCAGCCCGATGGCGCCCGGCTGCGCATCGGATTCCGGCCTTACGCCGTGCAGATCTCCAACGATCTCAGTCTCTTTCCGTATCGCGCCGTATTGCGCCACACGTTTTTCCTCGGGATCATGCTCCGGCTGGAGTTCGAACTGCCTTCCGGACTCCTCTTGCGCAGCCGCATGACCAAGGAAGAGTACGTCCAGCTTGGCCTGGAGGACGGCCGGGAATTTTCCTTTCAGATCCGCGCCTACCGGGTGCTGGCCAAGGAAGCGGCGGGTCTGGCGCCGGAACGCGACCTGGCCTATCATCCGCCGCCGACGATCGGCGAACACATCTGAGGCCGGAATCGGGTAGCCGCCAATGTGAATTGGCGGACCCAGTCGCCGCGAGCGGATCTTTCCGCCATTTCACAATGGCGGCTACGCAGGAAGATGTTTCCGAGGGCTGCCTAACCGCCCAAAGGCGGCGTTTGCTCGTGCCAACCCGTGCTCTGCTCGTAGGCATGGGCGATTTTCAAAATGGCCTCCTCGCCAAATGGCTTCCCGAGCAGTTGCAGGCCGATCGGGAGCCGCGGCGAAGCGTCGCCGGTGAAGCCGCACGGAATGCTGATGCCGCAAATGCCCGCCAGGTTGCAGGAGATAGTGAAAATGTCCGAAAGATACATCTGTAATGGATCGTCGGATTTCTCTCCGATCTTGAACGCCGCCGTCGGCGTCGTCGGAGTGACAATGGCGTCCACGGTCTCGAATGCCTTGAGAAAGTCGTTTCGGATCAGCGTCCGGACCTTTTGCGCGCGCAGATAGAAAGCGTTATGATAGCCGCTGCTGAGCACGTAAGTGCCAAGAATGATGCGGCGTTTCACTTCCGGCCCGAATCCCGCCCCGCGCGTCCTGCCGTACATCTCGATCGGGTCGGCGCCGTCCACGCGCAGGCCATATCGAACGCCGTCGAAGCGGGCGAGGTTGGCGCTCGCCTCCGCGGTGGCGATGATATAGTAGGTGGCAACCGCGTACTCGGTGTGGGGGAGGGAAACATCGAGAATTTCAGCCCCGAGGGATTCCAATTGCCTGACGGCCGCATCGACCGCCTGTTTAACTTCCGGATCCAGTCCGCCGATCATGTACTCCTTCGCCAGGCCGATCTTCAGCCCCTTGATGTCGCCGGTCAGGCCGGTGGAATAGTGTGGAACGGGCCGGGGCACGCTCGTCGAATCCCGGGAATCAACGCCCCCCAGGACTTCGAGCATCAACGCGGCGTCCCGGACACTCCGGGCGAACGGGCCGATTTGGTCGAGCGAGGAAGCGAACGCGACGAGGCCATAGCGCGAGACGCGGCCATAGGTGGGCTTCAAACCCACTACTCCGCATAACGCGGCGGGCTGGCGGATCGAGCCGCCGGTATCGGAGCCGAGGCTGGCGATGCATTCACCCGCGGCCACCGCCGCCGCCGAGCCGCCCGAAGATCCGCCGGGAATGCGGGTCGTGTCCCACGGATTGCGGGTGGCGCCGAAGGCGGAGTTTTCCGTCGAGCTGCCCATGGCGAACTCGTCCATGTTCAGCCGCCCGAAAACGATGGCGCCGGCGGACTTTAATTTTTCGATGACAGTGGCATCGTAGGGCGAGATGAAATCGCCGAGGATCTTCGAGCCGCAGTTGAGGCGATGTCCTTTGACGGCGATGACGTCCTTGATGGCGACGGGTACTCCGAGCAATTGCCGGGCGGCGCCGTCACACGTGGCGAGCGCCCGATCCACGGCATCGGCCTGGGCCAGCGCGTCGGCCGGGTCGCAACGGAGGAAGGCATGGATCGGCCCATCCACCCGCTGGATGCGATCCAGGCAGGCCTGGATGGCTTCGCGGGCGGAGACATCGCGCCTGGCGATTCGGGAGGTGAGTTCGGAAATGGTGAGTTGATTGAGCATGTGCGGGGAGTTTTGCCTCAGGATTTGCCTGTTTCGGATGCCGGACTCGCCGCGACCGCGGCACCTTCCACCTGACCGGCGGGAGGGCGGGCAGGGGAGGCCTGTTCACCCGGCCAGTGTGCGAGGAGGAAATCGTTCAATCGGTAAGCGACCGGAGCATAGACAAAGGCGGCGAGGACATCAACGAGGTAATGGGAGCGCAAATACAGGGTCGAAAAGCACATCAACGCAACGTAAACCAGCGCGGGGACAAACGCCTTTCGTCGATAGTTGTACAGGTAAAACGACAGGAGGAGAGGAATGCCGACGTGAAGCGAAGGGAAACAATCATGGCCGACGCGGGCATTCTCCATGATGTAGCTGATGCCGTGGCTGATCGCCTGGCCTTGCAGATCGCGCGTATAACGGTCTGCCAAAAATCTTTCCGGACCCACGGCCGGGACGAGCAGATAACTGGTGATCCCCATCAATATCAGCGTGAGGTAGCCCATCATCAGGCGGCGGAACGCCTTTTCCTCCTTCGTGAGGTAAAAGTACAGCGCGACTCCCGGTAACGTCAGCACAAACGAAAAATAAACGATGCTCAAAAAATCGGTGAGCCATGGATGAATCCAGGGCTCGAGGAGAAAGGAGGCCTGGTTGCCGAGGATCAACGCGTCGATTTTGGCCAGGGCGGTGTCCGCTGTATGCGGGTTGACCCGCAATATGAGATTGGTGAACAGTGAAAAATAGCAGGCGCTCAACAGTAGGAACGGAAACCAATCGCGGAATATCTTGAGAAAAGGCTGGAAAAACTGAGCCAGGAATCGGTCCAACCCGGGATCTTCCCCACTCCCGGATTCCGGTGCGCGCAGAAGCTCCAGCAGGGTTTTCAAACCAAGAACGCCAATCGGAAGGAGGATGAAGATGAAGTCATGCATGCCGAGCCGGAATTTATGAAACAGCCTTGTGGTCAGAAACAGAATCAGCAGAGACAGGGAAACTCCCGCCGCCATGACATTTTCCAGGCGGGCTCGCAGCACGAATGAGAGAATATTCAGGATCATCTTACTTGGCCGTCTTGCGTCGAAGCTTTTCGAACCTGCGCTGCCAGAATTCCGTGAGATCTTTGGCCGGATATTTGTCCAGGAGAACACGCGCGTCGGCCTCTTTGCCCTGCCATAAGTCGAGCGAAGCGATGACGTAGGCGTGGTCACAGTACTTGACCTCGACCCCTTGGTAGGGATCCATCAGCCTGGCCGCCGTGATGGGATCATTCTTCTCAATTTGAATGGCCGATAGCAGCACGGTGGCATACCAACGGCAGATTATGTCCTCTGTGGATTCCTCCAGGAGCGGAATCGCTTGGTCGGGCTGTTCGTGGAAGTAGTAGAATACGCCTTGGTAATATTGCTCGAAGGGTGTGCTCCGCCCCTTCCGCTCCGCCCGGGCGTTGTGGAGAAGCAGCAGGCCTCGATTGGAATTGTTCAGCAACAGTTCGCAGACGCCCTCGCGGCCCTTTGAATCAGCCGAATGCCAGAAGTGCGACGATTGCCGGAATAGCAGGAGAGCGGAAGTGATATTACCGGCTCGGAAGGCGCGCATTCCGTAGTGCGAGTAGAGGAGGCTGAGGCTGTGCTTCATCGAGAAGCACCCGATGGTGCAGGATGCGGCGCTGACCGCGACTGCCAGGCAGAGGCTCGTCCATCTCTTCGGACCAGGGAGATGAGCCAATCTTCGCCACAAGCGAATCGCCAGAACAGCGGACAGCAACAGCAGGAAATACTTGGCCGATTCACCCAGCAGCAGCTTGATCAGATCTGTGTAATCACCGATTCCCTGGAGGGCGAACTGTTGCATTTGCCGGGGTCTATTCGACAATTTTCGGCACGATGAAAAGACCGCCGGCCGCGGCCGGGGCGTTGCGCAGGGCTTCTTCGCCTGCCATGGACGGGCGGATCTCGTCCGGCCGTGTCACGTTGACGAGCGGGAATGCGTGGGCGGTCGGTTCGACCCCCGCGACGTCGGCCTCTTTCAACTTCTCGATGTAGTCCAGGATATTGCCGAGTTGGGAGGAGAGCTTTTGCTCTTCTTCTGCGGAGAGTGTCAGGCGCGCGAGATGTGCGACGTATTTGACATCAATGTCGGCGGCAGCCATGCCGGAAGACTAAAGTCCAAGGTCCAAAGTTCAAAGTCCAAAGTGAAACGGGGTCACCTCGGCGCTGGATCTTGAGAAGGAGTTTGGACTTTGGACCTTGGACTTTGGACTCCGAATGCTTATTCCTCGTCGAACTTGCGCTTGATCAATCCTTCGAGTTCGGCGATCGCTTTGGAGGCATCCGGTCCGTCGGCGTGAACGAGCAATTTGCTGCCGGGGCCGGCCGCGAGCATCATCAGGCCCATGATGCTTTTGCCGTTGACCTTTTCGCCATCCTTTTCAACAAAAATATCGCAATTAAACCGGTTGGCGGTTTTGACAAAGAGCGCCGCCGGCCGGGCATGGATCCCCAGCTTGTTCGAAACGAGGAACTCTTTTTTCATGGAGTTGTCGTCTGGCAGCGTTTTGGCGCTCATTGGATTCGACATTACAAATACCTGAACCAGTTCGATTTGGCGAATGATTTCTGCCGGACTCAAACGCCACCCAGGGCCAATCCATGAGGGGTGGGGCCTCGTCCCCACCGAGGTTGCAGAAACTCAAAGGATCCCGGCGAGGACCCCGTCCCCGGCCCGATATCGCCACCTTCATGAAACAGCCCTGAACACCACCGAGGCGGTTGCACCCTGCCCGCAACCGGGGGGCCTGGACGGAACCGCGGAGGAGGCTCCCTGGCGCGATGGCGGTCTCCGCGATGGGGCTACAGTTTGTTCGATTCCGCCATGCGTGCGATCAGGCGATCGTTCAATTCCTTGGCGGGATTATATCCGGACAATTTAAGTTTGGTCTGGAACGCGGCCACTTCGATGAGCCGGGCCAGATCGCGCCCGGGCCGCACGGGGATGGTGATGTGGGGGACGTCCACCCCGAGAATCTTCACGAATTCCTGTTCGATGCCGAGGCGGTCCACGTCCTGCACATCATTCCAGGCCTTCAACGTGATGACGAGGTCCACGCCCTTCTCGCTGCGGATGGCTTTGACGCCGAACATGGCCACCACATTGATGATGCCAATGCCGCGGACTTCCATGTGGTTGCGGGTCAGTTCGGCGCTGGTGCCGATGACATCTCGGCCCTCCACGAGCGTCACCTTGGTGATGTCGTCCGCGACGAGGCTGTAGCCGCGCTCGATCAGGGCCAGCACGCTCTCGCTCTTGCCGATGCCGCTTTCACCGCGGATGATCACCCCGACGCCGAGGATGTCCACCATGCTGCCCATCTCCGTGCCGCGCGGGGCGAACATCATTTCGAGCGCCAGCGTGGCCAGGTTGATGAACTTCATGGTCACGAGCCCGCATTGAAAGATGGGAACGTCGGCCTGCTCGGCGATCTTCAGGAACAGTTTGTCCGGGCGCAGATTGCGGCTGAACACCACGCACGGGAGTTTGTAGGAGAACAGCATTTCATAGCGTTTGGTCCGTTCCTCCTGCGTGAGCGATTTCAAAAAGTAGGCTTCGGCGTTGCCGACCACCTGGACGCGCTTGTTGGCGAAATAACGCGTGAAACCGGACAGGACAAGGCCGGGCCGGTTCACGGTCGGCTCGCGGATGATCCGCTTCAACCCCTTCGCGCCGGCCATCAGTTTCAAACCGAGCGCCTCCGCCTGGTCCGTATAAAACCGTTCGACAGTGACTATATCGCGTTGCATAACTTGGTTCGTTGAATCGTTACAGCGTTGAATCGTTGCATCGGAAAACGAGCCCTTCGATGGGATGATTCCACGTTTCGCGACGCATCGTTTACAGATTGAACTCCGGTCCCAGATAAATCTCCCGCGCCTTGGGATCGTTCACCAACTGTTCCGCCAGACCGTCATACACAACCTCCCCCTTGTGGATCAAATAGGCGCGATCCACCAGTTTCAGCGTTTCACGGACGCTGTGGTCGGTCACCAGGATCCCCAGGCCGCGCTCCTTCAGCCGCCGGATGATTTTCTGAACCTCGTAAACGGCGATGGGATCGATGCCGCTGAAGGGCTCGTCCAACAGGAGCAGCCTGGGGCTGGTGACGAGCGCGCGCGTGATTTCCAGGCGCCGCTTCTCGCCGCCGCTGAGCAGGTACGCCTTGCTTTGGGCCAGCGGCGACAGGTCCAGTTCATCCAGCAGGTATTTCAATCGAACGGCCCGCTCGCCGGCGTCGAGTTTGCAGGTCTCCAGAATGGCAAGGATGTTCTCCGCGACCGTCAGTTTGCGGAACACGGACGGTTCCTGGGTGAGATACCCCACGCCCCGCCGCGCGCGCAGGTGCATCGGCAGGCGCGTGATGTCCTCGCCCTGAAAACGCACCGTGCCTTCGTCGGGTTTGACGATGCCGACGACGATGTTGAACGTGGTGGTCTTTCCAGCGCCGTTCGGGCCGAGCAAGCCGACGATTTCGCCCGCGGAAACGCCAATCGAAACCCCGTTAACGACCCGTCGCCGGCGATACTCCTTAACGAGCTTGTCCGTTCGCAACAGAGCGTCGCCGGGCTCAACGGCCGTTGAACTGGAATTCATCACGCTCATTTGGAAGTCCCGCCGTTTGTCGTGCCGGCCGGCGTCACGGCCGCCCCGTCCCGATCCCGGAACAGATCCGGCGTGTTGTTGGTGTTCGACGCAATCTCGGATTTTTCGTTGGCGGCATATACCGTGTTGCGGACCCGGTCCCAGACGATCGGATCGCCCGTGTGGGTGCCCTGCGGATTGGTCACCACCGGGTCTCCCGATAACGTCACGAGTTCGTTGGTCACGGACTGGGCGGCAGTATAACCATAGACCGCCTTGTCGGACCAGGAGTAGTTGGTCTGTCCCTTGGCGTCCAGCCAAACGATCTCGACCCGGTTCTGTCTCCGCTCGGCAACGGCGTTCCTGGACTCTTCACCCGGCTGCTGCGACAGGGACGCGGTCAGCAGATCGCAAAAGAGCCTGCCTTGAGGGTTCCGGAGATGCACGTTGCCCTGGAAAACCCCGGAGTTCTCCCGGAGGTCATAGGCATCGCTGGAAATATCCACAAGCCGTTTGCTGGCGTCACCGGACCCGGGGCGGTTTGTGCCCGCCGAAGGGCTCATCTCCACGATCCGGATTTGATCGGCCGGCAGCCTCATCCGGGCGTTGCCCTGGGCCCTCAATTCCTTGCTGACGCGATTCAGGATCAGGACGTCGCCGCTCCCTTCACGCGGGCCCGACTGCCAGGTCGGCTTCCCGGTGAATATGGAAACCGGGTTCGTGGCGGAGAAGAAGGCCCTTTCAGCCATGATGCGACCGTCGTTTTGCTCGACAACGACCTGGTCCTGGGCAACGACGTTCTGAATGCGGTTGGAACCGGAAAGCCAGACGGTCATCAGGCCGCAGCTCAGCTTCCCTTGCGGCTTGTTCTCGACGAACTCGGAACCCCGCACCTCCCGGCTGAACACGGCGAGGTTGGTGCTCAGTTCGTAATCGTCGGAGAAAATCTCAAAAAACCGGTTTGTGGATCCGCGCGCGCCGGCCGGATCAGGATCCGATGTCAGCCAGAGGCTTGACGCCGCCGAATCACGCGGGAGCTTCAGATACGCATGCCCCGTCGCGCGAAAAACATTATTCGTCCGATCCAGCACCAGTTCATCGCCGCGGCCTTCCCGGCCCCCCATGCGCCAGGAAGGGTGGCCGGTGAGGGTCACGATGTCGTTGCTGGCCAGATAGACCGCCTTGTCGCCCAGCGCGTGGAGATCCCCGCGATCGATCACGGCATGGCCTTCGGCCACGATGGTTTTGAACGAAGAACCGCTCACTGGCAATTCCAACAACAGATTGTCGGCGGTCAGCAGCAGGTTGGTGCCGGTGACGCGAACATGGCCGTGATACGAGGCCAATCCGGAGTCCCGATTGTAGAGGAACCAGTCGGAAACGACGTCGATATTGCCGGGGCTTTCGGCGGTTGAAACCTGCGTGGCGAGCAAGCCCTTCCGGGTGACGGTGTGCACGTGATTGGAAATCAGGAGGGTTGAGTTGGTCTGGTCCCAAAGAAAGCCCAGGCCTTCCGTGAAGAAGCGCCCATCGCCCGTGTGCAACTGCAAGGGGCCCGGTGAACTGGCCGTTCGGCGGATGGAATCAAAGTCGCAGTGCGGCGACAGGGCCAGCAGTTCAAGCGTGCCGTTGGTGCTCAAGGTTTTCAGTTGTGCATCCGTCATCAGGATCAGTCCACCGGGCTGGGGTTGGACTTTGGCGCTCTCGAGCAGTGTCCTGGGCTGCGCTTCGTAGGGTGGAGCATAATTCTCCAACTGCACTTTGAAATCCACAGCCTCCACCCCCGGCACCGGCTGCCCGCGGGCCGCGCCGGCCAGCACGACGACCCCGAGCGCCCACCCGGCTCCGCGACGGAACGCCGGAATTCTCCATCGAAACTTCGGTTCAACCCGCATATTCGGAAACCACCCGGTTCCACTTTCCCTGCGCCGTCAAAATCACTTCCACCACCTCGCGAACCGCGCCGCGTCCGCCCGCGGCCATCGTGACATAGTCCGCGACCGCCCTGGCCTCGGCTACCCCATCCCCGACCGCCACCGCCACACCCGCGCGCCGGAGGACTCCCGTGTCCACGATGTCATCGCCGACATAACAGAGCTCCGGCCAGGTGACTCCGGTTTGCTTCAGGATGGATTCCACAGCCGCGAGTTTGCCAGCGTCCTTCTGGATCAGGAAATCAATTTTCAAGTCCTGCGCGCGCGCCCGGGTGGCGCTCGACGGCCGGCGCGACACCCAGCCGACCCGGATGCCGTTTTCCTGCAGTATTTTCAACCCCAGACCGTCCCGGATGTTGAAGCGCTTCACTTCCACTCCATTGCCCATCCACACCGAGCCGTCCGTCAGCACCCCGTCCACGTCGCACAGAAACAGTCGAACGCGCCGGAGGCGGGAGCGAAGTTTCGGAGAAAGGCGTTTGGGCATGGAAAAAGATCTAAGGGATGAAGTCGAAAACATCGAACATCCAACATCGAACATCCAACATCCATTGAACGCTGGAGTCGTCGGCGGCTGGTGGCTGGATGTTCATTTCCGGACGGCTTTGAACACCCGGAGCAGTTCCTTCAGCAACGCCGGCATCTCCGCCAGTGGAATCATGTTCGGCCCGTCGCTCAATGCGCGGTCCGGCCGGGGATGCGTTTCGATGAAGAGGCCGTCGGCTCCAGCCGCCAGCGCGCAACGGGCGAGGACCGGGGCAAACTCGCGCTGGCCACCCGATTGATGCCCGCCGCCGCCGGGAAGCTGCACGGAATGCGTGGCGTCGAAGATCACGGGAAAGCCGAAGCGACGCAGGATCGGGATCGACCGCATGTCCGCAACCAGATTGTTGTAGCCGAACGTCGTGCCGCGCTCGGTCACGAGAATCCGCTTCGCGCCCGCGCGCGCGGCTTTCTCGACCACCTGTCCCATCTCTGCCGGAGACAGAAATTGACCTTTCTTCAGGTTCACAATCTTGCCGGTGGCGGCTGCGGCGTTGATCAGGTCGGTCTGGCGGCACAGAAAAGCGGGAATCTGAAGGATATCCACCACCTCGCCTGCGATCGCCGCCTCGGATTCGGTGTGCACATCGGTCAGGACCGGGACGCCAACGTTCTCGCGGACTTTGGCCAGCACCTGGAGGCCGGCTTCCAGGCCCGGGCCTCGGAACGACCTGGCCGACGTGCGATTGGCTTTGTCGTAACTGGCTTTAAACACATAGGACACGCCCAGGTCGCCGCAGGTTTTCTTGAGCGCAGCGGCCACCCGAAGGCAAAGCTTCTCGCTCTCGATCACGCACGGGCCGGCGATCAAACTTAACCGGCCGGGTGCGTTCAAGGATTTCCAGATGGCGTCGTCGTCGAGCACCCGCCATTTCTAACAACGAAGGGCGCGCTTGTAAATGAATCGTGTCTTCAAAATGGGATCCCAGGCTTAGGGTGCTACTCACACAGTCGCGGTCCGGCTCGTGTGTAACACCTTGCGCCCGTTCCGAATTCTTTTCGTGTGTTTCAACTTTGTCGCCGCTATTCTCCGCATCCAAAATCCGCATCCGGCAGGTCAATCCATGAATCGGAATTCAAAACAACGCGTCACGAGGGCTGGATGGCTGCTCTGGAACCTGCCCGCAGTGGCGGTTTGCTGTTCCGGCTGCCACACGCTGGGCTATTATGCGCAGGCCGTCAAAGGACAATACCAGATCGTCGCGCATCGGGAGCCCATCGATAAGTTGATTGCCGACCCGCGAACGCCGGCCCCGCTGAGGGAGCAGTTGGAATTGGTGGAACGGCTTCGCGCCTTCGCAGGAAAGGACCTCAAACTGCCGGTGGACGGGCACTACCTCAAATTCACCGACCTGCATCGACCGTATGTCGTCTGGAACGTCCAGGCGGCCCCCCGGTTCTCGGTGCAGCCAAAAGCCTGGTGGTATCCGGTCGTCGGCAGTCTCGACTACCGGGGATATTTTTCAGAGCGCCCCGCACGAGACTGCGCCCGGCGGATGGAGGCCCGGGGATTCGATGTCTGCGTGGACGGCGTCGATGCGTATTCCACGCTTGGCTGGTTCAACGACCCGGTGTTGAGCACCTTCGTAAATCGCCCGGAACCCGAGCTCGCCGAGGTGCTCTTCCATGAACTCGGACATCAACGGGTGTTCGCGCCGGGCGACACGGACTTCAACGAGGCGTACGCTACCACGGTCGGCCAGGAGGGCGCGCGGCGCTGGCTCCGTTCCGAAGGCAACACGAACCTTTACGCCGAATACATGGCATCGCTCGGGCGCAACGATCAATTCGTGCATCTGATCCTGAACGCCCGCCAGCGCCTGGAAGCCGTGTACGGCGATACCCAGGACGAAAACGGCAACGTCAAGGCCGCCCGGAAACTTCCGGCGCCGCCCGGCCAGTTGCTGCTCGAGAAGCAGCGGGTGTTCGATGAATTGCGACGCGATTATGCCCGGCTGAAATCCGGGTGGGGTGGTTATTCTGGATACGACGGCTGGTTCGGCGAAGAACTCAACAATGCCCGGCTCAACACCATCGCCAATTACTACGATTATCTGCCCGCCTTCCAACAATTGCTGCGGCTCAACGGCGGTAATATGGAAAAATTCTACGGCGCCGTAGAGCGGCTCTCCGCGATGCCGGAGGAAAAGCGCCACCTGCGGCTGCGCGAACTCGCCAGGGGAAATTCCCGTCCGCCGTAACCCGCAGCACGGGAACGCGGGTCTGCGGCTCGCAGAGCCGCGCGCCGGACCGCGGGTCTGTGACCCGCAGAAACATTCCCAACACGAGTCGCCAGGCATGGTCTCAAAGCGTCAGGATTATCCAACCTGCTGCGGCTCACAGAGCCGCGCGCCGGACCGCGGGTCTGTGACCCGCAGAAACATTCCCAACACGCGGCGCGAGGGATGGTCTCAAAGCGTCAGGATTATCCAACCTGCTGCGGCTCACAGAGCCGCGCGCCGGTGCGCCGACTTACCCCTTTCGTCCGGTCAGAATCCGCGCGCCGGGCAGCGGCCCGGTGATCTCAGTTCCCCGTGCCGCTCGCGGACCCGGCGGCTGGTTTGAGCTTGTAGAGGCCGGCCTTGACGAACGGTCCCAGCCACGCGCCGTATCCTTCCTCCTCCATTTTTTCCAGGGGAATGAATTGCAGGGATGCCGAGTTGATGCAATAGCGCAGATGCGTCGGCCCCGGGCCGTCATCGAACACATGGCCCAGGTGCGAATCGGCCGTCTTCGAGCGCACTTCGGTCCGGTCCATGCCGAAGGAATGATCGTTGCGTTCGTCCACTTTCGCGTCTGGGAGCGGGCGGCTGAAACTTGGCCAGCCGCAGCCTGAATCGAACTTGTCCAGCGAACTGAACAACGGTTCGCCCGAAACCACGTCCACATAGATCCCGGGTTTGTGATTGTTCCAATAAACGTTGTCGAAGGCGGGTTCCGTCCCCGCCTCCTGGGTGACGCGAAACTGCATCGGGGTGAGCTTCTTCTTCAGTTCGTCTTTGGAGGGCTTTTGAAATGGTTTCATGGAGTGTGAGGAGGTGTGGGGTTCGGCCGTCGCCGGGGCGTTGGTGGCTTCCGATCCGGGCGGTGCGGCTGGGGAGGCGGCCGGAGCGGCGCAGAACAGCAACACGCACAATCCAGCGCAAGACCTGGCGCTCTTGGGAAAGTGGTTCATGGCTGAACTTAGCACAATCCCTGCGAACTGTGAACACACCAGTTCTTCGGGCGGTGACTTATAACTTCACGCCTCCGTAGCCGCCTTGTGAAACGGCGGAAATCACCGCTGCCGGGCAGGTCCGCCATTCACATTGGCGGCTACAGGGCTTCACGACCTCGCAGGGCACTACCGATTCGCGACCTCGGCCGCCGGCTTGTACGTCCAGACACAATCATCCGACAGATCCTGGCCGTCGCGCATCGCCTGGGCTTCGACGTGGTTTTCGCCGGGCTTCAGTTCGACGTTTTTCCAGAGGAAGACGTGGTTTACGGCGTCCGAATGCTGGCCTTGCGACACGCCGTTCAGCAGCAGTTCCACCTGGGTGGTGTTCGAATAGACCTTCACGTCGGTAACGGCGTTCGTCCGTTCGGTGAACCGGCGGCTCGTGATATAAAGCGTCGGTTCATCCGACCAGTTCGCTTTGTAGAAGAAAAAGGCGTCCTTTTTCGTCTTGCGATCATAGGTGACCAGCCCTTTGTCATTCCGCCCGCGGACACCGCCTTCGTGTCTGTAGTAACTGGTGAAATCAAACATGTTCCAGACAAACGTGCCCCACACGAAAGGGCGCGTTTTCATCGCCGCCCAGGCGGTTTCGTGGACGATGGCCTGGTATTCTTCGGGGTGCCACTGGCCGTCGGACTTGGGCTGCTTCGGATTCTGCTCATGCTGCGCCACGTTGGCTCCCGCGCCGTACTCGCTCACGCAGAATCCCCCGTGGCGGCTGATCGAATGACCGCGGTCCAACACCGAACCGAACGTCTGCGCGGGCCCCCAGTGCCCGTACCAGCCGGGATAAATATTCCAACCGAGCAAGTCCGGGATCTTGTTCATCTGCGGTAATTGTTCCGTGTCGGTGGCGGCGATGGTCGGGCGCGTCGGGTCTTCCCCGTTGGCCACGATTTTCAAGTCCTGCAACTCGCGGTGCGGATCGGGTTTTCCGGTCCGGAGCTCGTTGAACAGGCTCCAGGCGAAGATGGAAGGGTGGTTGATGTTCTGGCGGATCAGATCCAGCAGTTGGCTGCGCGAAGTTTCGGCGAATTGCGCCGAGGGATCGATTTCGTTCACCTGCGGAATTTCGGCCCAAACGAGAATGCCCGCCTTGTCGCACAAGCTGTAAAAGTAGTCGCTATGCTGGTAATGCGCGCAACGGATGACCGTGCAGCCCAGTTCTTTGATGAGGCCGATGTCTTCATCCTGGTCCGCCTCCGAAATCGCCCAGCCTTTGTTCCACCGATCCTGGTGACGATCCACGCCATGCAGGTGATAGTGTCTGCCGTTCAGGAAAAAGCCCTGGTCCGGGTCAACGTAATACGAGCGCAGCCCGAGCGGTTGTTCGACCGAATCCAGCACGGCGCCGTCCTTCGATCGCAACTCCACGACGGCCTTGTAAAGATAAGGATCCTCGCGGCCATTCCACAGGTGCGGCCGCGGCACCTCGATGCGCAGCGCGAACGGCGCCGTCACGCGCGGGACGACCGGAATCGGCTGTTCGACGGTCGCGACGGCATGGCCCGAAGCGTCGAGGACCAGGGCGGCCAGGGTCAGGTCCTCCTTCCGTTCCGTGGGGTTCGAGATCTGCGCGGTAACATCCAATACGGCGCGGTCCGCGGTCACCTGGGTCTGCAGCCACGCAACTCCCGGCGAGGCGTGGTCGGTCAGACAGAAGTTGATGTCGCCGGTTTCAATCAGGTGCGCCGCCCGATACAACCCGCCAAACACGCAAAAATCGCCGCTGAGCGGGGCCACGTCGCGTTCGGGCGCGTTGCTCGCGCGCACGGTCAGGACGTTTGTTCCCATGGAAGACAACTTCCCGGTGATTTCAAAACAAAAAGCCCCGAAGGCGCCGCGATGCTGGCCGAGCAATTGGCCGTTCAGATAGACGTCGGCGACCGATCCCGCCGCTTCGAAGCGGAGGAAATAACGTTTGCCGGGCTGGGGCGAAACCTCCAGGACACGGCGATACCAGCCGGGCCCACGGTAATAATTCTCCCCTTGTTGCGCCTGCTCCCAACCCCAGTTGTGGGGAAGTGTCACGGCTTGCCAGGTGCTGTCGTTGAACTCCGGCTGCCCCGCGCCGGCGACTTCGCCCATCGCGTACCGCCAGTTTGAATCCAGGCGCGTATCTTCCCGCGCAACCAGTCCAGGGACGGAAGCCAGCAAAAGGGATCCCGCTAAAACCCGCGTCATGAGTTTCTTCACAAGTTGGAGCTTTAAATGGTTCTGCAGCCGGTCAGCAAAGCAGCCGGCGAACCGAATTTATGGCTGGGGCGCCGGGATGAAAACCTTCTGCCCCACCCGAAGCCGCTTCGGGTTCAGACCTGGATTGGCCGCCACGATCTGGTCAACGGTCACCTTGATGTTTTTCTCCGCGTAGGCTTTGACAATGATGGAGAGGGTGTCGCCGGACTGGATCACATACTCGTACCCCTTGTCGGAAGGGGTCGAGGTGCCGGCGTCGGCGGGCGGGGTGGCGGGCCTGGGAGCGACGGCCGGCCGGGCTGAACTGCCCAGTGTCTTGCCGAGCCCCTCAATTCTCTTGAGGATCAGGTCGTTGTCCTCCTGCCGTTTCCGGTCGATCTCCTGGAGCTTGTCGGCGAGTTGTTTCAAATCCTCCTGGGACGCATAGCTCGCGTTCGGCTTTCCCTGCTGGTCCTGCAATTCCCTCAATTCTTTCGCCAGTTCCTCGATGCGCTTGTTCTGCGCGTCTTTGGCGTCCACCAGATCCTGGATCTGGGCGGTCAACTTGTTCAAACGCTCTTCGACCGCGGCGTCCTGCGCGCGCAACACTGCGGGCGCGGCGAGCAACGTGACGGCCAGGAAAAATGAAATCCGTTTCATGCGCCGAACATAGGAATTCCCCTCCCACAGTTCAAGAGTCAATCTGCCGAGTGGCGCCCGAATCCTTAGCGAGCGATCCGGCACGGTTTCTGAGGTGCGATTTTGGAGCGCTCAGATCGAGGTTCACTTCCTGAATGGTTTGAAGGTGCTTGAGGTGAGCGACTGTCGCGTTGAAAAGCGGGGGTTGGATTGTTTTGGTGGTGTTTTTCGTTGGTGACGAAGACACCACTCCCGTTCATGGATATTCCGCAGGGTGGAAAGGATACGGCTACCCCGCTGGTCGGCCGGTCTTGGGCTGCGGCCATAGCCGACTCATCACTGTGCGCCACCAACACAGCCAAGTTGCTGGAACTTGGACCCGAGCTATCAGCACGCGTGCGTGCCGCACCAGCGCGGCGGGCATCAGCAACACTTGACGCAGCAGTGTCTTGAGCTGCCAGTTTTGGCAGTCGTCGGGCAGGTGCAGCAGCTTCAAAGCGATCAAGATATTGTAGGCCAGCGCCGCGATGGCATAAAACATCCGATTGGCGTTCAGTTCGGCACAGGGCGGATGATGCAGGTCCAGTCCGCGCAACACTTCCTTGATCTGATTTTCTTTGTCCCCTTTGAGCCGATGACGGGCGAAAATCGCTGCGGCATCCGGCCGGTTCCCATCGCACGCCACAAAACGATAATTCCAGAAAAACTCGTCGGCTCCTTTGAAGCGCACCACCGCAAAGGTCTGCGGTTGTTCGCAGCCTTCGGGCTGATAACGCACGCGGCAATGTTGCTCCACAATAGCCGAGCCATCCCGCCACTTCGCGGGCCGCGGCGCGCTCCAAATCGCTTCGGGTTGAGCGGCGGCCAATCGTTCCAAAGGCTCGATCCACTTGTTGTAGCTGACGCTCCAGTGTGTGAAAGCGGCTCCTGAGATTGCGTTGAGGTACTTGCCCGCGCTGGAACCGCTATCGGCCAGAAAATCACTCGGCCTCTCCTTCCACATAGCCCGGTGACGCTCCAGCATCGCGGGCAAAGCCCAACTCACGTCGCCCGGACTGTCCAACTGTGCTTCCAACAGAAAAGGGCCCCACCAGAAGGTCTGCCAACTCAGCGCCAAGTTCCCTTCGTAGTTGATCCGCGCTCCTTCAAAACTGGATCCGCCAACCTCAATCTGCGTGTCATCGAAAAACACCTCACCACGACCGCAATAAGTCCATCGCCGAGCTTCAGCCCGCTCCAACACCCAAGCAACAAACTGCTCAATCACCTTCCAAAAGCCCGCGATGCTCTCTGGAGTCTGTGCCCGCAGCCATTGTCCCACCGTGGTCTGATCGGCAAACGCCGGCACGCGTGCCAATAGTTTAGCCAGCGGTTCTTCGTTGAGTCGTTCCGCGTCCGCCAGAGAGCCGCCTCCGGAGGTTAAACTGTAGAGCAACTGCGCCACCATTAGCTCCGGACTGTAGCCTTGGCTCTTGCGTTTGCGACAGTCCAGCCCGGCAACACCTCGCAACCTGTCCCAAAGTCCAAACTGCTGGCAGAGTGCTTCCACGGCGGGCAAGCCCCCGTGCACGCTGTGCGACTTGTTGGCGACAAACTCCAGACGAAATTTCGGAGAGCGTTTCGTTAAGGCTGGCATCCCCAAATCTTGCCCAAATCCCCCCAAAATGCATTCCAAAAACTTCACCCGCCAGTGCTCTTCTTCCTCAGATGGCTAAGTACTCTGGGCCGGAAGTTCGGTGACGTATTCTGCGCTCAAGCAGCCAGAGCGACTGGGGTTTTGGATTTGGCCATCAACGCTTGCAGGTTGGCGCGTGTGAACTTCCATTCAAAA
>Ga0187860_1000731_pt1 | contig 30805 bp, 14 predicted proteins | sample June2016WEW_10_4_FD_132981 | JGI IMG/M metagenome (GOLD analysis project Ga0187860, IMG submission 132981) | Peatland microbial communities from SPRUCE experiment site at the Marcell Experimental Forest, Minnesota, USA - June2016WEW_10_40 | ecosystem: Environmental > Terrestrial > Soil >...
ATGCGCGAAATGACGACGGCTTCGGCGCGGCCAGCCTGGCATTCGCGGGCAATGCGCGCCGCGCGCTCGATCGTCGGCCCGACCATCGGGTCGGACAGCGCGGCGCACGCCAGGGCCTGGAGCGGCGGCGTTTCTTCGGGAATCAAGTCCAGCGCGTGGGTGATCATGAAGTCCGAACCGCAGAGGCGCCCGCCGAGGTCTTCGAGCAAATTCATGGCCCGCAAATCGGCGACGGGATTGACCCAAAAGACGCGCACGGCTTCCGGGCCGACGACACCCTGATCGAGGCGGGCACGCGCTTGGGCTTCGGCCAGCAAACCGTCCAGCACAGCGAGGGATTCCTGGCGGTCGGAACAGAAATGGATGGCCAGCATTTCGGCCACGAGCATTTCCAGAGCGGGCAGCGGCGCGGCGCGCGCGCAATAAACCGTTTTGCGAAGCGCGTCCAGCAGGCGGCGTACTTGATTGGCAGCGCGAATACCTTCGGACAACTGAGGGTCATCCAGCGCCATTCCCGCCAACTCGCCCAGCGCCCGGGCTACCCGGCGCAATTCCGCCTGCACGGCATCGACCTGGATTCTTGGCGCGGCGAGATTTCCCGGCAACGGGCAGGAAATCTCCCCCGCGGCGGGCGGGCGGCGGCGAGGCATCTCCCACCATAATATGGAATGCCCCAGACGCTCCAGACGTTGCGCGATGGCGGAGAAGTCGTCGCAGACCGCGCCGGCGCTGCACACCAGCAAATCCGGGCGGGGAAAATGTTCGCCATTTTGAAAGGCGGGCAGCATCGCCCGCACGGGGCAGAAAGAGGCGTCAATGCCCAGGGCTTCCGCCTGCTGGAGGAGTTTGTCGCTGCATTCCATCAGGCATGGCGTCCACCAGGCGCCGTCGGGATAAAATGCGCGCAGGCGCGGCAGCGAATAGGCCATCACGGGCACGGTGCCGAGGTCTTTCATTGTGCCGACGATTTTATCGCCGTTGGCGCGGGCCTGGCGCAGACGGTCGTTTTCAGTCAATAAGAAGTTCCAGAGCCGCAGCGCCGCCGGCGAGTTGTCGAAACGCAACTGTTCGAGGCGGAAATCCTTTTGCTCGATGAGATGGCGCCGCAACGGGCCGCCGTAAGAGGGTTCACTCAAACCCTCCCGTTGCAGTTGACTGTAACGGCTGTCCCATTCGGACAGGCTCAATTTGCGCGGGCGGTTGTTCATTTGAGCGTCTCCAGAAAGGCCTCAACGCGGTTGACTTGGCGCTGGGAAACGCCGGGGCCTTCGCCGGCTTCGAGCAGCAGAACCGGCAGGCCGGTCAATTCGCGCAAGGTGGGCGCTTCGGCGCGCCAAAGGTCGCAGCCGGTGAAATGCCAAAGCACAAGGCCGCGCACATTCCGGGCGAGCAACCGCGGTTTCAGCCATGAATACAGGGGCGTGTTGGGCCGCTGGAATGCGTCCGCGATTCCGTTGAAAGAGGCGTCTGCCAGCGCGTCGAACGGGTCACCGCCCGCGGCATCCGGTTCATTGGCCGAAGACAAACTGCGCTCGCCAGTTTCGGTGGCATTGAGCACAACACGGCCGCCGGCGCTTTCGATCACATCGAGCAACGGCCAATGTGGCGCGCAAAACGGCCCGCCAACGATGGCCAGTGGGACCTGATTTCCAGGCGCGGCCGCGGGGGGCGCTGAAAAAACGCCGTCACGATGGAATTGCGCCAACGCCCCGGCGTACGCCCGCGCCGGGCTTGACGGCGCCGCGTCGAGCAAACGGCGGCGGGCCTTTGCGGCTTTAAGCATTTCGCACCGCAGCGATTCCGGCGTCGGCGCCCGGCCACCCAGTTCGCAGAGGCAGCGCCCCAAACGCTCAAGTTCAGAGCGATAGATTTGTTTCGCCGCCGGCGTTTGTGTGGCGGGAAGGTTGAACAGAAACGCGCGATGCCGGCCGTGAAGGGTTGCGGTGTCAAAACCGCGCCGAAGCTGGTCGCAAGCGGAGGCAAAGATCACCGCAGCATCGGGCTGCGCTTCAGCAAAACGGACCACCCATTCCGCAAACAAGCAAACGCCGGCGCCAAGGGGCGTCGGATGGCAAGGGAAGGTCTCCGCGCACCATAAAGCGCACGGATCGAGTTGGTGCGCCCGAATCCATTCGGCGGGAATCCAGGGGGTGGTGAGGAACACGCGCATTTGCCGGTGAGTTACTTGAGTTTTTCGGCGACGATCAGGCCCTGGATGATTTTGCCGGCTTGGGCCAGAGATTGGATGAAGCGCATTTCGCCAACCAGGGTTTGCGCGACGGCGGTGTCAAAGCCGATGATTTTGAGCGCGTCGTAGGTCAGTTGTTTCTCGATCATGTCAAGATAAAGCGGCATCAACGCGGCGAAACGGCCCGTGTCGCGGACCTCCCGCACGACGCAATCGCGCGCTTCGAGAAGGGACTTGTATTCCGCAGGCGTAAGCACGTTGGGAAATTTCATGAAGCCGAGGTACCGCGCCGCTTCGACATCGGTCAAACCCGCGGGACCTTCCATCCAATCGGTGAAGGCGATTTTTCCGTTCGCCCTGACGAGGCGGGCGGCTTCGGCAATCAAACGCGGCTTGTCTTCGACGTAACACCACGCATCTTCGCCCCACGCGAAGTCGAACTGGCCGGCGGGCAGGCCCGTCGCGCGGGCATCGCCTTCGACAAAGGAGATTCTGTCCGCCAAACGTTCGTCATCACAACGGCGGCGGCCCAATTCCAGCACGGCGGGGGTTGCGTCCACGCCGGTCATGCGCGCCACGTTGCAAAAGCGCACCAGGAATCTCATACCGGCGCCAGTGCAACAGCAAAGGTCAACGCCCTGCCAGCCGGCGGCGATGCCAGCCCGCTGGGCGAGGTCCATTGAAGACTGAAAACCGCCGAGGTGGATTTGTTCACCCATGAGCAGTTCCCATAACCGGCCTTCCGGCCCGGAATAAACGGCTTGAACGTCGAGGAGATGAATTTGCGGGGCAGATTTCATAATGGTTGCTTGGCGCGAATTGTTTCAAACAGGGCCTGGACACGCGTGGTGATGCGCGCGGAGTCCGAAGGCGAATAGTCGGTGGTGATTTTCAAGTAAGGCAGGCGGAGTTCCTCTTCCGCCAGCTTGCGGACGTGGAACGACTCGATGTCGTAGGTGAGGCAGGCCTGCCAGACCAGTTCGATGACACAATGCGGGCGAAATTTTGCGGCCAACGAGCGGAGCACCTGGAAACGCCGCGTGTTGAGCGTCATGACCGAGCACGGCAGGTGATAATACTTTTTGGCGATGGCGCGAATGGCGTCCGGCTCCTCCAGGTCCACGTCGTCGAGAATCGGCTTCAGGCCGGTGCAGTTCTCCATCGCCACGACGACCGCGCCGGCCGCTTCGATCAACTCCAATACGCGCTCCGCGCCGTGGACCAAAGGCACGCCGGTCAGCAGAACGCGAATGTCTGGTTTGCGCGGTGTCGGCGCCGCCGGTCTTTGTGGCACGTTGGCGCCGAAGATTTCCAAGGCGCGTTCGTACTGCCTAAAATCGGCATCAATGCCGGAAACAATGCTTTTGAACTCGATCAATTGGCGACCGGTCAGCGGCGGCGGTTGGCGGGTCATTAGATCGGCCAGTTGCCGGCGCAGGCCCCGCTCGCGATTCATCAGGCGGATGGCGTCACGCAGTTTCTCCTCCGTGATGCGCGTTTGAAATCGATCCTCCAAGTGCTCTTTGAACTTGTGCGCCTCGTGCGTCCAGTGCTCCAACGCGTCGGGATCGTCGGCCTTCTGCGGCAGTTCCAGCACATACATTGGTTTGGTGGGGCTCATCAACTCGAACATCTTCTTTTTCCCGTCGCAGGTGGTTTCGGCAACGATCAAGTCCGCCCAGTTCAAAAACGGATTCTTCCCGGTGACGTGGTAGCCAAAGGTGGATTTGATGAGGGGACAGAGATTGGAGGGGAGAAACTGCTCCGCCGCCGGAATGGTCGCCGCCGAACCGCCGCAAAGACAAACTGGCACGGCGCCGGCGGCCAGGATGATTTCACGGGGAGTGAATTCGCACAGGATGCCGACGATGGGCCGGCCCTGCGCCTTGGCGGTTTGAACGAAATCGTAACAATGGTCGATCATGTCGCCGAACCAATCAAGCGGCCCCCGCGCGTCCGCGGAAGCGGGCATTGATCGAGGATTGGACGCACCATCCATAGGTGGAGGGTGAAAGGTTCGCGGGGGAAGTCAAGCGGTGGAATTGCGTTTTTGGCCGGCGCCGGGGCGAATTGACGAAGGCAGGGAAGGGCTGTTACGAATCCGCCCCGCGCAAGCAGCGGCAAAGGATCGCAAATATCAGCAATTGCTGGGGTTTTTGAGGGTTTTTGTGGGGTTGGGGGGCCGTGAAAGAGACGGAGCAGGACTGAAACGAAAAGGACGAAAAGGACATAAAGGACCAAAAGGAAAGGCGGTGCGGCGGAGCTTGGACGGCTTCCGCTTCCACCCAAAGCCCACGCGGGGAAGGCGGGGGACAGGGGCGGGGCAGGTCTTTCCTTGACCGACAACCTTGACTTGCCTTGACTCACCTTTACTTCTTCTTGACTGTTTGGGGCCGGGGAAGGAGCTAAGTCCATGACTATGAGGAGGATGCGGGTCAATCAGCGATACCTTGACTTACCATCACCCAACCTTGACTTGCCTTGACTTGGCTTGACTGACTTTAACGTTAACGCGGATTGGGTTGAATGGTTTTGGGTCGCTCGCGCGGCGGGCGGGCGACCGGCGCTTGCCGTTATGTCAAAGAACAGCCTGACACTGGTTACTGTCCCATATTATTATGGGACTTGCAAGGTCTTTTTGAAGGTTTTTCAAGGACGTCAAGGGAATGGCTGGCAGGGGAATCTGATGGCAGAAAAATGGAGGCAGAAAAATGGGAATTGGCGATTTAGAAACGGGTATTGGTCATCCGGGAAGGTGTTGATGGGGAGGCGGATGCGGTAGAATTGGCCGCAAAGAATACAGCGCGGCAAGCCGCAACCAAAGCAATTGAACCACGGATGACCCGGATGACCCGGATAAGACTTGATGAGTTTCCCATCCGTGCAATCCGGGCAATCCGCGGTAAAAAATCCTCGTGAAAATGAGCGATTCTGACGGAGTGTAGTACAGGGCGCACTCACCATTTGCTTGCGCGGTGGAGGCTCAGAGACTATCAGCATCTTGCAATGAGAATAGTTTTCCCTCTTGCGGCGTCACTGCTGCTCGCGGCGGTGGCGTCTGCCCAGATGCCGCCAACGCGCGGCAGATCAGCCCCGGATTGGATGATTGATCCGACGCCGTTCAAGGCCCGTGTAATGGAGAACAAGGAGGGGGTTGAATTGAATAATGGGCTTATCCGCCGCGTGTTCCGGCTCAAACCCAATGCGGCCGCGGTCGCCTTCGATAACTTGATGAGCGGACAGTCCATCCTGCGCTCGGTGCGGGCGGAGGCGCGGCTGGAATTGGACGGCGTCAAATATGACGTCGGCGGCCTTGCGGGCCAGCCCATCCAGAATTACCTGGACCCGGCGTGGCTTGACACGATGAAAACCGAGCCGTCCGCATTTCGATTCACCGGGTTGAAGGCGGGCAAAACCGAGGCGCGGTTCCGGTGGAAGAAACGGTTGGAGTGGATGCCCAGCGACGTGCCGTGGCCGCCGCCGGGAGTGTCGCTGACGCTTGAGTTCGAGGCGCCGGAGGGGTTGCCCGCTCCGGCCAGTATGGTGAAGGTTGAGATACATTACGAACTCTACGACGGCCTGCCGCTGCTCTCCAAGTGGCTGGTCGTGCGCAACGGGTCGGAAAAACCGGTGCGGCTGAACACGTTTGTGTCCGAAATTCTCGCGGCGGTTGAGGCGGAATCGATTGTGGATGACTCGTCTCAGTGGCAGCTTCCCGATCTGATGGTGGAGACTGATTACACCTTTGGCGGGATGTCGGCGCCCAATCACAGCGTCGCGGCGCATTGGATGGCGGACCCGCTGTACCGGACTCAAGTCAACTACAAACTCCAGACCCCCTGCCTTCTGGAATGCCGCCCGCCGCTGGGACCGGACCAAATCATCGGCCCCGGCGCGCGGTTTGAGAGCTTCCGCGTATTTGAACTGGCGTGTGATTCCAGTGATCGTGAGCGCAAGGGGTTGGCGCTGCGGCGGATGTACCGCGCGCTGGCGCCCTGGGTGACGGAGAATCCCGTGCTGATGCACGTTCGCGACGCGCAGCCCGACGCGGTGAAACTGGCGATTGACCAATGCGCCGAAACGGGCTTTGAGCTGGCGATCTTGAGCTTCGGCAGCGGCTTTGACTTCGAGAGCCGCGATGCCCATTACCAGCGGCAAATCAAGGAGTTGGCCGATTACGCGCGTTCCAAAGGCATTGCCTTGGGAGGCTATTCGCTTCTGGCAAGCCGCAGCGCCGGGAGTCCGGACGACAATACGCAAGGCCCGCCGGCGCGATTTGGAGTGATGCCGTGCCTGGGGTCGCGCTGGGGGAAGGACTACCTGGCCCAGTTGAAGAGTTTCATTACCAACGCCGGGCTGGGGGCGCTGGAGCACGATGGCTCCTATCCAGGGGATTTGTGCGCGGCGACCAATCATCCCGGCCATCGCGGACTAAATGACTCGCAGTGGGCGCAGTGGAAGGCGATCACGGAGTTTTACGAATGGTGCCGAAGCAACGGCGTTTACCTGAATATTCCCGACTGGTATTTCCTCAATGGAGGCAGCAAAACCGCCATGGGCTACCGCGAGGACGGCTGGTCCTTGCCGCGGCCTTATCAGGAAATCATCGAGCGCCAGGACATTTTCGACGGCACCTGGGAAAAGACGCCGAGCATGGGCTGGATGTTTGTGCCACTGAGCGAGTATCAGGGCGGCGGCGCGGCGGCGACCATCGAGCCGCTACAAGACCATCTGCCGCATTACGAACAGCGCCTGGCGGACCTTTTCGGGGCCGGCGTGATGGCGTGCTGGCGGGGTCCGCGCCTTTACGACAGCGGGCAAACCGAAGCGATTGTCAAGAAGTGGGTGGACTTCTACAAACGACATCGAGCGATTCTGAACTCAGACATCCTTCATCTGCGGCGGGCCGACGGCCGCGATCTGGATTACATCCTGCACGTCAACCCGGCGCTTAAGGAGAAGGGGTTGTTAATGGTCTATAACCCGCTCGATCGGCAAGCCGGCAAAAGATTGAATGTGCCCCTCTACTACACCGGCCTGGCTAAGAAAGCCAGGGTGCGGGAGCGGGACGGCAGTCAGAAGGTGTTTAAGCTGAGGCGCGATTATTCGATCGAGCTGCCCGTGTCGATTCCGGCGCGCGGCGTTTCCTGGTTTGTCATCGAGTGATTGTTGGTTCCTCGACGTTAATAATGGGTAAACGGGTCGGGAAGCGGGAGGGCGGAGCGCTGCGACGCCTTATAATTTGGGGCTCGCGGCGCTCGCCCCTCCCGAAATCGAGGAAGCCAATTGTTTTTTTTGAGTCTGCGCAATTCCGGCCCGGCCTGTGTTCTTGAATCGGGCACCAAATGAGGTTAGCTTCCGGCGGCAATTTATTGTGATCCTGAGGCGTGTATTGAAATCATGGCGGGCAAGCGCGGCGGGCTGGCTGCTGGCGATGGCGCTCGCGATGCCGCTGTCGCCGGCGCGAGCGCAATCGCCGGCTCCTTCGGTTTTGCGCGAAGAGGATGCGACACCGGCGTTTCCATCGCCGCCCATGCCGCGGCCCGTGGCTGTCAGCCGGGAGGAATTGCCCGCTGCTTTCACGAAACCCGCGCCCGCTTCGTTGGAGGATCTAAGGGTCATGCAACGGCACGTCGAAGGGTTGGTGGCGCGGGTTTCGCCGGCGGTGGTGGCGGTGGAAGTCGGCTATGGGAGCGGGAGCGGGGTGGTCATCACGGGCGACGGACTGGTGCTGACGGCCGGGCACGTGTGCGGGTGGCCGAGACGCGATGTCCTTTTTACTTTTGCGGACGGCAAAAATGCGCGAGGCAAGACATTGGGAGTCGATGACGACAATGACACGGGGCTGATGCGGATCACTGACCCCGGCCCGTGGCCCCATGCGGAGACGGGCGACCTCAAGCAGGCGGCATTGGGTGACTGGACGCTGGCCCTGGGTCATCCCGGCGGCTTTGACCTGAAACGGTCGCTGGTGGTGCGATTGGGGCGGATAGTGCGGATGATGCCGGGAGTGCTGCAAACCGATTGCACGCTCAGCCCCGGCGATTCCGGCGGCCCGCTGTTCGACATGTTCGGGCGGGTGATCGGCATTCACACGGCGATCAGCAGCTCGGTGGCGGAGAATTTTCACGTGCCGGTGACGGAGTTTTACGATTCCTGGAGCCAGCTTGCGACGGGCAAAACCCCGGACTTCCCGGCAGCGCGGCCATTGGCTTACGCCGGGGCGACCGCCGTGGATGACGCGGCCGGCTGCCGGCTCAGCGCCATCGAGAAGAACGGGCCGGCATTCAAAGCGGGCCTGAAAGTGGGCGACCTGGTGCTCAAGATCGAAGGGCGGAAAATCCTGCTGGCCGCAACGTTCAATCGCTGGGTGGCGGAGTCCGGCCCCGGCGAGGTTTTGAGCGTGGAAATCAAACGCGGCGCGCGACTGCTCACGGTGGACATGAAATTGCAGAGCGAGCCGGACGGCAATTGAAAGAGACGATGAAGAAAGCGCCTTTCCGTTTCGCCCGCCGACTCCTGGCCTGCGCGCTGGCGCTGGGCTGGGTGGCAGAGAGGGCCGCGGCGCAGGATTTCTCTTTTCCGGCGGGCCTGCCGCGGGACCGTTTCACCAGCGGAGAGGAAACGCTCCACGCGTTTGCTCCGGTTTCGGCGGCGACACGTTATTCGATCGTCGAAGTCAACGTGGACGGGGACGCCGTGGCATTGGGGGCGGTGGTTGATAGCAACGGGCTGGCGCTGACCAAAGCAAGCGAATTGAAGCAGGGCAAATTGACCTGCTGGCTGGCCAACGGCAAGGAAGTCCCCGCCCGATTGCTGGCGGCGGATGAGGAGGACGACGTTGCCCTGTTGCGAGTCGAGGCGAAGGGGCTGAAGCCGATCCAATGGTCCGACGAGGACGTTGCGGTGGGGCAATGGGCGATCACACCCGGGCTGGATGCAACGCCGCAAGCGGTGGGCATCATCAGCGCGCTGCCGCGCCGCATCCGGCCCGTGCGCGCTTTCATTGGCGTTCAATTCGACTTCAACACGAGCCTTCCAAAAGTGGAAGCGCTGCTGCCCGGATTGGGGGCGGAGAAGGCCGGGTTGAAGCCGGGAGACATCATTGCGGCAGTGAACGACAGGGCGGTCACAAATCGGGAGCAGATTGTCGAAGTGCTGGGCGATTTTGGCGACGGGCAAACGGTGAGGTTGCGGGTGCGGCGTGGCGACAAGCAATTCGACACCGAGGTCAAGATGACATCGCCCACAACCGGCCCGTTGAGTTTCAGTTCCTATGCCCGCCAACAGAACAACCGCATGGCGGGAGAGGTCAGCCGGCGCGCGCGGGGCTTCGAGCAGGCGATCGAGCACGACACGGTATTGCAGCCGTGGCTTTGCGGCGGCCCTCTGGTTAATCTGGATGGCAAAGCCGTCGGCCTGAACATCGCGCGGGCCAGCCGTGTGGCCACCTACGCGCTGCCGGCCCGCCTGGTGCGGCGGATTTTGGACACGCTCAAATCGGCGCCCCAAGCCGGCGCCGGAGCGGGAGAATGAGGGGAGAGACGCCCGGCGCGCGTGTTTGGTATGATTGACTGTCGTTTGCCTTGAAATCAGCGTCATGACGAAGAATTGCACAGGCGCCAAGGTTCTGCTGATCAGCGCGAATCGTTGCACGATACCCGACCCGGTCTTTCCACTGGGGCTTGCCTGTTTGAATGCGGCCCTGCGGCAAGCCGGCTGCGACACGCAATGGGCCGACAGCCTGGCGAGCGGGGAAGGGATCGAAGAGGCCCTCAGCCGCTACCAGCCAGATTTTATCGGCGTTTCGCTGCGCAACATAGACGACGTGCTGATTAGCAAACAGGAAACGTTCTTCGAGGATGTGGCATTGCTGGTGGCGAAGATTCGGCAAAAGAGCGACCGCCCGGTTGTGCTGGGCGGGAGCGGATTCAGTATTTTCCCGGAGCGCCTGCTGGAGCTGGCCGGAGCAGACTTGGGGATATGCGGCGAAGGCGAGGCGGGGTTTGTTTCGTTAATCAGCGCGCTGCAAGACAGGCGGGACGCCACGGGCATTCCCGGCCTGGTCTATCGACACAACGGGGGAATCGCGATCAATGCCCCTGAGCGTTGTTTTTTGGAGCAGGAGGTCCAGGAGATTGACAGACCGGCCTCAATCACGGCGCACTATTTGAGGGCCAGCGGCATGTTGAACATTCAAACCCAGCGCGGGTGCGGCTTGCGCTGCTGTTACTGCACTTACCCGGTAATTGAAGGGAGACAGCACCGGGGCCGTCCGGCCGAGACGGTGGCAGCCGAATTTGCGCAACTGCAACGCGCGGGCGCGCGGTATGTGTTCGTGGTGGATTCGGTGTTCAATTCTTCCGCCGCTCACGTGACAGAAATTTGCGAAGCCATTTTGCGGCAAAAGGTGAAGATGTCATGGGGCTGTTTCCTGCGTCCGCGTGGACTGACGCCGGAATTGATGAAGCTGATGGCGCGGGCCGGCCTTAGCCACATCGAGTTTGGGTCCGACAGTTTCTGCGACGAAGTGCTGGCGGACTACCATAAGGATTTGACATTCGAGGATATTCTTTACTCGAGCGAGCTGGCGCATCGTGAACGGGTTGATTACTGTCACTTTCTGATTTGCGGGGGTCCGGGCGAAACGAGGCGGACGCTGGAGAAGGGATTTGAGCAGTCGCAGCGGCTGAGGGGAGCGGTAATCATGGCCGTGGCGGGCATGAGGATTTATCCGGGAACGGAATTGTTCGAGCGCGCCGTGGCGGAAGGGCGCATTGATCGGGCCGCCGATTTGCTGGCGCCGACCTTCTACCTGTCACCCGGCCTCACGGCGGAGTTGATATTCGAGCGGCTCAGGGAATTCGCGAGCCGTTCATCGAACTGGATTGTCGGCGACCCTGTGCCTGCATACACGAGCGTCATTGGACGCCTGCGCCAGCGCGGCATGGTAGGCCCGCTATGGAGTTACTTCTCCATCATCCAACGCCTGTGGCCCCAGGGCGGAGTTCGGCCGGCGGCGACAGAGGGGGAATGAACAGGCGCAAAAATCCCTCGACAAAACGCGGGTTATTGGCTATTTGCGAGAGACACCGCCAGAGTTGACGCGGGATAATAGTCAATAATGCAAGCACTGGTTAAGAGCAAAGCGGAGCGCGGCCTTTGGCTGCAAGAGGTGCCGGAGCCGAAGGTTGGGCCAAACGATGTGTTGATTCGCGTGGACCGCACGGGGATTTGCGGCACCGATCTGCACATCTATAAATGGGACCGTTGGGCGCAGAAAACGATCCCGGTGCCGATGGTGGTGGGACACGAATTCGTTGGGGAAATCGTTGAGGCCGGCTCGAACGTGAAAGATTTTTTTCCAGGGCAAATGGTCAGCGGGGAGGGGCACGTCGTATGCGGGCATTGCCGCAATTGTCTGGCCGGGCGGCGGCATCTGTGCGCGGACACCAAGGGCATCGGCGTCAATCGACCGGGGGCGTTTGCGGAGTACCTGGCGCTGCCGATGACCAACGTGTGGCTCCACAACGGTGTGGATCCCGACATCGCGGCCATTTTCGATCCCTTCGGCAACGCGGCGCACACGGCGCTATCGTTTCCGGTGCTCGGCGAAGACGTACTGATAACCGGGGCGGGACCGATCGGCATCATGGCCGCCGCCATTGCGCGGCACGCGGGCGCGCGCTACGTGGTCATAACCGACGTAAACGAGTATCGGCTGGAACTGGCGCGCAAAATGGGCGTGACGCTGGCGGTGAATACGGCGAAAGAGAATTTGAAAGACGTTCAAAAAAAACTCGGCATGAAGGAAGGGTTCGACGTCGGATTGGAAATGTCGGGGCATCCCGGGGCGTTTCACGACATGATAGACAACATGTGCCACGGGGGCAAGATCGCGATGCTGGGGATACCGTCGGAGCCAATGGCGATAGATTGGAACAAGGTGGTATTCAGCATGCTGACAATCAAAGGGATTTATGGGCGCGAAATGTACGAAACGTGGTATAAGATGACCGTGATGCTGCAGAGCGGGCTGGACATCCGCCCCGTCATCACCCATCGCCTGCACTACACCGAATTTGAAAAGGGCATTGCCGCGATGGAGAGCGGCCAATCCGGGAAAGTGATTTTGAATTGGAGATAAGGTGCCGGGCGCGAATCCAACGATGTTCAACTCATTTCAAAAACAGGTTCAAGCGCAACTTGATGAGATCCGCGCCGCGGGCACCTACAAAAACGAGCGTGTTATCATCACGCCGCAGGGCGCAACCATCCGTGTCTCCGACGGCAAGGAGGTGCTCAACCTGTGCGCGAACAATTACCTTGGGCTGGCGCAGCACCCGGCCATCGCCGCCGCGGCGAAGGAAGCGATTGACCGATGGGGTTACGGCATGGCCAGCGTGAGGTTTATTTGCGGCACCCAGGGCGTTCACAAAGAACTGGAAGCCAAACTGAGCGGATTCCTTGGCACCGAAGACACGATCCTTTACTCGTCGTGCTTCGACGCCAACGGAGGTTTGTTCGAGACGTTGCTTGGGCCGGAGGACGCGGTCATTTCGGACGAACTGAATCATGCCAGCATCATCGACGGCATCCGTCTTTGCAAAGCGCAACGCTTCCGTTATCCGAACAACAACATGGGCGAACTGGAGGCGAAATTGAAGGAGGCGGTCCACTGCCGGTTCAAGCTGATCGCCACTGACGGCGTCTTCTCGATGGATGGCTGCATCGCGAACCTTGGCGCGATTTGCGATCTGGCCGGGAAATACAACGCGCTGGTGATGGTCGATGATTCCCACGCGGTCGGATTCATGGGGCGGCGAGGGCGCGGGACGCACGAGCACAACAACGTCATGGGCCGGGTGGACGTGCTGACCGGCACGATGGGCAAGGCGCTGGGCGGGGCCAGCGGCGGTTACACCAGCGGGCGGAGGGAGATCATCGAACTGCTGCGGCAGCGATCGCGTCCGTATCTTTTTTCCAACACGCTTGCGCCGGCCATCGCGGGCGCGACGCTGAAAGCGCTGGAATTGCTCAGCGGCTCCACCGAGTTGCGCGACAAGCTGGAGTCAAACACAAAGTTTTTCCGGCAAGAAATGGCGAAAGTCGGGTTAGTCATTCTGCCCGGCACGCATCCGATTTGCCCGATCATGATCGGAGAGGCCGCGCTGGCGGCCCGATTCGCGGATGCGATGCTGGAGAAGGGGGTTTACGTGATTGGCTTTTCGTTTCCGGTTGTCCCCAAGGGCAAAGCGCGCATCCGGGCGCAGATTTCGGCGGCGCACTCGCGCCAGGACCTGGAGCACGGCATCCGGGCCTTCGCCGAAGTGAAGCGCGAATTGGGAATGTGAACCTATCGACAAATCCATGAGAACAAATTACGCAGTCGGATTGGCGGCTCAAGTTCTGGTATTGATGCTGGCGTCACCGATGGCTCCGGGCGCTGAATCAGGTTCAAAAAGTCATCCGCGGCTATCCGATTTCGTGCGGCCGATGGTCGGCACACAGGGGGAGGGCAACACGTATCCCGGGCCGTCGGCGCCCTTCGGCATGATTCAGATCAGCCCCGATACGGACAAGACCAATTGGGACACCGCGCCGGGCTACCAATACACCGACCCAACGATTTTGGGCTTCAGTCTGACGCACCTCAGCGGCACGGGCATTCCCGACCTGGGGGATTTTCTGTTCATGCCGCAAGTGGGGAAGACAGAATGTGTTTCCGGGATGAAAGATCATCCGGAAGAGGGCTATCAATCAAGATTCTCCCATGATGACGAGGCGGCCTCGGCCGGTTACTACAAAGTGAAGCTCCAGAAGTGGGGTGTGACCACCGAACTGACCGCCGGCGAGCGGGCGGGGATTCTGCGGTTCACTTTTCCGGAAAGCGACAAGGCGAGCCTGATGATTGACCTTGCCCACGTCCTGAGCGGCGGCCGGTGGAAGGTGGCCCAGTCGCACGTGCGGATAGAAAACGACCGGACCGTCACCGGCTTCCACCTGGTCAATGGCTGGGCCAAGGAACGTTACCTTTATTTCGCGGCGCGGTTTTCGCGGCCCTTCGACGACACGGAAATCATCAGCGCCGGCAAGCCGGTGATTTACAACACGTATCGATTTCGCAGCCACAAGGAGGCGGCGGGCACGAACCTGCAATTCTTCGCCAAGTACAAGACGCGCGCCAACGAGGTCATTGAGGTCAAAGCGGCGGTGTCCGCCGTGAGCGCCGCCAACGCGCTGGAGAATCTGGATTCGGAGATTGCCGATTGGGATTTTGAAAAGGTGGTGGAGGCGACGCGGGCGAAGTGGGACCGGGAGTTGAGCCGGATTGAAATCGAAGGCACGCAGGAGGAGAAGGAGACGTTTTACACAGCGCTGTATCACGCCTTTCTGGCACCCAGCCTTTACGAGGACGTGAACGGCGAGTATCGCGGGTTGGATCAGAACATCCACCGGGCGAAGGGCTTTTCCGAGTACACGGTTTTTTCGCTTTGGGACACTTTTCGGGCGACGCATCCGCTTTTTGCGCTGATCCAGCCGCAGCGGGATTCAGACATGATCAATACGATGCTGGCGCATTACGACCAGAGCGTGGACCACCTGCTGCCGGTATGGGAACTGCAAGGCAACGAAACCTGGTGCATGATCGGCTACCATGCCGTGCCGGTGATCGTGGACGGATACTTGAAGGGCGTGAAAGGCTTCGACGCCGAGCGGGCCTTCGAGGCCATCAAAACAACGGCCATGAATCCGGATTACGACAGCCTGAACTCATATCGCGAACTGGGCTGGATTCCCTTCGAGCGGGAGGATGAAAGCGTCTCCAAGACGCTGGAGTACGCGTTCGACGACTACTGCGTTGCGCAGATGGCCAAGGCGCTGGGCAGGACGAAAGACTACGATTACTTCATGAAGCGCGCCGGCAATTACAAGAACGTCTATGACCCGTCCACCGGCTGGATGCGGCCACGGGACGCCAAAGGCAATTGGAAGACGCCGTTCAACCCGCACCTTTACAACGAAGGCACGGACGCGGATTTCACCGAAGGCACCAGTACACAGTATTCGTGGTATGCGCCGCAGGACGTGCCGGGTTTGATCGAGTTGATGGGCGGGAGGGAAAAATTCGCCGCCAAGCTCGATTCGCTGTTCACCTACCAGGAAGCGAACCAAAAGGCCGGCGCGGAAGACATCCAGGGCCGCATTGGCGAATACTGGCACGGCAACGAGCCGAGCCATCACATCATTTATCTCTACAGTTGGGCCTGCCAGCCGTGGAAAGCGGCGCAGCGATTGCATGAAGTGGTGAAGACGCAATATGGCAACAAGCCCAATTCCCTCAGCGGCAACGACGACTGCGGCCAGATGTCGGCGTGGTACTTGTTCACCTGCATGGGATTTTATCCGGTTTGTCCCGCCAGCGGCTATTATGTGATCGGCGCGCCCCAGATCAGGAAAGCGGCGATGCATCTTTCCAAAGGGAAGGTTTTCACCATGACCGCCGAGAACCTTTCCGAGCAGAACATTTACGTTCAATCCGTCCGTTTAAATGGCAAAGACTGGAATTCCCCGTTCCTGCCGTACAAGGAATTGAGAAACGGCGGAAGGATTGTATTCACGATGGGGCCGCAGCCCAACAAGGAATGGGGCCGCCAAGCCGCCGCACCCGAGTAAAACGGATCCACAAAAAACTATGAAACACCACCTAATAATCATCGGCGTGGCGATGGCGCTGCTGGCAGGGATACCAGCGCGAGCGGAAATCAAAATCATTGTTGACCGCAACGATAATGATCTTGCCGGGCCGGAATTCAGATTCAAGAACGTCCCCATGCCGTCCGTAAATAACGCGGCAACCGGGGCCAAGTTTGTCATCGTCTCCGGCGCGGTTGATGTGAACAGCGGCGGACTCGACGCGCTCAACGACGGCAAACTTCCGACCGAAGAAGACGAGCCGGACGCGAATTTTTTCTTTGACGCCGGGACGCACGGCGGGCGGCTTCTAGCGGACCTGGGGAGCGTGAGGGACATCAAAGAGGTCAACACCTACTCCTGGCACCCAGGGGCGCGCGGTCCCCAAGTTTACAAACTTTACGCCAGTGACGGCACATCCGGAGGGTTCGATGCAAAGCCGCCGCAAGAGATCGACCCGGAAAAATACGGCTGGAAACTGGTGGCCAGCGTCAATACCAAGCCGAAGGGCGAGGATGCCGGCGGCCAATACGGCGTGAGCATTTGCGACACCAGCGGCTGGCTTGGGAAGTATCGTTATCTGCTATTTGACATTTCTTCCACCGAGAACCGCGACAATTTCGGGAACACGTTTTACAGCGAGATCGACGTGATCGGGAAAGGCGACGTTGCCGGAGCTGGAACGACCGCCGCCACCAACACGCTGGCGGCCCCGGAAGCATCGTGGAGAGGAATTGCCACAAACGCGGAAGGCAAAACGCTGGCGACGATCACGGTCGATACCACGCAAGCCCCGGACATGGCGGCATGGGGCCGGCACGCCGGCGAACTGTGCGCGGAATGGTATCCGAAAATCTGCCAGTGGCTGGAGAGCGAGGATTTCACGCCGCCCAAAACGGTGCGGCTCCGGATTCGCGACGGACGCGGCGTGGCGGGCACGAGCGGGGCCACGATTACTTTCAATGCCAATTATTTCAGGCGGCACAGCAGCGACTATGGTGCGGCGATCCACGAACTGACTCACGTGGTGCAGGCCTATCCCTCCTTTCGTGGAAGCAACGCCAATCCGGGGTGGGTAGTCGAAGGCATGGCTGATTACATCCGGTTTTCCAAATTCGAGCCGGAAGCCCCCCGCCCACGCTTTCGCCCCGACCGCGACAAATACGACAGCGGCTACAGAGTCACCGCGTTTTTCCTGGAATGGATCGAACAAAACTACGACAAGCAATTCGTCAAAGAAGTGAACGCCGCCTGTCGCGCGGGAAAGTTCCAGATGGAGCTCTTCAAGCAACACACCGGAAAAACCGCGGACGAACTCTGGCAGGAATACTCGAATTGGCTGGCGCAAAAACCGGCGGCGGTTCCAGGGAAATGAGGCCCGCCACTGCGCCGCCGCGACGGGCCTGTTTGTTCTGGCGACAAGTTGAGGAGGCACCAAACCCGTGTATAATCGCCAGCCTGATGAAACAGCACTTTTTCCAGGCGGCCGGGTTCCCGGTTTTGATCTCCTTGCTTCTGACATTATCGGCCCAAGGCGCACGGCAACGGCAGTTGCAAGGGCACGTGCCGGCGGCGGTGGCGGGATTGCAAGCGGTGGACCGATTGCCGGCGACAAACCATCTCCGGCTCTCGATCGGACTGCCGCTGCGCAACCGGCCGGCGCTGACGAATCTGTTGGAAGAACTTTACAAACCGGGCAGCCCGCAGTTTCACAAGTATTTGAGCGTCGAAGAGTTTACCAGCCGGTTCGGTCCGTCGGCGGAGGACTACCAGAAGGCCGGTGATTTTGCCAGGGCACACGGTTTGACGGTGACACGGACGCATCCCAATCGGATGGTCCTAGAGGTCGAAGCCCCGGTGGCGGCCATCGAAGCGGCTTTTCAAGTTCACTTGCGCGTTTATGAGCATCCGACGGAGCGGAGACGATTCTATGCGCCGGACGCCGAGCCTACAGTGGACGCGGATGTGCCGGTGCAGGACGTGATGGGGCTGGACAATTATGTGCTGCCGCATCCGATGAACATGCGGGTCAAACCGCTTGCGGCGGGCGGGAACCCGGGGGTGGTCGCCTTCGCCGAGCAAGGTTCGGGGCCGGGCGGCACGTTCATCGGAAACGATTTTCGCGCCGCGTATGTGGCGGGAGTGACGAACAGGGGCGACGGGCAAATGATCGGGCTGATGGAATTTGGGCCGTATTATACCAATGACGTTCACACGTATGAAACCACCGCCAACCTGTCCACGAACATCGTTGTCAGAAACATTTTTCTAGACGGGGTCACTCTGCCGCCCAGCGCGGGGACCGACGCCGGGGAACAGGCCCTGGATATTGAAATGTCCATTTCGATGGCGCCTGCGGCGACGGTCCTCTACTACGGGGGCGAAGTGGTGAACGACATCCTCAATCGCATCGCCACGGACAACCTGGCCCGGCAAATCAGTTGTTCCTTCGGCTTCGGCATCGATTCGACCTCGGAGCAGATTTACCAGGAATTTGTGGCGCAGGGGCAGAATTATTTTCAGGCCTCGGGCGACGCCGGAGCCTACTCCGGCGCGATCGATCCGCCCGCGGCGGAGCCTTACGTGACCATCTGCGGCGGCACGGCGCTGTCCACAGTGACGCCGGGAGGAGCGTGGCAATCGGAAAGCGCCTGGGTCGGCAGCGGCGGGGGAATCAGCACGGCCTACGCCATCCCTTCCTGGCAGCAGGGGATCAGCATGGCGGCCAACGGAGGATCGACGACAATGAGGAACTTTCCCGACGTGGCGATGATGGCGGACACGGTGATTTTCATAGCCGCCAATAACGGGACAGGCGCGGTCGGAGGAACCAGCGCATCGACGCCGCTATGGGCGGGATTTGACGCGTTGGTGAACCAGCAGGCGGCGGCATTGGGCCTGCCGGCGGCGGGTTTTCTGAATCCGGCGCTGTATGCGCTGGGCAAATCGGCGTCGTACGGCAAGTGTTTTCACGACATCACGACTGGCAACACGACCAATTTCAGCAATCCGACCCGGTTTTTCGCCCGAGTCGGCTATGACCTCTGCACCGGATGGGGAACCCCTATTGGGAGCAATCTCATCAGCGCGCTGGCGGCGGCGGGGGGGACGAATCTGATGTTGTACGCCTCGCCTGCCGCGATGGAGCTGACGCAGGGCGGTTCGGGCGCTGTTCTCATTACGATCCAGCCGGTGAACGGTTTCACCGGCGCGGCGGAGCTTTCGATTACCAACCTGCCCGTTGGAGTGACTGCGTCATTGAGTTCGTCCAACACCGCCAGCACAAGTCTATTGACGCTGTCAGCGTCAGCCGGCGCGACGCCAGGCAGCGCGACGGCGACCATCACCGCGACAGCGGGAGCGTTGACACAGACATCCTTGGTTTACCTGAGCATCGTCGCGGCGACACCGGGCACGACGGAGGTCAATCTGGCGTCCGTCTATAACGTGACGGCGACGGTGAGCGATGGAAGAACATTCGGCAACGGAGCCGACGGGGGCGGGCATGCCTACTCGGCGTCGCTGCTTGGGCCGGCGTTGAGTTGGAATGGATGCCTGTTCAACACCGGGTCCGCCAACGCAAACGACGCGGTGCAGTGTTTGGGGCAAACCATAGCGCTGCCAGAGGGCAACTATTGTTCGATTCAAATCCTGGGCACGGCGGTCGATGGCACGCAGACAGGCCAGACGTTTACGGTGACATACACCGACGGCAGCAAGGCAACTTTTACCCAGAGCTTGAGTGATTGGACCGCGGCGCTGGGATATCCCGGCGAAAGCGTGGTGGCGAGCATGGCCTACCGCGATATCAACAATGGCACCGAGGACACGGTGAGCCATGCCAATGTCTATGGCTATTCATTCGGACTCAACAACACCAAGACGGTGCAAAGCCTCAAGCTGCCGTATAATTCCGACGTGCTGGTGATGGGAATGACACTGGCCAATGACTTCCCGCTCTATGCCATGCCCGTGGCGTGGACGATTACGGGCGGTGGCAGCGCCGTCAGCTTGATCACCGCGCAGCCGGTCGGTGTTTCGGGCGGCAATGTGGCGCTATCACTTGCGGGTTTGGCGCCGGGCATGAGCGCGTCTTTCAATCCTTCCAGCGCGCCGTCCAATTCGTTGCTGACCTTCACCACCAGTGTTTCGACCTTTCCTGCCTCGACGACCATCACCATCACCGGCGCGCTCAACGGCATCAGCCATACGATAACGATGCCGGTGACCGTCATCGGCCCGATTCCGGGGAGCGCGGTGGCCAGTCTGGCATCCGACTGCAATGTCGAGGCAATCGTTACCGATGGCGCGACCTTTGGCGGGGGTCTGGATGGCAACGGCAATGCCTATTCGGCAACTCTATTGGGAACGAAGGCAAGCTGGAACGGCTGCGTGTTCGCGACGGGGCCGGCCAATGCGTGCGACGCGATCCAATGCGCCGGGCAAACCGTCGCGCTGCCGCAAAGGCAATCGACATCGTTGCTAATGCTGGCCACGGCTGTCAATGCCGCCCAGCTTGGGCAGGTCTTTACGGTTAACTATACCGATGGCACGAGCGCGATATTCACGCAAAACATGAGCGACTGGAGGGCGGCGGGCAATTATGGCGGCGAATCCATCGCCTTCGCCATGAGTTGGTCGGACACCAATTCGGGAGCGTCGAATACCAACGCGCCTGTGAACCTCTACGGGTATTCCTTTCCGCTCAATGACTCGCGCACCATCCAAAGCGTCACGCTGCCGGACAACCCGGACGTGGTGGTGTTGGGCCTGGCGGTGGCGAACGCGCCGACGGCGGTGGCGCTGTCCGGCGCGTTCAATCGGGCGGGCATATACACGGACGGGACCTCGTTTACGGGCGGGGGATTGGATAATGATGGCAGCGCCTACTCAGCCAACCTGCTGGGATCATCGCAGGCCTGGAGCAGCGTGGTTTTCAATTTCGGGGCGTCCAACGCCGTGGATGCGGTCAAATGCACGGGTCAGCAGATTGCGCTGCCGACCAACCGTTATACCGGCCTCCTGCTCCTGGGCGCGGCGGTCAACGGCAACCAAGCAGCTCAAACCTTTGTGGTCAGCTACGCTGACGGAACCACCGCCACGCTGAAACAGAGCATAAGCGATTGGGCGAATCCGCAGAATTACCCCGGCGAAGCGACTGTCGCGGCCATGAACCACCGCGACACGTCGTCGGGAGGAATCGACGGGACGACGGTGAACCTATACGGCTACTGGCTGCCGCTGAACAACACCAAGGTGGCGCGCAGCATCACGCTGCCGAACAACAACAACGTCGAAGTGCTGGCGATGAGCCTGGTCAATACGCCGTTGCCGGCGCCGCTGGCCGCGGCTTTCAACCGCGCCGGGATTTACACCGACGGCTCCACGTTCCCATCGACCAACGGACTGGACGGGGGGGGCTATTCCTATTCGGCCAACGCGCTGGGTTCGTTCGAGTTGTGGAATGCGGCGCTATTTGAAATCGGGCCGCCCAATGTGTCCAACATCGTCAGCGGCGCCGGCCAGGTCGTGGCGTTGCCACCCGGACAGTATGGATCATTGATGTTGCTGGGGGCCGGAGTCGATGGCAACCAGTCATCGCAGGTTTTTCGGGTCACTTATACCAACGGCGCCCAAAGCGCTTTTACACAAAGCATGAGTGATTGGGCAAGCCCGCAGCATTACGCGGGAGAGACGATCGTCGCCGCGATGGGCTATCGCAATCAAGCCGGCGGGGGCAGGGCCGGCCCGCCGGTCAACCTGTATGGCTACACGTTCAATTTGATCGCGTCCGACGTGGCGCAGAGCGTTACACTGCCGGCCAACGGCAACCTGGTCATCGCCGCCATCACCTTGAGCAACGTGACGATAGCCACACCGGAAGCGCCCGCCATCGTCACCCAGCCGGGGGATGTCACAGTGACCAATGGCTATCCCGCCAACTTCGCCGTGGAGGCAACCGGTTCGCCGCCGTTGACGTATCAGTGGCAATGGGATGGGACCGACCTGCCCAACGGAGGGGGCATTTCCGGCGCCACGACGGACGATCTGGCCCTGACCGCGGCAGCCGAGACGAACGCCGGCAGCTATACTGTTATTGTCGGCAATAACTATGGCAGTGTCACCAGCATGGTGGCATCCCTGACGGTGGTGATTCCGCCGATTGTATTTCAAACGGCGATGGTTATCAGCAACACCGTTTCGTTCTCTTGGAGCGCGGCGCCCGGACTGAATTATCAAACCCAGTACACGACCGATCTGTCTTCCTCCAATTGGATCGACCTGGGCAGCGTTGTGGGGGCAACCAATGGGACGCTCTCGACCTCTGACCAGCTTGGGCCGGACCCGCAAAGGTTTTACCGTGTGGTTTTAGTCCCGTCGAATTAGCCGGCTTTTCCCACCATGAAAGAGGCTGCCGGGAAGGATGATTCCCGGCAGCCTTGTGTTTGGACATTTTGGGAGAGGCGACGTGCGTGAAACGGGTTAAACTCGATTAAACCGGCAGCGGGTTCCAGTGCGGTTTGGCTGGCCCGGGCAATCCTGAAAGGATTGCAGGCGCTCAGCCCAGGGTTGCGAGGAACGAGCTACCCTGGGAAGGCTTCCCCAGATACATATCAACCCTGAAAGGGTTGAATCAGAGGACAGGTGTGCATAGCATCCCGCCATGCCACAATCACTGGCGAAGATATTGGTTCACACCGTCTTCTCAACCAAGGATCGCCGTCCCTTCCTACGAGACGAAGCCTTGCGCGGAGAACTGCACCGATACCTGGGAGGCATTCTGGCCAACCTCCAATGTCAGCCCATTATCGTTGGGGGTGTCGAAGACCATGTTGACGAGCGTTATGTGTGGGATTGATTCAACCCTTTCAGGGTTGATGATGGAATTGGGTTAATCGACCCAGGGTAGCTCGTTCCTCGCAACCCTGGGCTGAATGATACAATCCCTTCAGGATTGGCTTCTGAGGCCAGGAAAAAATGTCCAAATTCCAAGCTGCCGGGAATAACGATTCCCGGCAGCCTTATGTTTCAAGCCGAGGTTAGATCACTGCAGGAACAGGCGATAGAACTGCGCCGTGCCCGCCGCGTTAACAATGACCTGGTTTTGCCCATTTGCGACCGTGGGCGTAGCCGTCACTGCGGTCCACGGACCGAGCACGGTGGGGGCCTGTTGCAGCTCAAACAATGTGGAAACCGTCACCGGCCAGAGGATCATGGCCGAGTGGCCCGATGGAACAACAGAGAGCACCGGCGTTGTCGTGGAGGAGAACGCCACGCTCAATATCTCCTGTGTCGAAGCCACGCCGCCGTCGGAGCCCGTGAAACCGATATAGGCGCTGGGAGCTCCCACGACGGAGAGCATCGTGGGATCACCAAAACTGTGATTGGTCGTGAAGGTTACGCCGGTGGCGGTATCTGTCATCAGAACAGACATCACGCCTTCAATCAGGTACAACCTGATGTTGATCGGATCGCCACTGGCGACCATTGGCACTGATGTGTAGGCAATGGCGCTACTGTCCCCGCCGCCCGTTTGGCCATTGGTGCCGAAGCCGATTCCCTGGGTGTGTCCGTTGTAAACGTTAATCTCGAATGTGGCGCAGGGCTGGATGTCGGTTGCAGGGGTGAGTGAAGAAACGCCCAAATCACCACCACCGCCGCCGAGCGCGGTGACGGTCCGTGGATCATTTTCAATGCAGAAGGTCATGCCGTCCGCTCCGCCGGAGTTGGCCGCTCCGCCGACATCCTGGAAGGTGAAGTTGGCAATGAAGCCGCCGACATATTGCGGGGTATTAAAGAAGGCGCTGGAGACCTCGCCGCCGCTGCCGTCGGTAAGCTCCAGGAAGCCATTGGTGGTAAAGTTCCCATTGCCGTTTGTCGTCCAATCGCTGATTTCAGCGCCGAAACCGATGATGGGCGGCGCGTTGGTGAGGGCGATTACAGTAGCCACAGAACTGGGCGTGGGGCCAAAGGCGTTGCTGACGACAACCTGGTAGGTGTTGCTACCGGGCAGGACTGAAAACGCATAAGTGGCGTTGGTGGCGCCGGGGATCGCGTTTGTCGAGCCGTTTAGGAACCAATGATAGTAGAACGGAAGTGAGCCGGAGGCGACGACAGAATAATTGTCCGGGACGCCTGGCGGCCCATAAGCGAGGAGCGGTGAGAGGTCCATCTGAATGGTAGGCGGCCCTTGCACCACATGCAGGGTAAGGGTCGGGCTGAGCAGGAAACCGTATTGATTGGAGATAGCCAGGAAGTACTGCCATCCGTCCTGGCTTTCCTGCACGTCAGGAAGGGGCAACGAGGCGGAGATTTGATTCGTCAGAACATTTGTCGTGTTGGAGAGGTCAATGTAATACCACTGCATATTCAGCGGCAAGGCGCCGGAGACCACGGCGGTGATGTTGGTATTGGCGCCCTGGTTCACGGTGAGGCTGGTACCCGGCATGGCGACGCTGGGAGGAGTGCCGGCTCCAGCGTACATCGACGCGACCTGCGCCTGGGTCAGGGCATTGGTGAAGATGGCCACCTGGGCAACGTTGCCGACAAAATTCCGGTTGGCATAATCAGCCGCTCCGCCAATGAGCAGTGGAATGGGATCATCCTGAAGGGCCAGCCCCGTGGCGTGCGCGACGGGCACGCCGTCAATGTAAAGGTAACCGGCAACGGATGCGCCATCGAAAACACCCGCCCAGAAATGCCACTGGCCGTCATTCAAGGCCGTTGGGCCGACCAGATCGCTGTTCGGATTAGCGGCAAAATGGGGAAAGGCCGTTTGATCAAGGCTGAATCGATAGGATAGGTCGGCCCGGCCCAGTACCGTCTCAAACCACAGCGGAAGGGCTGTAGGCACCTTTACCCATGCAGTCATGGAAATGGATGCGGTGGCGTCCAGAACGAGCGGATCATTGAATGCGCACCAGACACCCGGGCCACCCTCGGAAGAGTTCACAGGACCGTTGGTATCACCCATCTCACAGGAGTAACTTGCAGTCCCGAAGCCTGGATAAGTTGGGCCGGGGGTGCCTGGCGTCGTGCCGTTTTCGTAGAATCCATTGGCCGCGGCCCCGGCGGTGCCATAGTTGACGGCCACCGGATAGGGAGGGGACACAGCATCATCCAATCTGTAGTACAAACTCGGATTGCTCTGCATGACCAGGTTGCTGTATGAGACAGAAGGATTTGGATTCAGGGCAGTTTGATAGTGCGCAAGGACGGTATTTGCGTCGAGCGCAGTCGCGTAATACGCCACCTCATCTATAGCCCCGTTAAATGGAAAACCGCCATCGGACCGCGCACCTATCGCCAGGCCGCCGGTGCCGCCGTTTTGGCCGTCGGATGGCACGTAGTCGCTTGCGAAGGGGCCGCTGGCCACCAGAACGCCGTTGAGATAGCCGTACATGTTGGTGGCGGTGACGGCATTGCTGACGACAACCACCAAGTGGTTCCACTGGCCAGGCGTGACCGACTCCACCGCTCCAATCAGGAGGTCGGAGGCAAAAACTGTGCCATTGGCATCGTAAGCCCTGAACTCGTATTGATCCGGGTTGGAGGCGCCCAGATAGATCAGCCAGCCAGAGCGCGTGCTGCCAGCATCGACAATACTCAACGGACACTCTCCGCTACGGACGTATCCGTTGTCGAATGCCTTCAACCAGGCCTCAATTGTGAAGGGCGGCGGATAGGCAATGGGGTTATTTGAAGAGTCCAAGTACGGGCTTTGAGCATAGGAAAAGGAAGTATTGCCACTTGGCGTCGGCAAAAACACCGCGGCGTCGTCGCCGTCGGAAGTCGCCCCCGTGGCGCCCAGCAGCACCTCGCCGGTAATGGTGGCATCAAGCGCGGGCGAACCGAGGTTGCCGCTGTTGTGCAATGCAGCAGGCTTGACGGAAACCGGCTGGTTGGTTTCAGACAAGGGCCAGTAACCGACCGGACTGAGTGCCACAACGGTGTTGAAGTAGGACGATTGGGCCTGGGCGGCTGCGCCAGCCATGAAGGCCGCAAGGGCACCGAGGACAAGGAGATTTTCGCGCATACAGAGGTCTTCGATTCTTATTGTTACAGTTCTGCTCTTTCCCTCCCTGGAGGGACGGTCGCGTCTCACAACAAATCTCACATTCTCACACCGGAGGAAAGCGCGAAGTGCGCGGTTCAAGGACAATCTCCTTGCTGGAAAAACGAGCGTGGAATTATGCTGTGGTCCGGTTATGAAGCGCCTGAAAATGATCTCCGATGGGGCGTTGGCGCGCCTGCGCCAGAGCGCCTTGGAGGCATGGCGGCGGCAGGATTATCCGCAATACTTCAACATCATGGAGGAGGCCAGCCGCCGGGACCCCGCCAACTCCACCCTCCTGCTGGATATGGGAGCCGCCCACGGTATGCGCTACGATTACGCGGCGGCTGACCGCTGCTTCGAGAAGGCGGTGCGCGTCGCTCCAGACAGAAACAACGCCCTGGTCATGGCCGGAACCCAATGCCGCGGCTTTGAGCGCTACGAAATGGCTCGAACCTACTTCGAGCGCGCGGTCAAAGAACCCGGAGCGTCGCCGGACACCTGCGTCAAGCTGGCCGAGATTTACGAGCGATTTCGCCTGCTGGAAGAGGCGTCCGAATTGGTGGATCGGGCCTTGCGCCTGGCCCCGGACAATGCCCTGGCATCGGTGGTCGGCGCCCGGTTGGACCGATTGCGCGGCAGGGCCGAGGCGGCGGAGGGACGGCTGCGTGTTTTGCTTTCGCGCTCGGATCGGGAGAGTTGGTCCACCCGCATCCGCGGCTGGTATGAACTAGCCGCGGTGCTGGATGGGCAAGGGCGATATGACGAGGCGATGGCGGCCCTTCTGCAGGCCAAGGGGATGATCCTGCCAAACGCGGCGCACTATATCGCCGGCCAAAAGCTGGCGCAGTCAAAGTTGAAGATGGCAGCCGAGCGGCTGGACGCCCGGAGCGTGGAACGGTGGCGCGCGCCGGCGGCCAATCCCCAGCCGCCGCACCGCCTGGCGCTCTTGTGCGGCCATCCGCGCTCCGGCACCACGCTGCTGGAGCAAGTGCTCGACTCGCACCCGGATTTGTATTCGGCGGAGGAGACGGGGATTTTTATGCGCGAGTCCTGGATGTGTCTGTTGCGCGGCTCGCCGCCGGAGAGGTTGATGCTGGAGGCGCTGGAATCGGCGCCGCCCGCCGCCTTGGCGCAAGCGCGGCAAAACTACATGGACTGCATGGCGCGCTTTGTGGGGCATCCGCCGGATGGCCGGATGTTGATCGACAAAAACCCGTCGCTGACCGTCTTGATTCCGGCTTTTGTCCGGGTCTTCCCGGAGGCGAAATTTCTGGTGGCGCTGAGGGACCCGCGCGACGTCTGCCTGAGTTGTTTCATGCAGCCTCTGCCGCTGGGACAGGTCAGTGCCGTTTTCCTCACCCTGGAGGAAACGGTGCGGGAATACGCGTCGGCAATGGGTTTGTGGAAGGCGGCCGCGCCGTGCCTGGGCGATATGTTTCTGGAAGTCCGCTATGAGGATTTGGTGGCGGACCTGGAGGGGGTTTCCCGCCGGGCTCTCCAGTTTCTCGGGGTGGGGTGGGACGAACGGGTGCTGCGATTCGACGAACACGCGCGAAGCAAGCTGGTGCGCTCGCCCACATACGCCGCAGTCGCCAGACCGGTCTCCAAGGGCGCGATTGGACGCTGGCGCAATTACCAAAAACACCTCCAACCGTGGCTGGAAGCACTGGCCCCTTTTGTCAAGGCCTTTGGCTACGAGTAACCCGGCGCCGGCGATGGCGGGGATGGAAAGAACAAGGGCCGGGATTGCTCCCGGCCCTTGCTGATAATCGGATCGCTCAGAACGATCCGCTTGGGCCTATTGAAGCGACAGCCTGTAGAAGGCGGTGCTGGTTCCAGGAGTCAAGGTGACTTGGTTCATGGAATTGACGATCACTGGCGTGGCGGTCACGTTGGCCCACGGGCCATTCACGTGGGCGCTTCCCTGCAGCACGAACAAGGTCGCCACTGAGACCGGCCAGGAAATCACCGCGCTTTGGCCCGTGCTGCGCGCGACACTGAGAATGGGCGGTGTGGTGTAGGAGAACATGAAGTCCGACACCCTCTGGATGGAATTGTCGCCGCCGGTGGCTCCGGTAAAGCCGACCAGCGCGCTGCTACCGCCGACGATGGCGGGCATGTCCGGCACGGTATAAGTGGTCGTGAAGGAATTCCCCGTCTTGGAATCCACGAGCCACACTGTCGCAACATTCTCGTTGAAGTAGAGCTGAACGTTGATCGGGTCTCCACTGGAGAGGCTCACCGGCGCGACGCTCGAATAAGGCACTGTCGGATTGACGCTGTCCGGCGTGCTCCCATCGGTGCCGAACTGAACGCCGGAGCCGCCCGAAGCGTATGGATAGAGGTTCATCTCGAACGCGGCGCTCGGGGTGATGCCGTAGTAAGCCAACGACCCGCCACCGCCGCCGAGCGCATTCGTGCCCGCCGGAGCGTTTTGCAGGCAGAAGGTGGAGCCGTCGGCCTCCGGACTGCTGGTGCCCGTCGCGGAGGTGTAGGTGAAGGTGGCGACGAAACCGCCGATGTACTGCGGCGTGTTGAAGAAGGCGCTGGAAATCTCGCCATTCGTGCCGTCGGTGAGCGTCAGCAAATCATTGACGATGCTGGGGTGATTGGTAGCTCCCGGCCAACCCGACCCCCGGTTCAGGGTCCAACCCGTGCCGTCGCCGCCAAAGGTGATGACAGGCGGAGGGTTGGTTAACCCCAAGACCACGGCCATTGAACTGGTGGTGGGGGTTCCAGCGGAGTCGGTGTTGGTGATGGCGACGCTATAACTATTGGAGCCTGCCAACGCGGTGAACGAATAGCTGGAGCTTGTCGCTCCCCCAATGGCGCCGCTCCCCTGATACCATTGGTAGGAGAACGGTTCGGTGCCGGTCGCTGTCACCGAGAAGGTGACCGGGATTCCGACGGGAACCTCGACCAACAACGGGGAGAGGTCCACCGCAACCACCGGCGCCCCCGACTGCACATTGAGAGTGACATAGGAACTGGTGACCACGCCATAGGCATTGGAAACCACCACGAAGTACTCAAAAGACCCCCAGCTCGTCTGGACGTTGGTGAGCTGCAAGGTGGAGTTGGTGGCCGATGGGATCGTCACTGTCTGCGAACTCTGGTTCAAGTAAGACCATTGGAAAGAGAAGGGTATGTCGCCCAGCGCCGTCGCGTGGATGGAGCCGTTTCCGTCCTGATCAACCGCGACGGTGGCTGGCACGGTCACAAGGGGCGCCGTGCCCGCGGCGCCGAAGAGGGCCTGGATTTGCGACTGCGAGAGAGCCTGGGGAATGACGGCCACGTGGCAAAGGTTGCCGGAGAGATAGCGTGTCGTGTAGTCTGGCGCGCCGGCAAGATACAGATCGAGGCTGTTTCCAACGACTGACCTGATCATATTCGAGGCCACGAGCGCACTATCCACGTAGAGAAAGCCATTGGCTGCGGCGCCGCTGCCCCCCTCATACACGCCGACTATGAAGTGCCAATTGCCGTCCACTATGGAGCCCGAACTGGTCGCGTCCCCGGAGCTATTGTTGCCGTCGTTAAAGCCAGGGTCTCCGCTCGTGTTGACACTCAACCGGTAGGAGCTGTCGCCATGTCCGAGGATGTCCGCGAACGCCGTCTCAAAAGCCGACTGTTGGACCCACGCCATGATCGTGACGGGCGTGGTGATGTTGAACGGGCCTAACGGGACGTCAACGTAATTGTCCCCCGTGAACTCAACGCTGTAGCTTGGGGAGCCAAAGCCGGGGGTCGGCACCCCCGGTTGCAGGAGGCCGGGGCCGCCAATGTAAGTCCCGTTATAGCCGCCGACATAATCATAAGCGACCGAGCCGCTGATTTCTTCCAAGGGCCAATAGGCCAGCGGAGCGAAGGTCAGCAATTGTTTCTGATACGCGCTGGGCGTCTCGACGGTCAGGCTCAGAGCCGCGCTGTTGGTGGAGCCGTAAAAATTGCTGATAGTGCAAGTGTAATTCCCCGTCGCGTTGGTTTGCACGTTGGGGATCGTCAACGCGGCGTTGGTCGCGGCGGAAATCTTGTTTGTCGAATTGTAGTACCACTGGTAGGTGTCAGGCCCGATCCCATTGGCGACCACACTGGCGTTGAGTGTCACGCCGGCCAGCAGAACCTCGCCGCTTGCCGGTTGTTGCAGGATGCCGGGCGGAACGTCGGCCAGGGAGCCTAGAAGCTGGACTTCGGCGATTTGAACGCCGTTGGAGGCTATGGTGTCGTTGTTGACGTTGGTAAAGGTCAAGCGGTAGGTCCCGTACGCGGTGGTGTTGGGAAAGTCAATTTCCTGAAGAACTTGATTGGTCACGTTGATGACGCCGGCGGCGGCATTGCGTTGCGCGGGCAATGCCAGCAGCCCGCCGGCAATCGCCGTGAAGTTGACGCCGTCAGTGGAGCCTTCCAACAGGTAATCCGCCGGATCGTCCTCAGGATGACTGCTGGCGGTAAAAAGCCGCAAACCCGTCACCACCGACACGCCCGCCCTGGGTGTGACAACGAAACCGACCGGCCCGGAAAATGGGGCGACGCTGTCGTTGCCGCCAAAATTGATGTATTCAGTAAGCGTGTCGTCATTGACGTTCTCCGGCGACGTCAGCATAAATGGCGGCGGGAGCGAGTTGTAAGGCGAATTCGTATTGTTGTTGAAGTCGGTCACCACGTCGGCCGGTTGCAGCACGTTGGTGCCGGTGGAGGTCAGAAGGGTCAGCGGCGCCGCCGAGGTGGCGTTGGTCGCGCTGGCCGTGGTGATGACACACTGATACAAGCCGACATTGGTCGAAGCGACGCTGCTGATCGTCAGGTTGGTGGTGGCCGAACCGTTGATATTCCCCACATCGGAGAGGACGTTGGTGACGCCGGCG
>Ga0187860_1000736_pt1 | contig 30683 bp, 25 predicted proteins | sample June2016WEW_10_4_FD_132981 | JGI IMG/M metagenome (GOLD analysis project Ga0187860, IMG submission 132981) | Peatland microbial communities from SPRUCE experiment site at the Marcell Experimental Forest, Minnesota, USA - June2016WEW_10_40 | ecosystem: Environmental > Terrestrial > Soil >...
CCCTGGCGACGACCCGCCGCCCGAAGACGAAGACGGACACAAGTGGTGGCTCTGTGCCGAGCACTATGACCAGTGGACTGCGCCGCGACCAATGAGGTGCACTTGTGGCGTTGACGACCATTGTCCATGCGATTGCACGAAGCCGGATTTTTGGGACGAGCGATGAGGGGGGCAAGAAGATTCGCCGTTTCCCGGCCCACGGAGACCGGAAGCTCTCTAACCGGCGCCGACGATGGCACGCTAGCCTGGCCCAAAAAGGTCTGGCGGCTTTCCAACCAGCATCAGTGAGCGTGAGCCTGGGTTGCCTCCGGCAGTCAGCCCCAGTGGACTGGGACAAATAGCGAAACCCGACGTGGTGCCTGTGATTGTCGGCAGGCTTGAGCCGCAAGAGCGCAATGACAGCCTCCGGGCCGGAAACCAGCGGCTGCACGTCAAAAACGGTCCCGCCGCGCTTTCGGGCTTGTGCGCCGCATCGCGGGTGCCGCAGCGAAGAATTCGTGTATTCATCCCACCAGTCCGCAAGCGCCAAGCGGATTTTGGCTCTCGGGAAGACTCTTGGCCGGAGATTTGAGGGCCGTGGCGTCATGTTGTTGAGCATGCGGAGGTGCGGCACGGTGCTGCCGACCGCATGGCAGACCGGCTTACACACCGGTTCCTATCCATGTTTTACGGCTCAAACCTTAAAAATAGCCAGAAACCGGAGCAGCGCTGAATCGGTGGTCACTTCGCGAAGGTGTGACACCCAATCCGCAACATCGGCAGCCCTGAGGCGCCGGTTGGCGCTGTCCCGACGAATCGAGAACTGGTCGTTGCCTTTGCCGCATCAGCCCGATGGAGCAAGCTGCGTCCTAGTTGCGCCCACGTGCGCCTATTGCTCTCGGCAACTTGGTGGTGCGAGACGAGGCTCAGGCCGATAGCTGTAACCTGGGACTGGCTTGCCTTGAGCTCGGGCCCGGTCGGACACCCCACCCGTACCATAGCCATTCGTGTGACGCTAATTGCCTGTTTTGAGGTGACCGGGCTTTCAAGACTCGCATTCTCTGGTCCACAAATTTGGAAATCATCCGTCCAGTCGTCCGTGCCGCTTGCCCGGGGCAATTGGGTCCGCTCTGATATCCTAAAGACATCCCACAAGCACCTCTATCAGGTATGTGGGTACTTGCGAAAAGTGGCGGGCCTAGAGTCGCCCACCGAAAAATATGCGCACGCTTCGGAACGTCACGCCGACACCGGAACAGCTGAAGATCCTTTCGCGGACTCAGCCAGGAATTGAATTGATCCGAGGAGCCGCCGGTAGCGGTAAAACCACAACTGCGCTCCTGAGGCTCAAATCCTTGATTGGATTCTTTCTGAGCAGGCGGAAGCGCGAAAACAATCCTTCGCCAGTGAAGGTCGTCGTACTCACCTACAATCGCACGTTGCGAGGCTACATTGAGGCCCTGACGCAACAGCAGGCCTCGAGTTTCCAAGGCGTAGATCTCGAGGTCGAAACGTTCAGCCGCTGGGCCATGCGCGCCCTCAAGAGCCCCCGCGTCTTGGACGGCCGCACACGTGAAGGCAAACTATTCAGCTTGGGCAGTAATCTGGGCTTGCCTCCGAAGTTCTTGCTGGGCGAAACGGAGTACGCCCTTGGCCGCTTCCTGCCGGGAGATCTGGACAAGTACATCACGGCTCGGCGGCACGGTCGCGGGCCGAGCCCCAGGATGGAAAAGCAGCAGCGTCAGCGTTTGTTGGATGAGGTGATCAACCCTTACCAAAGCTGGAAACAGGCCCGTGGCGAGTTTGATTGGAACGACCTAGCCGTTGAGTTGACAGCCCAGCAGGTGCCGGTGCTCTACGACATTGTCATCGGGGACGAAACTCAAGATTTCTCTGCCAACCAGGTGAGGGCAATCGTCAATCAACTTGCACCCGTCTATAGCCTGACATTCGTCCTGGACTCCGCGCAGCGTATCTACGCCCGCGGATTCACTTGGCAAGAGGCTGGCCTGACCATTCGGCCCGAGCACATCCGGCAACTGAAGCATAACTACAGAAACACGGTCGAGATCGCCAAACTCGCAGCATCACTAATTAAGGGCGTGCCACTTGATGACGACGGCACCATCCCTGACTTCAGTGCTTGTTCTTCGCACGGGCGCGTGCCGCTCGTCCTCCGCGGAAAATTTGGCCAGCAGGTTGATTACGTTGTCCGGTACCTGCGGAACGGCGTTGACCTCGCGAATGAGTCGGTAGCTTTTCTTCATCCCCAGGGTGGCGGATGGTTTGACGAGACTAGGCGACGGCTCAGGAGTGCTGGGCTGCCTTTTGTGGAGATCACGCGCAAATCCGACTGGCCCCGAGGCAGCGAAAATATTGCCCTGAGCACATTGCACTCGGCGAAGGGGCTCGAATTTGACCATGTCGTCATCCTCGGCTTGAATGCGGAAGTTACGGAGCATGGTAAGGAAGAGGACGACGATGGTCTGATCACGTTACGCAAGTTGCTGGCGATGGGAATTGGTCGAGCCCGGTTGTCTCTCCTATTGGGGTACAAACCTGGAGTAGCATCGCACCTGATCGATTATCTCGATCCGGCGACGTACGAGGGCATTGACCTGTGACTGTGAATGAAATCATCACTGATCGTGAAATCACTGAAATCGTACATTTCACCACGCACCGAGGACTACTTGGAAGCCTTCATGCGGGCTCAGTTAAATCTAGAAAACGGCTTCCCACGGAAATGGACCTGAAGTTCATATACAAGCCTAATGCTGAATACCGCAAGGACGCAGCTTGGCTGGATTACGTGAATCTGTCGATTTCGCGCATCAATTCTGATTTCTTTCTGACATCATGCCGCTGGCATCGCGAAGAAGACCTGTGGTGGTGCATCATGTCGTTCGAACCAGCGATCCTGACTCACCCAGGCGTGTACTTCGCCACGACGAACAACATGTACACGGGTGTGGTCCGCGGGGCCGGGGCATCAGGATTAGAGCGGCTTTTTGCGCCTCGTATTGCTCGTTGGACCGGCAACACCGTGGTCAGACTCGCGAATTTGGCAGGCAGGTTCGCAACGTGCGTGCAAGCTGAAGTGCTATATCCTGGAGAGCTGTCGATCCAGCATCTTAAGGGTGTTTACGTGGAGCAGGACGAGGACCAGGACGAGGTGCACGCGCAAATGCACATGATCGGTGTTGAAGGAGTTGAAGTCATTGTCGACGCAACAAAATTCGGGCGTACAGGCGCAAGATATGCAACGTCCAAGTAAAACCGCGATCATTAACTCAGCTCTGTGGTCCGCATACGGTGACGCGCTCGGATTCATGAGCGAGCTTGCAGACGCCTCAACACTACGGCGCCGCATCCATGCCGACCGGGTCAGTCGCACAATCTCATGGAGTCGTGGCATCGGCGGCCGGTTCGGCGCCACGATTGAACTGCCTGCTGGTTGCTACTCCGACGACACCCAACTCAGGCTCGCGACATCGCGGGCAATAAGGGCAGATGGCTACTTTGACGTAGAAGTGTTTGCAAAAATTGAGCTGCCGGTGTGGCTTTCCTATTCACTTGGTGGTGGGACATCAACTAAGACTGCCGCTTCCAGTCTTACGCATGTTGATGTCAACTGGTTCAGCAATTTTTTTAGTGTGAAACGATCGTCCTACTTGGATGGAGGTGGAAATGGTGCCGCAATGAGGATTCAACCACATGTGTGGGCGGCGGGGGCTTCCTCGCGTGAGGCGATATTGCGCAACGTTCTTAGAAACTCCGTTTGCACTCATGGACACCCTCGCGGAATAGCCGGTGCATGTTTCCACGCGCTCTGCCTTTTGGCAGCTCTGCAGTCAGGTGATGTGCCCGGGCCTACCGTATGGCGCGAAGTTGTAGCGGCACTTCCTGAGATCTGCGCGATACTGCGCCGAGACAACGACCTCGCGGCATTCTGGGTGCCGGTTTGGCAGGAGCGGTCTAGAAGTGAGTTGGATAAGGCATTCGAGCAGGTAAGGCGCGAATGCATGGACGACATTGCAGTCGCAGAGCAGTTCGTGGAAGGTGACCCGCGCGTCTCCTACGAAAGAATGGCTCAGGCCATCGGTGCCCTGAAGTCTGATGTCCGCGGCTCCGGGACTAAGACATCCATTCTCGCGTGCGCTCTCAGTTGGCTATTTAGAAACGAATCACCTGCTGAAGCATTGGTCACAGCGGCGAACCTTCTCGATAGCGACACGGACACTATCGCTACCATGGCGGGTGCCATATCGGGCGCAGTCAGTAACTCCCCGCCTGATGGCGATTTGCTGGACCGGGAGTACATTGAAAGAGAAGCCGTTCGGCTATGGGAGGTCAGTACAGGAGAGCCCACCTTGAGCTTCGAGTATCCTGACTTGCTGAAATGGCGCCCCCCCAAGACTATGCTTGATGCGGTCGGGCTAGCGCATGGATCTATCGCAGTCGTGGGTCTCGGCGAAGCGCGTACCGTGAGCCCTAAATGGCAGAGCCGAACGAACGATGGGACCTCTTGGCAGTGGCTAAAGTTGCCTTTCGGCCAAACCGTTCTTGCGAAACAGAGAGAGGCGCTGACAGAGCTTACACCAGGCAATCTCACAAGAAGCCAACCATCAACAATCAAGCAGCCGCATAATAAAGGAAACACTCCGCAAATGGAGCATCAGCCTGAATTATTTACAGTGAATTCGGCCAAGAACGACGATCGCAAACAGCAAATTCCTGTTCGGCAGCGGACTTTGGACGAGCTCACAACTGAAGCAATAAAGGCAGGATTCAATTACGGCATTATCGGCAAGCACGTGATGGAATTAGCCGAGCGTTCCGACGGGATCGAGCTCGCAATTGCCTACGTGGCGGTGATCGCTAAAGCAAAGAAGGCTCGTTTACAAGCACAGGCAGCGAAAAAAGAAACGGAATTGAAATCGTCCCAACCCACGGCTGAATAACTATCCACCTGGGGCACCACCTCTCTCAAATCGTGGTACAAATCCGCCTTCCGCAGCGGCTCCAACGCACCGTTCCCGAGCTTGCCGCGCTCGAAACCGTCCGTGGACTTTGAAGAATTCTCCTCCGCACGAATGGGTGTTCGCGAGTTAGCTTACTCGTTGGGTTGAATCCCGGAAGCATCGTCTCCGATGAACAAGGACGAAATGGATTTCTCGTCAGATGGAACACGAGCCGTCGCTTTGAGTTCGATATCCGCATCTGGAACACGCTTTATACGGGGCAAACAGCAACGCGGAGGGGCATTGGCTTGGTGGAGCAGCAGTGTGAACTACGCCAACTTAAAGTACGACGAGACTTCCGAACACCGTATCGTCGCGGCGCCGCTGGCCATCTGGCAAGCGCACCGTGTAAGCGTCGGTTTCGGTGAAAGTATTGTGCGGTGCCTTGCGCCTGACGGTCTTACCATCTCGGGAAATCAACCACACATACGGCTGCTGATTTTCCGGGGTGTTGGGGTCGCACCACGCCTTTTGGTAGCATTTTGGGATAATGTGTTGAGCTTTTTCTCTGCCATGACATCGACGGGACCGCTGCCGTAATAATAGAACCGCGCTGATCCAAGAAGCGGAACAATTTGCGGACGCGACGGGCGTGCGGTATCTCGGCAAGAGAGGAAGGCAATGATAGGCGATCCGCGAAAAAGATCGTTCCGAGCGATAACGCGCTCGGATCTGTTGCGATTGGCCGAACTCGCCCGCTTCGATCGTGACAGGTTCTTCGCTAGCCATCCCGATTGGCGTCGTTACTACGCTGGGCGCTTCCTTGGCAGTGCACTGTGCCAAGGGGCTGCGCTGCATTACGTGGGTGGCGAGGTCGGCATAAATGACTTCGACGTGTACTCGTTCTTTGCCGTCAATCCAAATCGAGCGTGGTACGCTAAGCGCATCAAATCCGTGGATTTTGGTAATCCTAAATTTGGCCGCTCGGAAGTCTCTCCTTTAAACTTCGTCGGGAGACGGGTAGACCTGATGGCACGTGCTCTTGACGTCGTACCGAACGCGGACGTTGCGACAGCTGTGAGGAGCTATTTGGAAGTCTCACGTACCCGCACCGCTGCCGAATTGGCGAGTAAAGCCGTCGTGCTACTCGAACCGACCGACCTGGTAGGCACTGTGATTTGGCCGATCCAAGGCGTGTACACAGATAAGCACGCCGACTAATACGGACGATTGCGGAATGCTGGCGGACGCCCTCGGCGCTCGCTTGAGAACTATCGAGCTAGGGTCCGGAGCAGCCGTCGCGAGCGCCAGTACTTCGGCAAGGTCGCTGTTGTGGGGATGCGACGCTCGTAGCCGATCCCGTCAATACGGGATCGCTGCCGTCCCGCGTCAGCGTGCGGAGGGTACGCGTCGTTCGCGGGTAGGGCTATGCCCTAAAAAGGGAGGAATGATACCCTTCAGAGTTGCAACCGTAAACAGGCCAGTGAAAACGGCGATTCCAGCATAGCTGAATACCAACCACCAAATCTTAACGTTTCTTCCCGGTTTCCGGTGCGACGCCTGCCAGCAGAATGAAAGCGGCGACAAAGTGGAACATCGCTCCCCCAAGAGGGCTGCCGTGTTGTAAATGGTGACGTTGAGTTTGGCCCCGCCTGGATGGCCCCTCACCCAACCTGCAATGACTCCCCCCAATCCGAAGGCCAAGAGTCCGCACCCTGGGACTCGCGCGGCTTGCCCATAGCGGAGGGCATAAACGAAGTAATTTACGTGTTTTGGCCTGCAGGAGTATCATTGCACCCTAATTTCTGACACTTACCTGACGGGGAGTTACATTCGAGGGGGCGGAATGTACCTTGCCAGCATCACCATTGAAAATTTCCGATGTTTCGGCGAAGGTCCCAAGCGCTTTCATCTTCAACTCGGGCGTGGCCTCACCGCGTTAATCGGTGAGAACGACTCGGGCAAGACTGCCGTCATCGACGCGCTGCGTTTTGTTTTGGGCACGAGGGATCAGGAGTGGAATCCCGTTGCCGAAGTACCTGGTAGACGCAATCGATCATGTGACCGGAAGCGCTCCAGCGCAGGAGGAAACTGCACAGTGAACGGATCGAGTCCAGTCAGCGCTCCGAAAATCACAGATGCAGATATCGACTGGGTACGCAGGGTTTTGGGCCTTCCAGCTGATGCATTCAGTGAAGGTAGTCCGAGAGCTCAAGTGCTCGGACTAACGCAGAGCGTTGACGTGGCTGCGTGCCCTGGTAGCGGCAAAACAACAGTTGTCGTGGCCAAACTGGCCATGCTGGCGCAGAAGTGGCCATTTGCTACGCAGGGCCTGTGTGCACTTTCCCATACCAACGTTGCCCGACAGGAGATTGAGACTCGGCTGGCACACACCGCTGCAGGAAGGCGTTTGCTGTCGTATCCACATTACATCGGAACCATTCACGCGTTTGTGAATGAGTTTCTGGCTATCCCTTGGCTGAGATCAATCGGACGTCCGATCAGAATGATTGATACGGGTATCTGCGCTCGCCGGCGATGGAGCAAGTTACCTTGGCGGACGCGCAAGTACCTAGACCAGCGCGGTATTGGGCCTTTGGACATCCGAATTGTGGACACGAGTTTCAATTTTGTTAAGCTGCAAGGCCCGCTTCCGTTCAGCACCTCGACAGACACGTACAACAAAGTGAAAACTGCCTGCGTGCAGGTAGCCGCCGATGGATATTACTGCTATGACGACATGTTCATATGGGCCTCGGAATTGATTGAAAAGATCCCCGAGGTTGTAACGCGGGTACGCGATCGGTTCCCGATCGTTTTCATTGACGAGGCGCAGGACAACAGTGAGCAGCAATCAGCGATTCTGTACAAATTGTTTGAGCCGAGTTCGGTCATTCGACATCGGCTGGGTGATGGCAATCAGGCAATCTTCGATTTTCCGAGTGCTCAGGAGGCGACGACGGACATATTTCCCAATGCGGGTCTCAAGAAGACGCTACCGGATAGCTATCGGTTTGGACAAAGTATTGCAGCTCTGGCCGATCCCCTTGGCCTTGTACCGTATGGGTTAAGAGGTCTTGGCCCCAAGATACCTTTTGCGTCGGGAGTTGCGGCGGGTCCACACACAGTTTTTTTGTTTGACGACACAACGATCACTTCCGTCTTGGACGCGTACGGTGAACTGCTGGTGCAGACGTTTTCGCAACAAGAGCTTCAGGAGGGAACATTCGCTGCCGTCGGCTTCATACACAACGAACCCGTTGCGCATGATGCGCAGAAGATCCCGCAATACATTGGCGATTACTGGCCAGACTACAACCCACAGTTGGTCGGCCGTGATCCGCAACCACACACACTAGCCCAGTACATCTTTGAGGCACAGCGAAGATCAGAGCGGAGTAACGAGCTGTTTCCGGCGCTTGAAAAGCTTGCGGAGGGAGTCTTGCGCCTCGCTCGTCTGGTTGATGGACCGAACGCAATTCCACAGCGCCAGCGGCAGCACCGGCAGTTGCTCACGCTGTTGGAGGGGGACACTCAATTGACCAGAGATTATTTTGACGTTATATCCGTCTTCATTGAGCGGCGACAGCAGCTAACCCGTGAGATATGGCAGCAAAGGATTGTCCCACTGGTGAGATGCATTACTGAGGCCATTGCTGGGGCGGCAGTATCAGAGGCGTTCGACTTCTTGCAATGGGAACAATCCGTTAGTGCCTCTCAGCAATTGCAGGCCGGCCCAAAACGGCGGGATAATATCTATCGGTACGGCACCGACCCCGACACCGTAAATATCCGCGTTGGTTCAATTCACTCGGTAAAGGGCGAAACACATACAGCTACACTCGTTTTGGAGACGTATTGGTACGAGCATAATCTCGCCGCGCTCGTCAGCTGGCTGCGTGGCGACAAACAGGGCGGCGGAGGTGTTGGCGTCCGAGACTCACTTCGGCTGCGTGTCCATTACGTCGCAATGACCCGTCCCTCCCACCTGCTCTGCTTGGCTATGAAGCGGAGTACGTTCCTCAACGAAAGAGGGCAGCTAGACGATAGGAATCTTAAGAAGCTACAACAGCGCGGATGGATCGTTAAAGAGTTGGTGCCCAACAGCCACGTAACCGCACTAACTTCGAACAAAAAAGTTTCTGGAAGAACGGCGTAGGCGGCAATTGCATCTGATCGCCTACAATAACAGCCTTCCCGGCACGCGCAATTCCGCCTAATGCTTCTTCTGGCCTTATCTGAGACGCCTCGTCCATTATTACAAGATCGAACCGCAGCCTGCCCGGTTCTAGGTACTGCGCCACCGACATCGGGCTCATCATCCAACAGGGCTTAAGCGTTTGCATTGCTTTGCCTGCCCGCCGGATGAGATCACGTACCATGATTCTGGGTCGAGTCTGACCTGCAACACGCGTCACGAGAGGTTCCCTGGGCGCGGTGCAGAATCAAAAGCAAAACCGATTGATGAAGAGGACTATATACCTCACACGAAAACGTGAATGATTGGCCATTATCTCCGTTCGTGAATATACCCACGAGTCGCTCGATCAGAATCCTGTGAGCCCTTTCGCTTCGATCCAGCGTGCTGCACGAAGCAGCTTGTCGTCGCACCCTGGTGCGGCCACGAGTTGCACACCAATTGGGAGGCCCTTCGCCGAACGTGCAACCGGTAGCGAAAGAGACGGCACCCCCCAAAAGGACCATGGTGTCAGCGGCGTGGTGTCCCCGGTTGAGTCCAGCCCTGGGGCCGGATTCGCACATCCGAGCAAAAGAACGTCGTACTTGGCGAGCATGGCGGCGATCTGCGGACGCGTCCTGGCGCGTTGTGCGAGCGCCGTTTGATACGCCTCATAACTCACCTTGGACGCGGCGGCAATGAATTCCTCCAGCAGTGGCGGGAAGCCGTGCACGCGCAGCGGGCCGAGCACTGCATTGGCCTCGAACGAAACAATGCTCCAGTGCGCGGCAGTTGGTGCGCTTGTCTCGTCGACAATCGAGGGGAGCTCAATTTGCTCCACGTGCGCACCAGCCTGTGCGATCGCATTCGCGGTCTTCTGCAGAACTGCCAGCGTTTCAGGCTCAAATCGGTTGGCAAACGCTTTTGGCGCGTACCCGACGTGCGGTACACCTCGCGGCGTGGAATCGAATTCAGGGGCAAAAACTGACATTACGCGAGCGGCAATCTCTACGTTGGCGGAGATGATGGCGACCGTGTCTAAGGACGGCGCATACGGAGCCATACCCTGGACGGGAATGACTCCGTAGGTTGGCTTGTAACCCACCACGCCGCAAAAGGATGCAGGCCGGAGACCGGAGCCCACGGTCTGCGTTCCGAGAGCGAAAGGCACATGCCCAGCCCCGACGGCCGCCGCACTGCCCGCGCTTGAGCCGCCCGGCGTATGCTCCAGATTGTGCGGGTTGCGGGTAGGAGCAGGGTCGCGGTATGCGAGAGCCGTCGTATGTGTTTTCCCGATAGGCACTGCGCCCGCTGCGCGCAATGCCGCTACACACCACGCGTCGATCGGTGCTGACTCGATGCCCCAATTAAGTCCGAAGCGCGTTGGCATCCCGGCAACGTCGTAGAGATCTTTGACACCAAATGGTATGCCGGAAAGCGGTCCGCCTCGCGCCTCCGCCTTGGCAGCGTTCCGGTCGACATAGACCCAGGCGCGCAGCTGCGCATCATTTTGGTCAATGCGGGCCATCGCCTCAGCAGCCGTCTTCGCCATGGGCATTAAGTTCGTTCGCTCTTTGCTGCTTGCAGTAGCCTCTCTCACGCTCTCTCCTCCCCGCCTTTCGGTTCATCGGCAATTCGCCTAACCAAGGCTCCTAAGCTCACTACGACGCGCCCGAAACGGTGCCTATCGACTTATCTTTTTTCGCAGTTCCTTCTTCGGCCAACATTCCGCCTCTTTCTAGTGCCGGATTGTGTCCCAAGATCAAGGCGAGAATACCGGCACATGTGATGAAGATCGCGAGCACCAGCATGCCGTAGGCGTACGTGTGAGTATGGTCTCGAAGATAGCCCATAATTGAGGGACCAAAATAGCCGCCGAGGTTGGATATGGACCCGATCAAAGCAATCCCGCCGGCCGCCGCCGTGCCGCTTAGCAAGGCAGTGGGCAAGGTCCAGAACAGCGGCACCATGGCCATAATGCCGATGGAACTGAAGGTGAGTGCAACGAGAGCCAAAACCGGCGATCCGCTCAGAAAACCGCTGAACCCCAGACCGATTCCGCCGAATAAACTGGCGACGAACAGGTGCCGGACTCGTTCGCCGGTCCGGTCAGAATGCTGGCCCCAGAGGTACATGGCTACCGCCCCGAACGCATAAGGAATCATCGTGACGAATCCGACTTGGAGATTGCTCAACCCGCCCAAGCCCTTGACCATTTGCGGTAGCCAAAAACTAAAGCCGTAAAGCGCAATGATCACACCAAAGTCCAGAAGCGCCAGCAGCAATACTCGTGCGCTGGTGAGCGCCTGCCAAAGAGTAAAGTGACGCATCGATTCGCGTGTTTTGCGTTCTGCGTCTAAAACGCCGACCAGCCAGTTCTTTTCGTCTTGCGTCAGCCAGTGAGCCTTATCAGGTTTGTCCGTCATCAAGAACCAGACGACAAAACCGATTAGTACCGCGGGCAGCCCTTCCACGATGAACAGCCACTGCCAGCCGCGCAGGCCAAAACCTTGAAGACCCAGCAATGCCCCAGAAATTGGAGCGCCGATGACGTTTGAAATTGGAATCGCCATCATAAATAAGCCAATAACCCTGCCCCGATAAAGCGAAGGAAACCAATAGGTCAGATACAGAATTATGCCGGGGAAAAAGCCGGCCTCTGCAAGACCTAGCAAGAAGCGGAGGGCATAAAAGCTTTTTAGGCCTTGCGTGAACACCATGGCGGCCGATATCAGACCCCAGGAGATCATGATGCGCGCGATCCACTTGCGCGCTCCGACCTTTTCCAAAATGAGATTGCTCGGCACCTCAAAGAAAAAATATCCAATGAAGAACATGCCTGCGCCATTCCCAAACACCGTAGCCGAGAGCGCCAAATCTTTGTTCATCGTGAGCGCGGCAAACCCGACGTTCACGCGATCGAGAAAAGCGATGAAGTAAAGCAACATCAAGAATGGGATCAAGCGCCACGATACCTTGCGCATTACTCTCTCGCCGAAGGCCCGCAAATCCCCCGAACTAGCTGCAGTCGAGTCCATGGAATACCCCCGAGCAGAAATTTCCTTGGTAGTCGCTATATCGCCCGAATTATAGCCCTCGCAAGTGGCTTTGCAACCGAATTTATCTTTTTATAACCAGATCCACAGTGGAAGCACTATGCATCATGGGGGGACCGAAACGCACTTAATATCCATGTCCCGGTGGAACTCTGAAAATCTCCGAAGTTGCCAAAACCGACGCAATTACCGGGCCTTCGTCATCAGTGCACGAAATTAGTGCACCCAGCACCCTGAAGCTTCCCCCTGTCTCGAAGACATTCGCGAGAGCAGATGCTTCGCTTTCGGCACGCAACAGGATTGTCGACCCAGTCGGGAGGTGCGTGGCGACAGAGCACTTGCACAGCCAACTGTATTCGCCCACGCGTTCCTGCACTTGTAGCTCGATATCATCGAAATTCCCGGTGCAGGTAGCCCGTAATAACCTGCGACTGGTTGGGGTCCAGTATTCAGAACATAAGTGCCGTACATCGCACTGGGGACAGGCCTCTGGCCCGACATAGGCATTGGGCTTTTGAGCCTGCAAAGCTGCTTCTGCTGATTTTGTCCTTTCCACCAGGCCTGATTGAATGGCCCGGAGTTGCTCTTTGTCTGGGGCTGGAATAGATACATTGCCTCGTGGGTACGATAGCTTTAGTTCAGTCGCGAGTATACTAAGCGGATTCACCTCGTTGTCGCGAAACCAGAGCAGAGCATAAATACGCACCTGATCAGCATGACGTGGCGACGGCTCTCCCGTTTTGAAATCAACAATCAGAACGTTGCTTTGACGTAGCTCAATTAGGTCGGCTACTCCCTTCCATTGAAGCATTGCGGATTTTAGCTTCACCTCAAAATGGGGACCAAGCCCGAGCGCCTTGACACTATAACCGTTTGCCATAGCTTGCTCATCCACAACGCTGGGCCACGCAACCTGCGCAAGCAATGCCTGGAGTTGTTCTCGCATCTGCGGAATGCGACGAAGCAGTTCGGCGCGCAAACGATCGGGCCATCGAAGCCTCGGGTTATCAGCGAACTGGTTTAGTACATGATCGATCACGCCAGAAATAATCCTAGAGTAGCCGCCTAGCTCTCTTAGAATCGCTACTGCTCCGGGGTCTCGTACTGAACCCACGCCTCGCGCCCGAAGAGCCACTGCGATCTGTCCTAGTGAGGTGTGGACAACTCGCCCCACAATCGCACTAATGTGGGGCTTAGGGGGATATCCTGGCTTCCCCCAAATAGCCGGATAGCTCCCGTTCCGGAGAGCCACGCGGCGAGGGCAGGTCTCAACTTCAATAAGCCACCAGAAGCTATACCAGTCGGGCAATGAGGCCCACTGAAGGGGAGGAGCGGCAGGCAATATTTTTGGTCCGTTTGTCGCCATGACACTTAGCTCATTTCGGAGAGTAATTCGCTGGCAACACGCGGTAAATTTCTTCGAACCACAATTTCGTCAATCAACCGAGTCGGGACAGAGGAGTATTCCTTCAGGTCACACAATACAGCGTCGGCAGGCTCATCGGGAGATAATGGGGCGCTCAATCCGATTACCAACTGCTCCGCATTCTGTTTTGACAGAAGGATCGGAGCGACGATGGCTCCCAGTCCCGGCACATTCAACTCGGCATTGCGGGTGAATACCACCCCTTCATCAGCCTGCCTTTCTAAGTCTCTGAACAGAAAATCAGTCGAAGCTTTGACCCGTGCCTCGTCCCACCGAGGTAGCTCTCCGGTAAGCAAATGACGCAATAGTGTTACGCCTAACAGGCGGTCTAGCAATTCGTGTTCGAATTTATTCTTGTAACTGCGCAGGCAACGGTAGCAGGAGCAGTCACAATCGCAGTTCTCGAGGATTTCCAATGCTTGCTCGAATACCGAAAGTCCGGCTGCCCCCACCTGCTTCACGAAACCGGCTCCTCCCGGCAGCGTGTCGTAAAGATAGATCTCGACCTCTTCGCCGGATCGCCCCAGAGGCGTGAGTGCAGGACGATATTCCGCCTGAACTTCGGAAGGTTCGATTCGCAGTGTGCGACATGCAGCTTTGGAGATTGCCTCACTCAATGTCCTGAGGGCAATATTCGTAGCCAAGAGTGAAGGAGCGAGTGATACGGGGTGATGCACTCTTAGCGAGATCAGAAGTACATCGGTAATGAAATCCGTGCCGAGCACGATGCCTTTGGCTGTACGTCCACCTTCGCACATTGGTGCACGGTCATCCGGATACGGCTTTTGGTGCGCCGCTCCAAGGCCCGGAGTAGCAGTGATGGCTGGCTCAATACGGCCACACAGGGTGCAATACGAATAGCCCTCATTCTTGGGGCCACGGTTCGTCACTAGCAAATGCTCTTTTAAGTGATGGACGCGAATGCGTTCATTGATCAACATCCATTTGGATTCATCCGCAGGAGTCGGAGCGACAAGCCGGGCTCGAGTTGCATAACTCCTTGCTGGCTGATCATCTGGGGAAACGCCTTCGTCGAGAAATACAGGATGGGCAAAGCCCGGTGGACGCAGCCAGTATCTCGCCGCCCCAAAAGTCCCGACGCCACCGCAGGCAGGACAATCCGTCGACTCCCCCCTCTCTCCTGCGGTGGTTTCTAGTGTCCGAGCGTATTGGCAGATCTTGCACTCGTAGTAAAGTCTCCGGTTTTGCCATGCGGCCGCTCGCTCGCGTCCAACTGGCGAGTACACTGCGCCTGACGTAAACCGCTTACTCGCGATCCATACTTCCTTTCCTGGTGCGTATTGTGTCAAGGCAACCGATAGACCTTGAGAAGGGGTGAACTGGAACTCAGGCCGAAATCGCGTCGATCTGTCTTTATCAAATACGTAAAAAGTGGCCACATCCGTCGGAAATGCGTATCGCGGCAGCACGCCCTTGTAAAGCAAACGATCAAGCAAGTTGGCATTCACCGCATCTGCTTGCGGAACTTCTTCTCCTTCTTCAGAGGGAACTTCCGACACCAATGAATCATCATTTCCGGACGGTTCTGAGACCGAGGCAGATGAGGAGTTTGCATCGAACTCGATTGCCTTATCTATTTCCGCAGTGGTATCAGGAATCAAGTCCGTCAGCAATCGCGCCCGATCGGCGTCGTTCAGTTCGACTGGTATCCACCCCGAAACATCGTGACGGAGAGCATCGGTGTTAATTTGTAGCCATTCCACAAAGTCGTCACGGTTAAGAATCGAACTCGATATCTTGAAATCTGCAACTGTGCCGAGGACGGCGAACAAATGCGGCTGATCTTCTGGTGCAATGTGTGGGAGCTTGTATTCGTGGTATCTCTGAAGTAAGAATGCGGTAACGTGCCGCCGAATAATTTCAAAATTATCCAACGTCAATCGTGGATCTTCCACTGGGCCTCGAATCATTAGATCTGGATTCGTGAAGTAGTGCTCATCGTGCGAGTCGGCGCTCCCGAATGCCGTTACCGTCGCAATGGCGTTTCCACGCCGCCCCGCGCGTCCCGCTCGTTGCTGATAATTAGCTCTGGCCGGTGGCATGTTACGCAATGAAACTCCTGACAGCGTTCCGATATCAATTCCGACTTCCATCGTGGTCGTGCAGGACAAGACGTCAATAGCGGGGCGTTCATGATCACTGTCGTCCGGTCCAAGATCGACATCCTGGAAGAGCAACTCGTGCTCTTCTGCCCTGGAGAACACGTCCTTGGCCTGCGCCGTGTTCAACTGCGCTGTGTGTTCGGCAGCAATCAGGGATATCGGCGGCACTGGTGGGTGCTTGAGAACTTCGACCGTGCTCGAACGGTAATAGCCCTTTCGGGCAACAAAAACGGGATCGCCATCTGGATCAATAGGCTGTGCTGTGCCACGCCCGCAATTTGTGCAGATGTCGAGTCCGGGAAATCGCCGTTGCGTTGTGCGGCACGTGTTGCAGTACGCCCACTCTCCTCCAATTTCTAGCGAGAGTTCCGCGCCCCTCAGTCGATACTGTTTTCCGGTTTCTTCGGTAAACCTCTGCAGCAGCTTCGGGAGCCACTCCTTGTCGAATGCCGCCCGTGCTTTACGCTCACACAAAATGTGCTTCAACGCGGTAAAGTTACCTGTGGAGTGAGATTTGACACGAGTTTTCCACCAAGCCTGCGGCATTCTTCCGAGCCAAAATCCGAGGCGCTGCCACTGTCTCAACCATAACCGAGCTAATGCAACCTTCTGCATCGTTGTGTTCGCCACCCCGTCAATATCCGGGAGGCTCTCAATCACTGCTCGGTGCCTGCTCGCCTCTGTCACAGAAGCGAGCGCCAATGCTTCAAGCCCATAGTATCTATCAGAAAATGTATCCTGTATTCCGGCGAGGAGCGACTCGGGTATCCCGGCAGCCCGCACTGCCCCCCAGGTTCTAAGCAGTTCAGTCGGATCCTGCAAGACATTGTTCCGGAGGGCCTCTTCGACAAGCAGTTCTGCATTGAAGTCCTCTCCCGATCTGAGTTCTGGCCTTAGTCTGACATCAAGCAACTTTGCAGCGAGAAGGACAGCGAGATAGAGGTCATCAACAGATGTTAGGGGAGCTAGCGTGGGCAGATCCTGCAACAACTTATAGCCAAAAACGATGAGCGGACGGAGGGTGTCCTGTGTCGAATATTTCTGAATGTTAGGGGCAAGCCTTGCCGCTGTCTGACGGGAATCGGAGAAGATCAACACCTTTCGCCCGCGTAGCGGAGCAATGCGCGTCGCGGGCACGGGGCTCGGCGGTTGGACCTGTAGCTGGCGCGTGATGAGAGCTTGGAAGGGTTGATCGCCTTTCGTCTGGTGATCTTGCACGGAGGATCGGCCGTATCCAGCAGACTGACCGCAGACTGCACATGGCCGAAACTCACCATTTGATCCTGATGGCGTTTCCGCCCCGTCCTCATCTGTTGAAGGAATAACAGCACGCGAATTTCGCAAATACACAGTCCGTAATCTTCCAGCCTTTAGAGGATTCAGCCGTCCCGTATCAAGGTCAAAGTCTGCCGGTTCGACCTCGGCGGCCCCCGGACTTTCAAGGAGCAGGTCCAGCGGTTCCAGTTCTTGCTTTTCCCCGCTAGCGGTACGAACCGGACTGCCGGATTCTTGCCACAAAAAATTTGGAGCTTCGAGATCGTCGGTATAAGCACGGGCATATGCTGTACCACAGTTTCGGCAGGTGAAGAACTCGAGTACCCGGGACCCACAATCACACTGCTCCCTGGGCTGCGCGTACATCTTTCCGGCGGGCCCGCCACGCAAGTGTTGCGGCAAGGCAGAACAGGCCAAATCCATGCACACCCAGAGGCCGGGAAGTCCTCGGTAAAACGAATGCACCCGGCACGGAAGAAGCCCAGGCTCATCAGGCGATTTTTTTGCCAAACTTCCGAGCGCCATTAAGGCAGTGATCGCCTCGTTCGCGAGGCTGCTTTCGGTTCCAGGAAATATCTGATTTGCTAGTCCGTCCAACGGCTGAGCCTGCTGCATTGTCAGGTTGACGAGCAGATTCATCGGAGGAAAGTCTGCCAATGCGGCGTAGATAGTCTTCTGGAGATCCGAGGCAGGTTGCTTTTGGCGATAATTGAGAAACGGCTGCACTGCATTCAGCCGCACCGCCTCTTGCTCCGCGTAGAAATGATCGAAATCTATAGACGTTAGCCCTTCCGCATCGGCGACGGTGCCTGTACTTGCGGGCGAGCGGAGGGCTAGATCTCCTGTAATAGCAGTGAATGCATCGGAGGCTTTCCCGGTGAGTTCCGCGCCGAACTGAGGTGCATAAGCATAATCGCTAAAACTTGCACTCGTGCAGATTACCTGCAAGCGCTCAGGAGGAATCCCGAGCCGTACCCTCAGACGCCGAATCAACAGCGCGACCTCGGCTCCTGCCGCTCCTCGGTAGAGATGCGCCTCATCGAGCACGAGCAAGAAGTTTTCGTTCGGGTGAGCGTGCAGCCAACGGCGGGTCTCATCAAAAATCGGGCGCTCGAGAGGCCGCATCAGCATGTACTCGAGCATTGAGTAGTTGGTCACTACTAGATCTGGAGGTGTTTGCTGCACTTCATGCCGAGTAAACAGTTCGGGGTCATCAGCCAAGGTCACACAGCGCTTGAATTCTCCATTTTTGTTTTGCCATTTTGTTCCCGGTTTCCCGAACCAGGCGACCAAATCAGGTTTTGCCGGCCACTTGCCTCGTTTCTGTAATTCTTCGACGAGGCGTCGAGAGGACTCCCGGCGCGGGGAATTCGGATCAAACGAATTCAAAATATGACGGACGTAGTAGGTACCGATGGGCGATAGACGGTCCTGATCCTTTTTCGGGTCACGAACTCCTGGATACAGCGTTCTGCTTGTATAGCGCGCGAATCGTGCTGGGCGGCCAGCCCATGCCTTAAATCTAGAAACCACGCGATTGTCGCCAAACAGCAGTCTTAAACGTCCGAGTTGATCGTTAACGAGCGCGTTCATCGGATACAGAATCATTGCTCGAACGGCGGAATAATCCCGGAATGAACTCGGATTTGTTGCGGCTTCTCTGGCGAGTTTGCCTAATATTGGCAGCAGAAAGCTTTCTGTCTTTCCGGAGCCCGTACCGGTCATTATGACGAGGCTCTTGCCCTTAACGAGCGTTTCGCGAACAGCCTCTGCCTGATGTTGATATGCCGGGTCATAGATTAATTGCCGTCCCTGCTCGTTAGGACTCGCAATCGATTCAAAGAGTTCCACTATATCGGGATCAAGGTTGCCGATCTTGCTAAACTGAGGCCCCGGTTTATAGCGCGGCGTGCTCTCGATATATGGACGTTGATGGATTACGCCAAACTCATCGAGAAGTCTCCGGCGTTGGGCAATCAAGCCTGGATCACCAACGTGATAAGCAGCCTCAATGTATTCACGCAATGAGCGCTGTAATTCACCTATTGTCTCGTTGATTGTGGGGGGCATGTTATCTCCCGTTATTCTCCTGCCGAACCATCCACATTCTGTCTTGGGCGAAGGTGATTTCCGCGTCGAGTTGCGTCGCGGGAAAGGAATACGAGAACAGGCAACCGCCGCTTACGACGGGTCTGCCGACATAGTCCCACCTCCGCCGAGCCCACAACGGCACAGGAGAGAAAAAGTCGAGAAAACCCTCGCTTGCATCCGGCCTTTTGCGTATGCGGAAAACCTGCGGTACGCCTCTGATCGAATCTATCGCCTGCTGCAAATGCCATGCCTCATCACAAGCCCGCCACTTGTTCTCAAACAGGGGCAGATCTAGAAGCTTTGTGACTATGCCATTCTGGGTCTCGACATAGCACCACAAATCCGCCCCGTACAACTACGGCCGTCGAGCGACGAATTGTCCCGTTTGTTTCTTCAGGATTACCCACCTCCCCCGATAGAACCGAACAGAACGTCCCGTATCGAGCAAAAGCATCTCAGAAATAGCGCCCGGATGGCCGGATTGCGCGAGTTGCTGGTCATACCTGGCCACGTGCATTGCAGCGAGCGCACGCGGCGGCAGTTTCAACCACACTTCAGAGTTGACTTCCAAGACACCGAGTTCCAAAAGGCAGGACCGGATTTTAATATCGGCATTGTGGACGGCCACGCGATAGTTATCCAGTGTTATTTTGGCGCCGAGTTCACCGTCCGCAGGGAATCTGCCGTCAGGATAAATACCGAATAACAAGACCGTAGTATCGGATACGCGCACGGAACTCGGCGGAGTTGCATACAATAGCCGCGCAGAGGTGTGGGACGCAATGTCCCGGGATTCGATGAAATCACCGTATCCCAGCAGTGCATCCAGCATCTCCTCCACGCTGTCATCTACTTCTTCAGGGTCAAGTTCGAAGCCTTTAAACAACTCCGTGACTGCTTTGATGAGTTGAGATGGCGGACACGGGCAGAGAAAGGCTCCTGCACGCCTCAGCAGAGCTGCGATTGCTTCAGGGGCAGTGAGGTCAACCGAGTCTGGATCGAGGCCGAGATCCGAAGTGGCAATCGAGTGCAAGGCTTCCACAGTGATTTGCTGCATTCCGCGTCCTAAGCGCCTTCCTTTTCAGTGGCTTGCTGCAGAAGTGTAATAAACCTTGCCGCCCTTGCCAGGAGAGGGTTCTGCAGCAGATAGTTGAGGGCAGTACAAAACTCCTGTGCAGCCCACTGGCGCAGGTTTTCTTGGGTGGAGAAAGTACGAAGTGCGAACTCCGCCATCCACTGGTGGCTACTTACACCGTAGTTCTGGGCGAGCGAAACAACCGGCAATTCAACGTACCGCCGCATCGTGCGAGACAACAGTTCCGCTGTTCCTGTTGTCGATAATCGCGTGAACTCGTCAGATTTTGTGATCAATGAACTCAAAAGGAGTCGAAGCCTCGAATTGCTGGGAATCTTCTCTCGTAACGCTTCGGCAAGCTTGGAACTCTCACCCAGGGTGAGTTCGACTGCGGCCCATTCGCCTCCACAAAGCATGGCAACGATGCCATTCTTGATTCTCTCGAGCACTTTTTGTTTTCGAATCTTTGCCAATAAGTCACCGGGCAAACGTGATCTCGACCAGACATCAAAGGCCGCAAACAGCTGTGCGAGGTCATTCTCAGTGTGCTGCCGTTGGATCCGTTCATTTTTCAGGCCTAGATCGGTCAGGGAATGAATTTTGGGCGGAACGACTATTGAGCATTGGTGCCCGTCTGACGTACCCACATACAAGCCGCCATTTTCGGGAACGCGAAAATCGCGAAGAAACTCTGCCCCCGGCAGTGCGACAAACTGATCAGGATGGTCGAACAAGTAATGGGAAATCTTTACAGGGCGTTCTTCGTCTAGTTGCACAATGCGCAGATGATACCTTTGGTTTTCATGCCGCAGTACCCATCGTAGTGGGACGAATTCGCGTTCAAAGTGAATCGTCTGCTGACCTAATTCTTCAGTCCGAACATGGAGCAGACACGCTGAGGCGTCATCATATGTATTCTGTATGTTTGCAATTGCGGTCTGGAATGCGTCGGAAAACTGGCTGGCTGATACGGGTAACTGGATAGGACCAAATCTGCGCTCGGCGAGGAAGGTGGAGCAGTTCCGATCACGATAGAATACGAGTTCGAAACCCACATTATGGGATTCGGGTCCGAGAATCTCCACACCCGTACTGCCGTCCCACAACTGCTCCATTGTTGAGTTTCCTGGAGTGACAACGACTTGGAGAGGGGAATTGAATCCAGTGAGATTTCGTTGTGTACGCGGAGGACGAATTCGTACGCTGAGAGTTCCTATCGTAGGTCGTGGTTGCGAAGCGGCGATCACGTGGAGCGTTTGGTGGCCCTCGGGCAGTTCGCCAAGGCAGATGAATAGCGGGTTTTCAATTTCACTCGGCGAGATCGCTATGCGCGACGGGCGTGGCCCAAGAAGATTCAGGATGAGGCCCGTCACCGGAAAATCAGTGGCAATCCCTATGCATGGCCGATCAGTGGTTAACCATTCGGCGCGACCTTCGTCGTCCCATTCGACTGGAATCAGACCAGCAGGCCAGACTCGTATCGCCCTGGCTGCAGTTAGCCCCAACTTCCCAATTCTGTCTGAATACGACTGCGAAAGTTTGTCAGGGACAGCGATCCGTATCGCATGTACTCCGGCACAGGTCAATGCAACAGGATTCGCATCGACTTCGGTTCCATCGGCGAGATCGGTGCTCAAGACGATGTAGTCGCTGGCCGGTCTTAAGGTTTTTGTCAGATGCTCGACCGCTGAACCGTCGCTCGCGATTCGAAAGACCCACGTCGGTCCTGGGCGGAGCAGACATTCCGTATGAAGCAGGAAATCTAGTTCCGGGCAGGAGTCGTCAAATTTTAAGAGCACTTGGCCTACCTGTGGCCATTGACCAAGCGAAACCTCCTGCTTGGCAAACAATACCCGCCCTCTGGCGAGAGGTCGAGGATCCCACGCTCCAGCAACGGAACAGCGCTGACCAGCCAGAATCCCCTTGAAACCTGGAAATCTGGAAAGCAGAGCCGACAGATTTGGAATTTGTAACCGGACATCCCAGACTTGGTTACCGGCCGGACGCAAGATGATCTTTGGCTCGATCCCTAGTTCCCGCAATTCCTTTCGGGTGCTGTTTTCGTCCCCGTCGGTTTGGCGGTCGTCTGTCTCCTCATCGACCTCATCCTCCCATTTGGAGCCCTTTCGCAGGCCTTGCAATCGAACCGCTGTAGCATGCTCTCGAGCATCGCTCAGCCACTCGCGCGCCCGGCGCTCAACATCCAAATCTGCCGCGATGCGTCGCCGAGTAGCGGAAAGGATCAGGCCGCTCGACTCTTCGTCCTCGTTTAGCAAAAGCGATGAGGCAATCTGTCCCACCAAGAGATGCTGCTCTGCGAGATTTTGAAACCGTGAACTAGCGCGCCAACTGTATGCTGCGACTCGTTCACCCAGCATTTGCGGCGAGTTCAGTAGGTCGGTATCGAAATAGACCCGGATATCGTAAAGGACCTCTGCGAGTTGGCGTTGTAGGTCCTTTGGAATGATGGCGTGCGTTATTGGCCAACAGATGATTGAAAAGTGCTCTGCCCAACGACCGTATGGCTTGGCGCCACTGAACACCCGGTGAAATTTACGAAAAGCATCCCTAATCCAGCCGCGATCTCCATGTACCAGCCAGCCGGGTGTACGGTCCGCAAATGTCTGCCAGTATTCGTCGCCTGAAAAGTCATACCCGACCTCGGTGGCGTAAACCACCCAAACAAGCCAGTGACGTTCTGACGGTCCGGTCTGAGCGATGTGGAACCTGACGGCTTGCGACAAATCCTCACGTTCGGATGTGTCTAGACCGTGTTCTAGCGCAAAAATTGGATGGGTACTGCGATCGGGTTGTCGCTGCAGTGTAGCGAAATGCTCCTCGAGTTTTGCTTGCCATTCGTTGAGTGTCATCCACAGACGCCAGACTGCATCTCAGCCGTCAAGAGTGCGACGAGTTCAGCAGATTCACCTGCGACTTGCGGGAGAGGAGCAATTCTGGTTTCTATTGCGGCTCATGTCAAGAAGCAATTTGGAGACACTCAGCCGGTGGCGTGGGGGTCAGTAATCCGCCCTGCTCCGTGTGGGTGATCGCCTGAAGTTCGATCCTGTTGCAGTTGCCGGACGGCTTCGGAAGTGTCAACTCACAGGTTGACACACACCCTCCAGAATGCCTCGGCGGCGGAGCCGTAGCGGACCCACTGGTACCACGCGTCGGCCTGCGGATTGGCTGGAACGCATAATCAGCCTCGATTTGGGGAACTCGCTGTGTCAGAATAGCTGGTCCACGACAAGTATGGTCAAAGAGTGGCTGCCGACTTTTGATGGAATTGATATGGCTTATGTGCTGATTACGAATGACATCGCTCCGTATTTCCGGGACGTTGTCACGATATTAGCCCTGCCCTATGGTGCCCAGTACCGTTTTAGGTATGAGCGTTCTGAGGGCGTCGATTTCGTTGGCAATCTCCAAGCCGAAGCGATGGTTGGTTGCAATGGCTTAATTGTGTTCCGGCAATGAAGTTAGGGCAGACTCGCACCGATCAGGCGAATCCGCATCGACAACGTCCTTTCGTCCAATCATCTGCTGGTGATCGAGTTCTCTGTACTTGCTTTCCCGGACCCCGGTTTGGCCGCAACGGCGCAGTTGGAGCGTACAGTCGGTACTAAAGCAGTTGATAATGTGCCAGGCGGCGTCTTTCATCCTTTAGTGATTGAATTATCTGATTCGACGTTAGATGGAATAATTGGTCCTGCAGTGCAGCCTAAGTCGGACTCCGAAAGTTACGACCGCTGGCGGACAATCATTCATTTTGTAGCAGATTTTGGCTCGATGGCGAGTAGTTGTTTCCTCTACGCGCATATCGTCTCCGAAGATCACGTCCCTTTACCCTGGACCCGGATTCGGGACGGTGCACTGGTGGTCGACACGCAGGCTGTTTACGAGGTCCAAGTCGCATCCTACATTTTGCCTTCAGCGGATCGTCGAGGGAGCGATGCACACGATTCGGTGCAACAGTTTGGCCTTGCCTTGAAATGCGACTCCGCAGTTATTGCGGTGGTTAAAGATGCAAGCACGGTCGTGAGTAGGTATGACAATCACAGGTACGCATTTCGGGCCTTACCGGGAATCGAAGGAGTTGGAACAAATGTGGTAATCGCGCCAGCGGTCGAACCAACTGGGATCTTCGTTCCAACGATTACCTTGCCGGTGTCCGGGAGATTTGCTGGCTGGCAATGGTTTTCATTGATAGCAGGTGCAGCACTTTACGCAGTTTCTTTTGCGCTGCCCGATGTTTGGCAGAAGATTGCGCAGGGCCTCGGAGTCATATTGGTTGCGATCTTTGGGAAAGACTCCTCGGCAGCGCTTGCCAGGCTTCTCTGGAATTCTGCAGCCGTCCGTGCTTTGCGGTGAGCTTGGGGAGAAATGAGTAATTGAGAATCCTGAACTTTTTTCCATTCTACGAGCGCTACCTTGAGCAACGCGAGAAGACGACTACCTTTCGGTTGAATCCAACAACCTACGTTCCAGGCGAGCGAGTTTGCTTGACGGTCGGCTGGAGTGAGCAAAACGCCCAGGCCATACGTGAAGCGGAGATCGTAGCTGTCTACCCTAAAAATATCACCGATCTCACGAACGACGATTTCTAAGGCGAATCGCCTGATTGCAAGAACCCCGAAGCAACAGCACTAGTACTGAGTTGCATATATCGGACCATCGTGTCTCCGGAGCGGCAGATATGGGTTGTTAAGTTCAAGCACCTCTGAAAAACTGTCTCAAAACAGGGGGAGCGGTTGCTGTGCCGAGACTGCGTCGTGTCGGTTCGGAGGTTGACTTCACCGGACCGAGTTGGACTGCAGATTTTGGATGAGAACGTCAGGGCCAGTTACCGCTACAGCGAGGCGGGACCAAGTTTTCTTAGGCGAACAGTGGAAGTGTCTCTGTGATGATTTCGGGAAGTTGCACACGAGCGGCGTGCCGATCAGGAATACGGAGGTCGTTAGCAGCGACAGCATCAATGATTTCAGGATGGTTCGCGAGCCTGGACGACAGCCAGCGCTTACCCCAGAACTGGGCAATACACTCGGTCACGAGTTTCCGCCTATTTTGCGGAAGGATGTACTTCGGAGTTTTCGCCAACCCCATAAGAAGCTCCCGGAAATTGCTGGCCAGCGGTATGCCGTAAAGCAGGCGGCGGTTGCCGTGGTTCAGGACTATGTCGGACGGCAACCCCAACTGGTCAAGTCCATCTCGAACTTTTCGTAATCTTGGGCTTACGCCTTCCCCAAAGATGCTATTAACACGTCGCCCTTGGCTGCTCTGTGAAATCAACAGTTCGAGTTCCGCGACGGTCTCCCTACATAAGTGCGAAGATCCAAATCCAACACTTTCTCCCAAGTACACATACCGAATTGCGTCTTTCGCCCCAGCCATCCCTTTCGGGATTTGCACGCGGTGATATTGGTTAAGTCGTTCACCGTACAGACTGGTTGTACAAAGAAGGGCGAGTCTCGGCTGGCGATGCACCGATCGACCGGCCATCGAGGAAGCAATTACGCTGGGAGTATCCTTGTAACGCTTCGCGTACGCGCGAACGATCTCCGGACTACATAGAAGCATCGCAACGAGTTTGCCGCCTAAGATTGGATTGTACGGCGGCACCGCACCGCAGATGGTTATGTCCAGCATATCGATCCCGATGTGCTCTGCCTTTGCACCACGGAGAAGGATCTCGATAGCGCGTCGTCCAGCGCCGCTGGATGCGAGAAAACGGAGGCTCGCCACTGTCGGGCGAAATTCAGAATCATTCAGAGCTTTCTGAGCTTGGAGCAGCAGCGCGAGGGTTTCGCAGCGCTTCGCCCTGAACAGGTGCGAAACGGTCTCCCGCTTCCAATACTTCTCGTCGTAAGTCTGAGCCTTGTGCTTGTCTCGGTGTGGAAATTTGCGATGAAGTTTCCACTGCAAGGCAGCCTCAGCCCGCAGGTTCGAGAAAGTGCTATCCGTGGGATTTTTTAGTTCGCGCCGACTCAAAACGCCATCCCGGTATAGGTCAGCGGTATAAAGCGCTGCTACAAGCCGTTCCAGTCGCTGGGGGATCCAACGAGCGATTGATTGTGTTGGCTGCTGTTGAACTTGGCGGACGAAATCAGCTGAGGTCCAGCCTATCCAGGTATCTCGTTGTGCGAGCTGTACAATTGCGCTGCCAAGTGCAGCGATGCCGATTACTGGGTGGTTTTGCATCGCGGCATCGCGGATTAGAACCAGCATGCTTCTGCCAGGAACACTGTTGTACGGCATTGCCCAGGTGTAACGGAAGTACCGCCAGATATCCATCAGCCGTAATCCGGTGAAAGCGCATCGCTGCCGCTCCGCGTCTTCAATCACTTGGATATAAGGGTCGATGACTGAGGGGACCAGCGCCGACGCTATACCAGTGGAGCACAATGCGCTCGCAAGTTCCTTTCCGTCTCGCATGAGCGAGAAGACCGAAATCCAACCGGTTGGGCCGAGACGCTTTCGTTCCATAGAGCGCACAAACTCGCGGACCGCTGGCTTACGTAACTGTTGCTCGCGTTGCCCGAGTTGAATTTGACGGACATAGTCCCGCCCTGCATCCTGTGCCGGTTCGATCTTGTTGTATGCGAGTATGTCTTTGCCAATGACCTCGAGTCGCCAGCCATGGCTAATCAGGTCAGCTAAGACACACGCCAACCCACGGACGTGTTGCGCATTTGCGCCACATCTGGACGCAGAGACGAGAGCCTCCTGTCGAGCAGCGTCGACTCCGCTTGTCGCTGCTGCAGCAACCAACGAACCAATAACAGCGGCCTCTTTCGCTGTCTGACACGCACCGAGTTTGAAAAATATTGTGTCCATTCTTCAGTTGCCCAAGAAAGAGGCCAACGTATCACTCCAACCTGCCCGAAAGTGCCGGAACCACCAACGCGCTCTGCCCGTGGAAGCAGCCAATTCTGCCCGGGCGGCCGCAAGTACCAGATATTCAAAGAGATGCGCATGTGGTGCTGCCGCGTTCTTGGCGGAAACATAGCGCGGCGTGACCGGGTGATGCGGGTTCAGGTACACCACAATTTCACTCTCATTCAGTTCAACACGATAGAAGGTATTATCCACCATTGCTTGATCAATCTCGATACGGTAATTTGCGTCCGTAATTGGCTTGCTTTCAGGAGACAGAAGACTCGGAAGATATTTGTCCCGGACTGCGGCGGCCTTGGCACTCTCCTGACGCTTGGGGCTGGCGGACCGTACGAACTCCTGGCGAACGCGAGCATTAAGCACACGCGCGATGCTCTCGAGATCCGGGGCCAACAGTCTGTCCAATTCAGTGCTTGGGCTAATCTGCTGCTTCGTGTGATTCACGCCGAAGTATTCGTCAAGTTCAGGAGCAAAACTTACTTCGCAGCGCCACCAATCATCGTAATTCTCGCGTCGCTTCGTCCCGAGGAAGTACCAGCCGTAAGCGATTTCCCTTTCACTTCGAACAATCGATACTCCTGCACCTCTTGAAATCCCGATTGCTTGCTTCTCGGGATTTGACAGTCCACGCCACGCCGCCACAGGAAGTTCACTGAACCGGACTTCGATAAGGCCGCTCTTTTCCCCAATTGGCACGTGATATTGAAGAACTGGCCCGTACTGGAGGGCGACCGCCCCGTGGCATGGATTCAGCAGAAAGAGAGGGTCAAAAGGCAATAATCGGTCGCCATTCACCTCAAGCCGGAGATATCGCCGTAGAGGGAACCGGAAAATGCGGCTCAGTTCGAACTCAGTTTGGGCCACTCGTCCGGTGTCGCTTAGTCTGCCCGTCCGATCACACCGGCTCAAGACAACAGCGACGCCATGTTCTGTAGGCGGGAGAAATGAAGGCGCCACGATTGAAACCGGCTCTGGTAAGCGCGCATCATCAGAATTCTGGAGTTCATCGATATCAAGGTACACGTGGAGCACAGCTCTCGAATTCCACGTATAAACATCAACTCTCTTCGCCAGGGACACAGAACTGGTCGGCAGCCCCATGCCGAAACGCCCAGTACCCGCGCGATCACCAAATCGCGTGCTCCCGCCAAACTGAAGCGCTGTTCGAAGCGCGTCCGGCGCCATGCCGTTGCCGTTATCCGTAACCGTGATTCTGCCCCCGTCCTCAGGAACAATGGAGACGGATATATGCGTGGCGGCCGCTTGTATGCTGTTGTCCACCAATTCAGCAAGAGTGTGAGCGAAGGAGCGATATCCCGTTTCACGCACCGATAAGAGGAAATTGCGAACATTTACAACGTCAGGCACTGCGCTCCTCCCAGCATCGCAGCGACGTCGGGTCCGAGGTCCACGAACGCCACCGAATGATGCAACAGATACAAATCCAGTACTGTGGAACTTGTTAATCCTTTTCATTCTCTTTGCCGTACAAACAATGAAAACAGCGGTAATGGCCGTCCATCCCAATCTTCGTAGCTCTCGGAAGATTCAACTCCGACTTGATCTTCGTAAGCAAGTCCCTCCGGCTCAAAATACATTTGTCGGCTAAGAGCGTAAACGACTCGGTCGTCCTGTCGAACATCACCCGACCGTGCGGCGGCTCATCATAGCCGACATCGGCCGGGACTTTCCCGAGTCGCTGAAAGTCCTCCCACACGGCATCGTGTCCACGAGGGTGTGTCAAGTGGTCGCCATAAGGCTCCGCTTGGCTCAGAAGCGTGCTGTCCAACAGCAGTTTGCCATTGACCAGCCAAAAGATGCCGACGTACTGTGCTTGGTCAGATTTTTTCCGCTTCACCTGTGGCCCCTCAGTGCAGGCGGTAAAAGCCCCATCCGTAATAGAAATTGCACTTCACCAGTATGAGCACGATGACGATGGTGGCCAAGAATACTACAAAGCTTGGCACCGGACGACGATATGTATGCCCCCTCACCTCGCGCCAGTGCGTGTAGACAATGTATGAGAAGGTCGTGATCCACGGGCTCAGAACGGTTCCCAGCACCTTCACGAACCACAGGTCATCCCCGTGCAGGATGCCTTTGCCTGTAAATATCCAATGAATCAGTGAGAAGCCGCACAGCCCGGCAACGACAATAAGAAAGAGCAGAATCTTGACCCACTCTGCAACGATCCGGACAGGCTTCGTAATCAGGTGCACGTCGTCGGCGAGTTGCTTCAGCGTGTCTTCATCCATGGTGACCTCTCTCTTGGCTCACAGTCATGCGAGATTGATCACGCCTGCGACCGCCAAAACTTCTATCAGTTCTTGCGGCGTTACTGTTTTCCAGCCCTTGTCCTTGCTTATACGGCGGTGGAGAGTGTCGGACTGCCGCCAGTCGGTCTCGTTGCGAAACTCCAAGATGAAGCGCGGAAGGTCTTTGTCAGGCAGGTGCGAGTTATCGTCGAGCGCAAACAAGCCAATGGTCTCGTCGAGGACTGCGATCTGGAGGTTACCCACAGGCTTCCCGTTGACCATTGCTCGTTGAACCCGTATCTCAGGGACGACAACGCCATTGAGGCGGAAGCGGAACTCGGGCTTCATGACGGTCTTCGCAGGCTTTGTCATGGCGGCTAGTCAGTAATAGATGGCGGCAAATTTGCCATGAGCGCAGCCCGGAAGTGTTGGTACGCCCCGCCGAACATTTTTGGGTCGTCGGGAACCCAGTCGGCAGCGAATGCTGCCAGAAGGCGTGTGTCGGCCACATAGTATGCGTCAGCACTGTCTACGTCGCCTGTGTAATACCTTGCCCTCGCTTCGAGCCATTGCCCGATGACATGGCGCATCGCCTGAGTGTCCAGCATCGCTCACTTCTCCTACTTAAATATACAAACGTCAGGTCGAAATTAACTATTTTCAGAAATAGTTCTCCAGAAGTAATTAGTTTTTCCCCACGGTTTGTATATTAAGAGTGACGATGAGTTTCAAGCAGCCAACCGTTAGCAGCCTGATCGATTTGCAGCGTCGGCTTCTGAAGTCCAAGAACCCCTTCGTGCGGCGCATCGGCACGTTGTTGGCAGCAGGGGCGCTGGACAATCATCTCTCGGAACTTAATGATCACCGAATTGGTCAATTGCTGCTCGACGAGGTCGGGAGCGATCTTGGCATTTTCGAGCCGGAAGCAATCATTTGCCACCAAGCCACCCGGCGTCTGTTTCGTTCCGAGCATGGGAGTTTGGTAGAAGAGCCTCCACTTCGACCACCATGTCCGGTTTGCGGAAACGACATGCTTTTTCATTACGGAGTCGATGAGCCGGATTTCTTCGAGTGCAGTTCGTTGGGCTGTGAACACAAGGAATACGCCCCCTACGACGAGGAGCAATAGATGAAACGAGCTGCAATTTACGCACGAGTCTCGCCCCCCGAACAGCACGTCGAGACGCAGCTATACGACCTCCGGCAGTTGGCGGCGCAGCGCGGCTTCGAGGTCGTCGCTGAATTTACCGACAACGGCGTTTCTGGCACGAAAGCCAGACGCCACGGCCTCGATTCGTTGATGGCGGACGCCCGAAAGAGGAAGTTTTCCGTCGTGCTGGTCGCCGCCTTTGATCGGGTCGCACGGAG
>Ga0187860_1000740_pt1 | contig 30622 bp, 14 predicted proteins | sample June2016WEW_10_4_FD_132981 | JGI IMG/M metagenome (GOLD analysis project Ga0187860, IMG submission 132981) | Peatland microbial communities from SPRUCE experiment site at the Marcell Experimental Forest, Minnesota, USA - June2016WEW_10_40 | ecosystem: Environmental > Terrestrial > Soil >...
ATTCGACTGACAAAATCGATGCTGGAGAGTTGCGGTCATTGATGGTTTCGGCGCGGACAGTGCCCTGCCTGGACGGGTCGTGGCATGCCGCCCAAGACTCCGCCGAGGCGTGGCAAATAGAGGATCGCCTAACCGACCAAGGGTGGCCGAAAAAACGACTCGTCCCACTCATGGCTGAACTCTTTTCGGGAGAAAAGATCGCTAGTATCGATACGCAATTCCGAGATCTGCTCCCACGCCTGCACCGCCTGACAAGCTGGGATTCGAGGAAGATTGTTGAGCTGGCCATCACGAGTGGAAGCACGGACTTGGGCTTGAACGATCGCGTAAAACTGTTTTGGGGCAATAGACGAGATTTCCCTGAAGCCGGCGTGGTGCGGTCGAAAGCAGCCGGGCTGCTGCAAGTTCCGACGCACACGGGACAAGTCGCGCTGGCTGAAGCCGAGTTTTTCGAGGGCATGGCTGATTTGCCCGGGCGGGTCTTGTCCTTGCTTGCGCCTAAGGCCATCGCCTTGGCAAATCTCGCAGCTGCAGTTGGACTGAAGCCTGCCGACTTGCCGCTGGTGCTCCGGAGCTTCCAGGTAACAGAGCTGACAGCACAGGACTTTGAGAACCGATTAGTCGAAGGATTCAGCGATTTGTGGCCACGCCTCGACGATGAAGAGCGGCTGCGGGTTCTCCGCTATATTGATACCCAGAGGCTGTCGAGACAGGTAGCGGAAAAGGCCAAGGAACTGGAAACCGTCCTCGTGGCGACTCGAAAACCGGCATGGAAAAACCCATCGACTGTGGTCTCGCCATATTGGGCGGCAACAAAGCCCCCGCTAATGCTCCCGGAGGCCCTGCCAATATTGGAGAAGACGCCCGAAGCGGTCCTTCGAGTATGGAACGAGTGGTGCGGTGTGAGAACATTTGGCGACGTCCTCTCACTAGTCATGGAACAGGCTTTGAATGGAGGAGCCGAGAAGCGAGGCATGGCAAAAACCATTTACGCTTGGGTCGATAAAGCTGTTGGCGCTTCCCCAAGTGAAGAAGACCTCAAGACCCTAAACGCGAAGCCATGGGTGTTGGCGGAGCGAGGTGGAACTTTGGAGTTCAAGAAACCTGCTGAGGTGCTGGTTCATGCGGGCGAGAAAATATTGGGGGCACGCTTTTGGGTTCGAGCAATCCCAATGCCCGATTTTTGCAGAGCTGGAAATGCAAACTTGCGATTCGCGACGACGCCAACCGCCGCCCCTGCGGAACTCGAGGAAATGTGCGAGTGCCTGGTAGAGCGCGCGAAGGTGGACGAGACCGCGGTACTTAAGGTTTACGAGTTGGTCGCACAGTTGCTGGAGGAGTTCGAAACACTACGTCCACACTGGGTGAGCCTTGCCGAACGCCGTCCTGTTTATCGCACCTTCCGCGACAAGGATCGTCAAGTTACATCTCTGCGCCTTTTCCTTGGAGACAATGATTTCAAAGAGGATTTATCGGCGAATCTCCTGTGCTTGAAAGCCAACAGCAAGCCCCCAAAGGGTTTGACTGAGGCTTACCGCAGGCTCGGCGTGTCAGAAAGGGAAACCCTCCCCCAAGTGCTGTGCTCCTTGGCCGAGATCACGGCGGCAGAGCCGTACGTTGAAGTTTCCTACGGGCGCCTGTTGAGCGCCTTGCAAAGGCTCGCGGATAAAGACCTGACGCAATTAAAGCAGGGTTTACTCGGGTCGATACGCGTACTCACCTGCGCTGGCAGTTATGAGCGGCTTGAGGTTTGCCACTGGGATGACGTATTAGGCAGGAAGGGGCGGGTGGTCGCTGAACATGCGGCCATGCTGCTAGAGACTCAAAACCCGGCCACCCGGCGCTTTGCCGATTGGTTGCGTGAGCGGTGGCCTGCCGTACTTTCCAATTTGCGCACCCGGGCTCACATTGAAGCCGCTGACGCCCCGGTCCCGGTCCCTCTGCCCGCTGGGGTTTCGCATTTTCTAAATCCGTGGCGTAGGTGGCTCAAAGATCTTGCGATTGCGGAGTCAGCCTTACGCACCACGCTCTCGAGTTTTGGCCTGAGTTTTCCTGAGAGCCAGTTGGAACTGGTTGCCGTGGACCAGATTCGCCTGCGCTGCCGACTACAGGACGGGCAAGTCATCGATCAATCTCCAAAATGGGAGGGACCAACGGCTTTGGCGGACGCGGCCGGTCGGTTGTTGGTCCGAGCTCAAGCTCTGCAACCCAAGGACCGCAAGGAAACCGATTGGCTTGGCGAGATCGATCGCGCCATGGCAAGCGAGATGGCTCGTTTCCTTCGAGCTGGAGCATCAACTGGTGATGGAGCACTTTTGGTGGAAGAAATCCTCAAGACTCTGGAACGCCCGGCCACGGTGCTCCGCCGGTTGCACGACAACTACCGGGAACATTTTATACACCAGTACCAAGACCAGGTGGCGGACCCAGAGTTTGCCGAGTTATTCGATCAATACCAGCGATCCGACCCTCGCCGACCACGCGCTGAGGAACTCAAGGCCCAAATGTTTGCAATGCTCACAGCCAAATTCGTACAAGCAAGGAGGGATCAAATCCGCGGCTACGGTTACGACGAGTTTTCGGTCTTCGCTGAACTGATGCAAAATGCGGAAGACGCTTACCTGCAGCGCGAGCAGCTTGGCATGGAACCAGTCTTACCGTGTGAAATATCATACCGCTATGTTTCGCGAGAAGGAGCAACGCCAGTTTTGGAGATCGAGCACAAAGGTCGCCCCTTCAACTACTCCCAGCATGGTGCCAGACACTTTCCTAACTTTTCCAAAGACGTAGAAGGCGTGCTCCGTTCAGCGGGCAGCTTTAAGTCGCTTTTGCCCAATCCCGCCGGAGAGCAGCCAAACGGTGAGACGATTGGGCGATTCGGCCTCGGGTTCAAATGCGTTTACCTGCTCACAGATCGGCCCGAAATCCATTCCGGGGAGTGGCACTTTGCCATTGAAGCCGGATGTCTTCCCAAGGAATTGACTCGGCCAGAAGATTTGCCTGAAGAAGTGACCCGGATACGACTTCCACTTCGGGGCAATGCGACTGTGGTGACGGATTTTTCCCGATTCTTGGGTTTGGTTCCATTCCTGAGAATGATCACGCTCCTCCAGGTCCATGCGTCTGAAGGGCAAAGAACGACCATCGTGACTGCCTTAATCGACTCCCGAAATGTCAATGGCGCGTTGGTCGATCAGGTCGAAATCTCTACTCCAAAAACGGTCCGCGGAGGGTCTGTGCGACTGATCAGATGCCGAAGCAATTTCCACGCGGGCCAATTGGCGTTGCTGCTGGCGCAAGACGGGACTCCGGCCCGGTGGGATGAGGTATTTCCCCAAGATCTTTATGCCGCGTTGCCACTGCAAGCGAGACTGGGATGCGGTCTCGCGGCCTCGCATCGGTTTGAGGTGCAATCTGGGCGTACTCATCTGGTGGACCCCAAGGCAAATGAACGCCGTATCGTTGAGGTTGTGGCTTTGTTGGAAGGCCTGGTAAATGCTCTTTCCACCAGCGCCTCGGCTAGCCCGCCATTATCGGAGATTTTGAAGAGATTTTGGTCGATCTGGCAGTGGGAACGTGGGGATGTTGAATGCGAACCGCTGCGCAAAGCGTTAGCGACTGAGCTTGTCCAACTTGCAGAGCGAATGGCTATCGTGCCGACGCTCGCACTCGAAAAACCCATCAGTCTCGGGCAAGGACCGTGCTTTTATTTCTATGAGTTGCCTGATAATTTTCGCCGGGGTCTTGTGGAAGCTCAAATCACGGTGACTTTGAGTGGTCATCCGGAAACGTCATTAGCGGCAACACGGATTGTGGTGGAGGGATTTGCCTCCTCCTACCGGCGGGCTTGCGAATATGCAGGAAGACTGGATGGGCAGAAGCTGCTGGGAATCGGCTGGGCTGAAATTGCGGCTGCCTTTCAGACGCAACCTTGGTTCGCCAAAAAGCCCGATCTGTTGAACCTGCTGGCAAGTACCTTAAAAGAGGAGCAATTCCTTGGGACCGGCAAGTGGATATCACAATGCCAAGTCTTGGGCCTGGACGGCAACGGAGCGGCCATTCATGATTTCCCCAGCAATCTGCTGCCTGCGGAATTCCCAGGACATCAGCATTTGCCTCAACGGTTTTTAAGGTGTGTCAGTAAGAACTACGACGAGGTGGGGCTGAAATTGCTGCGATCTGCGGCGCTTCCAGAAAAACCTTCCGAAGAGGACATTGGCAACTATGCTCGCGCAACAGACCTAACCGAAGCCGAAGGCATCGGCATCCTGACGTATCTTTCTGATTCGGATCGTTTCAAAGAGTACTGGAATTTGTCCGCAGTCTTTTGCTTACCCTGGTTTCCCACAAACGGAAGACGATTGGATACCAAGGAAGCTGCCAGCCTTGGGCTAATCCCCGCGGACATCATCCAAAGCGAGGTCTTCCGAGCCTGGCTTGGAATCGTCGAGGACCACGAAAAGGAACCTCCAAAGCCTACGCGTCCAGAATATGACGCACGACAGGTCCTTGGACGGCTGTATGAGTGGTGGCGAGCTCATGGCCCTGGCTGGACGGACGGGTACATCGAACGTGTTTACCCTGGTGGCCGCACCCCAGCGGTTCGGAAGGAGTTTTTTGACAAAGACCTTAAAGATCGTCGTGAATGGGTCACGCTGTTTCTTCTGGGATCAATGCAGACGATCGGACGGTCAAACCCGGAGCAACATAGGAATTTCCTGAGCCGTTGCGACGAAAAGGGGTGGCTGGACGTTTTCGCTGATGGGGAGCACGACGCCCGCCGCTGGATGGATATGTTGGAAGGCTACCTCGATGACCCCGCTGGAACACACGATTACTACCAGTGGATGAAGCAATTTGTGGCCATTTTTCAGATATCACGCTGGCTGCCCGATTATGTCGAAAGTTTTCTGAATGTTAACCGGATGAAGAAACCATTCGGATTTGATGACATCATCAGCCCGCGAACAAGCTCAATTTATTCCGGCGGCGGCCCTGATGCCCCGGCATTGACGCGCGCGCTAGGCATCGGGGCATGCTTTGTAATCCGTGAACTCACACGTTTGGGCATTCTGCACCAAAAACTGGCGTACCGTTACTGCTACGTTCCCGGTACGCGGGTTTGCGGGGTATTGGAGACCATTGGCGGTCCCTCGCTTCGCATGCTGCCGACAGGTGACCGTTCCTCGGGGATTTACCGGTTTTTGGTAGAAAACATGGACGAAGATCGAGCAACGTTTAACCGGGCGTTCGATTTACCTCTATTGGCTCTCGGCGAGCGAGAAGACGTGCAAATTACGGTATTGGGAGAACCGCTTCCGCCTGAGGACGCTCTGTCCTCTTCTCGTCCGGATGAGGGGTGGCGTACCTTGTCGGACGGCCGCCGCATTAACCTCAACTGGTAAGATCATATGGCAGCAGAAAACAAACTCGACCACGGGAAGCGCGTTCAAAGCGATCGTTTTGGTCAGGGAAGTGTGGAATACGACAAGGGCTCGACCGTCATCGTGCGTTTTGATCACGGAATAGAGGAGTGCGAGCGCGGTAGCCTCAAAGGCATACGCTCCGTGGCGGATTCCATTTTGGAAGGAAACTGGGATCCTGCGTTACCTGTGGTGGCCAAAGCACTCGCCTCAGCAATCGTATCGGTGAATGATACGTGGGGAGTTTTTTCCCGGTCTCGAATCGCGCTGCTGCCCCACCAACTCTGGGTGTGCCGTCGCGTTCTTTCAGGGTGGCCGGCACGCTGGCTCGTTGCGGACGATGTCGGGCTCGGCAAGACGATCGAGGCCGGTTTGATCCTGTGGCCTTTGCTGTCCAAAGGGCTGGTTCGGCGGTTACTAATCGTGTGTCCCGCGTCGTTGGTTGAGCAATGGCAGTATCGGCTGAGGACCATGTTCGACATCCGTCTTGCCCGGTACGTCACCGAAGCCGATTCAGAGCGTGGTGATTTCTGGAACACACACCACCAGGTGGTCGCGTCACTCTCCACGTTGCGGCTGGATCGGCGCGGAAGGCATGAACGGCTTTTCGAGAGCCCGTCTTGGGACCTGCTCGTCATCGATGAGGCGCACCATGTGAATGCAGACGAGGATTCGGGCCCAACACTTGGCTACAAACTGGCTCAACGGCTGGTCGAAGACAAAAAGGTGGCGTCGATGATCTTCTTTACCGGAACGCCGCACCGGGGCAAGAATTACGGTTTTCTCGCACTGCTGCATCTGCTGCGCCCGGATCTATTCAATCCGCGAGAACCGTTGGCCCGCCAACTCAAGCACATGCGCGAGGTGGTGATTCGCAACAATAAGAACAATGTCACGGACCTGAAAGGACAGCGCCTTTTCCAGCCGCCGGCCGTCACGTCGGAGACCTACACGTACTCGGCCGAGGAAGCGCGGTTCTATGGGATGCTGACCGAGTTCATCCTCTCGGGGAAGGCGTACGCTTCCACCCTGGGTGCGTCTGACCAGCGGTTGGTGATGCTGGTGCTGATCGCGATGCAGAAGCTCGCATCCAGTTCGGTCGCTGCCATTCGGAGAGCACTGCGCGGAAGACTGGAGCGCCTGCTGACCCAGAGACAGAAACTTGCGGAAGCAAGGCAAAAACTTGAGGAGCTTGGATCGGAATACGCGATACTCGAAAGTTCGGGGCCCAATGATGAGATTGGCCGGTTGGAGGAAGAAATCGCCAATCTGGCAGCCGGGGTTCAATTGATGGCGGACGAGGAACTTCGCCTGCGCGAACTGCTCGCGGCGGCAGACCAAGTCCGACGGGAGACGAAAATTGAGAAAGTTCTTTTATTGGTTGAGAAACGGTTTGCCACGCAGCCCATTGTTTTTTTTACGGAATACAAGGCCACGCAATCTCTGTTGATGTCTGAGCTCATCCGGCGTTTTGGCGATGACTGCGTTGCGTTCATCAACGGAGACAACCGGGCAGACGAGATCATGGGACGCGATGGCCAGACGCGTACCAGGCATCAAACCAGGGAAGACGCCGCCGAGCTGTTCAACGAAGGCAAGGTGCGATTCCTAATCTCGACTGAGGCTGGCGGCGAGGGCATCGATCTACAGGAACGTTGTCACTGCCTAGTGCATGTTGACCTTCCATGGAATCCAATGCGACTGCATCAACGCGTCGGTCGACTCAACCGGTATGGCCAAAAGGAGCGCGTTGAGGTGGTCACACTGCGCAACCCGGACACGGTTGAGGCCAGAATTTGGGACAAGCTGAATTCCAAAATTGGAAATATCATGCTGGCCTTTGGTAACGTCATGGATGAGCCCGAGGACCTGCTTCAGATGGTGCTTGGGATGACTTCCCCGGCTCTGTTTCGGGAGTTGTTCGCCGAAGCGCCGCAGGTGCCGGCGGATTCCCTGGGAACATGGTTTGATCAGAAGACGGCGACATTTGGCGGACGCGACGTGATTGAGACGGTTAACGAGATCGTTGGAAACTGTGATCGGTTTGATTTTCAGTCAGTCGGAAAGGAAGTGCCTCCGGTCGACCTCCCGGACCTTCGCCCATTTGTGGAGGCGATGCTGGTCTTGAACCGAAGGCGCCCGAGGCGGGGAGATGACGGGTCGCTTGGGTTCAAGACGCCGTATGCGTGGATGCACGAAGTTGGGGTCCGCTCGACTTACGAGGGGCTGGTATTTGATCGGACAGTCCGGGGCAAGGACGCGGTAAATCGCGTAGTCGGCGTCGGACACAAAATTGTGGAGCAGGCGCTCCAACAAGCCGTCAACGAATCAGCCTGTGCGGCGATCGTGAGCAGCACGCTTTTGCATCAACCCATCATTGTTGCCCGCATTCTGGACCGGGTGACAGGCAAGGATGTGCCCGTTCGGAGTGTCGTTTTGGCCGCAGAAAGGTCTGCGAAAACGGGTGAGTGGATGATTCTCCGAGACTGGCAGACGGTGCGGCGGCTGAATGAGATGCTTGAAAACCTGAGCGTGCTTCGTCGCCCTTGCGGACCACCTGAGGCTCTTGGGGGGATTCGAAGTGCTGTCGCGTCCGCTCTACGGCTTATCGAAAGCGAAGTGCCAACGTTGAAGACCGGCTTCAGGGTGCCGCTCGTCGAAGCTCTCGTAGTGATATGGCCTGGGACGGAATGTGCGCCGCCTCGAGGACAGGAAGGCACGGCAGCTCCTGACGGCATGGACGAATTGGAATAGCCTAATTGCGAACAGCCTCACCCCAAGAAATGTGATGTGCCGGAGCTTAATTCAGTGAATGTGACCACAGAGAGAAACCTATTGAGCGAACGTCTCGTTGACACCCTCCCGTCGGCGTTCTTTCGAATCGGCTGGATTGAAAAGTTTGCGGGTCCAATAAAGGAGCTTTTCAATCGCCACAAACGAATCGCCCAAGAACAAATTGGCTGGGAATTTCTTGCATCGCGACCAAACGATCAAATCGATCTCTGTGCCAATGCGCCAGGATCTCATTTCTAACCATGGATATCTTTCCGCGCGCGCCACTGCTGACCGACAAGGATGACACCGAATCGAGTGAAGGCGGTATTGATCCGCTTGGCACCGAGCCCATCGCCGACGAACTGGGTATCGCTTTGTCACCCGGGGTACGAGAACGACAATCGCATCCGCGGTTCCTGACTACGACCTGTGTTTCGCTGTCGTTGTGTGAGGACTACCCAGCCGATGCCTTTGCACGTGACGGAGTGACGCCACCTTGGCTGGTGTTCGAATGGTACGTGGTTGACGGCCTGGTGCGGAGCTTCGGTAACAACTCAAAAGATGTTGCGGGCCTACCAGGAAGGAATAAAGCCGCCCTAGCCTTGAAGGACGGCGTTCCGCTCTCGCCCCGGCGTTACCTCAAAACGCCCTCGGTCTTCGGATTCCACGGAATCTACCGTCTTCTAGCACGAACCCTTGGCATCGAACAGAACGGCAGTTTGGGAGAGCGAGGTTACGAGCTCCTCCAGCTCTGGGCCAAGGAACAATCTCTTGAAGGTTTTTTGGGAACCCGGAATGGTCCTGGAACCCGGGTACGCCAGCAGTTGCGCGATGCACTCAGATTAGGACTCGATCAAGGCGCAGTTGCGCGGGGCAACGGATGGGAGGGTTGGAACTTTTTCGGACAACATCTTGCCCCGTACGAATTTGGCCGGCGGGAAAGGCGCTTCCTTGCGGACGCCTTGCTGGACGACCAGAAGGGATTTCGGCGGGAAGTTCTTCAGTTTCTCGTTTCCGAGCGCGGCTCGCGCGTCTGGCTTTCACGTAGATCGGAGCGGCGTTTCCAGGAGGGTTTAAGGGCTCAAGCGAGTCCAGCACTTCGGCGTCTGCTGCGCGCGATTGATGTTTACGAGGGGTTTTCCAGACTGATACAGGACGCCTTCGACGATTGCCTTTATGAAATGACTCGGAAGAACGCTCGGATCTCCCCACGGGAACTGGGACTCCTGCCAAGTGTAAAACGAGCAGCTCGACAGGTTCCGCAAGCATTTGCCCGAGCCGCCGATTGCCTGGCCTCAATTAGCCAGACCACTTTAAAATTCCAGCAGGCGTTCGCCAACCTGGCCCAGCGTCAAAGCGCTCACCACTGGACGCAGCAGCTTCTCGAGCACCATCGCGCGACGCAGAAGCAAAAGCCGCCGGACGGCAAGCTGCCGTGGTTCGAGCTGTACGACAACGGCAGTTGCCATATCCGTCCGCTTTACTGGCGACATGAACCAGCTCGAAATGACCGAAGCTACGTCCACTTCTACCGAACCTTTCCGCTCTGGTCGTTCGCGATGGATCTCAAAATGGTGCGCCGATGAGCAAGACCAACGAAAATCGTCCAGGCCACGCCAAAATCCTTGAGGCATGGGAACAGCCGGCAGATGCGGGCGAGCCAATTGGTTGCGTCGCCACCAGCTTCACGTTTGCCCCCGACTTTTTCGAAACAGAATGCCTGAGCCGCTTTCTTGGGTTGGAAACGGAGCCGTCGGATGGCGCCGCCTACCTGATCGAAAGGGAAGAAAGGCTGGCCCAAATCACTTGTGCCGCAGCCTTGGTTGACCAGCATCACGCACGTGGCGTGCGCAACCTCCGCTGGGATTTGCTTTCGGCTCGGATGCCCGTCGGCATTCTGCACGCAAAAATCTCCCTGTTGCTGTGGAGTCGCCGCGCGCGTCTGATAGTCGCCTCGGCAAACCTCACGCCCGATGGCTACCGCCACAACCATGAAGTGTTCGGGGTGCTCGACTATTTTGAGGACAGTGATGCACCGCTGCCTGTGCTGCGAGACATTATTGATTTCCTCGAACACGCCGCGACCTTCGCCGCACCTGATGAGTCGAAAGTAGGACCAGCCATCATCCGGTGGGATCAGTTTCTCGACCGGGTGCTCAAGAAAACTCGGCGCTGGGGTGTGAATGCGCCTCGACGCGGATTCTCGCATCCAAGCGTTTTCCCAATCTTGAGTGGCCCCAAGCGCCCAAATGTGCTCAGATCCCTTGCCGACATCTGGCCCGAAACGACCCTGCCAAGTCATGCGTTCGTCGTCAGCCCATTCTTCGACCCGCCCGACGTGCCAAACGTACCGGCTCGGGAATTGTGGAAGATTATGCGGACGCGCGGTTCAAAGGTCGTCCAGTTTGAAGTGACCAGTGAAGAGGTCCCCGGCCAGAAGCATCCTCTGCTGCACGCCCCGAGTTCGCTCTTGAAGGCCCAACCTGCCGATCCATCCTCCGCCACTATGCTGTTCCAACGGCTTAAGCTGGAGGAGGGACGTCCTCTGCACGCAAAGTGCCTATGGCTGCAAAACGACCGCTGGTCCTTGTACCAAATGGGGTCGAGCAACTTTACCACCGCCGGCTTGGGTTTGGGGCGTTCACCGAATCTGGAGGCCAACCTAGCTTACGTCTTTTGCCAAGCCCGCAACCCCAAAGGCGGACGGATGCTGGCTCGCGGATGGCTGGAAAGCGATGCGGTTTCCCGCTATTGCCTGCTCACCAGCCCGCTGGAAGAGGACGGGCAGGACGCACCCACAGCTTGTGAGATCTTGCTTCCCAGGCAATTCGGCGAAGCGGTATTCAGCGTCGATAGCAATGGCAGGCCATTTGTGGGAATCACCGTTCACGGCCAGCCACCCCGGGAATGGGCACTCTTGCTCGAAGACCGGGAACAGTCAATTTTCACGGAGGAAGATTGGTTCCGGACCGGGCGCAAGTCGCGCATCCGGATCGCTTGGTTTCTCACCCGACCTCCGTCGGCGTTTCAGGTTCGCTGGAAGGGTTCTGGTGGTTCTGCTTGGTGGCCGGTGAATATTTCCCACGCCGCCGCTCTTCCGCCGCCAGAGGAGCTGCGTCAGCTTAGCCTCGACGAATTGGTTGAGGTTCTCACATCGTCTGGTCCGTTACATCAGACCATGCGCCGCCTTCTCCAGCTGCGGAAGGAAAACAAAACGGACGGTCCGATCGTGGACCCCCATCGACGTGTTGACACGTCCGGTTTCCTCCTCCAACGAACACGGCGGGTCACTTGGGCGCTGGCAGCGCTTCGCCAACGTCTGGAGCAGCCTGCGCCCTCGCTCGAATCCTTGCATTGGCGACTGCGCGGACCCGTGGGTGTGGGGCGGCTAGCCGATGCCATCATCCATGAAGCAAAGTCCGATCAAGAGCGGTGTTTTCTGCTGGCCGAACTGGCTCTAGAACTCGGCCGGGTTCGTCCACAAAGCGCACCCGGTGGCCTTAAATCCAGCCAGATAAAGTCAGAATTGCAGGCCTTCATCCGGGATCTTCGGGCGCGAACGATACCCAAAGCCAGGCTACAGGCTACACCGATTAGTAAATATGCCGCCAAGGCATTCCGGGAGGCTTGCGCATGAAATCCTGGTATCCGTTCGAAGAGAATATTCGTCTGCGCGTGCGCAAGCGCGGCATCTCCGCCGAAGATGCCAAACGCCAGGAACTCACAGCTCGGGAGATTCTCCACCGCCTTGCCAGCCGTCCCGGAATTATCCTGGCTGACGAGGTTGGAATGGGGAAAACCTTCGTTGCTTTGGCTGTTGCAGCCTCGGTCGCCTTGTCCGACAAGCGGCGCCGCCCCGTTGTGGTCATGGTGCCACCCTCTCTAAAGGACAAGTGGCCGCTCGATTTCGGTGTGTTCGTCCGAGAGTGTTTGCCGTCCAACCTCAGCGCCAACCTCAAGCACGCCTCAGCCGAAACTGGCGCCGATTTCCTCAAGCTGATCGATGACAAGCTACCAAAACGGAAGTCGATCATCTTCCTCACCCATGGAGCGATGCATCGGGGTTTGGGTCGAGGCTGGGCCGGCGGATGGATCAAATTAGCGGTCATCCAACGCGCTCTCCATCGTCGCAAGTATCTCCACTCGCTGCGCAAAACATTGTATAGGCGGCTGGGAGACCTGCTCGAAATGGGTTGGATTCAAAGGCGGCACCCAGAGCTGTGGGAAGAGCTCTTGGAGCGGCCGTCATCGGAATGGCTGGACCTGCTCCTCGAACGTGACATTGACCCAGAAGGCGACAATTGTCCCGAAACCGATAATGACCCCGTTCCGAAAGCGGTTGCCCATGCGCTGCAGCACTTCGATAGCGTCGAGCTGGACCGAGTCATTGATGCATTGCGTGCCGTTCCCATTCGGGATTCTGCCAACTACCAGGAGCGCGTTGCCAATGCGCGCTGGACTTTGAATGAAGCCCTTAAGGACCTATGGCGTGCCTGCCTCCGCAACTTGTCCTGCCGGTTACCCCTGCTCATTCTGGACGAAGCCCACCACCTCAAAAATCCCCAGACCCGTTTCGCGTCACTCTTCCAGGGTGAGGAAGCTGAACAAGACGCCCGTGAATTCGGCGGAGAGCTTAGAGGCATTTTCGAGCGTATGCTCTTCCTTACGGCCACGCCTTTTCAACTCGGGCACCACGAGCTTTGCCAAGTTCTGGATCGTTTCGGCAGCATTTTCTGGCAAGGATACCATGCCCCGCACTGCGGCCCGGAAGCCTTCCACCAGGAGCTTGCCGTTCTGCGCGCCCACCTGGATGCCGCGCAGCATGCCGCAGCCCGTCTTGACCAGGCTTGGGGCCGATTAACCCGGGCGGATCTCGTAGTTGGAGGCAAACACCACGAGGACATTGAGCTATGGTGGCTAAAGGTGAAAGGTGCAAAGCAGCGTTCACAAGTGGTCTCTGAAGCCTTTGAATGTTGCCAAGAGGCTAAGATCCGCATGAGGGTGGCTGAGCAGGTGCTCCGGCCCTGGGTTATCCGGCACCTGCGGGATCGCGAACTTGGAGGCAAGTTCCGCGGTCGCCCTCGTCGACTCCGTTTGCCGGGGCAGGAGATACTTAACGATGCCCAGACCGGGAACGAAGCAGGGCTTGAAATCTCCACTTGTGCCGTCCTGCCCTTCCTGCTAGCAGCCCGCGCCACCGTTAGTTCTCCCGAATCCCGCCCAGTTTTTGCAGAAGGGCTTTCATCGAGTTACGAAGCTTTCCTGCATACCCGCCTGAACCAACTGGGGCGGTCATCAGTCCTGGATGGTGACGCCCACATGACCGAGAAGGTGCCCATCACGCGAGCCGCCGAATGGTATTTGGATCAACTCCATCGCACTTTGCCGCTCCGGAGCCACCAGGATTCAGCATCTCATCCCAAGGTCAACGCCACGGCTAATAGGGTGCTCCGAACCTGGCAGCAAGGGGAGAAGGTGATCGTATTCTGTCATTTTATTGAAACCGGCCGCACTCTGCGCCGTACCATCTCGGGCCTACTTCACGACGAAATCCTCCGGCTGGGGGCAGAAAAACTTCGCTGTTCCCCCAAGCGAGCCGGCGTTTTGTTGGAGCGGATCGGTAAACGGTTCTTTGATCTCGACTCCCCTGTCCGGCGGGCCTGTGATGAGGAAATCACCACCTTGCTCGAGCATTATCCCAAACTCAAACAGCGGACACGGTTGCGCGACACCATCCGCCGCTACATTCGAACCCCTTCCTTCCTGGTGCGTTTCATTCCGTTGACTCGATCCGGATTGAGCGCGGCGGCGGTGCGCAAAGCCTTTTATAGCGACAGCGGGTCCGGCCTGACCCTGCGCGGAGTGCTGGATGGTTTCCTAGGGTTTCTCCAGGACCAATGCACCGTCGAGGAGCAAACAGCCTACGTTGACGAGGTTTACGCCACCCAAACCGGCGAGATGATTGCCCGCAAAAACACCTTCGACGCAGACGAATTGACCGCTCGTGGCGGACGTGAACTCCTGCTGCCCAACGTCCGTTTGGTCAACGGCCCGACTGGATCCGAGACCCGTCGGCGCTTGATGCTGACTTTCAACAGCCCTTTCTTTCCAGAAATTCTCATCGCCAGCAGAGTCATGGCCGAGGGTGTCGACCTGCATCGATTCTGCCGTTATGTCATTCATCACGACCTCGATTGGAACCCCAGTTTACTCGAACAACGCACTGGCCGCCTCGACCGCATCGGCGGAAAAGTCGAGCGTTGCGGACAGCCCATTCACGAATATCTGCCCTACATAGCTGAGACCCAGGACGAAAAGATGTACCGTGTCGTAATGGACCGCGAGCGCTGGTTTAATGTGGTGATGAGTGAGAAATTCAGCGTGGACGCGCGCACGACCGATAAACTGGCTCAACGCATCCCCCTACCCGCCTCGGTTGCAAAGGAATTAGCACTGCGATTGGGGGTCAAGTAAGGGTTGAATGAACCACAGCTGATCATCCAGCCTGATTTTCATCGGATCAATACGTGGAAAACACTTGGCCAGCAGCTCGTTGCGCTGTAGCCGCCATCACGGCCAGCAACGCCGAGACGGGGGTTGACGACGCGTTCAAGAACAGAGCGGATCAATCCAACCATGCCATGCGACACTGGCTCCAGACCCTGCCTGTAGTCCGGCAAGTCCATTCCGGTGACGGCGACAAGAACAATCCCATTGCGGTCATCGGCAGGACCTCGCTTCACACAGGATGCGAAGCAGGGCTGAAATCCGCGCTTTACGTTTAGCCGTCTAATCGTAAAGTGTGGTTGCATGATCGAAAGACTGCTTTGGAATGAACGGCTGGCCGCTGCTTGGGAGCAGGTGTCCATTGTTTGGCTGACCGGCCCCCGTCGGGTCGGCAAGACAGTGTTGGCGCAAAGCATCCCAAACGCGGAGTTTCTCAACTGCGACCTGCCGAGTGTGGCAGAACGGTTGCGTGATCCGGAAAGCTTTTATCGTTCGGTGCGGAAGCAAGTGGTGATTTTCGACGAGGTGCATCAGCTTCCTGATCCGAGCCGGTTGTTAAAAATCGGTGCCGATGCGTTTCCGAAGTTGAGGATACTCGCCACAGGTTCATCCACTTTGGCCGCGACGCAAAAATTTCGCGACAGCCTTGCGGGACGCAAGCGGGTGGTAGAGCTTGTGCCGGTGTTGCACGAGGAATTGCCGGCGTTTGGCGTGGCCGACGTCCGAGAACGCCTGTTGCGCGGCGGGCTGCCGCCGGCTCTGCTGGCGGAGGAACGCAACAGTGAGTTCTATTCCGAATGGCAGGACTCCTATTTCGCGCGAGACGTGCAGGAGCTTTTCCGGTTGGAGAAGCGCGCTGGATTTTTGCGCGTGCTCGAACTATTGCTGCGGCAAAGCGGCGGAATGCTCGATGTGACAAAAATTGCCGCCGAAAGCCAGATCAGCCGCCCCACCGTGATTAACTGGCTGGAGATTTATCAGGTGACGCATGTGGCGCATTTAGTCCGTCCGTTTTCCGCAGGCGGTCGGCGCGAGATTATTGCGCAACCCAAGGTGTTCGGGTTTGACACGGGCATGGTGTGCCATGCCCGCGGGTGGGATCATTTGCGTTCGGAAGATTGCGGCGCGCTTTGGGAACACCTGACCCTCGACACCCTTATCGCGGCAGGCTTGCCGAAAATTCATTTCTGGCGTGACAAGCAGCAGCGCGAGGTGGATTTCGTGGTGCCGCGCAGTCGCGACGCGGTTGACGCCATTGAATGCAAATGGAAACCGGACGCTTTTGAGCCTCGCGGTTTAGCAGCATTCCGTGAACATTACCCGAAGGGGAACAACTTTGTGGTGAGTCCATTGAATGGACCGGCCTATGAACGCAACTTGAACGGAATGAAAGTCTCGTTCGTTTCGCCGGGCGAATTGAGATTGGAATGTTGATGAGCGCCACCCTCTCAACCCCAATCCACGCCCCAAGCGATGCCGCATGTCTTGGCCGCGCGCCGACCTCGGCTTTGCGCGCTTGGGCGATTTCGTTCGGCTAGACCTTCACCTATGGGAACACTCCGAGCAATCCAAGCAGCCGAACGACGCCGACAGCGTGAGGCTCAAAGGCGACTGCACGAACTGGAGCGTCAGGCCAAAGAACAAGCCAAGCATTCGGCAATCGAACAGGCGCGGCTGGAGGTTGAAGCCTATGAAAGCCGGGTCGAGTTGCTCAGGTCGGTTCACAAAGAACAAGGTGAAGTTTGGGACTGGCCAGCAGTCGCAGCTTCTTTGCCTCCACCTTGTCCGCAAAAAAATTCGCACCACGAACAAAGAGCAAGTCAACGATTCGCAGTCCTGCCGGCAGAAAAGAAGGAAACTGCGCAATCTATGTTTGAACAAGCCCGGTTGCAGGACGAGCAGGATTTCCAGACCGCGATGAAATCCTATTCCGAACAAATGGCGGAATGGGAAAAGCTCAAAATCATGGCGCGGAGAATCCTTGGAGGGGAACACAAGGCATACACCGAAGCTTTGGTTGAGTTTAATCCATTTGCTGAGATTTCAGACCTTGGTTCCTCAATCAACTTTACGGTTCACAACGCAGGGTTGGTCGAGTGCGTGCTGAAAGTGCGCGGCAGACAGATTATTCCTGCGGAGATCAAGACTTTAACGGCGAGCGAAAAGGTTTCTGTCAAGCCGATGCCCAAGGGACGCTTTCACGAAATCTACCTCGACTACCTGTGCGGTTGCGTGCTTCGTGTGGCGCGAGAGGTTTTTGCGCTCTTGCCAGTGGACACGGTCATGGTAACAGCGGCGGCAGACTCGCTGGACCTACGCACCGGCCAAACGATTGAACAGCCGGTTTTGTCAGTGGCCACGCTACGCGCCGGGGTTACCCGGCTTGATTTCAACCGGCTCAGTCCCCCTGACGCGATGGACAACTTTCAGCATCGCGCTGAAATCAAGGCGTCGCGCAAGACAGAAGAATTCCAGCCAATCATACCACTCACACTGGCAGATATCGCGCATTCGTCCGCTGCGGAATTGAGTTTTCAAAGCCTCCTGACCGACGTTCAGAACATGCGCGACGAATTGAAAGCCAAACTTGCCGAACTAAAATCATCATCACCCGCGCCGACTCCCCAAACCAATCCGACGTTATGACCATCGTGTTCGCCATCATAGCCTTAGTTTGTCTTGGCCTGCTCATTGCGGCGATGTTTAACAACAAGAAACTTGAAGGCCGAGTCGCGGCGGCAAATCAGGAATCCGAGCGCCTGCGGCAATATTACGAGTCGGAAACTCAGCGTGTTTACAGCGAAGCACAGTCTTCCGTTGCCGAAGCTCAAAAGCAGATTGACCAGCAGTTCGCCGAGATGAAACAGGAGTCAGACCGGATTCGGCAGCACTACGAGACCGAAGCTCGCAAGTCACAGGATGCAGCTGACGCGCTGGTTGCCAAAACCATCAGGGATTTTGAACCGCTTCGGAAATTTGAAAAATTCCGGGACGCCGAAACCGAAGCGCAACGCCAGCTTGGCGACGCCTTAGCGGACGCAACCAGTCTGCGGGCGGAAGCGCAGAGCTTGCTGGAACAAGCCAAGCATGCAGCAGCCGACGAGCGGGCACAGGCAGGTCAAAAAGCCAAAGCCTTGCGAGATCAGGCGGATGCATTGCTGAATCAGGCGACGCGGGATGCAGGCCGCATCATGACTGAGGCCGAAAAGCGGGCCGAGCAGATCGGCGGCGACGCCTACCGCGCTTTGCGCGAGAAGGAACAGTTGGAGCAGGCTGCCGAAGCCATGCGAAACATCATCGAAGGTTATGGAGACCGCTACCTGATACCGACGCACAGTCTTCTCGATGACTTGTCAGTGGAATTTGGTTATGCCGCGGCTGGCGCATCGCTCAAATCCGCACTGGATCTTTCTCGTCGCATGGTTGAACAAGGTGAGGCGGCGGTTTGCGATTATGTCGAGGCAGAGCGGCGAAAAACTGCCATACAATTCGTAATTCATGCCTTCAACGGCGATGTGGCCTCAATTCTGGCGGGAGTCAAATCTGACAACTATGGAACACTGGCGCAGGAAATCCGAGATGCCTTCAGCACCATCAACAAGGATGGCGGCGCATTCCGAAACGCACGCATCCTCCCAGCCTACCTTGATGCCCGGCTGGCAGAATTGAAATGGGCGGTGGTCGTGCAGGAGATGGCTCGGCAACGACAGGAACAACAGCGTGTCGAAAGAGAAAAGATGCGCGACGAGGCGTTGGCGAAGCGGGAGCAAGCCGAGAAATTGCGCGAGGCGGAAAAATTAGAAGAGTTGAAAAAACTTGCTGTCGAGGAAAATCAAAGGGAACTTGCAGAGGCAAAGAAGAAGCTAGCGGCGGCAGCCGCGGAAGACAAGCTGAAATGGGAGCAAAGGGTATCTGAATTGGAACACCGATATCAGGGAGCGGCCGAAGACCTTGCTGTTGCCACTGAACAAAAGCTTCAAATATCACAGCTAACTAAGATCGGAAGCGTTTACATTCTTTCCAACGAGGGATCGTTTGGTCCAGGCGTGTATAAAATTGGTGAAACACAGAGGGATGCGGAAGTCCGGGTTTATGAGCTTGGCGGGGCGAGTGTGCCGTTTGAATTTGACATACATGCGGTGATTAAAACGGAAGCCTCCCGTGAGCTTGAGCACAAATTGCACAAAAAATTCATCGACCAGCGTGTCAATAAACGGAACCCCCGCAAGGAGTATTTCCGGGTGAGCCTGAAGGAGATTCGTCAAGAGGTCGAAAAGTTAAAACAAGATGAAGATTACACTGGCGAAATAAAATGGACGGAGGAGGCTGCGGCCACACAATGGCGTGAAAGCCAAAAGATTGACCAGGACCCGCAAGAATTGGCGAACTGGCGCAGAATCGAGCAAGCCAAGGCCAATCGTTCAAAGGAATTTGATAGCCTTTCCAGTTTCGACGAGGTGTGAACGGATTGGGCATGGTGGTGGTTGACTCACACCTGAACAATCTGTTTGACGTAAACAAAGGTTTACTTCGCCTTCGAGCGCACTATTTTAACCCCCAGCTTCACAAACGCCGCTTCACGTTCTGCGGAAACATCAGGAACAACAACGTAAAGCCGATCTCGAGCACGACTGAGCGCAACGTAGGTAATTCGCCGCTCTTCCTGCTCTTCAATGTCGCAACTTCCAACGGGCTCGAAGAAATGCGCCAATCTGTTGGGATCGGTGAACCATACCATAACATTTGGCCATTCGGCGCTTTTGGCTTGGTGAATCGTGCGCACGTCGCGAATTTCCTCCTCCGGGTGAACGGCACTGGCAAGTGATTGGTAGCTTGTACATTCAGCGAAGGATCGGAATTTGCTCCCCCCCTGCACCGCCTTCAACTTGATTTGAAACTGTTTCGTCAAATGCTCGTTTATGCTGCAATATGCTGCCATAACTGACCCACCGTTCAGCGCAGCATAATTGTTTAGCGTGAACTCCAAAAGTGTAACGGCAATCCCCCGACAACTTAATTCAGAAAGGTCATTTTTACCGTGAAGGGGTTCACGCAAGGATGTGTGCTTTGTAATTCCCCGCACCAAACCACTCACCGCCAATGCTATATGTCCGTGACGGCCTGTCTCAACGGCTGTGAGAACTGCATGAAGAAATGCCGCCCGCTCTCGATCGATTTTGCTGCAACTTTCCCACAGCTTTCGTCCATCCGCGTCGGATGAGCTCCGTGCTTGATTGGCTTCACTGTTCTTTCGGGTAAGAACGCTGAGCTTTTCCCCCTGAGGAAGCTCCCCCAATACTCTTGAAATCGCCCATTTAATGTCGCCACAGAGGATGCAAGGGGGCGCGCCCTCGTCTTGCCTATAAGGGAATTGCTTTAATTGGTCCGCTCTGACCAAGTTAAGAAGTCGCACTATTGACCGCGTGCTTCGCCGATTTGTTTCAATGCAGTAATCCTTGTGGCCGGCTAGTGAGTAATTTCGAAAATGCTCTGGCTTAGCCCCTTGAAATCCATAAATAGACTGCTGTTCGTCTCCGATAACCCCGACAACTGTTCCGTGGGCGGCGAACCTTTCGATCATGCGGCTCTGCGTGGGCCGAGTATCCTGAAATTCATCGATAAAAAGATACCGGAATCGTGCGCTCAAAAATTCTACTGCTAAATCGAACTCGTTAATAATCCGATGTGCAAAATAAAGCACGTCCTCATGGTCAATTGTGCCTTCCTGCCAATAAAGAGCCTTGTAAAGGCGCAGGTTCTCACATTTGCAGATCTCCCGTAATTTTGGCCCCATCCGGTCGGTTTTGCGAGGTCCAATTGTCCAGACACCGTTGCGATCTTTCTCCCAGACCAGCTGTTGAAGCTTCTCGAAAAGAATTTCTTTCTGCTCCTCGATTTGCAGCACCCACGAATGGCCAATGCTTTTAACCCATTGCTGAACCTTTTGATATGATGGGTGGTGTACGTCATGGCGTTTTACCAGCTGGTAGGCTACCAGAGCGTTGCCTTCCGAAGATCGCATAAGATGAAGATACGGCTTCACTACGTGCCGGTAAAGAAATGAATGAATTGTCGCGATCTCAACACGATCTGACGCGGCTCCGAGCCCGCGACGGATCTCATCCGCAGCAACGTTGGTGTAAGAAATACATCCAATACGACCGGAAGCGGCAAGCCGATTAGACCTACGAATCACATTCAGCACATGGCGAATCAACCAAAACGATTTCCCAGCACCCGGACCTGCGAAGACCCGAAAGTGATGTTCGATATCATCGAGCAAATCTCCAGAATCGATATTTACGGCATTGTTCATGCACCCGATTGCGCCTTTGCAGGCTGCCTGGCCGCCCACCGAACAGCCTGCTCAATATGTGCCGGAATTCTAAGAGGCAGCCTTTCAGTTCCCTTTTTGGAGAAGTTCTCACGGAGTTGGTGCATCAAATCCAAGGCTGCTTCGCCCTTGCTCCCGATGCTCAGCAGATAGCAGATCGCGTACCGTGTCTTTTTTCGATCGTCGTCTGCAAGATGAGTTAGCGCATCCATCACACCTGCCTCCGTTAGCAATGTGACTAGCGTATTATCACAATCGGCGAAGTTGTTCGCAAGTCTCCGCAGTTCGGCTTCGTGCTGAACTCCAGGTGAAATTAGGATTGCGGAGTCCCAATTTTGCTCCGCCAAGTCATACTCAAACGTCTTACTTCCCCAGCGAATTAATAAGTTAGGAACACTGCAGCACTTAGATTGAAGGGATGTCACGTTGAAAGATGGCTGAGAGTAGTCATACTTTTCTGGCTCATAGTCAATTTGACACGGCCAACATGCCTTGTGTCGCGCAGCGGTGACGCCTCTTTCCCTTCTGAGTGGATCAGCGTCGATCAAACAAGCGACAGGGCGGCGGATCGCGAATTGCCGCAATGCTGAGGGACCGGCACCGAAGAGAGGGACAAAGTGTTTGAAAGTCACGCCATCGATGGCGACGACCGCAACATGGTGGCGTTCGATAGGTGTGCCAATGTATTCAGCCAGGCAAGGCAACAGAAGTGTTTCGGCCATTCCTTCGACGAAGATGACTCCCTTGGCAAACAACATACTTGACTTAGTGGCATCAAGAAAGCGTTCGACGTGTTTGCGCGACTGGGTTCCCTCGAGGGTTTCGCCAAAGACTTTTCCTGGGTACGCAACGGATAACTGGTTATCTTCCGCAAGTGTCAAACAGAGGATTGGAGCTAAGCCAGCTGCGGCAGTGATATGAGTTGAGTGCGTCGTCAGAAATACTTGGCGACTTCGAAGCAGATCGGTCGGCGTTAACTTTTCTTCGAGACGATTCTGAATGTATTTCAGCAGCTTGTATTGAAGGGCGGGATGCAGGTGTGCTTCCGGTTCCTCGATGGCAAGTATTGGGAAAATGACAGCATTCTGGCCTTGGCGTTTTTGATCCGCTGCGAAATCCAGGCTCGCAAGTAAAAGTGAAATATACACGAGGTTGTTATATCCGAGCCCATTATGAGTTGCTGGCACGCTTAAGCCGGTTCGGGCCAAAAAAAGTTGGAGAGCAGCAATGAGGTCGCTTTCATCCGTTTGTCCTGTTAGTTCCGGAGTGCCGCCATCTTTCGCTCCAGTCGCCTCGATAAGCTTGAAGAGCTGATCGAGGCTTAGTCTTTTCTTAAGGTTAGTGTGGAGTTGAGACGAAATATCTCGAAAAGTGATCCTGCGTTGCGTTTGCTCCTCCGGCTTGTCCGCAATATCCCAATCGAGAACTTGCTGAAGCATAGAGCGGAGGAGGGGATTGCTTCCCGAAAACATGGCTGACTCAACGTCTCGGACTGCCCCAACGAAATTGAAATCGAATTTTGTCAAGAGTTCCGGCTCGGCGGAAACCAAATTCTGCTTCTCGCCTCCGTATATCCTACTCACATATTTTGGAAGTAGCTTTTGAACCGCATCGAGAAACTTGGTTTTGTCCTGCGAGCCCCCGAGGATTTGCTTAAATTCTTCATGATGCTCATCCGGCAGAAGAAAGCAGTAAGTCAGCCGTGCTTCCCACGGCGCTTCGAGTTTGGTCAGCCACGTCGCAACGACCCCCTTGTCGTCCAAGGTGTCGCGAGGCGACGAACGGAGGGTCACAGACACTTCGATTTTAGGCGGCTTGGTGTAATCGGTGATCGTTTGAGAAAAGTCGTGCAAATCCGGGCGCGACCGATTCTTGCGGTCGAATACAAAGCCTAGCGCGTTAAGGAGGGCGGTCTTCCCGGCGTTATTTTCGCCAATGATCACATTCAAACCCGGCTGGAATTCAATCTTGCTATCGTGAAAGCAGCGGTAGTTTTGGATGTGGACGTCTGAAATGTACATAGGACCCTTAGTGAATTACGCTTCAAAAAGCTCCAGTTTATTCCCGAAAGGGTCAACGATTTGGAACGCCTTGTATGAGCGATGTCCGGTTACCGGGGTCATAGGGATACGCGCCTCCGAGAGTCTGGAGGCGGTTGCCGCGAGGTTCGCCACTCGAATACATGGTGTTGGCGATGGGAGTGCATTTCGAGGGAAGCGGAAATCTTGTTGCTCTAGTTGGCTCGACAATAGTACAGAAATGAACCCAGCGACCGTGAATCCTGTTGAATACTCTTTATCGATTGGAAAGTGTAGCTTGTGGACGTAGAACTCTCTCGCCTTTTGCAGATCGCTGACAAATACCTTAATTCCGACACGAAGGATGTTCTCGACCTCTGGAACCGCTAGTGGTTTCGGTAAAGGCTTTGTAGTTCTTGTGCGGCGAACAAGCCTCCGTATTGCGAACGTTTGCCCGTCTTCGGTTTGGATTTGGCATAGATCTGCTTGAGCACTTTGCGAGAACATTGGTTCGACACTCCTCACGCCTGCACTGCGGCCATCTGGAAAGTGAATGTTCGCGCCAACATTCATCGATTTAAGCAAATTTGTGAATTTAGTGCTCTCTTTCTTCGACACTTTTGATACGGGACCTGAACTAGGAACCGGGGCTTCTGCAACGAGACTGGCGGCAATTTTACGGATATAACCTGCATCTTGAACCGTTGAAGCGAAGTGCCCAAGCCATTCTTCGCCGTGGATAGCGCCAAGAATGGTTCCAGCCATCGACGCGAGAGTGTCGGTATCAGAGCCCAAGGTAGTTGCGGCCACAAGCATCCCCTGGAGGGGCGAGGCAGCATAACGCGAAGCGAGAAAAAGGGAAGCTGCGGCCGTGATTGTGCCTGAGCCGTTCGTTTTCGGGTTCAGCGCACCCATTCTTTGAAGCGTTTCGGGGCCGGACGATAGAGGACCAAGCCTCAGAGATTCTTTGGCTATCTCGAGGAGGCTCATGATCTCTCGCACTGTTTCGTCCCAGAGCGCTTTGTAATCTTGAACTGCCGTGATGGACAAAGCACCTCGCCATTTTGTTGCAACTTCAGGGAAGCAAGCCCAATCTGGAAAGCCTCGATAAACCGCTTCCGTGAGAGCGCCAAATTCAAGCATTTCCTCCTGACGCAAAGACAGCCACATCGTCATTCCATGCAAAAGAGCTCCAACCAAAGCTCGCGGGTGACCATGGGTGCATATCCCATTTAGGACAATCTGTCGTGAAATATCAGATGCGTCCCCATTACGGTTGGCAAGCACATGAGGCAAAATGCGCATGCAGACTCCGTTACCGCCTGCTTCGAAGTATCGATCTCGACCGCGAGGCGAATCCCAAGGTGCAGTCTCTGCCAGCCAAAGTTGTGCAGCCCGCTTTGTGGCCCCCCCGCCTCCTCGTTCGTAAAGAAGCCAGGACGGTAATTCCACGAACGCGAAGTAATCCCACCATTCAGGGCCATGAAGGATGCTTCGCGCTGAGGCGAGGAGCAGTTGAGTATCGTCGCTGTATTCACCGGCCCGAATAGGCTCCCTATAAGGCTCTGACCGAGAACCGCTGCGAGTCCAGTCAAAGAATTCCGAGGGCAGGGACCTCGTTTCGGGGGCATTTCTCGGCTGTACACGACGTGACCGGCCCTCGAACGGCCAGCCAAGCGCGTCGCCGACAGCAGCAGCCAGAAAGCTGCCTACGGCCTTTTCAGTGGGTGGAGTGTTAGTCACGGGCATAGATGTGTTGGATAAAATGTTTCTGCTGGACGCTTTCCTGAGCGGATTGCGTCGCTCAGCCTGTATTTATCGAATAAAATTGGCGCAATAACAAACCGAAAAATTTCAGGATTGGCGCCAGCATAGCGTAGACGTGCGATTTCATTTTTCGCTTGCGACTCATTCTTTACGGCAACACCGGGAATTTCAGCTAAAGGGATCTTGGATTTGACCAAAACCTCGGCTTGGTCGTCGGTAGGACTGCATTTCAAATGCTTTGGATTGCGGGAACGGACTTTTCCGTATGCACCAAGCACACTAGCGGCAAACAGGCTCCTGAAGCCGTCCAGCGCTGCAACCACTTGGGATCCAGAACCTGCAGCGGCGTTGCGTGCGCAAAAACGCGTAGTAGGTTGCCAAATGTAATGGGGCGCGACCAGTAGAACGACCCAGTCTTTAAACAAAGCTTCGAGTGGTTCAGCCTTAGCGAGATACCATGCATTGGGGTATTCAACAGAACAGCAGATGTGATCCATGTAACCATCGATTCGGTAATTGTCCGTAGCCGTAAAGCAGGCAGACTGATCATCGCGAAGCGCCTGCGTCGATCTGATTCCGTCGGGCTGTGCAGCAATATGGACGAGATTTCGTGCCGGAGTAAAATGGCAAAGTCTTGTGATGCCGCGAGTCCCAACTTCATTTTCGAGTTCACTTTTCATGGTTGCACTACCGGAAGGATCTTTGGGTCTGATGGCAAAAGTGTGGTTTGAGAGCCTGTGCAGGTCAAAATCAGCCCCTGACGGGCTCGCGTGATGCCGACATACAAAAGTCGGCCTGCGTCGGCTCGGGCCTGCTGCTCTCCGAAAACTTGAACATTTTCTGGCTTCGGAATGCGCGAAGAATCCAACCGCGGCAGAATTACCGAGTCGAACTCCATGCCCTTCGCCGCGTGGTAAGTGCCGATGCTCAAGCCCGAATTGCATGTCCATTTCGCCATGTCTTTCTTAAGCTCTGTGAATGTTCCGGCTTTGAACAGAGAATTAAAGAAGCGCCGCTCCTCATGGTCGACAGTGAGGATCGCAATCGACCCCGCGTGAGACAATTTGAGTGCTTGATTGACTACGAATGTTTCTTCGCTCTTCGCATCTGAAAATACAAGTAAAGAAGGCGGAGGACCTGCGGCTCTCGGAGTCCTTGGTGCCACTATGTCCGCTGCACCCTGATAGAATGGCATTTTGGTTAGCGCTAATGCCAATTCGGCAATCTGTTTAGTATTCCGGTAGTTCTCTTGGAACAACCATGGTGGTGCAGCCAGGTTCAGCCCAGCTGAACGCCAACTCATGCGGCTGCCGTATATTTGCTGTGCCACGTCACCGAAAAATGTCACCGACCCATTGGCTGGTACGGCCTGTACCAGCGATTGAATCATCACAGGAGAAAAATCCTGGCCTTCATCAATTATCACATGCCTGTATCGGCGTGCTCGGGAATCAACTGCCAGCTCATCCCGCACCGCGACCGCAATGTCGTCCCAATCGTATTGTTTGCCTGTGTCGATTCTTTGTTGGCGGTAGTCCGTCAAAATCCGCCAAAGCAATGGCAGCGTACTCGCAACCGGGAGGTCAAGGGGCAGCGGCGGTCGTGCGGCATGATATTGCTCAATTTCACAAATGCCGTGTTGGGAGATCCATCGGAGTTCCTCGGCGATGAATTCGGGCGATTTCGAGAGGAGCGGGTGATTAGGGTGGTCCGCAGCAACTGTGATGATCGCGCTTTTGATGCACGCGATCCGCTCATCTGGGTCAAGAATCGTGTTGTTTCCCATTTTACCGAGTGAATGCAGATACCCGCGCGCGAACTTGTGGTAGTGCTCCACAGTAACATTCTCGAGTTCAGTGGAAGCCAGATATTTGAAATAAGCCACGAGCGCACGATTGAAAGTCACCAAAAGAGTTGGCCCGGAGTGTTCTGTGGAGTTGTCCGCAAGGTAGGCCGCTCTTAGAATGGCGAGGGTGGTTTTGCCGCTTCCGGCGGTTCCAAGCACGACGATGTGCCCCTGCGCTGGCAAGTAGAGCACCTCTTTCTGGCGTCCAATTGGCTTTGGAAGTGGCATTGTGTTTGGGTGGCGGATCAGCGTAAACCGCGAATCTGGCGCGGATTACTGCGTTTCTTCGCCTGCTGCATTGACGAAGGCTTCGGCTTCTTCGTTCGTGTCGGGCGGCAGGCTAGGGTCACGGGCGGACAGTTCGCGTTCTTCCATGTCATCGCGGAAGTCAAAGCTGATTTGGAGCGGCGTGCCCTTGTTGTGGAATTTATTATAGCTGTCGAGATCCTGTTTCAGCTGCCAACAAATATCGGCTGCACCTCCCCTGCGCTGCTGAAAGCTCTCAAGCATGAATTGGGGCGGGGCAATGTCCTTGTCGTACCAGAACGTGGTTTGGGTCGGCGTACCGTCGGGCATTGCCTCCAAGTAACGAACCGCGTGTTTTCGCCTGACCCTGCGGCCATCTGGATCTATGGTAAATTGGGTCCGCATAGCGTAGCTGACATGGCGCGTCAATATGTCGAGGGCTTCTTCAATAGTCGGCGCGCACTTCCCCTCTTGGAGCATCCATGCGGCGATTTCCCGCGATATTAGTGGCCCGTCCTTCACATGCCGGCGATATTCTTCGACGAGGGCCTGGATATTTTTATTATAGCTCATGGTCAATTATTCTTAATTATGGGTTTTTCAAGGAAATGCTGCGCTGGTCTGCCCCAGCCGTCCGTCATGGCCGTGCTTATCACAATGTCGCGGATTTTGACCAGCATTTCGCGGTTGTGGTCCCAGCCAATTTCCTTGGCGTGCTGTAGCTGGCCACTGACGATTCCTGGGTGGATGCGCAAACGATGGGCGAACTCACGAATCCGCTCCTTATAGTAAAATGGACGCATTCTGATGATGAAGGACTCTAGGGAATCTGGCGGGATCAGGAATGATGCCCCCTCCTTATCCGCGCGTTCTTCTATCGCGCTGAGGGTGTTTACACGGGACTCACCAACCAAGTTGACGTCCACGGAGCGCTTGTCGCCGTGCTTTATGTGCGTCAACTCGTGAGCCAGGGTGTGCCAAAACCAATCGATTCTGTCGTAGCGGAGAGACAGGACCACTACGGGCGCGTTCGGTTCCTCATCAAGCCAAAAGGCCGCGCCATCGATACGGGATCTGGGCAAAGGTTCGACCACCACGAATCGGACTCCCAATTCCGCCAGGACCTTTGGAACGTGACGAACTTTTTCCGGAGTGTCAGCGAGGGCTCGGATCGCGGCCAAGCCGGACTTGAATGAGTCGGGATGAAATGGCCTGACGTTGAGAATGGCGGCCAAACGGTGGGCCTGCCATAGCCATGCACGTTGGGCGGCGGTAAACTCGTCGGAGGGGAGGGGCTGGCGGGCGGCGGCCTGGATGGCCGGCTCTGCCTCCAGGGAGTCTTTGTTAAAGAAAGCGCAAAGCTCGCGCTCTATATCCTCGACGGTTTTTGTCGGCTTGATCCATCCCCGCTTTTCCATTTCTTTGACCGGAGCGAATTCAAATAGGCGCGCCCGCCTTTGCACTTCGGAGTCGTCGGTCTTGATGAGAGAAAGGCGGTAGGCGCTTTCTCGGTCGAGCCAGATTTTTGGTCCCGTCCCGAAAGCGGTCCCGATGGCGACCGCCAGTTCAGGTGTGATTCCGCGTTTCCCCTGGAGGATCTCGTTGATGATGGGAATGTGGCGCCCGACAACTAGAGCAAAATCAGACTGTGTCCAGCCCCTTTGCTGAAGCTCGGCCTTAATGAACTCGCCCGGTGCGATGGGTTTGTCTTCGGTCATCAGAATTGAATTTGGCAGATTCCTCGGAAATTGTCAACTACGATCTTACGTAAAACAGTAATATTGTATTTCGGAGCCCAAAAGGGATAGATGGAAAGGGGATCATAGGGATACTATGTGGATCGTGGTTCGCTTGTTACTGGAAGAGGTTATGTTGTTCCGCGTTGTGCAAATATCCGTTGACAGGCATCGTTTTTAGGTTTATGTTTGGATTGAACAACGCGGAACAACATTCCTAGTTAAGAACAACAGTGAACAACGGAACTCATATGATTGAACAAAAATTCAAGGCGACATTGAGTGGTGAGTCAGGGCGGAGCGGTTGGTGTGTGATCTTTCGGCATCCCTTGCGGAGGAACCCTGACGAGACGCCGGTGCGGGTGCGGCGGGGGCTTGGGACACGGGAAAAGACGGAGGCTGAAGTTCTGGTTGCCCAGATGAACCAAATCCTGGCGGATTCGACATTTTGGAATCCCCAGGCCAAGGCCAGAGCCGACGCGCTATTTCATCCGAAGATTGTCAGCGCATTTTATGACGACCTTCTGCCCGAAGCCCGGGACCCGTGGGCGCTGCGGAATGAGGTCATCCCCATGCCGGGGCGGGAGCAAGGCTACGCGCGGGGACGGATGCTCGGGACTACAGGCGGCGGGAAAACGACGGTGATGCGTCAATTCCTTGGGACGGACCCAAAGACGGAGCGGTTTCCGTCCACGTCCACGGCGAAGACAACGGTTTGCGATATCGAAGTGATCTTCGGCCCGCCGCCGTTTCAGGCCGTGGTGACATTTTTCTCCGAGGATTACGTCAGACTGCACATTGAGGAATGTGTCTTGGCATCGGCTGCGTCGAGTGTATTCGAGAAAGCCGGGGCGGAGGGCTGCACCGCAAAACTCCTGGAGCACAGCGAACAGCGGTTTCGGTTGAGCTACATCCTCGGCAACATGAGCGTGGAGAGCGGGGAGGAATTGTCGGACGATGAGCAGTCGGTCGTGGAGGGGGAGTCTGGGGATTACGCGGAGGTGAGCGCAGCGGATCGTGCGGCAATGGCACGGCGAATTGAAGGGTTTGTGGCGCGAATCGGACAAATGAGTGCGGAGGCTGCGCGGAAGCTTGAAAGTGTGCTGGGCGTCAACCTGCGGCGGACGGATGGGAAGGACGAGAGCGCGTTCCAAGAATTGTTCGAGGTGGAACTGAGGCAGAGCGACGAGTTCCATAAACTAGTGGACGAAATCCTCGATGCGGTGAAGGAGCGATTCGATATACTTGACGCGGCCGGGTTTCGGCGTGAGCGGGATTGGCCATTGTTGTGGCGATTCGAATGTGAAGATCGCGGGGAATTCGTCCGGGCGGTGAATCGGTTTTCGAGCAATTATGCGCCGAACTTCGGGCGTTTGCTGACGCCTTTGGTACAGGGAATGCGGGTGAAGGGCCCGTTTGCCCCTGCGTGGCACGAGGGCGGCGAATTGAAGCTGGTGCTGATGGACGGCGAAGGGTTCGGTCATACGCCGGAGTCGAGTTCCAGCATTTCAACTACGATCACGGAGCGGTTTAAAGACGCGGACGCAATCGTGCTCGTGGACAGTGCGGAACAGCCGATGCAGGCGGCGCCTCAGGCGCTTTTGCGGACGCTCGCGTCAAGCGGCCAGGAGGGCAAGCTGATCGTGGCCTTCACCCATCTAGACGAGGTGAAAGGGGACAATCTGCCAAATATCAAGGCGAGGAAGCTGCATGTGCAGCGTTCATTGGATAACGCAATCAGAAAGGTGGGCGAGGTTCTGGGTGGGAGCGCGGAGAACGCAATCCACCGAGCGGCAGCGGACCGGACTTTTTTCCTGTCAAAGATTGATGAGCCGATCAAAGCGTGCAACAAGCTTACGCTGGCAGAACTCCGCCGGATGCTGACGGTAATTCAAGACAGTATCAAACCACGGCCACCGGCATACGTCACCCCAGTTTACGACGTCACGAATCTCATACTAGGTATTCCG
>Ga0187860_1000754_pt1 | contig 30225 bp, 24 predicted proteins | sample June2016WEW_10_4_FD_132981 | JGI IMG/M metagenome (GOLD analysis project Ga0187860, IMG submission 132981) | Peatland microbial communities from SPRUCE experiment site at the Marcell Experimental Forest, Minnesota, USA - June2016WEW_10_40 | ecosystem: Environmental > Terrestrial > Soil >...
GACGAAGGGAGGCACCCGCCGCTCGATTGACTCTACGATCCAGCAAAGGCCCGTCCTCGAAGGCTCAGTGCCCTGTGCAATTTCGATGATCGAGGCTGTACAAATTCGGTGATCCTCGGCAGAGCTCGGGCAGATGCTCGATGCGGGCGAGGAGCCCGATGTCGGACGGCTTGTTGATGACGGTCTCGATGCGAAGTGCTCTCCCTTCTTTCAGGTACTGCTTGACGCGGCTGTGCTTGTAGGTGAAGTCCATGTGCACCTCGGTGCCCGGCGAGAAGAGGCGCTGGCGGAACGGCTCCTTCGTCGTCTTGCGCACCTGGCGAGCGAAGACCATCGCCACCTGCTCCGGGCGCCCGATGCCGACGTTGTCTTGGACGAGGGACTCAAAGAAGCTCCTCGCGCGGCGAGGGTCGTCGAAGACGAGGGTGCGGGAGACCTCGACCTGGCGCATCGACAGCTCCCACCAGTAGCCGGCCTTTCGGTCGGTCTCGGTGAACGGCGTCGGGATGGCGGAGATCCAGCGATCGAAGAAGCCTTGGACGTCGGCAGGACCGAAGCGGTCGCAGATGGCCTGCAGGCGATCGGGTCGATCACAGGAGGCGAAGCCGTTCGAGAGGGCGGTGAAGCTGATCCTCGCCCGCTCGGCCTGGCGCTTGGCCCACTCGTGGCCGTTCAGCCAGACCTTGGCCGGATACGGGAAGTAGGTGCAGATCTTGATGAAGCCGGGTCCGAAGTCGCGATCGAGGACGTAGAAGTAGTAGATGCCGACTCGCCGCTCTTTCTTGTCGAAGACGAAGTAGACGCCACCGCCTGCGCCGACGCGCCTGGTCGCCGAGTAGACGAACTGGAACTCCTGCGCGGCCACGATGGCGACGACGCCGAAGCGTCCCTCATGTTCGGCCCGATCGAGGTACGGCCTCACATGGTCGAGCTTGCGGTCGTCCCAGCGGGAGCGGTCCGGCTTCTTCAGCTGCAGGATCGGGATGGCCTTCGAGTCGGCGAAGGCCTTCACCTCGCGGCGGAAGCGGTTGCCGATCTTCTCGATGAGCGCCGGCGACCCAAGTCGGAACCCGAGGTGTCGCTCGAGGAAGTGGTTCACCTGTGGGCCGACCTGCAAGTTGGGCACGTAGGCGTTCAGGTACAGCCGGTCGACGCAGTCGATCTCGAGGCTGACATGACCATCCAGCACCTCATTGATGTTCACCACGTTCGTCACGCACGACGCGATAGCGCACGAGGGACGGCTTTGCCGGCCCGACTACCTCACACCCCTACGCGGTCGCGCCGGGAGGAGGCCGGGAGGGGGGCCTGCCCCCTTCCCGCTAATGCGGTGACACTCAAATAACGCGCGATTGGCGGACTGCCTCGAGGGCCACGCGCCCTCGGCGGACCTTGGCGATGATCTGGTCGGCGGTCTTGGTCCAGATGAATGGCTTGGGGTTCTCGTTGTTGTGTGCGATGTAGCTCTCGATGGCTTGGATCAGCACAGGAACACTGCCGAAGCTGTCCCGGCGTATGCGCTGTGTCGTGATCTCGCGGAACCAGCGCTCGACCAAGTTGAGCCAGGAAGAGCTCGTCGGGGTGAAGTGGAAGTGGAATCGCTTGTGCCTGGCCAGCCACTTCCGTACCTCCGGGTGGTTGTGGGTGCCGTAGTTGTCCAATAACCCCGATATCGGAGTTATTGGACTAATCCCGACCTCGCGATTATCCCGATACGGGCGCCCCGAGCCCAACAAACGCCAGTTGACGGCGGACTACGTGACCGCGGGCACAGCCCGAGGGTCGGGATAATCACAGGCTCTCGAGGAAAGCGAGCAGCCTGTCCGGAGCCCTGTAGCGACCGGGCTTTGAAGACGATGGTGTGGTGCGGGCGAGCGCCCGCTCCTTGATGCTCAGGTCGGCGTGGAGGTAGCACTGGGTCGAACGAATATCGGCATGACCCAGCCACAAGCTGATCACAATCACCTCAACCCCGGCTCGAAGAAGGGTCATGGCGCAGGTATGCCTCAGGACATGAGGAGTCAGATTCTTGTGTGCGAGCGATGGCGCCCCTCGGGTGGCGGCCAGCGCGTGGAACTTGACGCGAGCCTCGACGGCGTCGTCACTGAGGCGACGCCCTGTCCGAGTCGGAAACAGGGGATCGTCGGGCAGACCGCCCCGCTCCTGCAGCCAGACCCGCAAGACGGCGACGGTACCGGCAGTCAGCGGGACACAACGCTCCTTACGACCCTTTCCAAGACAGCGGACGTGCGCGCCGGCGCCGAGCTCGATGTCGCGACAGTTGGCCCCGGTCAGCTCGGAGAGCCGGAGGCCAGTCTGTACGGCGAAGGCAATGAGGGCGTGATCCCTCCGACCCTCCCACCGGTTCTGGTCCGGAGCAGCAAGTAGGGCAGCGACCTCGTCCGGTTCGAGGAACGACACGTCGGTCTTGTTGAAGCGCTTTTGGGGAATGGCCAGTACCTGCTGGATCAGCTGGGCGTGCTCGGGATGGCGAAGAGCGGCGTATCGGAACAGCGACCGCACTGCGGCCAGCCTGGTGTTCCGGCTGCGGGCACTGTTGTGCCGGTCGGCTTCGAGATGGTCCAAGAAGGCCGAGATCACCCCGACTCCGAGGTCCTCCCAGTCGAGGGTGGATGGAGCCTTTTCGGTCCGGCCCTGCACAAAGCGGAGCAGGAGCACGAACGTGCTCCGGTAGGACCTCACCGTGGCCGGGCTCGCCTGGCGCTGCTTGGCGAGCCGCTCGGTGAAGAACAGCTGCATAGTGGGCGCGACCGCGCTCATCTTTCCAACCCCTCCATGCGGTCGGCTGCCAAGGCCAAGAGCTCAGGAGCGGACGAGAGGTACCAATAGGTGGAGCACGGATCCCGGTGCCCGAGATAAGTGGTCAACCGTGGCAGAAGGGCGCCAACATCCTCGCCCGACCGATACCATCGCACCAGGGTGTGGACCGCAAAACTGTGCGCATGTCGTGGATCCTCGGATGGTGCGGGGCACTGGCTCCGACGCCGGCGACGTCGACCAGCTTCCGGAACGTCTTCTGGAAGTCGGCATAAAGGAGCCGGCTTCCGGCGGTCGAGATGAAGAACGTCGAGCTCTTCTGTCTCACCACGAGCTGGTCCCGCTTCTCCGCGTAGGAGCACATGGCGTCCACGGTGCTCGACTGGAGAGGCACCAGTCGGGACTTCCCGAACTTCGACTGGCGCACGACGATCAGGCCCTCGGCGGTGTCGAAGTCGTCCCGCTCGAGGCGGATCGCCTCGCCGACCCGCATGCCCGAGGCGCTGAGCAGGCCGATGAGCGTCTCGACGGTCGCCGCTCGCATCAGGGTGGGGATCGTTCGGCGAGCGGCCGACATCAGCGCGGCTACGTCCCCAGCCGAGTAGATGAACGGTGGGCGCCAGCGCTGTCGGAAGCTCACGAGCCCGACCGGTGGGATCTCGGTGTTCGGGTTGACGCCCGCCATGTGGCAGGCGAAGCCGCGGGCCACCGTCATCCGCCGTGCCCACACCGTGGTGGCCGGATCGGCGTCTGGACGCTGTGCCCACACGAGTGCGGTCTCGATGGTGACGGTCTCGGCGCCGATCGCGTCGAGATACGCGACGAAGTCCGGCAGGAGCCGGTGTGCCTGGTCCAGGTTGTGGCCGAGGGCTCGGCGCAAGGCCAGGTAGTCGTTGGCCTGATCGATGAGCGGGCTCATCGCTCGGCTCCCGGCCAGGGCTGGGCGACGCTGCGAAGTCCAGCAACGTCGACCTTGGCGTACGCCGCCGTAGTGGCGAGATCGCGGTGACGAAGCACGAGGCCGATCTGAGGCAGCGTCGCTCCCTGAGCGAGCAGCTCGGTGGCAAGAGCATGGCGCAGTCGGTGCGGGCCAACGGGGTCACGTCCGGTGCGCTGGCAGGCGCGGCGGACCACGTTGTTCACCGAGCCCGGGCGGAGCCCCCGCTGGGGTGCCAAGGTGGCCAGGAAGACCTTGCGGCTCTCGGCTCGGGGACGACCGTCATACAGGTAAGCGGCGAGAGCCTCGCCCACATCGCTCAGCAACGGCAGACGGTCCACACCGCCGCCCTTGCCGCGGACGGTCAGCTCACCCGCCCGCCAGTCGATGTCATCGAGCTCGAGGCCGACGACTTCACGCGATCGCAGGCCGAGGCGGGCCAGCAGCATCAAGATGGCGAAGTCCCGGAGCCCGGTCGGTAGTGACCGATCGCAGCTCGACACGAGCTCGGCGACCTCTGAGGCAGCCAGCCTGGGGGCGAGCCCTGTGTCGCGCCACCCCGCCACAGGCGGCACCGCCACGGCGAGGTCGCTTTGGACCAAGCCTTCGAGATGGAGGAACCGCAGCAGGGAGCGCAGGTCGTTCACCCTGTTCTTGGCCGAGCCGACCGAAAGCCGGGAACACTCGCGCAGCAAGAAGCCGGTGACGTCGGCTCCGCACAGGCCGTCGACCCCGGTGTCGCCGCCGCCAGCCAGTGTGCGCTCCGATAAGAACTGTCGGGCCCTTCCCTCATAGTTCAGGACCGTCGAGGGTACGAGCCCGCGGTCGTCGAGCAGATGGCGCCGATAGCGCGTCAGCAGATCCTCCAACGGTGTCGAGGTAGCAGCTTCCGGCGGCGGGACAACGCCCCGGCTCCTCAGATAACCGAACAGCGGGACGAGTGTCCGCGTCGTCGGCACCCGCCGTTGCCCGCCAGCCCGCCGAGCATCGAAGAACCCCTCGACCGTGTCCTCGGTGAGGTCTGCGACAACGATGCCGACCTCAGACATCCACCGACTCAGCTGGCCCATCAGTACAACATGGATGACCACCGAGTTGTGCGTGAAGCCGAGCCCCGCCAACTCCGCCCCATATCCGTCTGCAAAACGGGCCAGCGGACTATCACCTTGCGACCACGCGACGTTGCTCACCGTTCCTCCCTCCCCAGGGCACCACGCCCCAGTAGAAGGACCGATTCAACTCGGCGGGATTATCCCGACCTCCTCGGCGCCACCGGCCACAAGAGGCCCACCTGCACAAGGCCCTTCGCCCGGGGCCAGCGCCCGTATCGGGATAATCGCGAGGTCGGGATTAGTCCAAGATGATGTGGATCTGCTGGCGTTTTTCGACCTGGCGGTCGATGAGGTTCAAGAAGGCCAGGAACTCCTCGTGGCGATGGCGTGCGAAGCACTTGCCGATGAGCTGTCCTGTTGCGACCTCGAGGGCGGCGAACAGCGTCGTCGTGCCGTGGCGCTTGTAGTCGTGGGTCACCGTGCCAGGACGACCCTCTTTGATCGGCAGGCTCGGCTGTGTGCGGTCGAGCGCCTGGATCTGGGACTTCTCGTCGAAGCAGAAGACGATGGCGTTGTCGGGCGGGTTGAGATACAGCCCAACGACATCGATCAGCTTGTCCTCGAACTTCGGGTCGTTCGAGATCTTGAAGGTCTTCTGCAGGTGCGGCTTCAGCCCACGGGCCTTCCACTCCCGCTGCACCGTCGTGCGGGACAGCCCGCTGTGGCTCGCCATCGTGCGGTTCGACCAGTGTGTGGCATCCGGCGGGGTCGTCCTCCGGGTGTCGTCGATCATCTGGTCGATGACGGCCTTGTCGATGACCGGCTTTCGCCCCCGGCCCTCGCGGACCTTGCCCACCCATTTGACGCCGTCGAGCTCGAAATGCTCCCGCCACTGAAGAACAGTGGAACGCGAGACCCCGAGGTCCGTGGCGATCTTGGTGTTGGCGACACCATCTGCAGCCATCAGCAGACCCTTGGCTTCGCGTACAGCCCGGTACGGCAACGACACGCTGGCTGCGATGTCCTCGAGCGCTGTGCGCTCCTTCTCGTTCAGCGGGAGCGGTGGGGCAGGTGGTCTGGCCATGCAAGACGTTAGCATAATCGCGCGTCTATTTAGGTGTCACTACACTAGGAGCTGTCCGCCGGACCAGAAGATGGCCTTTCACCAGGACTTTCGTGGTGGGGCTAAGAGGACTTGAACCTCTGACCTCAGCATTATCAGTGCTGCGCTCTAACCAGCTGAGCTATAGCCCCGTGGGCCGGGGGGTGACCCAGGCCGAGCCACGACGATACACCGCCACGCAGGACCGGCCATCTAGCTAGCTAGCTAGCTAGGCCGGAGCGAGACGGGCCGAGTGACTGTGCGAGGTTCCATCGGGCGGCGGTTCGTAATGATCCCCTTGCGGAGTCGCCCTGCAACGGCAGCAAGCCCGCCTGCCGATCACTCCTCGTCGTTGGCGCTCACCTGAGCGACAGCGGCCACGGTCTGCCCGGGATCGAGGTTCATGACCCGCACGCCGGTGGCGTCGCGCCCTTGCGCTGCGATCTCCCGCACCGCAGTGCGGATCACGACGCCGCCGGATGCCACGATCAGGATGTCGTCGTCCAACGAAGCCATCAGCGCGGCCACCACCCAGCCGCGGCGCTGGGTCAGCTTGATCCCTCTCACGCCCTGGCCACCCCGGGCCTGGGCGTGGAAGTGGTCGAGCTTCGTGCGCTTGCCGAACCCGGCCTCTGTAACGATCAGCAGGTCCACGCCCTCACGGGCGACGTCGCACGAGACAAGCTCGTCGCCGGCACGCAACCTCATCCCCCGCACGCCGGCGGCGCCCCGGCCCATCGGTCGCACTTCGGACTCGGAGAAACGAATCGCCATCCCGGCCTGGCTCACCAACAACAGGTCCTCGTCGCCAGTGGTCTGAATGACCCGCACGAGCTCATCGCCGGTGTTCAGGTTGATGGCGATGAAACCCTCCCGGCGCGATTTGTCGTACTCGCGCATGGAGGTCTTCTTCACCTGACCGGACTTCGTGGCGAAGAGCAGGAACTCCTCAGGGTCAAAAGACCGGGCGTCGATGATCGCCTGGATGCTCTCGTTCGGCTCCAGCGGCAGCAGGTTCACCGCTGGGGTCCCTCGGGCGTTGCGCTCCTTGATCGGGATCTCGTGAGCCCGGAGCCGGTACACCTTGCCGAGGTTGGAGAAGAAAAGCAGGTGGGCGTGCGCCGTCGTGTGCACGATCTCGCGGACGAGGTCCTCTTCCTTGAGGCGGGAGCCCTGCACGCCGCGCCCGCCGCGCCCTTGAATCCGGAAGGCGTCGGACGACACCGCTTTCAGGTACCCTGCCCGGGTCACCGTGACGACCATCTCCTCGTCGTCGATCAGGTCCTCGATGTTCAAGTCGCCCGGGTCGTGAACGAGGCGTGAGCGCCGCTCGTCGGCGAACTTCTCGCGCACAGCGCCCAGCTCCTCGGCGATCACACCGCGCAGCCGTGCCGGGTCGGCGAGAATCGCCTCCAGCTCGGCGATCGTCTCCCGTAGGGTCGCCATCTCCTCCTCGAGCTCCGCCCGGCCAAGGCGGGTGAGGCGACCGAGCGTCATGTCGAGGATGTGGTTCGCCTGTATCTCCGAGAAGGAGAACGGCTCGGCCATCAGCGCCGTCCTGGCTGCCGGGCGGTCCTCTGAGCGGCGGATAGTCGCGATCACCAAGTCGAGCATGTCGAGCGCTTTGAGCAGGCCTTCGACGATGTGGGCACGCGCCCGGGCCCTGTCCAGGCGGTATTGCGACCGCCGGGTCACGACCTCGATCTGGTGATCGACGTACGCCTTGACCGCCTGCGCAAGGTTCAGCAGGCGGGGCACGCCGTCGACGAGCGCCAGCATGTTGACGCCAAAACTCGTCTGCAGCGGCGTGTACTTGTACAGGTTGTTGAGGACGACGTTGGCGTTGGCGTCGCGCTTCAGAGTGATCACGAGCTGGGTGGTCTCGCCGGCCGAGAGGTTCTCGATGCTGTCGATTCCGGGCACGTCCCCGGCAAGCGCCGCTTCTGCGGTGCGCTGGGCGATGGCGTCGACCGAGGTCTGGTACGGGATCTCGGTGACGATGATCTGCGGCTTTCCGCCCTTGCCCTCTTCGATCTCCGCGACCGCTCGCATCTTCACCGAGCCGCGCCCGGTCCGGTACGCATCGAGGATGCCGGCCCGGCCGAGGATCAGGCCCCCAGTCGGGAAGTCAGGGCCCTTCACGAATCTCATCAGTTCGTCGGGCGTTGCCTCCGGGTGCTCGAGTACGTGGAGCACGGCGTCGATCACCTCGCCGAGGTTGTGCGGGGGGATGTTGGTCGCCATACCCACCGCAATGCCCTGCGAGCCGTTGACGAGCAAGTTCGGAAAGCGGGAGGGCAGCACCGTCGGCTGGGTGGTTGAGCCGTCGTAGTTCGGCATCATGTCGACGGTGTCCTCGTCGATGCCGTCGAGCAGCACCATGGCCAGAGGCGCGAGCCGGCACTCGGTGTAGCGGGCGGCCGCCGGCCCCATGTTCGGGCCCGGTGCGCCGAAGTCCCCGTGACCGGAGATCAGCGGGTAGCGAAGGCTGAAGTCCTGCACCATCCGGGCCAGGGCGTCGTAGATCGCCATGTCGCCGTGTGGGTGGAAGGTCTTCATGACCTCACCGACGACAGCGGCGCTCTTCACGAACGGACGGTCCGGCCGGAGATTCTCCTCGCTCATCGCGTAGAGAATCCGGCGGTGCACCGGTTTCAGTCCGTCGCGCACATCCGGGAGGGCTCGCTGGACGATGACGGACATGGAGTACTCGAGAAACGAGCGTTCCATCTCCTCTTGGATTTCGATCGGCACGACACCGAGCGCCACCCCTCCGCCGTCAGGGGAGTCGGCGGAGCCCGATCCGTTACTGCCGTTGCCGTCTCGTGCGGCCATTAGTCGGTCTGCCTCCGGAATTCATAGTTACTCCGTCGCCTCTCACGATCAGACAAGAGGGCATGGTTCACGAGCTCCCGATCAGATGTCGAGGAAGCGGATGTCCTTTGCGTTCGTCTGGATGAAGTGGCGCCGCTGCTCCACGTCGTCACCCATCAACACGGAGCAGACCTCGTCGGCGATGCTCGCCTGCTCCATCGTCACCTGCAGAAGCGACCGCTTCGATGCCTCGATGGTCGTCTCCTTCAGCTCCTGCCAGTTCATCTCGCCGAGGCCCTTCAGGCGCTGGAAGTCCTTGGAGTAGTTGGGGTGCTCCTCCAGGAACCTGGCCCTGGCAGCGTCGTCCTTCAGGTACACCTTCGCGGTCCCGACCTCGGCGGAGTACAGCGGGGGCTGGGCGGCGTAGACGTGGCCGGCCTCCACGAGAGGCTTCATCTGCCGGAGGAAGAACGTCAGCAGCAGCGTGCGGATGTGCGAGCCATCGACGTCGGCGTCGGCGAGGATGATGATCTTGCCGTAGCGGATCTTCGTGAGGTCGAAGTCGTCGGCCAAACCGGCGCCGATCGCCATGATGAGCGCCTGAATCTCGGCATTCTTCAGCATCTTGTCGATGCGGGCCCGCTCGACGTTCAGGATCTTGCCGCGGATCGGGAGGATCGCCTGGGTTCGCGGGTCGCGGGCCTTCACGGCCGAGCCGGCGGCCGAGTTGCCCTCCACGATGAAGATCTCGGACTCGCGGGCGTCACGCGACGAGCAGTCGTAGAGCTTGCCGGGTAGCCCGGCACCGTCGAGGGCGCTCTTGCGCCGCGTGAGGTCCCGCGCCTGGTTGGCGGCCATCCGTGCCCGCTGGGCCAGCAGAGCCTTCTGGACGATCTGGCGGCCTTCCTTCGGGTTCTCGTCGAACCACTCGCTCAGCTTGGCGTTCGTGGCCCGCTCAACGAGCGACCGCATCGAGGTGTTACCCAGCTTGCCCTTGGTCTGACCCTCGAACTGCGGGTTGGTCAGCCGCACGGACACGATGGCGGTGAGACCTTCTCGGATGTCACGGCCGTCGAGCGTCTCAGCCCCTTCCTTCACGAAGTTCCACGCTTTGCCGTACTTGTTCACGACGTTCGTGAGGGCTTTCCGAAACCCCTCCTCGTGCATACCGCCTTCCACAGTGGCAATCCCATTGGCGAAGGAGTACACGCTCTCGTAGAAGCCGGTGTTCCACTGCAGCGCCACCTCCGCCTCCTGATCGTCCTCTGACTGCACGTACCAGGCAACCTTGCGAAAGAGCGCCTCCTTGGCGGTGTTCAGGTGCTTCACGTAGTCGACGATGCCGCCGGTGTACTTGAACGTCTCCTCGAGCTGGCGGCCCGGGCGCTCGTCCTTGAAGCGAATCTCGAGCGCCTTGTTGAGGAACGCCATGATCTGCAGGCGCTCGAGCACGGTCTGAGCTCGGAACTCCACCTCATCGAAGACGGTGGCGTCCGGCCAGAACGTCACCGTCGTGCCGGTGCGCCCTCGCGGGGCCTCACCAACGATCTCGAGGGCCGTGACCGGGCTGCCTCCGTCGCGAAACTCCATCCGGTGGTGCTTGCCGTTGCGGTCGATCTCGAGCACGAGGAGGCTCGACAGCGCGTTGACCACCGAGACACCGACGCCGTGAAGGCCGCCGGAGACCTTGTAGCCACCGCCTCCGAACTTCCCACCAGCGTGGAGCACCGTCAACACGACCTCGGCGGCGCTCTTGTCCTGGTTCGGGAGGCGATCGACCGGAATGCCCCGGCCGTTGTCCGCCACCCGGCATCCGCCGTCGGCGAGCAGGGTCACGTCGATGCGGGTGCAGTACCCCGCCATCGCCTCGTCGACCGAGTTGTCGACGACCTCCCAGACCAAGTGATGCAGGCCGCTCGGGCCCGTCGAGCCGATGTACATCCCCGGTCTGAGCCGGACGGGCTCCAGGCCTTCGAGGACGGTGATATCGCTGGCGTCGTACGACGCGCTTACCGACATCCGGTCTCTGTTCTCGGTCTCCAACACCACGGGCGCGGCCTTCCAACGGGGGTGCACGGCAAGGGCCAACTGCTGCCCGCGGCAAGCGAGAGGGCAAGATCGGCGATAGCTCTTATTGTACCGGGTGGGAGCGATGGAACCGGGCAGGACGGGGAGGGTTTTCTTTAGGTTTTCCCCCTCAATTCCGCTGGTGTTCACCGGCTCCACGGGGGCGTGCCACTCTCACGTGCAGGCTCGCCGGAGCCCGGTCACCGAGCCGTGCTGCGAGACCCTCCAGAATGCTCCCGGACAGGAACTGAATCTGAGTCGCCCAGGCCGGCTCGTCGACCTCGACCGTGAGCGTGACGGCATGCACCGCCGCCGGCCGGACGTGCGCGGCGACGTGCTCGCCGACGACGTCCGCCCACGCCGTGATTACCTCGGAGAGGGTCAGACTGGCGTCGAGGCCTCGGGCACGCAACAGCCGGCGGGTCGCCTCGCCGATCGGCATGCCCAGGCCGCCACCGGGATCGTCGCCGATCATCGCAGGACCCCGTCGACGAGGTGCACGACCAGATCCGGGCTGGCGTCGGGCGGGAGGGCGCCAGCTGTGGTGAGTAGTGCTTGCCCGGTAGGGAGCTCGTTCACGAGCGCTCGTGCCGTCGCCTCGTCGAGCTCGGAGAAGGCATCGTCGAGCAGGAGCACCGGCGTGACCCCCGTCACGTCGGTCACGTGCCGGTGCGTGGCCAAGCGGAGCGCAAGCGCCACGCAACGTTGGCGACCCTGCGACAACCGCGTGCGGGCATCGAGACCACCGGCGCTGATCTCCAGATCATCCCGCTGTGGACCAACGGTGGTGACCTGCCGGCGCAGGTCATCGTCGCGCGCCTTGGCGATCGCGTCGACAAGCACGCCTTCGTAAGACCGGGCATACCGGAGCTCGAGACGGCCGGCGCTCGGCGCTAGAGCTGTGAAGGCCTCTCGGGCGAGAGGTTCGAGCTGGGAAGCAAGCTCGGTCCGCGCACGAGCCACTCGTTCACCCGTGTCGGCTAGCCGTTCGTCCCAAATGGCCAATGTTCCTGCGGCCTCCCCGGTCAGACGGCCGGCCAGTTGGCGCAGCAGCGCGTTGCGCTGGCGGAGAATCCGGTCGAGGTTCGCCCGTTCTGCCGCCAGTCGAGGTCGTGTCGCCTCGATGACATCATCGAGGATATCGCGGCGGAGCGACGGCGACCCTTTCGCAAGCTCGAGATCGTCCGGAGTGAACAACGTCGTCCGGAGCACCTCCAATAGATCCCGGGCGCCGTCGACCCGCTGGCGGTTCCGTTCGGCCCGGTCGCGGCGCCCAAGGTGGATAGCGACGTCGATCTCGACGTGGCGCGCGCCGGCGTGCAATTCGCAGCGGACTAGGGCCCGTTCGTGGCCGTTGCGGATGACCGCCTCTTTCGGGACGCCTCGAAACGATCGCATCACGGAGCAGTAGACCAGCGCCTCTAACAAGCTGGTCTTGCCGGCACCGTTATCGCCGCGGATCACCGTGAGTCCGGTCGTCGACGGGAGCAGGCGAGCGGACTCGAGGTTACGGAAGTTAGCGACCTCGAGTCGGATGATGACCGTCCGGTCGCGATCGGTCGGCGGGTCAGTCGCGGTCAGGACACCTTCACCGGCATGAGCAGGTAGCGGAACTCGTCTTCGCCGTCGCCGCAGACCAGGGCTGGCTTGCCGGGATCGGTGACTTTGAGCAGCAAGGTGTCGGATCTCACCGCCTCAACGCCTTCGAGGAGGTAGGTGGGGTTAAATGCCACCATCAGGTCCGCTCCGGCGAATTCGCCTTTGATCGCCTCGACGGCGCGGCCGCTCTCGGGGGTCAAGACGGCCAGCTCAACCCCACCTTCCCGGAACGACAACCGCACCGGGGTGGTGATGTCCTTGCTGTCTCGTACGAGAAGCCGCACGCGACGCAACGCCGAGGCGAACTCCTCGCGGCGCACACTGAGCTCGTACTCGTACGATGTCGGTACAAGCCGCTGCACGTCAGGGAACGCCCCCCGGAGCAAGCGAGTGGTGATCCGAACCGAGGCGAGGTCGAACACCGCGTCCAGGTCGCTGTGACGAAAGACGAGCTCGGTGTCGTCGTCGGGTTTGACACCGCTGACCAGACGTTGGACCTCGCCGAGTGCTTTGGCGGGGACGAGCACCTTCGAGTCTGGCTCGAGGACGCTGAGGCCCTCAAAGTCACGGAATGCCAAGCGGTAGGAGTCCGTGGCCGTCAACCGGAGGCCATGCTCGGTCGCTTCCATGAGGACGCCGGTGAGCTGGGGTGCCCGGGAGTCGTCCGTCAACGCGGCACGAACCACCTGGCGAAGGCCCTCGCCGAAATCGGCCGCCGGCAGCTTGATGCCCGGCAGCTCAGGGACACCGAGGCGTGTGATCTCGGCCCCGAGCGCCACCCGGACGGTGAACTCGGCATGCCCCGACGAGAAGCGCACCTCCTCGTCGCCGCCGGCCACGTTGACCACACCGTCGTCAAAAGACCGCACGATGTCGGAGACAAGACGGCTCGGTACGAGCACACTCCCGTCGGAATCACCCGCGACCTGGCAACGCGCCTCGATGACGAGGTCCGGATCCGAACCGATGACTTCCAGTTGGTCACCGCGGAGTGAAAGCTGCAACCCCGTAATCCCGGACGACAAGCCTGATCTGGCCGTAGCTGCTCTGCTCGCTGTGACGACAGCCTCAAGGAGGGTGTCACGGTCAGCTCGAAACCTCACCGTTGGTAGCTCCTTCTTAGTTGTTCAAAAATTCGAGACAGTAGTAAGGGCTGTGGACTGTGGAGAAGCCCAGATCCTCCCTGATCACACCATCTTCGCGCTGGGGCGGGTTATCCACGTCGACCCACAGGCTTCGGTGGCCAGCAACATCGCCTGGGGATGAACACCCCCAGCGTCCCCCGATCGCCCCGATCGCCCCACATGGTGGCCAGCAAGGTGTCCTGTGGATCTCCACAGTTTCATCCACTGTTGTTCTTCAAGCGCACGATGAGCTCGGTGACGGTGTCGTACACGTTGCGGCGCTCTTTCATGAGCCCGGAGATCTTGTCGTAGGCGTGGATGACGGTGGTGTGGTCACGGCCTCCGAATTCCCGGCCAATCGCCGGGTAGCTGTAGTCCGTCAGGTCTCTGAACAGGTACATCGCGATCTGACGAGCCATGACGAGCGGCCGTCGCCGGCTCGGGCCGCAGAGGTCTTCGAGGGTGAAGCCGAAATGCTTGGCACTGGTTTCGAGGATCTGACCGGCGGTGATCTGACGCGGCTGGCTCGCTGCCACCATGTCGGCCAGCACCGTCTCTGCTGTCTCACGGGTGAGGGGCTGCCGGTTCAAGCTGGCAAAGGCGGTGACCCGGATGAGGGCGCCTTCCAGCTCACGGATGTTGTCGCGAACGTTGGAAGCGATGAAATCGAGGACCTCATCGCTGACCACCGCTCCTTCATGCTCCGCTTTGGTGCGCAAGATGGCGATCCGGGTCTCCAGCTCGGGGGGCTGGATGTCGGTTGTGAGGCCGGAGAGCAGCCGGCTCCGCAAGCGGTCCTCGAGTGTGGCGATGGCTTTGGGAGGCCGGTCGGAGGTGAGGACGATCTGCTTGGAAGCGCCGTACAGGGAGTTGAAGGTGTGGAACAGCTCTTCCTGGAGTGATTCCTTACGGTCCATGAACTGCACGTCATCGATGAGGAGCACGTCGCACTCCCGGTAGCGGCGACGAAACGCGCCCATATCGTCCTTGGCTCGCAGCGTCTCGACGAATTCGTTCATGAAGGTCTCAGTCGACACGTAACGCACGCGCAACCGGGGGAAGTTCTCGTGGACGTAGTTGCCGATGGCCTGCAACAGGTGCGTTTTGCCGAGCCCGGCGCTCCCGTAGACGAACAGCGGGTTGTACGACCGGGCGGGAGCTTCGGCCACCGACAACGCGGCGGCGTGCGCGAAGCGGTTGGACGGTCCGATAACGAACGCGTCGAACGTGTAGCGGGGGTTGAACGGGGCATCGGCACTGGCTGTTCCGCGGGCGGCATTCGTAATCGTCCCACCAGTAGGCCGGGACGACTGGCCTTGACGGTCGGACGAGCTGAAGTCATCCGGCGCCAAGCCGCCGCCGTGGCCTGGCCCTGATGCGGCCGTTGTCGGCGCGTCATATCCGGGTGGCGCCTCGGCGACCTCGACATCGAAGCGGACCGGATAGTCCTTCCCAGAGGCGTCGTGGAGCGCGTCGTGCAAGAGCGCCGAAAAGCGCCCTTCGAGCCGCTCTCGCACGACCGCGTTGGGCACGGAGAGCACCAGGGCGCCATTGGCGACGGCGACCGGCCGGATCCCGGAGAACCACGCTTTCCAGGTGGCCTCCGACACCTGCGATCGCAGGGCCACGGAGCAGTCATTCCACAGTTGTTGGGCTTCAGTCACCAGCTCGGGGCACTCCGGTCGAGATGTTCTCCACACCGGAATCCACAGGTGTGGACGGCGGGCGAAGCCACGCAAGTGGGGGCATAGTACTTCGCCGCCGGGCCGCGTGCTTCGGGAAGTCCCGGGCGCGCCGCCGGGGTGCCTTTACCCTGTTCGCAGCTGGTGTATCGCTCCTATACGGTCATCGGGCAACTGGCCGGCGAGCTGACGTAGCTCCTGCTCAGGGGCGCTTGGGTGACGGTCGGGACACCGGCGTCTCCGGTTTGAAATCTCTCCCGGCTAGCCGCTAGAGTCCTGTCTGTCCTTCGCGACGCCTAGTCGGCGCGTCCGTATGCGCCGACGGAGGCGAGTGCTCAGGCTCGCGTTGCAGCCGCCCCCGAACCGGATGCGGCGCGACCTGCAGTCAGGCATCCGCGACCCGCACGTGCGACGAAGAAAAGAGCGAGATGAAGCGCACCTTCCAGCCCAATAACCGGAAGCGTGCTCGGAAGCATGGTTTCCGGCACAGGATGTCCACTCGCGCCGGCCAAGCCATCGTGAAGGCTCGCCGGCGTCGTGGTCGCGTCCGCCTGTCCGCGTAAGCGGTCGTCAGCGTCGCGCGACGGCGCCGGACCGAAGCTACCTTGGCACCAGTCCGAACGGAGATGAGGCGGTGCCTGACGTCGTATTCGGCCGGGTTTCTGGCCGGAGCTCGTTCGCGGTGCTCCGGCGCTCACGGCGACGTGGCCGCTCAGGACCGGTAGCGGTACACTACGAGCCAGCCCAACCTGCCGATGAATGTCGCAGGGTTGCTTATTCCGTCCCCCGCCGGGTGGGCAAAGCCACCGAGCGCAACCGATGTCGGCGCCAACTTCGTGCAGTCGCACGAGACGCGGTGTCATGCGTCCCGCCCGGGGCGTACCTCATCGGGGTGGAGCCGGGTGTGCGGAACGTCTCGTTCCAAGAGCTGAGGAGACGAGTGATCGAAGCGATGCAGCGTGCAAGCGGGGTGGCCGTGCGATGAGCCGTCCCGTCCGAGCGCTGCTGTTCGCCGTCCGTCTGTACCAGGCCGCCCGTGTGGGCCGGCTGTCACCGTGCCGCTTCGTCCCGTCCTGCTCCGAGTACGCGGCCGACGCCATCGTGGAGTACGGGGCCGTACGCGGATCCTGGCTCGCTCTTCGCCGAATCGTCCGTTGCCGTCCGTACGGCGGCCACGGCTTTGATCCTGTCCCCGCCAAGTGAGCGCCCCATGATCCTCGCCAGCTTCATCACAAACGCGATCGCCCCATTCGCCAAGCTGTTCGGTTGGCTCCTCGCGGCGTTCTACAGCGTCACCGGTAACTACGGCCTGGCAATCGTCTTCCTCACGCTCGTCACGATGATCGTCGTCTTCCCGCTCACCCGTAAGGGCACGCGGTCGATGATGAAGATGCAGCTGCTCCAGCCGGAGATGATGAAGCTGCGGAACAAGTACAAGGCCAAGCCGGGGATGTCCTCGGAAGAGAAGCAGGAGATCCGTCTCAAGCAGCAAGAAGAGACGATGGCCCTGTACCGGGACAACGGCGTCAGCATGACGGGCGGCTGCCTGCCGATGTTCCTGCAGTTCCCGTTCTTCATCGTCCTCTACAACACCATCCGGGGGATGACCCGCACGGTGACGGTGGGCAAGGGCACCGCAGCCCACGTCGTGGGTCAGCCCCTGTACATCCCGCCCAAGACCCGGCTGTACGAGAACCTGATCCACAGCGGCGGGAAAATGGAGGCATTCGGCGTCAACCTGGCCGACTCGGTCCGGTCGCACCAGCACTCGTGGACGTCGGTGGCCCCCTATGTGGTGGTGATCCTGATCGCGGTGGCACTGCAGTACGTCTCGATCTGGCAGATCACGAACCGCAACCCGACCGCCGGCGCCAATCAGCAGATGCAGCAGATCCAGAAGTTCATGCCGCTGATCTTCGTGTTCATCTACATCGAGTTCCCCGCTGGCGTCGGGCTGTACTTCATCGTGTCGAGCGCGTTCAGGATCGCCCAGCAGGAGTGGATGTACAAGCGAGATCCGCAGATCATCGATGCCGTGCACAAGTTACGGGAGCAAAAGGCGAGCATGCCGCCCGCACCGGCTGGGCCGAAGATGGGCTTCATGGACCGCCTCCGGGAAGCCTCCGGCACGGCCTCACTGGAACCTGCCACTGGAGCTAAAGCTGTGCCCGGGAAGCCAGGAGCCAAACCAGGTGCGAAGCCGGGCGCCCGGCCCGGCCAGAAGCCAGGAGCCCGTCCTCCAGGAGCCCGGCCCGGCCAGAAGCCAGGAGCCGGTGCGCGCAATGGTCGACCCGCCCAGTCCAAAGGGGGGGCCACGGGCGCTGGCACGGCACGGCCACGGCCCGGTGGAGCTGAAGCCGGCGGAACGGCCAAGCCGACACGACCGAGGCCCACGTCCGGCCCGCAGGCCCCACGGAAGCCCGGCTCTCGACCACCGGGTACGAAGCCGGCCAATCCGGGAGCTAGTCGGAATCGTCCCGGCCAACCAGCCGACAGCAATGGCGCCTCGAAGGCCACCAAGCCGCCCCGTGTTCGTCCTGCGGAGGAGGCTGGTGGCAACGGTTCCGCGCCGGGGGCAGCTACCGAACCTGGGCCAGCCGACGCGTCGCCGCTCCGCCGGCTTCGGAGGCCGCGCTAACGGTGGAGTGGATCGAGACAACTGGGAAGACCGTCGCCGAAGCGCTGGAGGCCGCGCTCGATCGTCTTGGAGTCGCCGAGTCGGACGTCGAGGTCGTCGTCCTCGAGGAGCCGAAGAACGCCATGTTCGGCCTCCGCCGGAGCAACGCCCGGATTCGCGCACGCGTGCGCCCAGTTCAAGCTCGCGCCAAGAGACCTTCACGACGCACAGCCGGTTCGTCTACAGAGAGCCGCCGTCGCGGCCGGACACCGTCTCGAACTGAGAGCCAGGCAGGGACGGCGGAGGAGTCTGCGCGACCCAGCACTGACCGGAACGGGACCGCACCCGAGGGAAATCGGCCGCCTGGCGGCAACCGGAACCGCAATCGCCGACCCCAGGGCACCCACCAGCAGTCGGAACAGGGCTCGGCCGGCGAGGTATCGGGCAGCGACGGTGGCGGCACGGCGGAGATGCCGCCACGACGGCGATCGGGTCCTGAGTCCCCCAGTGACGGCACTCGCTCGACATCCGGACGGAATCGATCGAGGTCGCGGACGAGGGGCGGGCAGTCGGCTCGTCCAAATACGCCCAATGAACGCGTGATCGGCGCAACAGGTGCGCCCAAGGAGGAAGAGATGAGTATCGAAGCCCAAGCTGAACTGGCAGAGTCCTTCGTGGGAGGGGTCGTTCGGTGCTTCGGACTTGCCGCCACGGTCCAGAGCGACGTGGTTGACGACGTGATCGAGGTGGCCGTCACTGGCGAGGGCCTCGGCCTGTTGGTCGGGCCCCGCGGTGCCACGATCGATGCGCTACAGGAGCTGACGCGGACGGCTGTCCAGCACCGGTCGGACGAGCACACCGGGCGTATTCACGTGGATGTGGCGGGCTATCGCGCCCGGCGAGCAGCCGCCCTGCAGGACTTCGCGCAGCGCGTCGCAGCCGAGGTGGTGGAGACCGGCCAGAGCCAGGCGCTCGAGCCGATGAGTGCCCCCGACCGGAAGATCGTCCACGACGCGGTCCACGGTATCGCGGGTGCCGCGACAACTTCAGAAGGGGAAGATCCCCGTCGCTACGTCGTGATCCGACCAGCTCCGGTCGCCAGTGCTTCCGAGGACGACGTCGATGATGCTGACGACGCGCCGGACGAGCACGCGGTGAGTGAAGCGGACAGCGACTCCGCAACCTCCGACGGCAGGGCTGATGAGTACGAGGACGACCTTGGCGAGGACGACGACGCCGAGTAGCACCCCGGCCCAACCGAGACACTCTCGGTGAACGGGCTGGAGACGCTCCTGACCGAGGCCCGGGAGCTCGGATTTCTCGGGGCCCAGCCGATCGATCGGCAGATCGAGCACGCGAACGGCTTCGCCGACGTCTGCGAGGCGGTGCTCGGACCAGTTCCCGAGCACGGAGTGGCCTCGCCACCAGACGAGCGGAACGCCTCACCGGAGCCTCGCCTGCTCGACCTGGGTGCCGGTGGTGGCTTGCCCGGACTCGTGCTCGCGACTCAGCCGCGCGGTGCTGGGTTCCGCATCGTCCTGCTCGATGTGTCCCAACGCCGGACCGAGTGGTTACGCCGCGCGGTGGAGCAGCTGGGTCTGGCCTCCAGGGTGGAAGTCCTGGCCGCCCGCGCCGAGGATGCTGGTCAGTCAGGGCTCCAGCGTCACCGATATCTCGTAGTGGTCGCCCGATCTTTTGGGCGCCCGGCCGTGACCGCCGAGTGCGCCGCGTCGCTGCTGCAAGTTGGCGGGGTCCTAATTGTGTCGGAACCTCCTGTCGGCTACGACTCGGATCCGGTCCCATCTAAGGCGGAGTCTGGTACACGGTGTTTGGACTCCGGTCCCGAGGTCGAGCGGCGCTGGCCCGTCGCTGGCCTTGCGGAGCTCGGACTGTCGCCGGCACAGGAGTGGCGGGCGAGGGGCTTCCACTACGCGGTGCTTCGAGCCGAGCGAGCCTGCGGCGACCGCTATCCCCGGCGTAACGGCGTCCCGGCGAAGCGCCCGCTCTTTTGACCTCGCTGCCCCCTCCGACGTCGGATCGCTCACCCTGTCGGGCCCGCGCCTGGGCGTCTGCTCGGATCGGGATCGCCTGCTGAGGTTGATCCCGCGGGCACGCCGTTTGTTCGGAATGACCGCAGATCTCAGGCGGCAAGCGCGAGCGCGAATGTTCCACGTGACACCCAACGGTGTAACACCCCTAGGCCTCGCAGGTTCATCCCGCCAGCCGCCCCCGTCGCGGGTGGATCCACATCCCAACCGCCTCGATGTTTCACGTGGTACTTTACGGTGAAACACCCCCCACAACCCGAGGACGACGGATGGCGACTGAGTTCGAGGTGGGTTTCTTGACGGGTCTGCTGGTCGGAGAGGGCCATTTTGGTGGCGATGGGCGCCAGCCGCAGATCACGCTGAGGATGCACGTCCGCCACGAGGCGATGTTCCGTTGGTTGCAACGGACCTTCTCCGGAGGGCGGCTGTACGGTCCCTACTCTCATGACGGCCGGGAGTACTACCAGTGGATGGTGCGCGGCACGTACCTGCGTGACGAGATTCTCCCGCTGTTAGAGCGAACCATCGGGCCAGATGTGGACGAGCACACGTACGCTCGGCTGCAGCAGATGAAGGATCGGTACTCGAACCGGCTGGGAGGCACCGAACGCGCTCAGCGGGCGCAGGTAGCTGCCGAAGCCGAGCCCGCGATCGGCTACGTTGCCCCTGAGGACTACTGACGTGACCGCGCCGGACGATCGTGACGGGAGACGCATGTCGGATTTGGTAGGAGGAGAGCAGGCGAACTCTCCGTTTACAGTTGGTGTCGGCGAGGCACCCATGACCGACCAGCCCGACGCGCTTGCGCAGCCCGGCCCCCTCGTGCAACCCGTGCAGCTGGATCAGCCGGGCCTAGAGGCCGGAGCAAGTCCTGTGCCGGATGGGTCCGCACGCCCTGCTCGGGTGCTCGCAGTCGCCAATCAGAAGGGCGGCGTGGGCAAGACGACGACAGCGGTGAATCTCGGCGCCGCTCTGGCAGATCTCGGTCATCGGGTGCTCATCGTGGATCTCGATCCGCAGGGCAACGCCAGCACGGGCCTTGGGATCGATCCCCGGAGCTTCGATTGCTCGATGTACGACGTGCTGCTCCACGACGTCGCGCTCGACGACTGCATCGAGCCGACGAGCATCAAGAACCTCTTCCTGGCCCCATCGACGCTGGATCTGGCGGGTGCCGAGATCGAACTGGTCCCCGTACTCAGTCGAGAACACCGCCTGCGCCGGGCTATCGACACAGTGCGGGAAGACTTCGCGTTCATCTTCATCGACTGCCCGCCGTCGCTCGGGCTCATCACGCTCAACGCGCTCACAGCTGCGACGGAGGTGCTCGTCCCCATCCAGTGCGAGTTTTACGCGCTGGAAGGTGTCTCCCAGCTCGCACGGAACGTCGAACTCGTCCGCTCCAACCTGAACCCCACACTTGCGGTAACCACGATCGTGCTCACCATGTACGACGCCCGGACGAAGCTCTCCGACTCGGTCGTCACCGAGGTGAGAGCGCACTTCGGCGAGGTGGTCTGCAAGAACGTGATCCCGCGCACTGTCCGCATCTCAGAAGCGCCCTCGTTCGGCGAACCCATCACAACTCACGACCCGACCTCCCGGGGCGCTATTGCGTATCGGGAGCTGGCAAAGGAGGTGGCGAGTGTCCAGGCGTAGCGGGCTCGGGCGTGGCCTCGGGGCACTGATCCCGTCCGGTGGACCGGCGTCGTCGACCTCGGAGCTCGTGCACCTGCCCCTCAATCAGATCAAGCCGAGCCAGTTCCAGCCGCGGAAGCAGTTCGACGAAGAGGCACTGACGGCGCTCGTCGACTCCATCCGGGCGGTTGGCGTGCTGCAGCCGATCCTTGTCCGCGAGGCGGCACCAGGTGACTACGAGATCATCGCCGGGGAGCGCCGCTTTCGGGCCGCTCACCGAGCCGGGCTGGCAACGATACCGGCTGTGATTCGTCCGGTCGATGACGTCTCCAGTCTCGAGCAAGCCCTTGTCGAGAACTTGCAACGGGAGGATCTCAACCCTCTTGACGAGGCCGGTGCCTATCAGCAGCTGATCGAGGACTTCAACCTGACCCATGACGAAGTCGCCCGCCGGATCGGCAAGAGTCGCACAGCGGTGACGAATGCCCTCCGGCTGTTCCAGCTGCCACCCACCGTGCAGCGGCAAGTGCGCGACAGCTTGCTGACGGCCGGCCACGCGAGAGCATTGCTGGGATCGCCCGATCGCGCCCTCCAAGAGCGATTGGCCCTCGAGACGATTCAGCTCGGGCTGTCAGTCCGGGCCCTCGAGGAGCTCGTCCGTGCGGCCGTCCGAGCCGATAGCGCCGAGCTGGAACTTCTACGCGACACCGGCGACGGTGATGTCTTCGCCCCAGGTGGGAGCGGTGGTCTCGGCTACGCCCCCGGCGCGGGCGGAGCGGCTGGCCGCACTGGGCTGCGGCCGACGCCCCCCGTGGGTGGCGAACCGTCCGAGTTCTCAGGCCAGGCGTCTCCCCCGACCCGCCTCCGCCCCCCTGGCGTGCTCGACCTGGAGGAACTGCTCGGCGACCATCTCAATACGCGCGTGACCGTGGAGATGGGCGGTAAGCATGGCCGGGTGGTCATCGAATTCGCGAACCTCGACGACCTCGAGCGCATCTACCGGGTGATCATTGGCGAGAGCCCGGCGGGTCCGTAGCTCCACCTGAGGTCAAGGGCGAGCGTCTCGACTGCTGATCGAAGTTGATCCACAACCTGTGCATCAGGTTGTGGACGACACACTCTCCCAGTCGACCATCAGCCACTGCTCGAGGGAGCTCACGATGGCTTGCGCAAGCTCGACCACGTGCATGACGACGAGGTTCGGAGCACCCAATTCGACCAGAACAGCCGGCATCTGCGTCTCCCGGAGCACGCGCAGCGCCATGCCTTCGGTGGAGCCGTCCTCGAGACCGAGCTGCTTCACGACCTCCTCTCTCATCAGGTCGGCCAGCAGGTGGCTGGTCTCGGACTCGTAGCGGTAGCCGCGGTAATACACAGTCTTTACCGAGGCGTGGTCGGGCGCAAGCCGCAGCCCGATGTAGCAGTCGACCGCCGCGTTGTTGGCCGACAGCGCCTGTTCGGACTCGTCAGGGTGATGGAGCGCGAGCGGTTCGGCGCCGAGCGCTGCCAGCGCCCGGCAGACGGCCGCGACGCCGGTGGCGAAGCCACCCTGCTCCCCGACGGCGATTCGGCGACCGGACAGCGTCGCGCCACGAGCGGCCGCGATCAATCGCTCCCGGACGGTGCTGACGAGGTCCTCACCACCAGGCCGGATGGTCAGTCGGGTCAATTCGCTGATCGTCCTCGGACCACAGATCCGGTCGACGTTCAGCCCGATGTTGCGCTGGAATTCGCCGAGCGCCTCCTCGGTGCGATCTCCGAATATCCCGTCGACCCCACCGGGATCGAAGCCGAGCGCACTCAGGCGCCGTTGGAGATCCGCCACGTCGTCGCCGTGGACCATCGGGGTACGGCGGTAGAGCAATCGGTCACCGAGGCCGTAGCCGGCTTCGACGATCGCTGCCCATGTCTCCCGCCCACAGATGCCATCGGACCTAAGGCCGCGCTGACGCTGGAATGAGGCCACCGCCTGAACAGTCCCAGGGCCGAGGTCCCCGGTGTCATCTTCGCCCGTGGAAAGCCCGAGACGGACCAACCGCAACTGGAGGTCCGTGACTGCCTCGCCGGTCGAGCCGAGGACGAGCGGGAGAACTGCCGAGTCCGAATCCGCTGTGTCCGAATCGGTCGGGCCAGGCAAGGACCCGGGCGCGTGGACGGCGGTGGACATCCCCCCTATCGTACGGGCTGCGTGAACTCTGCGCGGCTCAGAAGGTCGTGGAAATAAAGGGGTTTCTTGCGCTTGGCACCGGGCTGTCGGTCGACCGCCCGGCAGCCGAGCGAGGTGGTCAACCGAGGTGAGGCTCGACCTCGGAGAGGATCTGGCTCTTCGGGCGGGCGCCGACGATCCGGCTCTGCGGTTCGCCGTCCTTGAAGAGGAGCAGCGTCGGAATGCTCATGACTTGGTAGCGCTGCGCCGTCCGGGGGTTGTCGTCGACGTTGAGCTTGACGATGCGGAGCGAGCCCTTCTTGTCGTCGGCGATCTCCTCGAGTACGGGCGCGACCATCTTGCAGGGCCCGCACCACTCGGCCCAGAAGTCGACGAGCACCGGTAGATCCGCATGCGCGACCTGCTCGTCAAATGTGTCGTCACTCACCGTGATGATGTTGTCGGCCATTGCCTCTCCTCAGTTGTGTTCGAGCGCCGCTAGGTATCGCTCGGTATCGATCGCTGCCGTGCAGCCCGAGCCCGCCGCCGTGACAGCTTGGCGGTACTCATGGTCCTGCACGTCACCACATGCAAAAACACCGGGGACGGCTGTTTTCGTCCCTTGCGTCGTGACCAGGTATCCAGCAGCGTCCATGTCCAGCTGGCCGGCGAACAGTGCCGTGTTGGGCGCGTGCCCGATGGCAACGAACAACCCTTCGACTTCCAGGTCCTGCTCATGGCCGGTCTCGGTGTCACGGAGCCTCACACCTTCGAGGCTGGACTCGCCGAGCACGTCGACCACCGTCGAGTTCCAGAGAAACTGGATCTTCTCGTTGCGGAACGCCCGGTCCTGCATGATCTTCGACGCCCGGAGCTCCTTGCGGCGGTGGATGATGGTCACCGACCGACCGAACTTTGAGAGGAACAGCGCCTCTTCAAGGGCGGAGTCGCCACCGCCGACGACAGCGATGGGCTTGTCCCGGAAAAAGAAGCCGTCACACGTCGCGCACGTGGACACGCCATGGCCGAGCAGCCGGGCCTCACTTTCGAGGCCGAGCATCAGTGAGCGTGCACCGGTGGCGATGATGAGTGCCCTCGTGCGGATGGGCTCGGGACCGTCCCCCGTCCAGATCTCGATCGGTGAGGCGGACAAGTCGACCCGGGTCGCCTTCGCTGTGACGATGTCGGCACCGAATCGCTGGGCCTGGCCCCGCATCGCCAGCATCAGCTCCGGTCCCATGACACCGTCCACGAAACCCGGGTAGTTCTCGACCTCGGTCGTGAGCATGAGCTGGCCACCCGGCTGATCACTCGTCGACGAGGGCTCGCCCTCGAGCACGAGCGGATGAAGATCCGCGCGGGCGGTGTAGATGGCAGCCGTCAACCCAGCGGGACCCGACCCGAGAATGACGACGTCGCGGTTGCTACCGGTTCCCATGTGTCCTCACTCGTACTCGATCGTCTTTGGCACTGCCGGCCACTTCAGGTGCGCGGGTGGCGCATCCGTGACAACAACAGTCCAGCAACCGCGAAGATTCCGGCGAGCACGAGATAACTCGCCCACACCCGGCTGTGGAAGACGTAATCGTCGAGTACCCGCACAGCGAGAACGGCGAATACGACCGCCAGCACCGTGCCGATGGACAGGGCGATCAGGCCGAAGATGACGAAGCGAACCGCCCGGAGGACAGGAGTGACCGTCCGGTCCCGGATGAGCGAGACCACCGTCTCCACCTTCGCGGTGAGCACCTTGGCCCAGTCGTTGCCCGGACTCGGCGAGGGGCTGGCAGGGCGCGTGCCGCCAGTGGCGTTACTGCCGTTCGTGCCGCCGGTCGTGCTGCCACCACCGATACCCGTGTCGGGAGACATGTCGGGCAGGCTACAGCGGCGCTCGGCGACTGGCGTCGCCCTTCGCCGCCGCGCCCGAGACGGCTCGCCAGTTGGTCGCGGTCCCGCAGCGCCTCACGAGGCTCGGTGTCTGAGTCGCTGCTGTCATCTCAGCTTGAAGCACACGCCGATACCGCCGGCACCCGAATGCGTGCCGATCACCGGGCCGATGAAACTGACGAGGATCTCGTCTACGGGAAACTTGCCGCTGAGGAGACCGACAAACGTGTCGACGTCGGGCGCATCGGCATGGACGACTGCGATCTGCTCGACGTCGCCGGCGCTGAGGGCCTTGTCGGCGAGGTACTCGAGCGAGCGGGATCTCGTCCGCTGCCGGGACTCCGCCTCGACGATGCCGTCGCGTATCTCAATGACCGGCTTGATGGCGAGCAGCGACCCGAAGAACGCCTGGGCGCTTCCGATCCGGCCACCTTTACGCAGGTTGTCCAGGGTGTCGAGCGCCCCGTACACGCGCACCTTGTCCCGTGCCTCGGTGACCTGTCCGGCGATCTCGTCGAGACCCGCGCCATCCCTGGCGGCTCTCGCGGCGTCGAGCACCATGATCCCCTCGCCCATCGTCACCGACAGGGAGTCGACGACCCGGATCGGGATCCGATCGGCGACCTCCTGAGCGCCGGCGCTGGCTGCCTGGTACGTCGCAGACAGTTTCGACGACAGCGTGATGCAGACCACACCGTCAGCGCCGTCGTCGGCGGCAGCGGTGAACGCCTCGACGAACGCGCCCGGTGACGGAGCGGACGTCTCCGGCAGCGCCGGGTTCTTGGCACATTGCTGCCAGAACTCCTGCGGAGTCCACGTGCCCGTCACCTCGGGGCCGATATCGCCGAGTCGCACGTCGAGAGCGACGATGGCTACACCCCGATCCTTGGCGAGCGCAGGGTCCAGATCAGCAGCGCTGTCAGTAACCACGCGTATCGACGCCATGAGTCCCCCTTCTTGCGGCCTTGCGCCTCCTCGCAGTCTGCCAGCCCGAGACGGTACCGGCGAGCCCGGCCGCCAATCCATACGTCGCCACACCCGAGCCTAGACCGCAGACGACCCGCAGCGTCAGGCCCGGACCGCTCGAAGACCCGACAGCCACGGTGACAAATGCCACGACGATCGCCATCGCCAGGGTCATCAGCAGGACCCGATTGAGGTATCGGCCCACCTGACGCCCCCCGAGAGAGCCCATGCGCCGGCGGACGACCACCAGTGCCGCGATCGAGGCCAGGCCGTAGGCGATCGACAGGGACAGCGAGAGTCCGCCCGCTGCGATAACTTTTGTCAGCAAAAGTGCCAACAGAATGTTCAACCCGTTCTCGAACAAGTAAAGGAAGAACGCCGAACGCGTGTCGCGCATGGACTGTAGGACGCTGATGCACAGCAGGTACGTGCAATATCCCGGCAGGCCGACGGCAAGCAGGGCGAGGAGCTGGGCTGTCTCGCGCGCATTGCCGGCATTGAACGCTCCGTGCTCCAGCATCAAAGCGATCAGCGGTCCGGCCATCAAGAGGTAACCGACGGTGGCCGGCAGAATCCCTGCCATCATCCGCCGCAAACCGAGCCCGAATTGGCGCGCCATCTCCGGCCGATCATTGGTGCTGTACCGGTATGCCAACTCCGGGACGACGGTGCTCATCACCGACACGGCGATCATCCCGAACGGCAGCTGGAAGAATTGGTAGGCGTAGGAGTACTCCGTGACCCGTGATGCCCCGAGGTGCACGGCGATCGCCAGCACGACGAATACCGCGACCTGGTTGGCGACGACGAAGCCGAACGTCCAGGTCGACAGAGACGCGATCTCGCGGATGGCCGGATCGTTCGGCTTCCAGACCGGTCGCAGGCGGAGACCCGAGCGGAGGAATGCAGGGACGAGGGCCACGGCTTGCACGAGGACGCCGGCGGTGGTGCCGAGCCCGAGCAGCAGCAGCATCCCCCGGTCGTGCTGCACGTTCGCGAGGCTCGGGTGGCGGCCGACCGTGGCGGCGAATTCCATGAGCACGGCGATGGCCACGAAGTTGTTGAGGACCGGCACGTACGCAACCAGCACAAACCGCCGCACCGTGTTCAACACGGCCCCCATCAGGCTGATCACCCCGTAGCCGAGCAGCTGGGCGGCGAACAGACGGAGGAGGTCGGTTGCCACGCCCCGCTCTGCCGCCATAGCGGCGCCGTGCGAACCAACCGAGTACAGGTCGATCACGAGTGGCGCGAGCAGTACAAAGACGACCGTCGCCACGACGAGCACGACGACCGACAGCGTGACCACCGCTGAGATCGACTCAAGGGCCTCAGCCTCGGATCGCCGGGCCAACCGGTCGACGAACTGGGGCACGAACGTCGCCGACAGCACACCGCCGAGCACCAAGTCGTGGACGATGTTTGGTGTGTTATTGGCGAGGTTGAAGGCGTCCGATAGCCGGTTCCCACCAAGGGCGTACGCCGCCACCAGCAAGCGGACCAGCCCGGTCAAGCGGGACAGCAACGTGCCGCCCGCCATGAGCGCCGTCGCTCTGCCGAGCCCGGTGCCACGGCGCACGAGGACGCCGGCGGCGCCGGCCACGGGCTCCTCAGGCGGGTCGCTCACGCGCCGCCGGCGCCCGCCGCGTCGTCGCCTCCGACCACAGCGCTTGCTGCCAGTTCCGCACCGCGCAGCTTGTGGCGCTTGCGGCGTTTGGTCAGGATCGAGCGTGACCACCAGATGACGAGGAACGCCGCTGCCCCGATGGACAGCGCCACCGCCACGCCCGAGATCGCCGTCGAACGGATGTACATGGTCCCCGAGCTGACGAGGTAGCCGGTCCTCGTCGTCAGGGCGAGCTGCAGGGGGAAGTTGCCCGTCGTGCGGGCGGTCAATTGGATCTCAACGACGTTGGTCCGCGGATACAGCTTGACGAACCACGTGTGCCCCTTCGGAAACCCGAGGTCCGGGCTCGCGGCTGTCAGCTCGGCCAGCAGCGGGACACGGGCGCTCGACACGATCGAGATGGGAATCTTGGCCCGGAGGGACGTCATCGTGATCGTCCTCGAGTACGGCAGGCTGACCAGGCCAGCCAAGCTCCCGGCCTGGCGATCGATGGTGTCGAGATAGGAGAGGCGCTGGGGCAGCGTGGCGCCCGCCTGCTCGGCCATGAGGATGAGGTCGCTGAGTGGCGGCCGGGAGCGGGACGGACGGGTTGCCGGGAGCATCGACGTCAGCGCCGCCAGACTCTGCCGGGCCGTACGGATGGCGTCGATCGGGATGATCGCCCCTGGGGGCGTGTTGGGAGACCGGAGGGACCGTTGATCAGGTGAGGTCGGGCTGGAACCCGGCGTGACGTTGTCGAAGATGCCGGCGAGCGTGACGGCACGGACCACCGAGCTCTCCGACAAGCCGGTCAGCAGGGCCTTTTCGAAGGCCTCGCTCGGTGTCGAACCGATGGGCGACTCGACAGCGAGGCCCTGCTCAGCGCCGGTGTTGTCGAAGTACACGATGGAGAGGTCAGCCAGCATCTGCTGGGCGCTGAGTGCCGGGCTCGCCTTGCTGGCGAGATCCTGCTCGAGGCCGGGATCCGATGCGATCGCCTCCACGCCGGAGCGAGGGATGATGAACGGCGTCGTGGGTGTCCACTGGGAGAACGTGGAGTTCAGCGGCTGCGCTCCCGAGCTCGGCACGATGAGCCGCGTGATGCCGGCGTGCTCCAATAGCGCGAGGGCGGCGCTCCCGATCGGGCGCTCTGCTGCGAATTCATGTGCCTCGAACTCCAACGAGGGCGAGAGGATCTGACGCGACCGGGCCAGCTGAGCCGTGACGTCGCTGGACAGGTGCGACGAGACCAGAGCGTCGGGGTCGACCGGCGCGAACGTGGAAGGGAGCACATCGGCCTGGCCTCCCGACCCGGTCAGCGTCCGGAGAGCGACGAGAGCCGCCTGGGCGACCGGCCCGTTCAATTCCTCCAGCGACTCGACGAACTGGGGGAAGACGTCGAGGGAGACCGACGCGTTGGGGGCTTCGCCCAAGACCGTGTTCAGCGTCTCGATCTCGTCGATGTCGGTGATGTCGACCTCGGGCGCGCCGGATGGGGCGATCGCCGGGGAAGCTCCGAGCGGCAAGACCCACGAGAAGCGCAACGGATGGGTGCCCGCCACCTCGGACGGAGGGGTCAGGATCACGTCGGTCGTGAACGATGCGACCGGCGTCACTCCCTGGGCGAGGAGGGACACCTGCAACGGATAGACACCGCCGCAGTCCGGCGGGAGGCAGTTTTCGACGGAGAGGATTACGCCGTTCGTGCCGGCATCCGCCTTGCTGGTCGCGTCGCCGGGGAGATCCGGGGCCAAGACCGGTAGGCGCACGGCCACCGTTCTGCCGGACACCCAGCCCAGGCTCTTCAGATCGAGCGGGATGACCCCCGGGTTCCCGAGCGGGGTCAACAGGTTGGGGAGTGAGCCGGACAGCGTCTCGTGCAACGTGTACCGGGCCTGGACCATCGAGTACAGCGTGACTTCGATCGACAACGCCGAGGCGGGCAGCGCCGAGCTCACGTCGAGCCCGAGCGTGATGCCGCTCTGGTTCGCCACGAACGCCGGCGTCTGCGACTCGAGCACCAGTTGGCCCTGCACCTTGGCGGCGGCCGCAGGAGTGGCGAGGCCGACGAGCGCGGATCCGAGGGTCACGAGCATCGCCGCGGCCACGACGCCGGCACGGCGTGACACGTGCAGGGAACGCGCGCGCACGACGGCCAAGCC